>Ga0075158_10001007_pt1 | contig 21927 bp, 15 predicted proteins | sample JI91814BDNA_FD_70968 | JGI IMG/M metagenome (GOLD analysis project Ga0075158, IMG submission 70968) | Wastewater effluent complex algal communities from Wisconsin, to seasonally profile nutrient transformation and Carbon sequestration -... | ecosystem: Engineered > WWTP > Effluent > Algae... | reverse complement strand
GAACGATTACGAACCATTGGATGAAACGGATGTCGAGACTGACGAAGACTCAGATGAGTCTTCTGGAAGATAACCCGTTGTCAAAGATATCAACGGCGATAATCCACTTCGTCGAAATATCAAACCTCAAGTTTTACTCCCGCCCACAAGGTGATGCATGAGTAGCAGTAATCGCGGTGAACGAATTGAAACTCTGCAAAAGTTGCTCAAAAAGCACTACAAGCCGATTGCGATTCCTTCTGGCCGCAGCGTTTTGGAAAATCTGATCTACGCTTGCTTGCTTGAAGATGCCAAGTTCGAAGTTGCCGACGAACTATTTGCCAAAGCGCAACACGAATATCACGACTGGAACGAAGCTCGGGTAACCACCATCACCGAGTTGGCAGAGTTGTTTGCGATTCATCCGCTCCCTGTGCAGGTTGCGGTCCGTTTGAAAAAAACGCTGCAGGCGATCTTCGAAGCTCGCTATTCGTATGACATTGAAGATTTGCAGAAGTTGAATCTGGGCAAAGCGATCGAGACAATAGAGGCATGGGTGCCAACCAGCCGCTTTGTTTCAGCCTACATGCAACAAAACGCGTTTGGCGGTCATGCGATCGCTGTCGATAACTCCACGATGCAAGCTTTGGTTTCTACCGGAGTTGCTCAATCTGCCGATATGCTCAAGGGGTCGGTATCGGTCTTGGATCGAGCGGTACCTAAAGCCAAAGGTGGAGAGTTGTTTTCGTTGGTGCATCAGTTTGGTATCGAGTTCATTGCAGATCGCAAGGCGCCTGGTGTGCAGGCGATTATGGCCGAGCTGGGCATTGAAATCGCCATACCGAAACCAGCAAAACCAGCCAAGCCCGTAGAGAAAGCTCCACCCCCTGCTCCGCCACCGCCGCCTGCACCTGCAGCTAAGAAGACGGACAAGAAAGAGCCTGCCAAAGATACACCGAAGGAAGCTCATAAGGAGACTCCCAAGGACGCTGCTAAAGAAACACCGCCAGCAGCAGGTGGCAAAGCTCCTGCCGCTAAGCCTGCGGTAACGACCAAGCCGAATCCGCCTGCCAAGCCAATTCCCCCCGTTAAGCCAGTGATTGCTCCGAAGCCAGCAATACCTGCGAAACCGCCGTTGCAAATTCATGTGAAGAATGCGACGAAGCCTGATGCGGCGAAAGGTGATCCTAAAGCGGCCGGCAAAGGGGATGCAAAAGGGAAAGCTCCTCCACCCAAAGCCGCCGGTAAAGATATAGGTCCTAAGCCGGGCAAAGGGGACGCCAAGAAGCCACCTAAGCCGATAGCCAAAGCACCGCCACCTCCTCAAGGGAAACCGACGAAGAAAGGTGGCCCAGTTCCACCGCCGCCTTCTTCCAACAAAGGCATCGCTAAAAAGAAGCCCAAGTAACGGCGTTCAAGCAACGGCGTTGACGGTGATAAACATTCCAGCCAGTGATGTGGATCGAACCTCGACAACGTAGTGGCGCCAACGCTCATTTACGAACCGAAATTGAGTCAGGGGATATTCTATGGCCGGCCATTCGCATGCTGCTAACATCAAGCACAAGAAAGCCAATATCGATGCCAAACGCAGCAAGGTTTGGAGCAAGCTTTCGAAAGCGATCATCGTAGCGGCGCGTTTGGGTGGCGGTGACCCCGCGATGAACGCTCGTCTGCGCAATGCGGTAGCTGATGCCCGAGCCGTTTCGATGCCGCGCGACAATATCGAGCGCGCGATCAAGAAAGGTGTTGGCGAACTCGATGGTGGCGACGTAGAAGAAACCCTCTACGAAGGTTATGGACCAGCGGGTGTGGCCGTCATGTGCGACATCATGACCGACAATAAGAACCGTACCGCTCCCGAAATCCGTAAGATCTTCGAACTCGCTGGGGGAAAACTAGGTAGCACAAACTGCGTTGCCTATCTGTTTGAACGCAAAGGGATCATCGCCGTTAAGAGCGGACAAACGCCTGAAGACCGTCTCATGGAAATCGCTCTGAACCTTGGTGCAGAGGATATTCAGATTCACGGTGACACTGTCGAGATTGTCACGCTGCCTGAGAACTTTTCTGAGGTCGCTGATGGCCTAGAACAAGCAGGTGTGGCTATCGATATGAAACAGATTATGCGGATTCCTGCTACCACAGTCGAACTGGATGCCGAGACGGCTAAAGCGGTCCTCAAGTTGCTTGAGAACCTAGAAGATCATGATGACGTCCAGAGCGTTTCGACAAACCTTCGGCTCACCGCCGATGTTCTCTCCGAGTAGCTTTAAGGGTAGTTTTGTATCCGCAATCGCCGATTTTCATCGGTTTTCAAGCGATTTTGCGCCTAGCTTCGATGGCTTTGGGGCCGACAAAATATACCCATTTATCGGAGATGTTGTGCCATGAGTCACGTTAGCGAGAAGAAGATCGTTGTTCGAGAAGGTTGGGGAATGTTGGCGTTGTTCCTCCCTATGTTGTTGGTGAGTGCGGCGTTGTTCTTCGGCGGCATTCCGTTGATGCCCTTGGGGATCGTGTTGATTGTGGCCGGTGTGATCTTAGCACTTATCTCGCTCGTTGGACTGTGTGGATTCTTTACGCTGCAACCCAACGAAGCCATTGTGTTAAGTTTTTTCGGGCCCTATGTCGGTACGGTTCGCGATGCGGGCTTCTATTGGGCTAACCCCTTTTACAGCAAGACTAAAGTTTCGTTGCGGGCGCGCAACTTTGAAGGCACGCGTTTGAAGGTTAACGACAAACAAGGTAATCCTATCGAGATTGCAGCTGTTATTGTGTGGCAGGTGACCGATACGGCTCAAGCACTCTTCGAAGTAGAGAACTACGAAGAATACGTTAAGGTGCAGAGTGAAACAGCCGTGCGCCATTTGGCTAACCACTACGCTTATGATCATGGTGAAGAACATGAAGTCACATTGCGAAGCGGTGTTGAAGTTGTTTGCGATGCTCTTTGCAAAGAGTTGCAAGAACGGTTGTCGAAAGCAGGTGTTGGTGTGATCGAAGCTCGCTTAACACATCTCGCTTATGCTCCTGAAATTGCAGGTGCGATGCTGAAGCGTCAGCAAGCTGAGGCTGTTATCGCTGCTCGCCAAAAGATTGTTCATGGAGCGGTAAGCATGGTGCAAATGGCACTGACTGAACTCAGCGACAAGAACATTATTCAGCTCGACGAAAATCGCAAAGCAGCCATGGTCAGCAACTTGCTGGTGGTCTTATGCGGTGAGTCAGATGTGCAGCCGGTTATCCAAGCCGGTGGCCGCGATAATTAACCAAGACCGCGCTCCGTTGTGGTCAGTCGACATACTCTGTTGACTGACCATGCGGCGACTTACCACGCGTCGATTTATAGCTAGGCGTTTCTTTAGCCGAGCATCAGCCGCATCGACGAGTGAATGAAGCTCGGTAACTTCCAGAAATGTTTGGCTGGATCTTGTTCGAAATAGACGGCTATTAAGAGCGCGAACCAATCGTTCCAACGCTGCATATGGCTGAATTCGGTTGGCGTTCTGGCTAGTTGACGAGCCACTATCGATGAAGTGGCACCGAGCAAGACAATATGGTGCTCCAGATAGCCGAACAAGTTCACCAGCACGCCGTCGCGATCTTCCATAATGATCCGTTGGGAGGCTAGCTCGCGTGAACGCCAAGCTTCGATGCGCTGCCTTATCTTTTCTACGATCATAGCTGCATCTTTGGGGTCGATGCCATCAGCAACCATTTCTGCTGCAAAACGTTGACGATAACTGTTGCGTTGGCAAAAGAGATCGGTGGCTTTGAAGATTTGTTTGAAGTAAATGCGCAGATCTTCCAGCATTAAATCCAATTTCGCAGGCGAATCAGGCAGAATGCTGGTTGTTTGCAAGTTTGAATACAGTTGGGGATGTGTCCAGTACAACTTGTGCTCGAATAGGTCGGCCACGAGTTCGGCAACTAGGGGCGTCATGGCGGTCGGGATTCTGTTCCAAATCCAACGTTCCATAAACTGGGTAAAGCGTCCGTCATGCAGCCTATGACCGGTGGCTGTGCGTTGTAAGCAGTCGCTGAGCCGAAGCTTACTGTGGTCTGGCAGGGCAATTGCAGAGTTCCAATCAAAGTTCTGATCGAAGGCGGCGAGTTGTTGATAGAGGCCTTCCAAGCGGAGCATGCTGGCCTGCCAACCATGTCCCCACACATCGTGAACTAAATAGCGTTCGACAAATGCTAATGGCAGAAATCCGATGACGCGTCCTAATTCGCGACGAATGTACGATGGCGCTAAGCCACTGATGTCAGCTAGTTCTTCAATCAAGTTGGGATCAACTTCGTCGCCGCGCAAAAATCCGAACATCGGAAATTGAGCGAATTGCCATTGTTTGAATTTCTTCAGTCGAGAACGAAAGGCGGCAAAGCCTTGATGTGAGGCATCCAACGGCTCTTCATCACAAAAGATATCGGGCAGGACAAAGAAAAAGAGAGTGGCTGAAACCGCAATGTGACACTCTGCAAACGCCCCTGATAATTCTGGGAACAGGCGACAAAGAAAACGATTCGCATTTTGCTTTTGAGAGCTGAGCAGTTGTTCGTGGGAACGAGATTGGTCTGGTGAAGGGAACTGGTCCAGCGAATAAAGGGTTCGAATGGCAGCGATGAGACGCGACTTGTCTCGCGTATCTTCTAGGTCTACTTCCAGAATCTCTTGCTCACGCATCCATGTATCTGGGTCAATGTTAAAGACTTCTTGCAACTTCCCGCGAACCAAGTCGGCTGCCGAGGAAGAGCCGCTCCAATCTGCTTGATAGGCCCGAAGTGTTGATGTTTGGAGCGTATCGATAAACGCCAACTCACCCATAGTGCAATGCGGTAGCTGGAGAGTTACTTCGGTGGTCCGAGCCCAAATCGAATCCATGACATCTTGCGAGGTTTCCTCTTCGCGGCTGGTCGAGTCTTGGCTTAGGATTTGCGTTGCATGTTCTTCGAGCTGCTGGCTGATGGCCGCCAATAGGTCTGGGCTACTTGCCTGGTGTTCGCCAGCTGGGGACGCAGATAAATATTGGGCCAGTTGGTCCAAACACCGGAAGGCTTGGTGAGTGGAAGCTGGTAGAGTGAATCGAATTGTTGAAAAGATCGATGGCGGTGGCTGCATAAACTTGACTTAATAATTGGGTATGATCACCATGTACCCCAACAGGCTCTCCCGTAATTGTCCCCCCTGGACTTACTGATGTCAGATTCAAATCCGCCAAATGAACCGCCACCTGAAGATCTTAACAAGGTTGACTCAGCGCGAGTTGATCCTTCGAAGGATGTGCCGGCGCCGTTAAACAAAGAGACCATTGAGAAATATCGGGCTTATCTTAGCATTTTGGCTCAGACTCGATTTCAGTCCAAGCTAAAGAGTAAGTTGGATCCCTCCGACATTGTGCAACAAACGATGCTTCAGGCCTATCAGTCGTTTGAGCAATTTCGCGGAAAGACCGAAGCGGAGCTAGCAGCTTGGCTGCGCCAGATACTTGCCAATGTTATTTCACGAAGTTTGCGCGACTTAGGGCGAGGGAAGCGAGACATTCAGCGTGAGAGGTCGATTGACGCTGAATTGCAACAATCATCGATGCGTCTCGGCGGGCTATTGGCTGATTCTGACCAAACAACACCGAGTCAAAACATCATGCGCGATGAGCTCGCCGCAAAACTAGCGAATGCGATCATGGAGTTACCTGAAGATCAGCGACATGCAATTTTGGGTAAGTATTGGCACAATCTGCCGTCGGCAGAAATTGGCGAACAACTCAATCGTTCCTCTGAGGCTGTGGCAGGCTTGCTGTTTCGCGGTCTTAAGAAACTGCGGGAACTTATGGGGGTAGAACCTCGGAAATGAGCGAAGCATCCTCCCGTCGCGAAGAGGCGATTGAAAAGGCGATTGCCGAATATCTAATCGCTACCGAATCGGGAGCAGCATTTGACACGGATGCCTGGCTTCAAAGAAACGCGGATATCGCTGATGATCTGCGTGAGTTTGTGGAAGCACACGAACATGCGATAGGGTTTGCGGGAGCCGAAGAGAACAACGCCGCTACAGTTGTACCCATAAGTGTATGGGAAAGTGGTGGTTTCCCGACGCACATCGGGAACTATGAGATACTGGACGAGATTGGTCGCGGTGGCATGGGAATTGTGTTCCGGGCGCGACATCGCGATTTGCAGCGGATTGTTGCGCTGAAGGTGATCCGTTCGGGCGAGTTCGCTAGTCCTGAAGAGACGTCGCGATTTCGAGCGGAGACCGAAGCATGCGCTCGATTGCAACATCCGAACATCGTCCCCATTTATGATGTGGGTGAGCAGGCTGGCTTGCAATACTTTACGATGGCCTTGATTGATGGGCCAACTTTGGTCGAGCGACTGCAGCAAGAAGAACTACCTGCCAAAGATGCTGCCCGGTTGGTTCAGAAATTGGCGTTGGCCATTGAAAATGCGCATAATGCTGGGATCATTCATCGCGATTTGAAGCCCGCAAACATTTTGTTTAACGTGGCTGGCGAGCCCTTCATTACCGATTTTGGTTTAGCGAAGATGGCTGGCACGGATGAAATGTTGACTACGACGGGACAGATTTTGGGAACGCCCGCCTATATGGCGCCGGAGCAGGCAACTGGTCGTCGCAATCATGTCGGGGAGTCGGCTGATGTTTATTCGTTGGGTTGTTTACTCTACTTCGCCTTAACCGGACAAGCTCCGTTTCACGGCCCCACGCCATTCGATATTCTGCTTCAGGTTTTGGAACGCGACCCTCCCCTGCCCCGCCAGATCAATCGCCAAATTCCCGCTGTGTTGGAACGTATTTGTTTGCGGGCAATGGCGAAGCGTGTGGAAGACCGCTATGCATCGGCACGACACTTTGCCGAAGATCTGGGAAAGTTTCTCAAGGACGAGCCGGTCGCTTGGCCAGAGATTACGTGGCCGCAAAAGTTGAGTGCCTGGTGGCGACGTGAGCCGATTCTGGTTTCGCATTTATGTGGTATCAGTGCCACTGCCCTGATTGTGACCATCGCGGTGATCAGTCGGGGTAGCGATTACAAATACTATTTAGCGCGAATGTTGATCTTCGGGATTTGGGCGCTCGCCTCCATTGTGCTGCAATTTCTATTGAAACGCCCGCAGTGGAAAGATCCAGTTTGTTACTCGTGGGCAGCGATCGATATCGTGCTCTATACTTCGTTGTTGCTCTTTGCCGATCCACCGCGCGGTCCACTCTTGGTTGGCTATCCGATGTTGATCTGCGCTAGTGCTCTTTTTTACCGACGCACGTTCGTCATTTTTATGAGCAGTGGTTGCGGGCTCGGATTTTTGATGTTGGTCTTTTTATCGAGCAACCCTGATTTTTCAAAGCCGGACTTCGTCGCCATTTTTCTGACCGGCTTAGCGGTTATCGGATTGATTCTCTCAACCATGATTCGACGCATTCGCGCATTATGCGCTTACTATGATGAAAACGTGGTCTGATGTTGTCGTGACCACACGTGGACAAAATGAAAATGCCCCTGGCGTTGCGGCCAGGGGCATTGCGTTTAACGAATGCCAGAACCAACGGTTGCCGAAGCTTGTTGTTTAACTCAAGACCAATGGGCCATCGCCGCAATAATCTGGGTTTCCGAAGCGTTCAATGTGATGGCCCATTCCATGTGCAATGGACATGAGCAAGCGGTTGTGCGAAATCTTCGGCAATCGCAAGGAACGGCCCATCTTGAAGTTCAAACCGCCACCGACCATCACAAACGGAATATCGTTCAACGTATGCGAATTGCCTTCGCCCAATTCGTTGGTCCAAATGATCGTTGTGTTATCGAGCATGCTGCCTTCACCGTTGGGTTCCGGCGTTTCCGCCAAACGTTTTGCCAGGTAAGCGATCTGCTCGCAGTACCAAGTATTGATCTTGGTCAGTTTCTCTTGAGCTGCTTCATTGCTGTTTGGCTCGTGTGACAGTTCATGATGTCCTTCTTCAACGCCGAGCCATTTCATTTTGGCTTGGCCAACCGAGTTGGTGAACTGCAATGTGGCAATGCGAGTGAAGTCGCCAATGAAGCTATTGACCATCAAGTCGATTTGCATCTTGCTGATACGTGGCATGTTTTCATTGTCGTTGCGAACACCGGGCTCAAGTTCAGGGACAGCGTGATTGAGTACGTTGTCATTGGAGTTGCGAAGTTCTTGTTCCGTTTCACGAATCAACGTCGCATGTTCTTCGAGCAGTTTAGCATCTTCGCTGCTGACAACTTCTTTCAGTTTCTTTAGGTCTTCTTGCAAGTCATCGAGAACACTATTCAAACTCTCACGATCCTTCATTTGACCGTAGAGCTTATTGAACATGGTGTATGGGTCGCTGATAGGTGCGATCGGTTTGTTGCCACCTGCATAAACCATACGTGTCCAGGTGTCTGCCCGATCTGGCACAGAAACACCAAACTCGAGCGAACCGAACCGCGTTTCCGATTCGGGGCGGCTTTGCAGATAACGTTTGATTTCTTGGTCGATCGAGAGGCCTGTAGCCCAGCCTGCTGGAGTGTCTGAACCACCTTGGATGTTACCAGGGAAAAGTTCTACACCGGTGAGAAGGCAACCTATACCACGCATGTGATTGTCGCCGTCACCTTTGATCTTATCGCATACGCCTTTGAGCACCAACGTCTTGTCCTTGAAAGGAGCCAGTGGCGACAAGATCGGCTTGAGGTCCATGGATGCAAAGCTTGCCTCATCACCTTCATGGTCCGGCCAGAAACGATCTCGAACCACACCGTTGGGGCTAAAGATGATGACCAAGCGTTGTTTGCGTCCGCTCGAAGAAGCAAAGCCTAAGCTTTGAAGGTTGAGCCATAACGGCAACGAAGCCGCGCTCAAACCGAGAGTTTGCACAAAACTGCGTCGTGATACAGAGTGATTCATTGTTCAAATCCTTTTCTTAGTTCGCTTGTGCCGTAGCGTTGGCAGGTGCCACCGATTCGCGTGGACCGCGACAAGCGATCTCGGCAATATCAATCATGAGTCGACGAATATCAAATTGGTTATCGGAAAACCTCCGACGCAATTCGTCAGGGGTTTCGTTTCCATAAGCTCGAACAGGTTGTTTGATCATGTGATGGAAAAGCTGTTCGATGAATGCATCTTGAACTTCGGGACTGTTCAGCAAGAAATCGCCCAGTGGTTTTACACCGTCAAACGAGACTATTTCACCATTCTCTTGCAAATATTCTCCACGATCATCAACCGGTTTACCACGTTCTTCGGCCCGGAATCGCCCGATGGCGTCAAAGCTCTCGAGCGAGAAGCCAAGATTATTGATCATTTCATGACAGCTTTGACAGGTGGCTGCTTGAGTCTGTAGTACGGTTCGTTCGCGGGTGGTTAGACTCGGATGCAGATCTTCGCTGAAAGGCGAAACGGCTGCAGGGGGAGCCTTCAAGCGACGTCCGAGAACGTGTCGAGTCATAAATACGCCGCGATGGATTGGGGAACTCGCATTGTGATACGAGTACATTGCCAAGACCAGCGGATGGGAAAGCACACCCACACGTTGTTGCGGATCCATTTTGACTTTGAAGAAATTTTCTTCGACCGACGAATCGGTGCCAGCGATGGGAGCTCCCGTTAGGTCATAGCCGTAGAGTTTGGCTAAGCGTGCGTTGAGATACAAATAGTCGACGTTGAGGAACAAGCGGAAGTCGGGTTTAGGACTTTCCAACACATCGTCGATGAAGAGGTCGAGTGATGTTTGTAAATCGGCGAGCGTCTGAGCGTCAAAGTCGGGGTATAACTCTTTGCTTTTGCTCAGGCCGATGGCATGGCGTGTACCAAGCCAATGATGGACGAAGGTACGCAATTTGGTTTTAGCGCGTTGGTCTCGCAACATGCGATCGATTTGTTCGCGCTGAACGTCTGGATTCTTGAGTTCACCGGAAGCGGCTTTCTGCAACAAGGTTTCATCGGGAATCGAATCCCAAATGCCAAACGCTAAACGCGAAGCAATTTGATAGGGATCCGATGCGTCCCGGGTTCGGTCCACGTATAAGAAACTTGGCGATTTCAGAGTTAAGATCACGACGCGTTTGATGGCGTTGTCGATCGAAGCGTTGTTTTCAAAATGTCGATCGATCCACTGTTTTTGTTCGGCTTCACTCACATTGCGGCGGAGTGCGCGTTGGACAAATTTTGTCGCAAACTCTTTGGCTTTTTCTCGCTGCTTTTCTGGTGAAGCATCGCGATTGTAGCCGGCTAGCTCTGGTAGACGTTTTACGATTCCATCCGCAACTTCAATGGCACCCATGGTCGTCGCTTGTTCCCAAGCCTTGGAAATGGTGGTTCCTCTTTCATAGCCGATGCTGCGATCGTCCGGTGGAAAGGGCGTTGAGGGAATAAGCAATTGATTCGTTTGCACAGGGGCAAGATGGCGACCTGAAACGATTGTTTCTTCACCACTGGGAAGTTTCCAAGCGAGTTCGATCGATGTGGTTTTGTCTTCCTTGGCTTTGAAAAACTCCAGTCGCAAAGGGTAAGCGCGACCAGCCACCAAATAAATGCTCGAACGATATTCCTGATCATTGCCCGATCGCACCCACGCATCTATCAAAGCGGTTTGTCGATCGTTAAGCCACAATCTCGTTCCGTTGTTGGTACGAATGATTATGTCGTAACTTCCTGTTTCTGGAGCGATGAGGCTACCTTCCCAACGCACTGCAAATTCGGGGAATACCAGTTGTTCGGGGAGCGGCCCGCGCGAACCCCAGTCGAAATCAACTTCGTCATCGATACCTTCTTCCGCGCGATTGCGGGGATTGAAACCGCGTGAATTGAAGTAAGTGACCATGAGCCCACGTCCCGATCCGGTCCGATTGGACCATGTGAAGCTGCTCACTAAATCGATGATTGCATTTCGGTATTGGTTCACCGTCATTCGTGCGATATCGACACGAGCGGGGCGGCGACGAGCCTGAGCAATCTCTGAGTAGAATTCATGATGAATGTATTCTGCTACTTTGCGAGCTTCTTCGCCTGTGCATTGCGAAGGATCTTCTTCGGGCATTGTTTGATCGATAACTTCAGCGAGATCGACCACTGGGCGATCACCGATCAAAGCAGAAGCGTATTTATCGGGTACACCTTCGCCTTCTGCGCCATGGCAACTCGCGCACTTGGCTTTGTAGATGGCGGCCCCTTCAGCTAGGTCTGGTGGTGGCTCAATGACTGGGGTGTTTTCAGCTGGAGCGGAGGGACTTGCATCTTGACCAACTGCCCAAGCCGACGATGCAACAGCGATGAAACAAGCCAGAATCGCTGTGGCGGATGAAGCGGAACAACGGGCAAACTTCGGATAGCTCGGCGCAATATGTTGGCGGTTGAAAACGGAAGCTGGGACCTGATTCATAGGTAAGGTTAAGCTCATTTCAAATTCCTGATTTGGTTCGCGTGTTGCCGCCGTTCACCACACGTGCCGACCGAGCGGCAGGTGGAGGCAAGCAACGATTTAGGTGGGATAGAACCGTTCGAGAACCTCACGATCGGAATCACATCGAGAGCGGCACGGTTTGTGGGGTTTTGGGGCGGGGAGGTCATCACGACCTATCTCTTCATTTTATCGCCTTGGGAATAGGAAAAACACACTATTTCGCACTTGGAACTGATCAATTGTCGGCAGTTTTCGACCTTTTTGTCCTAAGTCTATTTAGGTAAAGGGGTTCCGTGATCTCGATTCAGGGTGAATTTCCAGCGATTGGCCCCCAAAATGAGGCCTGCCAAAGAGGCTAAGGTCGACAGCAATTCTTGGGGGACCTGAGCGAGCCAGCCGACATTTTCGGGAAGGATCGGTTCCAGCCAACCTTGCAGGGCAAATTCCCAATCGAGTAGCCAGTGGAGGAACCAGCAACCGATGCCTGCGAGCATGGCAACTAAGGTGGCCCGGTTGGTCACTTCTTTCCAGTACAGGCCGGCCATTAACGGAACAAAGAGACCAACAAGGGTCATGGAATAGGAGTCACGAAGTAGTTCGTAGGCGGTTTGTCCGCTAAACGCGGTGGCCAAAGAGAGAAACGCAATCACGACCACGCAAATACGTTGCAGGCGGAGGACCGTTTTGTCATTCCAAGCTTTCTTGCGAACCACAGGAAGATGCAAGAGTAGATTTTGGCCAAGGATACTGGCTGCTGCCATGGTAGCGCTGTCGATGGTTGACAGGACGGCCGATATTACTGCCAGCACAAACATCAATAACAGAAACGGATTGAGTAGCTTTACGGCCATGCGGGTAATGACTCCCGACTCCTCGGATTCGCCTAGGACAGCATTTGCAGCCAGAGCAATGAATAGTGGTATGGCTGCCATGAGGACATATAAAACGCCACTGGTCCAGCAAGCCCATCGAGCGACCTCAGCTGACTTGGCAGCGAACATACGTTGCATCAGATCTTGGACGGGAATATTGCCAAGTGAGCCAATGGCTAACGCACCGCAAAGGTGAAGAATATCTGCCCCTTGGGATTCTGGCGCGATGATGGTCCAACGATCTAAGGGGACCTGTTTCCAAAAGTTTTCCAAGCCAATCGCGAATGAACCGGCACCGAGAAAGTTGATCGTCTCATATCCCAAAATCAACAAGCCGATCAAAATGAATACCAATTGGATGGCATCGGTCCAAGCTACGGACCACATTCCCCCCAATACCGTGTAGCCGGTGCCTAGTACGGCTACCAGGATTACGCCCCATACGAAGGGAATGCCAAAGATGATTTCCAGTAAAGCGGCGAGCCCCGTAAATTGGGCAGCAACCCATCCCAAATAGCTGGGTACCAAAATGACAGCCGAGAGGACTTCACTAGCCCGTCCAAAGCGGCGATAGAAGAAGTCTGGAACGGTGGTCAAATGCATTTTCCACATCGGCTTGGCAATGAGCCAACCAGCGAGTATCAGGCAGAGCCCTGTCCCCAAGGGGTCCATCAAGGCATGTCGAAGCCCACCTGAATAGACTTCATCCGAAGTTTGCAAAAGGACTTCAGCGCCATACCAAGTGGCTACCAGTGTGGCGGTCGCCATAGGGAGAGGGAGTTTTCTCCCCGCGACCAAGAAATCTTCTACCGAGGAGATTCGACGCTCTGCCACCCATCCGACGACATACATCAGGATTGTGTAAACGATGAGTACAACGGCATAAATGATGAGCCATTGGTTCGATAAGCCGACACCCACTCTGGTATGTCCTCCCGTGGTGCAATCTCAGAATTGTGAGGCTCGAAATCGCACAAAAAGGTTGGAAAATGAAGGGAAAACGGCGAACGAATACCAGGCAGTTCGAGTCAGAGAGCATCAGGCCTTGAGTATCGATCGTTTTCCCCAAGCGAAGTTTTCAATGGCGGTATTTTAGCAATCCAACCGCACGAGTGAGAGGAATGCCAAAATAACTTGCATCCGGTGATTCAGGGGGAGAAAAATACCGAATACCGACGGCACAATGAGCAATACACGAAAAGTCATCTGGCGGTTAGAGAGCCTGATGAGATAATCTGAGCAAATCTCAAGCCAACAGGAATCGCAGATGAGTACATCTGAACATCATGACGAAGGCTCGAACGAGCCAGGTTCGACCGAACGCGTTTTGAATTTCATTGAAACCGAAATCGAAAAAGATCGAGCGAAGCCGACGTGGGGCAATCGTGCCTTGCATACTCGATTTCCGCCCGAGCCCAACGGCTACCTGCACATTGGGCATGCCAAGAGCATTTGCCTCAACTTTGGACTAGCTCAACGTTACGGTGGAAAATGCAATCTCCGTTTCGATGACACCAACCCAGCTAAAGAAGAACAAGAGTATGTCGACTCCATAATGGAGGACGTACGCTGGTTGGGTTTCCAATGGGATGGCTTGTATTACGCATCGGACTACTTTGATCAACTCTATCTGTGGGCCGAACAGTTGATCATGGCGGGTAAAGCGTTCGTATGCGATTTGAACGCCGAAGAAATGCGCCAATATCGTGGCACGCTTACCGAGCCAGGAAAGAATAGTCCTTACCGCGATCGATCGGTCGAAGAGAACCTCAAACTCTTCCGCGAAATGCGCGATGGAAAATATCCTGATGGGGCGCGGACGTTGCGGGCGAAGATCGATATGTCTTCCCCCAACTTGAATCTCCGCGATCCGGTGATGTATCGCATCCTGCGAGCTCACCATCATCGCACCGGGAATAAATGGTTGATCTACCCCATGTACGATTGGGCGCATGGTCAAAGCGATTCGGTCGAAGGTATCACACATTCGATTTGTACGCTTGAATTTGAAAATCACCGACCGCTTTACGATTGGTTTTGTGTCAACCTGGGCATTTACCATCCGCGACAAATGGAGTTTGCGCGTTTGAATCTCACCTATACGGTGATGAGTAAACGCAAGTTGTTGCAACTCGTTCAAGAGAAGCACGTGCAAAGTTGGGATGATCCGCGCATGCCGACGATCAGCGGTTTGCGTCGGCGTGGATATACGCCGGAGAGTATTCGAGCCTTCTGCGAAAGAATTGGTGTCGCGAGGTTCAATAGCATGATCGATGTGACCGTGCTCGAGAACTCCATCCGCGAACATCTCAATAAAATTGCTCCACGTGTGATGGCCGTACTGCGACCCATCAAGGTCGTGTTAACCAACTATCCTGAAGGGCAAGTCGAGTATTTGGAAGCGATTAATAATCCAGAAGATCCAGGTGCTGGCAGCCGAAAAATTCCGTTCAGTCGAGAGTTTTACATCGAAGAAGATGATTTCCGCGAAGATGCGCCATCGAAATATTTCCGCTTGAAGCCAGGCGGTGAAGTACGATTGCGATACGCCTATATCATCAAGTGCGAAAAAGTGGTGAAGGATCCGGCAACCGGCGCGATCACCGAATTGCATTGCACTTATGATCCGCAGACACGTTCGGGCAGCGATACTTCGAACCGCAAAGTGAAAGGGACCATTCATTGGGTTCCAGCAGCTCATGCATTGGATGCAGAAGTTCGCGTCTATGATCGGCTCTTTTCGACCGAAGAACCAGATGCGGCGGAAGCTGGCAAGACTTTCTTGGATTACATGAATCCAAAAAGTTTGGAAGTCGTTCACGCGAAAGTGGAGCCTTGCTTAACCGAGGCCCAGGCTGGAGCCCGTTATCAGTTCGAACGGCTCGGTTATTTTTGTGTCGACGTGAAGGATTCAAAGCCAGGTAAGCCTGTCTTTAATCGCACAGTAACGTTGCGGGATACATGGGCGAAATTGGAAGCTCGAGGCGACAGTTAGTGATCGTTGATAGAAAAGTGTAAGGATGGAGTGCTGGGGCCCATGGTTAAGTACGTCGAAGCAGCGGGTTATCTCTTGTTTCGCCAAACCAGCGAGCCTGAGTTTCTCTTGATGAAACATGCCACTCGGTGGGATTTGCCGAAGGGGCATGTGGATGATGGGGAATCGATTGAAGCTGCCGCAATCCGCGAGCTGCGTGAAGAGACTGGCATCCCTAACGAAATCGTGTGGACCGATCCCGATTTTCGATTCCAATTGATTTATACGGTTCGCTATCGCTCGGATAAAAAAGAACGCCAGAAGAGGCTTACTATTTTCTTGGGGCGGTTGCTTGAGCCATGCACGGTTGTGCCGACGGAGCATGACAGTTTCAAATGGCATCGTTGGCAGCCACCGCATCGAATTCAGTTTCAGACCATCGATCCGTTATTGGAACGGGTCGATGGTTATTTGAAAAAGACTAGCGGTTGGCTCGATAAGCTCACCGTTATTTGATGTAGGTTGAGTCTCTGACTCGCCCAACATCAAACGACGATTTATCTGATTTATTGTAGGCAATGGTCGCAATGCGGGTCGGAGACCCACATTACGTACGCTACATGAGGCGGGTCGGAGACCCAGCCAACATCACTGAGCGGCCTTTACGGACGTGATCTTGAGGTCGCCTAAGACTTGCAGCACCGGCAACAAGGCGACATAGGGATTTTGGTCTGTTAAGGATGTGTCCATCACTTTGATGTGTCCGGGGCCAATGCCCCCCTTCCCCATCACCGCATCCAGCGGAAGCCAGCGATCGCCGATATAAGCTTCTGTCCACATGTGATAACCCATCATCGGACCTTCGGCTGAATCTACATAGACCAGCCCACTAGCAATGCGAGCTGGTATCTTGCGGGCACGCAATAAAGCGGCCAGCAACACACCATGTTCCGTGCAGTCGCCGCGCGGAATTTTGGCAACTTCGGCAGCCGTCGCAAAGGAACGAGAGAAGTCTTTGCGTTCGATTTTATCGTGTACATAACGTTCGAGTGCCAGCGATATCTTCCACGGATCTTTTTCTTCTGGTAGCACATGATGAGCCATTTCCATGATCAATGGATCGTTGGACTCAATCATGGGACTGGGATTCAAATCCGCATCCGTTGGTGGCTCTTGCTTTTGAAGCGTCTCAGGTAATGTCGAGTCTGGGGTGACCGTATAGACCGTGATATCGCATTCAAGTGCTACTGCGGAACGCACCGTTTGATTCGTGCGGCTGGGGAAAAGTTTAAGCGGATCTTTGGAGCACCGAATGTTGTAGGTAAGCGATTGAGCTAGGTGCAGATTCGGTGTACCAGCGGGTAATGGAACGCTGGTCACCTTGAGCAAGTCCGCTTGGGCAGCCGTGTCCACCGATTCAGCTGCAGATTGAGTGGATCGGTACGTGAGGACTTGCAAGCCGAGGGCTGCCGATTTGAGCGATTCCCCTTTTTCGTCAACCCACGCTACTGTTTCCATAACAGGGTTCTTGTCGAGGACGATCGAGATCATCACTTCTTGAAGTTCTTGTGTCGATCCATCGAGCATTGCCACCTTCTGCTTGCCGCCTCCCTTTAAGACCAGATTGGCTAGCCGGAATAAGGGAACGCACAGATAAGGAATCTCGCGCGTTTCGCCTTCGGTTAAAGGTTGTTGCAAAAGTTCTTGCTCCAAGGCAAACGGCCCACGATACTCGCGTTTCCAAGGGATAGTGATTCGGGACGATTGGCCATTGGGTTGAGTGATTTGAACAATCAAGTTGTCTGTAACTCGCACGCCAGTCACTTCCGTTTTGTTGCTCCCTTCATAGATGGTTGCGATCAGTTCGAGCAACTCACCATCCGTTTTTTCGCGACTGGTGACCGCGATACGTTGAGTGGTCGATTGACCGCCTCGATTGACTCGTAACAAACTTTCGAGAGTCAATTTTAATTGTGAGCCGTCGCCCCCTTCCGCTTGCAGCACTTCGGTATGCATGCTGCCAATCTTTGAATTGCCTAAGTACATCACATCCCACACCTTTCGTGGAAGTTCGTTGCTCGTAATCCAAGACTCTTTACGAGCGTTTGGAGTTACCTTCGCTGCTAGGGGCGGGGACGGGGCAACGTTGCTTGGCGATTGGGTGTTTTGAGCCAGGGCAGCCAGCTCCGCGTTGTCCTTATCTTTCGGGTCCTCCATCACAATGGCCGAATCGCGTTCGGGTGTCGCCGCTTTTTCTTCTGCAGCGGGAGAGGCTTTCTCAGGTGTGGCGTTTTGAGCCGGGGCTGTGGTTGGATTGGAGGCTGCGGCTGGATTGGGGGCTGCAACTTGAGCATTAGAGGCTGGTGGGGTGCTGGGGGTAGGTGTTGCCTCATCGCAACCCACCAAAATGGCGACGCCAAGGAGTCCCAGGAGCCGGCAAATACTCATTTGTGATCCCAACTGCGAGCAAATAATTTTCATGACCATCCAATACCGTATCCGTTCACGCGTTACCCAAAAGAAACCCAAAATCCGTTGCCGCCGATTATAGCTGGTTCTTGCAGTGCGGAGAGTTCTGTTTGTAACGATTGGATGAAGTTTAGTGGGGGCTGACTCATGAAACCTGGGGGTTTTTTCTAATTCGGCAAAAGTTCCGGAGGGGATGCGAATCAGTCGTGACCTAGTTTTCTGCATGAGTGACTTGGCGGCAAAGCGTTATCCGACGCGAACGCCATTTTAATTAGGCATTAGAAAATTCGGACATCACGATGGGTTCTGTACCAAGCTTCTCACGAAGTAATTCCTCTCCTGGCAGCACTGCTGCTCCACCAACGACTAATTTCCAAGAAGCATCTGCTCTTGACCTAGAGCGTCACTTGGAAGTGTATCGTTACGGTGCGTTTGATTTGACCGACGCAATTCGTCCCGCGTTGAGTCTGCCAATTGTTCCGCGACAAGGTTTTCGCCATGACTGTTACTCCGATGATTCGGCAGGTGTGAAAGTGCCTGTCATCATGGCGGCAGCTTCGCGTGAACGACTTTTCGATTTGTTTATCGATTTGATTGATCCGTTGGGACAAGTGGTTGACGTCGTCATTGAAACCAGTCATTACGGAAGCGATGGGGCGCATCAAGACCTCTATCGCGAACATATTGACATGCCAGTTCTCAAGAGCATTCTCTACGACTACGAAGAGCTTTTGCTCAACGATGGTTGTGCGGGAATCGCCGTATTGAACCCCGCTAAGCAGCAGGAAGTTCAATTTGACGAACATAAGATGATGATCATCTATGGCACACCACTAGAACATTATGAAAGGATCTTGATCTCGCACGATGTTTACATCGATCCAAAGATCAAGTTCCTCACGGAAGCTGAGCATGTACATTCCAGCAGTGAAAAGTACTATGATCAGCTCATGCAGTTGGCGATGCGTTTAGGCATTGATGGCATCGAGTAAGTTCAGCTTACTGGTTGCGACCAACTGACCTCAAACTAAATCAACGTCTATCGGTTCAAGCAACCCCTTACGATTTGGGCCGATAGAGTTGGTGAGCTTTGATGTATTGTTCCACAGATCGAGGCATGCGAAAACGCAAGCTGCGGCCCGACGCGGCTCGTTGGCGAAGTTCGGTACTGCTCAGTTCAATCAGTGGCATATCGACTTTCATGGCCGAAGTTTGTTGGTACTTTTCCTTGTCCAGCAATCCCTCCAAAACATGCCACGGAATATCGGCATACCCTCCCCTCCCCACCACCACGATCCACGCGAGTTGACAAATCTCGCGTGGCTCTTTCCATTTGAGAAAATCTGCTAGCGAGTCGGCCCCCATCAAGAAAAAGAACTCGCTATCTGGGAGTTCGCGATGCAATTCTCGAAGTGTATCGACGGTATAGCTGACTCCGCCCCGTTGAAGTTCTCGTGTATCAACGACAAACGAATCTTGCCCCGATATGGCCAATTGCAGCATTTCTAATCGCTGTTTGTCATCAGATGGATATTGGTCGACTTTGAAAGGCGAGACATGCGCAGGAATAATGCGCAATTCGTCAAGCTGTAATTGTTCTCGACAGGTTTCGGCCAGCAGCAAATGCCCCAAGTGAATTGGGTCAAAACTACCCCCATAGATTCCAATACGCCGCTTTGTCATCTCGGAGCTTCCCTAAAAAGGCGTTACAATACGACAATACGTACACTATAGGGACTCAGGGGGATGATCAAGTCGTCTCGCTGAAGATGTGTGGCACTTCAGTAAGAAGATGGAGCAAGTGGATGTCGTCAGGACCTCAGCAAGGGGATTTATTTGATCGCGACATTCCCCCTTGGGAGATCGACGCCGATTGTCAATGTTGGGCTGCCTCCATTGTCTTTTCCGAGCCACCTCATGGTCCATTCTCTTATCGTATTGATCCTCCCATTCAAGATGTCTTGAAACCCGGTATGCGAGTCCAAGTACCGCTGGGAAGAGGAAACCGAAGTGTGACCGGATATTGCATCGACGTCTCGATGGTGCAGCAACATCCGAATTCGCTAAAAGCGGTGCTCTCAGTCGAAGATGAAAAGCCATTATGCAGTTCCCATTTGCTCAAGCTGATGCAATGGATGAGCGATTACTATATGGCAAGTCTCGGCCAAGTCTTTGAAGCCGTAGTTCCAGTGGGAGTGCGCGAAGCTGCTGGCGTGAAAGAAATACTTCTGCTGCAACCAAAGTCGGATCTCTTGGTTCAAGACTTGGAAAAGCTCACGGCCAAACAGCGTCAAGTCGTTGACTATTTGGTGCAAACTGGCGAGCCAATGTCGGTCGAGCAGTTGAAAGAGGCAACAGGTGTTTCCGTCGATGTGATGCAGCGACTGCGGAAGTCAGGGATCTTGGTTGGCCAAACAGTTCGCAGCTTTGCACAAGCCCATGCGCCGGTTTCCGGGCCGTTGCAGCCACCAGCGGCGCTTAATGTGGATCAGCGACAAGCGTTGCAGCAAATCAAGGTGGCTATCGATTCACGTCAGCAACAGACAATTCTTCTCCACGGCATCACGGGCAGCGGCAAAACGGAAGTTTATATTCAAGCAATCGAGTATGTGATTCGACTCGGGTTGCAGGCCATTGTGTTGGTGCCCGAGATTAGTCTCACGCCTCAAACCCGCGCCCGATTTCAGCAGCGGTTGGGCAAGATTGCCGTACTGCATAGTCACATGACTCATGTGGAAAAGCATCAGCAGTGGCAACGAATCGCGGCTGGTGAAGTTTCGGTTGTTATCGGTCCACGCAGCGCCATATTCGCTCCCGTTCCAAAGTTGGGTTTGATCGTATTAGATGAAGAGCATGAACCTTCATTTAAGCAGGAGACGATTCCCAGATATCATGCCCGAGACGTCGCCAGCTATCGCGCTATGTTGGAACAATGCACCGTCATACTCGGTTCGGCAACACCATCCTTAGAATCATGGCAACGAACAATTGATGGTCGATATCAATGCGCCGCAATGCCTCGACGTATTCACAATCGTCCTTTGCCCGATGTTGAGATCATCGATTTGCGATTGCAAAAAATGTCTCCACAGGCCGGCTCCATTAGTCGACCTTTAGCAGAGGCTATTGTGCAAACGGTTCGTGATGATGGACAGGTGATCTTGTTATTGAATCGGCGCGGTTTTGCCACCGCGATTCAATGTCCGAAATGTGGAAGCGTAGCTAACTGTCCGCATTGCGATTTGGCTCTTACATTTCATCAAGACGGCAACAAAGCGGTTTGTCATTACTGCGATTATCAAATTCCGCCACCACCTCGCTGCTCGACTTGCGACTTCGATGCGATGCAATATGGTGGAACGGGAACTCAACGACTTGAAGAAGAAGTAAAGCGACGATTCCCCAGTATCAGCATGGCCCGCATGGACAGCGATACCATGCGGAAGCCGGGAAGTCATGAAAAGGTGCTCAACGCATTTCGAAATGGCGAAATCAAGCTGCTTTTGGGAACACAAATGATCGCCAAAGGGCTCGATTTTCCGAACGTTCTGTTGGTAGGTGTCGTAAATGCCGATACCGCCCTGCACTTCCCCGACTTTCGAGCTGCTGAGCGAACATTCCAATTGGTTACTCAAGTTGCTGGTCGAACGGGGCGAGGCGAACGACGAGGATTGGTTTTAGTGCAAACCTACTCCCCCGAACACCCCGCCATTATGGCCGCCTCCAAACATGATTTTCACACCTTCGCAAAAGGTGAGCTAATTCATCGGCAACGCCTTGGATATCCTCCCTGGGGTTCATTAGCGCGAGTCATCTTTCGAGGTGAACTCGAAGAAAAGCTGGAGGCTTTTGCGCTCCAATGGACACAGCTCACCGAGCGGGCCATAGCGGCCGTCGGAGTCGATTGTCGCCTGCTGGGCCCTGCCGCGCCTCCCCTCGCCAAACTGAGAGGCAAATACCGCCAACACCTGCTGATGCAAGCCGCGGAACCCACGATACTCAATAGGCTTCTCAGACAAGTGTCGACCGAAATCAAAACCCCTGAGGATATTCAGTGGGTGATTGATATTGATCCGATTGATATGCTTTAGGAAGTGGGGAAGTGGTTCAGTGATTCAGTGGTTCAGTGATTCAGTTTGAAGTCCTGGGCCTTAAGTCTTTAGCCTTTAGCCTTAAGCCTTTACTTACATTGTGAGAATACAACTATGAAACGGGTTTTT
>Ga0075158_10001005_pt1 | contig 21949 bp, 15 predicted proteins | sample JI91814BDNA_FD_70968 | JGI IMG/M metagenome (GOLD analysis project Ga0075158, IMG submission 70968) | Wastewater effluent complex algal communities from Wisconsin, to seasonally profile nutrient transformation and Carbon sequestration -... | ecosystem: Engineered > WWTP > Effluent > Algae... | reverse complement strand
GGTCGAAATGAGTCGCTCGAATTAGCGACTTCGGAAAAGTGATATCCGTCAAGCGTCTCCATTACAACAAATTTCTGGAGAAAATTTAAGGAATTTTCCACCTATACCGACTCGCCAAGATAGGGGGATTTAGGTAGAAGCGATTCTGTGGAAAGGGGTGTAGGTTAGTCCACAATCACGTTCTGTTGTATGACTATGCAAAGCGAGAAAAAGCGAACCACCGCTTGTCTCCCTACAAAAGGACAATTGCCAAGACAGTTGCATGTGATAGCCGAATCGCAAAAAGACGATGACCAAAGCGAGCAACAAACTCGATGGCTGTCAAATAAACCATCTCCAGCCAACCCGTTGAGCTAGAAACCACATACAAAACCAGTGAAAACTAACCAGTGAATGCTCATTGGCACCGGAGGTAGGCGACGCGCATCGATTATAAGAGACAAGCGTCAGAGAAACTCAATTCACTACTTCAATACGACTAAAAAACGCAGAGTTCTCGAACACATCTTTCCAGAATTTTCTGCCGCGCCGGACGGTTTCCTCGCCTGATCAAAAAACGAACATTCACGAGTCAAGGGACCATCGGAGCAGATGTTTCACAAAGTTCCACTTGTATAATCGCGTTTGTCGGCCAAGCGAAGGGAAACACAAACATGCTGAATCTCGAAATACTGCGTAAACGATATGCTACTGGCGAACGATTTGACTTTCTTTACTTTTGGCGGCATCATCCTTCCAAGACTGGTAAGGTCACGAAATCGTGCCTCAGCCAGTGGTTTGAAGCCTCGTTCACTATCGACGGAATATTCTACAAGACAGCGGAGCATTGGATGATGGCCGGAAAGGCAAGGCTGTTCAATGACGAAGAATCGCTATTACAAATTTTGGAGTCGGCAGATCCCAAAACAGCCAAGGAATTGGGGCGCAGAGTGAAGAACTTCGACGGAGCCAAATGGGAGGCTAATGCTCGCCGTCTTGTAACCGAAGGCAACATCGCAAAATTCAGCCAGAATAGCCACCTTTGTGACTTCCTGTTGGCTACAGGGAATACCGTACTCGTAGAAGCAAGTCCCTGTGACCAAATCTGGGGAATTGGCCTAGAAGAAAGCGATGAACGGACAAAAGATCCCGCAAAGTGGCAGGGACAGAACTTGTTGGGGTTCACTTTAATGGATGTTCGAAGTCGATTGCTGTAACTGCAGTCTTAGAATGCTTTGCGAATAAATGACACTATTGGAAATCTTTTTTCCTAACTACAAAATGGTGGCGTATCGTTTCCGAGTGCTTGCACCTTGAAACTGACCGTTGCTCATGCGATTCCGAGTAAGGTTTAGCGTCCAATCGGCGATTCTCTTGACAATGAAGGCTACGTTGGTCGCGGCAATGCAGGCAAGACAATCTAATCTGTTCTTTGTTGCTTCAATATCGGCGAATATGGGGGCTCGCAATTTCAGATCGATACGAAACCATAATTTCAGTAATCCATACCGAACATTACGTTACCGATGAATGGGTTCCTTGCAATTCAGTAGCGTTATGCGTTACGTAAAAGGGTTTCGAACCACCAAAGTCAAGATTCTCGCCATGTTTTCTGATTTGTTTTGACAACCAATGCCTTGTTCAACCAACGTGTTGTTCAATCGAAGCGAGCAGTGTTTGAAGGTGTTGTAATTCACTTCAAATCTCTTAGTAAATCCGTTTAAGTCGAATCTTGAAGACTACATCATGATAAACGCCCTCGAAGCAGTGTTTGAAAGGCTTCTTGACGGGTATTACTATTCCAAGGATGGTCGTCCTCATATTTGGACTGGGACAGAGTCGCTCCCTAGTATCCATGAACTGATCCACTAATACCTTCGGGACTGCCCCCTGAACGGTTAACCGATAAGACAACGAGGCAGCAAGCAACAACGCGAGCGGAAAAGCATTCGACCGGGTATCGTCTTACTGTACAAACTCGAAGGACACTTGATCAACTTGAATTAGTAAATCTGCATAGTCGCCCGGTCCATGCACCCCTAAAATCGTAAAATCAACCCCAACAGGTGTTTCGTAGGGCAACGCGCGGAGTTCCTCAGCTTGAGCCCTACTCAAGCCCGAAACGTCCAGCGTACAATTGCCAGCATCGGTGCCTCTGCCAGGTGTACCTATGCCAGTGGAAAAAGTTCCGTCGTATAGCTTCAGTGGAGAAACATTGGCCCAGAAAGTTACGTTGAAAGTGCCGTCAGCCGCCGGACTAAAGTCAGGCTTTCGCGGATGACTTGATAGGCTCAGACTTGCTCTTTTTCCAACCAGATTTTGCTCGTACCACTGTCTTGCCAAGCTCCATTGTAGGCTGTCGCCCTTCTTCGGCCACCTGTCCTTCGGTAACTGCTCGAGCAATTGCTGTAGCGGAATGGAATTGGCAGTACGAGCCGGATTAAGTCGCTCGTTAGGTGGCTCCGACGGAGTGAAATTGCCGCTGCACCCAACCAGTCCGCCAATTAAAGCAATCAACAAAACACAGAGATAGCGATGCATGCTTGGGATTCCTTTACGTGACTAAGCACACGGATCGGACGGGACTTGTTGATAAGTAGGGGCTCAAAACACTGCAGTGGTAGGCGCTCATTCCGAACCAATTTACCGCAAGTGTAGTCATTTGCAACAGGAACAAAGAATGCGCAGTCCGTGACGCCAAGCTGAGCCGCATTCGCATTTTCAAATAGATTTCAATCCATCTTCTCCGCATTGTTAGCCTATCCCCACCGTTTGACGACCAACAAGATCCAACTATGCTCGAGCCGATGTCGATACAGTCTGAGATTACTTCGAACAGCATAGATTGTGTGCCTCCTATCACTGAAGTGAGTCGAGTTCGTGGATTTCGATTCGCATCTATTCGACGAGTTCTAAAGGGACGATGAACGCAAGACTGCGAAGTACGGCATCTAGGTGCGGGCAGACTATTAACTCGTCGTACGAAAAGACTCATGGTTTATCGCTCGCTCAACACCGCAAACAGACGTCATAACCGTTAAACCAACCGCACTTAGCCAAGGTTATCCGACGTTGCAGGTCTGCCTGGCCCATACAACCGTTGTAGGCTGACCAAACTGCAGTTGAGCACGCTACGCTGACGATGGTGCGGACATCGCCTGTGTCTCTAGCGCAACGCAAGTTGCCCCGTGACTTGATTTATCTTCAATGCTTCGTCAGGTCCGATAGCCAATCGAGTTCGAGTTGGCTCTCCGTGAAATTCGGTTCGGCCGTTGTCTGTGATCCAATGAACCTCAAGCCCCAATTCGATCGCACTGTCTTGAATGGCCTTCAAGTCCTCTTCGCTATTGCAGCGAACGAATACCTTTGCAAACGATCCAATATCCAAGTTTGCTCGTTGTCGTGTGATAAATACAAAGTGGGAAAACGCGAACCATCGTATGTCTCTCTCCACAACAACAAACGCCAAAACAATGACTGATGATTACTGAATCGCGAAAAGAGGATTACCAAGCAAACAACCATTTCGTTAGATATCTGATAGACCACCCCAAGGCAGAACATCAAGCTAGATTCTGAACACAAAACCAGAGGATCCTACCTGGATACCGCTCAGTGCCACCAAAGGGAGCCGAAGATTATCGACGACAAGGAACGGGCGTCAGAGAAATTCGCGCCGCTACATCCGTTTGTCCAATAGCGCCGAGTAATCGAACGCGTTCTTTCAGAATGTCCTGAAGCACTGGAGGGCGCATTTGCGTTTTAAATGTTCCATTTGCCATATGAGCTCTGATTCGAACTTCTTTCGTTCACTCACTCTTTCGTTCACAAACAACACTTTTCTCAATAAGCTCTACTTTTTGCACAGTGCGGGCAAACTATGTTCGATAATATTGAGTCATTTGACTCGGAGGGGATTGGAGTGAGTAAGATAAGTATCGATTTATCAGTCTCTATGGAAAGAACCGTGAGAGAAACGAGGCGGCATTCTCCCAGATCTATGTATATCTATACCTTCCGAACGAAGTCCCATTACCGGCGAAGATCTTCTTAATTCCACTACTATGTGAGAAAGAATCGCGTCATTCCCAAGACGATTATTAGCCGACCTCCGCCATGGGCTGATGCGGGCGTATTAAGGCCAAGAGTACCGCTGAGACGACAGCCAGCATGGCCCCCGTACCGAATGCAGCATGACTGCCAAATGTCTGATACAGCCAGCCGAAGATAAGGCTTGAGGGTAGTGCAGCAATCCCGAGCGTGAAGTGATACCAACCAAAGCCCAAACCGCGACGCTGCTCACCGACCAATTGAACCACGAACTTCTTTTCCGCTGGTTCCGTCAGTGCAAAGAAGAATCCATATACTAAAAACAAAGCCCAGACTTGCCATGCATCCGTTGCGAATCCAAACCCGAGGTAAACAACAGCGTAGGCCAACCAGCCGATGAGAATGGGGCGTTTCGCACCAATTCGGTCTGTAAGTCGGCCGGCATAGATGTTTGCGCCGCTTTTGACGATGTGAAAAGCGAACCAAAGCACGGGAAGAAGATAGAGCGGTACTCCCAGTTCACCTGCCCGAACAAGCAGGAAAGCATCGCTCGAATTCCCCAACGTAAAAAACAAAAGAGAAAGAAGGTACCATCGAAACCTACCGTCAAACTGGCTGAGAGGAACCAAGCTCTCTCGCGTAGCCGTCGGCGCCGCTTTCGTCTTATGCATTGCTTCCTTTTCACGTAATCCAAAAACGAGCAGGAGCAAAACGATGATACCCGGTATGCCTGCCACTAAGAACAAACTTCGCAGTTCACCTGGATACAACCAAAGAAAGGCGGCTGCCAGCAGTGGTCCTATCGCTGCTCCCAAGTGGTCCATGGATCGATGGAAGCCGAATGCTCGACCATGCAGCTTACTAGGTGCTGAATCAGCAATCATGGCATCACGCGGCGAAGTGCGAATGCCCTTACCAATTCGATCGCATATGCGGACCGCGAACACCTGCCAAGGAGAAGTCACCAATCCAATGATGGGTCTGGCAATGGCAGCGACCGAGTATCCGAATAAAATGAACGGTTTCCGATTTCCTGCTCGGTCGGACCAGGCTCCTGCCCAGAGTTTATTGAAGCTGGCAATCGACTCGGCGGTGCCTTCAATGATGCCGAGGTAGAATTTGTTGCCGCCAAGTACAGTAATCAAGAACTGTGGAAGCAGGGGATAGATCATTTCGCTTGCGACATCATTGAGAAAACTGCACCATCCCAGTATGCGGACATTACGAGGTAGTTTTTCCATGGTGTACTCAGAATCGAAACTCTGCCATCATTCCAGAACCGTCACCATTCGAGTATGGATAGAATCGCCATCGGGAATTGGGGTCATCGGTCGCATCGATTGCGCTAGCGGCCAGATAGGCCATTAACCATCCCAATGCAACTTGTGAGGGATAGTGTGCGTTGTCGTTGATTCTGGAGAGCGGTGCTATGGTTGATCCAGCATAGAGTAACAGCTTGTATCCTCGATTGTCGGTCATCTTCGCAGCAGTGATGAAAGGCAATGACCCCATGAACGCGTGACCGCTAATTCCATTATTATCGCGGAATGGATGCCACTCTGAACTCTCGTCCGTTTCTGTTGGTCTTGAGCCTCCCGTCAGTTGTTGCATGACAATTAATGGCGGAGCTCCAACCACAAATCCTCGAAGGGATCGTTCGCCCCATCGTCCGCTTGTTTGTGACAAGGCATTCTCTGGGAATAGCTCACCAGCTGCCCATGCAGTTGCGAACACCGGCAGAACGTACATGCCGTTGCCGAGTTCCTTACTAGCGTGCAGAGACTCAAACCAATCGTCTGACGTTGCCCCACGCACGCTACTTTGGAAATGCCTATGGATACCGTCGTCAAATGAAGAATTGGCCATTGCACCACCAACGATCAAGCCACCACCGAGTAAGGTAAGGCTCTCAGCGGAATAGAAGTTCATTTGATCGTCCCACATTCGGCTGATCAGCGAAGCGGGACGTTCAGGCTTCAACAGCTCGCTCATTTCATTTGGGTCACTGATAGAGTCGTCGAGCGGCTCCAGTGACCAAAGTATGTCGTCGGCAAGATCCGAATTGGACGAGTTGGCGACCGTCGAATACGGTGAGAAAGCAAAATAAGAACCCTCCGCTTGTTCTTTTTCTTCGGCTTCAATGAGTTGGACATTGTTGAGTACAAAGTCGCTCGGGGTAAAAACTTGATCGTTGGCAGGAACTTGGAGTGTAACCGGTTTGATATAACGGACCGGTTCGGTCACTGATTTCTTTTCCTGTTGCATCGGAGCCGATGTTCTAGCTATCGCGTTCGGAATCAACAGCGGAATTCGACAGCCCAAAGTCACGATTCCGATACTAGCAATAAGCAAGAGCCCCCTCACCAGTGACTTCACGGAGACTTCTTTCGATAAGGAGAGCCGACTCATTCTCAAATTTGAGCATCCATAGTAGAAGTGGGGCTTGCTGCGCCACAAATCTCTTTCTTGCGGTGGTTTACCCAGGCGGAGGATAGGGGTGAATGCAGCCGGGTGACAAGCCGAACTAACGAGAGTTCAGTAATTGTGAGAGAAAATGAGGATATTTGGCCCCGCTGCCGTGAAATTCTCATCATTCTCTCATCTTTCGGCCCTAAAATCCAAGTCGTTTCATCGAGGATCCTAATCGTTCCGAAGATTCGTTTTATGCGAGTGTTGGTTATTGAAGATTACGAGCCAGTGCGAAACGCGGTGGTTCAGGCACTGACCGAAGAGGGGTACGCGGTCGATTCAGCCGATAATGGACGCGATGGGCTATGGTACGCTAAGTCGGGCGAACACAATGTCATACTGCTGGACATTCTTCTGCCTCATGTCAATGGCATCGAGATTCTGCAAACCATTCGAAGTAGTGACAATCACGTGCCCGTATTGTTGTTAACGGCACTCGACGAAGTCGATCACCGCATCAAGGGGCTCGATTCCGGTGCTGACGACTATCTGGTCAAACCATTTGCCATCGCTGAATTGCTTGCCAGAGTGCGAGCTCTGCTACGTCGCAGCTATGGTGATGGAACATCGAAAATTGAGGTCGGTGCACTGCAAATCGATACGGCGGCGAGAACGGTGTATTGCAACGGTAAAGCTATCTCACTCACAGCTCGCGAATATGGCTTGCTCGAATTACTCGCCAGACGACGCGGCAAGGTCGTTTCAAGAGCAGAAGTCTGGAAATGCTTATATGACTTTCAGGGAGATTCATCGAGCAATGTTGTCGATGTTTACATTGGATATCTTCGCAAAAAGCTCGATCCTCCTGGAGGTCCATCCATGATTCAAACGCGGAGGGGACTCGGCTACGTGCTGACCGGTCGAGTTGAATGATGTTTGGTTACTCCCTTCGTAATCGCTTACTCGTTTTGATTGGCGCGACCACGTTATCGCTATTTATCGTTTGCGCCCTGGCAATTTCAATTCTCTTTGAGGCAACGCTTTGGTCCGAGTTTGATTCTGCACTAAAAGACCGGGCACGAAGCTTAGGCCAATTGATCGAACAAGAGGAGTACGGCTTCAGCTTTGAATGGCTGGAAGGTGTCGGCTTGCCAGCTCCCATCTCGGCCAATCAGGAAGCACTTACGATCTGGTGTGATGGGAAAGTTCTAGAAGTGCTGCCGCCCAAAGCTCACCCTATAGCTATGCCATCAGGTTATTCCCTTTCTTCAGAGCAGCGATTTTTCAATACGAAGTTGGAGAGTGGGAGTAAGGCACGGGCAATCGAATATCGTTTCGCGCCGCGAATTGTATTTGATGCGGACGAGAACCAATTGCGACAACTTCAGCAGCCCCGTGTGTCGTTGGTCTTTGCGCGAACGACCGCCGATGTCGAGAAGACGATATCCAGGTTGCGATGGACCATGGGTTTCGTTGGGATGATTGGTATCATGGGGACGTTAGGGGTGTCTTGGCTAGCAGTTGGTTTTGGACTTTCCCCGTTACAGGCCACAGCGAGACGAATCGCAGCTATTCGTGCTGGAACAATAAGTGAACGCTTGGACGATGGCAAATCCCAGCCTCAGGAGCTTCGTCCGCTTATCAATACGATCAACCAACTACTCAGCAGGCTTGAAAAAGCACTTACACGCGAGCGGTCTTTTTCGGCTGATGTCGCGCATGAATTACGCACTCCGTTGGCCGGTCTAAGAGCGCAGTTGGACTTGGCACTTTCGCGTCCGCGCGCGAGTGAGGAATATACGCAGACGATTCGTAAATGCTTGGAGATAACGACTCAGACAGGAGCCATTGTCGAATGCCTTCTAGAAACAACCCGGCAATTCGCAGATAGGAATGCCAACGAAGCGATCCCGCTCTTTGACATGATTTCAAGCATTTTCAACGAGTTCGAAAAAACGATTCGATTGCGAGAGCTACGCGTCGAGAACGAGGTTCCCAAGAGTACCGCAGTGAACTCGGATCGACAATCCTTGACAATCATTTTGAGAAACTTGATTGAGAACGCGGTAAGCCACGCGGATAGGTCTTCATTGGTGAGCGTAAACGCCACACGAGATAATGCCAATTTGAGGATCACCGTCTCTAATCAAGCTTCGTCCTTCCCTGCCGCCGATATCGATAAAGTCTTTGATCGTTTCTGGCGAGCAGATACTTCACGGCGTGAAACAGGCCGTCACAGCGGCTTGGGGTTGTCCTTATGTCAACGGCTTGCGGAGCGTTCCGGAGCTACCCTTCACGCTTCGTATGACGATGGGCTCTTCAAGATGGAACTGGTATTGCCGATTGAAAGCCCTTGAGCTCGATCGCCTTTGCTGGTTGTATGACGGACTATATCTCTCATGCAGTTCTCATTTTACGTCCTTTCAGTACGTTTATGAGGAATATGGCAGTTACTCACACAATGACAATTGCGCTGTCAGTAAGAAAGATACCCCATGGTGTGCACTTTTCGGTCTATGACGGTCGAATCAGTGAATAGCGAAATAGGCTTTGTGAGTTTTGCGATCATTGCTCTCGGAAGAATGACATGGATGTCTACTCTCAACGAATCAAGTTGTTCTTGGCGTTTGTGCCTCTGATGGTGGCTGCTGGCTGTAAGACACCGCTTGCTTACTGCGATCCGAATCTGGTGTCGCGCCAAATCAACTGTCGAACTTCGTCGACTATGGAAAGCGTTCCCCCATGCCAAACGAGGATTCCAGCTTCCGTTCAGCTCGACGATGGATTGAGTGAAGATGAAGCGATTCTAACGGCCTTGTCGAATAACTCAGCTTTTCAAGCAACCTTGGCCCAGCTTGGTGCAGCAGGGGGGGATGCCGTCCAGGCAACGCTGCTAGCGAATCCTCAGTTCCTAACGTATCTGCCAAGTGGTGCAAAAGAGGGGCAATACACCCTGTACGCGCCGATCGAGTCGTACTTACTTAGACCGACACGAGTGAAGGTGGCTAATCGTGAATATCGTCGTGTCGGGGAACAATTGGTTCAGAACGGACTAAATCTAACTCGCGACGTGCGACTGGCCTATACTGATTGGGTTTTGGCTAAGCAACAAACCGACTTGGCGTTAGAGGCGGAAGAAATCCGCAAAGCGATCGCCAAGTTGACAGACGATCGTCTCAAGGACGGTGACATTAGTGAACTGGAAACGATCGCCGCCAAGGTAGACGCGCTGAACGCGACGGCAGCACTCGGGGTGCAACGGATGTCCATCAATATTGCGGAGGCAAGGATTGCCACATTGATCGGATTGCCACAGTTAAACGAGCCTCTCGTACCCGGGACCATTCCTGAACCAACACTCCCTGTCCAAAGCGAAGAAGAGTTAATTGATGAGGCCCTCGCTTGTCGACCCGATTTGCACGCGGCCAAGTGGGCCGTTGCAGCTGCCCGCGAGCGTTCGCGTTTGTCTCGCTGGTTATGGTTGAGATTGGATGGTGTTGTCGATGTCCGCGATGGAGTGGGCTATGAATTTACCGGCTCTGGACTTCGTTTCGACGTACCTATCTTCAATCGGAATCAAGGTGGAATACTACGTGCAGACTGGGAGTTGAACGGTGCGCTCCACAATCGCGATGCAATTTCCGACCAGATCATTGCGGACGTGCGAACTTCCTATCGCCAGTTGCAGCAGGGGTACGAGAATTTGGTGATCCTGAAACGGGATGTCGAGCCCGCGCTAATCGATGCTTTACAGATCGCCAAAAAGGGATTTGAAGATGGTGGGTCGGACTATCTTATCGTGTTACAGACCACCACTCAGTATCTGACGGCCAAAGGGCAAATATTGGCTCAACAGGCCGCATGTAATCGGGCTGTCGCTGAACTAGAAAGAAGCGTTGGCCGGAGCCTTGGTGCACCACCGCTAATCGTAGAGGAGGTTCTGGATGCCACCAGCCCGCCCGCCGAAATCAATTGACGGCCGCTAACGAGCTTTTATGAGAAGCAGATGAGAGTGAGGAAATTGGCAGATTTCACGACTACAATGGCTGCATATGAAATCTACTAAACTACCACCCAGAATCGTGTTTTCAGCCATCGGGCTACATGCGACCTTCAGTGCCGTTCTGTTCGTCTCTGGCTGCTCGGAAAAGTCAGGTCCGGCTTCTTCAGCCAAGGAGGCTCCCGCCAAATTGGAGATGGTGCCTCATGAGACGGAGCTAGCAACGCTCAACCTGACCGATAGAGCAGTCAAGAGATTAGCGATCGAAGTGGCTCCTGTTGTGAAACAAGAAGTCTCGCGATACCGGACACTTGCGGGCGAAGCCATTGTTCCCCCGGGGAGATCTATCATCGCTGCGGCACCCGTTCCTGGTGTCATCGCCGCTGTAGATCAGTTTTTTCCTCAGCCTGGGACTGAAGTCACAGCAGCCCAACCCGTGATGATTCTCCAGCCGCTGCTATCGCCGGAACGCGATGTCCCCACGCCGGCTGAGCAAGTTCAAATGACCGGAGCGAAAGCGAACTTGATGGTGGCTTTGGTGACTGCACAAGGTGAAGTGGCACGCAGCGAATCCGAAATCGAGGGTTTGAAAATTACTCGCGACCGAGCTGCCAAACTCCTGGAAGACCGAGCTGGCAGTCGCCGCGCACTCGACGATGCTGAAGCGTTACTCGGAGTTGCTCGGTCTGTCCTTGAGGCCGCCAAGCAACGCGAGAAAGAACTGATTGATTTGCTAAAGTCGCTTAACAATTCGAATGCCGAAGTACAAGACGATCCTGCCTCTCCATTGACACTCACAGCGCCAGTGGCAGGCGTCATACGCAATGTACAAGTTTCTGCTGGCCAGACCGTTACCGCAGCCGCACCATTGTTTGAAGTGGTTGATCTCAGCACGATCTGGATACGCGTTCCTGTTTATGTGGATTTGCTTTCCAAAGTCAGGCGCGACCAAGTGGTTCGACTCGTATCGCTCGATGGCACACCACTTTCAAGCACTCCGAAACTCTGTAAACCAATCGCTGCTCCTCCTACAGCGGATGCAGCCAGCTCATCAGCGGACTTGTATTATGAATTTGACAACCGTGAATTGCGATTGATGCCTGGGCAACGCATCGGTATCGATATGCCCATGACCGGCGTTGCTGAAGCCTTGGTTGTTCCCTCGGCTGCGGTCCTTTACGACATCTATGGTGGCACATGGGTCTATGTGCAATCGTCGACGAACGAAGAGGGCTCGAAGTTCACGCGAAGTCGTGTATTGCTGGAATGGGTCGACGGTGATAAAGCGATCCTCTCCAAAGGACCACCCGTTGATACCTTAGTGGTGACGGCTGGGGCAGCAGAGTTGTTTGGTACAGAGTTCGGAGCTGGCAAATGAGCTGGCTTATCAAAACCTCACTTGAACTCAGATTGCTGGTCATTATCCTCGCTATCGTCCTGGTCATCGTGGGTGTTCGCAGCAGCGACTCGGTACCAATGGACGTGTTCCCGGAATTCGCACCGCCTCTGGTGGAGATTCAGACAGAAGCGCCAGGCATTTCGACCGAGGACGTCGAAAGTCTTATCACCGTACCGATCGAGAACGCTGTTAACGGGATACCATTCGTTCAAACCGTTCGTTCCAAATCGGTGCTGGGGTTATCCAGTGTCCGCATGATCTTTGAGCCAGGCACGGACTTGTTAGTTGCCCGACAGTTGGTCCAAGAGCGGCTGGCTTTAGCACAAGCATCGTTGCCGCTAGTTGCGCGACCACCTGTTATTTTGCCTCCACTGTCCTCGCTCAGTCGTTGTCTAAAGATTGGCTTGTGGTCTGATACCAAGAATCAGATGGAAATGACGACACTGACCAAATGGACGATTCGCCCGCGTTTGATGGGCATTAGCGGAGTTGCAAACGTCGCAGTTTGGGGAGAGAAAGATCCGCAATTGCAAGTCGTCGTCGATCCGGTCCGACTGAACAATCATGGCATTACGCTTGATGCTGTGATGCAAACCGTTCGCGATGCCACTGCGGTAGGCTCAGGAGGTTTCGTCGATACACCCAATCAGCGTCTGGCATTACGGCATGTCCCCGCAGTCTATACGCCAGAGCAGCTCGGTGAAATTCCGATTCGTCCGATGAATGCCCAATCAACGATCGCACAAACTGGCACGAATCCGGTTGCTTCCAGTGGCTCCCCGCTTCGAATTCGAGATGTCGCTGAGGTCAAATTCGACTACGCTCCGCCTATCGGTGATGCAATCATCAACAACCGGCCTGGGCTTCTGTTGATAGTGGAGAAGCAGCCTTGGGCCAACACATTGGATGTAACTCGCAATGTTGAAAAAGCTATGTTGGATCTCAAGCCAGCGATGGGGGAAGTCGAATACGATACGACTATTTTTCGTCCTGCAACCTTCATCGAACGTTCACTGGATAATCTTGGCCACTCCATGTTAGTCGGTTGCGTTTTGGTGATCGCGGTTCTCATCCTTTTCTTGTTTGATTGGCGATGTGCCTTGATCAGCGCAACCGCAATTCCCCTTTCGCTCATTGCTGCCATGTTAGTGTTGTATTATCGTGGCGGCACCATCAACACGATGGTATTGGCTGGACTGGTCATCGCCTTGGGTGAAGTCGTTGATGATGCCATCATTGATGTCGAGAACATCATGCGTCGGCTGCGTCTGAACGCAACACTTGAGCAACCGCGGTCTCCCTTCTCGGTTGTGTTCGATGCTTCCATGGAAGTTCGCAGTGCGGTTGTTTATGCAACCATCATAGTTGTCCTGGCGTTCTTGCCAGTGTTCTTTCTGACGGGTTTGGCGGGTGCATTCTTCAAGCCATTAGCTGCTTCTTACATTTTGGCAATCCTGGCATCACTGGCTGTCGCACTGACGGTCACACCAGCGATGTCGTTATTCCTATTGCCAAAATCAGCCATGAAACGCCACGTCGATGGCCCCTTGGTAATACTCTTCAAGCGGCTCTATCGAGCGGTTCTCAACGCCGCGATTCGCTTTCGATGGGGCACAATTATCGTGACAGCAATCATTTTTGTAGGTATCGCTGGTACGATCACGCAACTTGGCGAACAGCTTATGCCCAAGTTCCGCGAAACCGACTTTCTCATGCATTGGGTTGAAAAGCCTGGCATCGGTATCGATGCCATGGACCGCATTACGTTGCGAGCCAGTGAAGAGATGATGGCGGTCGACGGAGTGCTGAATTTCGGTTCGCACATTGGCCGCGCCACCGTGGCTGATGAAGTCGTTGGTCCTAACTTCACGGAATTGTGGATCAGCATCGATGACAAGAAGGACTACGACAAAACGGTCGCTCAGGTGCAAGAGATCGTCGATGGTTATCCGGGATTGTATCGCGACTTGCTTACCTATTTGACTGAGCGAATCAAGGAAGTTCTTACGGGGACAAGTGCTTCGATCGTGGTGCGAGTTTTCGGACCGGAGATGGATGAGTTGCGATCTACAGCCAAATTGGTTGCCGCACAGATCAAGCCCATCGAAGGCGTGACGACGCTCAAGGTTGAACCTCAAGTACTCGTGCCGCAGATTTCAGTCCACATGCGTCCTGAGGCTGCTTCTCAATTCAGCCTAACTCCCGGTGCATTGATGCGCAGCGTGACCACCTTGGTAAATGGCATGCAGGTGGGAGAAATCTACAAAGACCAAAACATTTTCGGAGTGATTGTGCGTGGTGAAACCAGTCTGCATAGCGACCTCCGCACTCTGAGTGAACTGATGATTGACACGCCGGCAGGAGGTCAGGTGCCGTTGGGCACTGTGGCTGATCTATCGATTGTGCCGGCTCCCAATGAAATCAAACGCGAAGCTGCGTCGCGAAGGATTGATATTACCTGCAATGTTGATGGACGCGACCTTGCGTCAGTTGCCACAGATATTGAACGTGCCGTGCTGGCGAACGTCAAATTTAAGACTGGCTACCATCCAGAGTTTCTTGGGGAGTATGCGGAAGCCAAAGCTTCACGCAATCGGCTGTTGCTCTTGTCGTTAGCATCGATCTGTGCGATTGCGGTTATACTGTATATTGATTTTCAGTCTTGGAAGCTTGTCGGTATCATTCTCTGCACCTTGCCGCTGGCCCTATTGGGAGGCGTACTCGGTGTTCACGCCTCGGGAGGGATTCTGTCACTTGGCTCGCTGGTTGGCTTTGTGACCGTACTTGGCATCGCGGCTCGCAATGCCATTATGCTTATCAGTCACTACCGACACCTAGCGACTGAAGAGGGAGTTTCCGAGCGTTTGGAACTGGTAATGCGCGGAGCGGAGGAGCGACTGGCGCCGATCATGATGACTGCGCTGACTACGGGACTAGCGCTTGTTCCTTTGGTGGTAACTGGCGAAATTCCAGGTCAGGAGATCGAGTATCCGCTTGGTCTGGTGATTCTCTTTGGACTAATCACAGCCACGCTTGTTAATCTTCTTATTCTTCCCATCATCTGTAGTTTTGGATTCGTTAACAGAATCCTGCGGCAAGCCTCATCTACTAGCTAGCGCGAGACCATCGGCTTGAACCGGTGATCTCTGCCGTGACAGGGCAGCGTCCACTCCTGGCTGGACCGATGGGCCATTAACGATAGAGGCGCTAGTGAGATTCGAACTCAAGTGAGCATGTTTTGCAGGCATGCCCCGCACCAAGCGGATTACGGCTACTCCGATTCGACTCAAGGACGGACCAATCTGTGCGCCGGAAAACATCCTCAACACGATTTGCTATGAGGTCGGAATCAAGGAACTGATCCGCGATGGATTCTTTTGTCCGCTCATCTGAACATCGGGCAAAGACCAGATTGATTTCGGTTCGCTTCATATCCGTGCTGGCGAATTTGTAGCTGACGAGGTAGAGGCTTTGATGGATAGCGAGACGCTCGTCGAGTCTGTCTGTCGCGAGATCATCGAGCATACAACGAAACGAAACGCCGTGTTGATCTTTTCGAGCGACGTTCGGCATGGCAACTACATCGTCGAAACACTCAAGGTAAAGCATGAGGTCGATTGTGGATTTGTCACTGGCGAAACATTGTCAGAAGAGCGCGACCGATTGCTGCAGCGATTCCGCAGCGGGGACCTCAAATACCTGTGCAATGTCAACGTGATGACCACAGGCTTTGATGCCCCCAACATCGATTGCGTGACCTTGGTACGGCCGACGACATCACCTGGAGTTTTCTATAAAGCCGTTGGGGAGGTTTCAGGCTTTATCCTAGTAATCAGAACTGCTTGGTACTTAATTTCGGAGGTAACGTCCTAAGGCACGGACCTGTCGATTGCCTCAGGATCAAACCTGCAGGCAACCAATCAACCTGTGAAGCACCCGCTAAGTAATGCCCGAAGTGTCATGCTTTGATCGCAATGTGCTATGCAACTTGCCCTGAATGCGGATTCGTATTACCACCGCGTGAAAAACAGAATCACGAGGCCAAACCCACCGAAGTAGCGATCCTTTCCGGTCAGGCCACCACAACGCGCTACGAAGTGACCAACACGCATTACTTTAGCCATCTCAAACGTGGAGCAGCGGATGACGCGCCGCGATCGATGCGCGTCGATTATATGGTCGGTTGGCGGACCCGCAAATCCGAGTGGATCTGCTTCGAACATTCAGGCTACGCGCGGCAGCATACAGTGGCTTGGTGGAAACAGCGTTCACCCGACCCGTGCCTGCAACCACCGACGAGGCTGTCGAGCGGATCGAAGGGGAGTTCTGGCTCCAACTCTGGCGATTGTCATTCGCAACGATTCTGGGGATGAGTACGAACGAATCATCGACTATCGATTGGTCTGAGGCATAAAAATTAGGTGATACGATTGCGGCATGAACTTTGGAAAATCTCCAAACGCCTATGTGTTATTAACACGCTAGACCAGCACCGCATGACCGACTAATCGCGAAATCTGCTTGCCTACCAAATCGAAATCCAGTGAGGCCACCAAGCTTCATGCCGCAAATGTGCCACCAAATGTGCCAGCAATGGGACCCACATCCAACGGAGTGTCCTGATGAACTCCGACCACAAACCTTGCAGATTCACTTCAATTATCGGGGCAGTTTGAAAGTTCTTCCATTTTGGCCAAAAACGCGGGACTTGCTTCATATAATCGCAATAGCTGTCACCGTAAATTCTCATTAGCACCTGCTCTTCCTTCGGCAGAGTAATTCCCAAATAGAACACTGCAGTAACTGCTAGAGCCACCGTGTAGATCGCACTTTCAAGAAAGAAAGCTGTTGAGAATCCGATCAGAACAGTACCAAAGTAAAGCGGATGCCTGATGACTGAATATGGCCCCTCACATATCAGGTGTGATTTATCTTTACGGCCACCGATGTAGAGCGTCGCCCACCAACGAAAGAAAGCTCCCGAACAAAAAAACAACCAACCAATACTGGCAAGAAAAATGGTAGATAGATCGTTAAAATCAAACGCTGGCGATGAGAAAACCGTCACGACCGCAGTTGGAGCTATTATAAGCAACGATAGCCAAGCCCTGGACCGATACAAAAAAGGTCGCGACATATTCGGTTCCGAAACCACTTTAGCCATCTCTTGTTCTACTCGTTCTTGCCCTAAGGACGACAACCGCTCTCTTTCATCTTTTTCTAACCAATCTTGTCTCTAACCTTTCAAAGTTCAAATGTTTGAAATTCAATGAAAGTCCATTTTGAAGGGCAGTGTCAAAGTTGAATCATCCATTACGATCCACTCGTTTTGCTGTCGCTAAATGAGCCACCACAATGGAGTAAAGGTTTCTATTCGAAAAAAGGAGTTTGCTGGAAGCGTCGTTTCAACTTCCGAAAAACTTCGATGGCAGAGATAAGGTGGGGTGTTATTGGATGAGATAGTACTAGTTTGGCGCACATGATTGCAATCCCACATTGTCTGCATAAACATTACATTAAGTTAATGGGGGAATTGACCGAAAAGCGAGCCTCTTTGCAGATATTCATCAAGATGAATTTAGTTGGGCTTTAGCCAAAGAAAATCAGGGGAAACCGGCTAGCATATCGCTAGGAGTTCGTCGTGTTCGAATTTCGATGCTTCTTCTCCTTCTTCAACATAGAGGAATAGGAGCTGGTTTCCAACAAGTGGCTCAAAATCACAAGAAAGCTGCTATTCCTCTTCGTCAGTTAGTGTTTACCTTGTTTGCATGGCGACAACTTCACTTACTACTCAAAGTGCTAATCCACAACAGCCTGCAACAGTCATGAATCTTCGTAACTACGATCCTGCGTCTCTATGGAATACGCCTGGGACACTGCCGAATTTTGGGCAAATGCCGGTTCCGCATATCTTCACGATGACAAGGTAGCTTTCGCTGGTTAGCAAAGCGTATTTGAATGCGGATGAGGCGTTAGTCCACGGCTGGACGCATCCCAAGTAGATTCGAATGAAGGTCGTTGGTATGGAGAATGGTGAATTTCTTCCCGTCCGCTGCTGAGACTGGGGCTGCAGTAAACCCGAGCGTGGCAGCACCGATAGCCCAACCGACGAGAAATTCACGACGAGTAAAAGATTCGTGAGTCATCTGTGGTCACTTCTGGTTGAATCAAGTCGGGGTATTTCTTGGACCACTGCTGTCACGAGTATACTCCGCATCGTTTAGTTGCAAAAGTCTATGTGCGCCGGCAGTTGTGCAAGCTGGCATGGGATATATCGGCGACGTGGAAGTGTGAACTGGCTGCTGATCGACGGGAATGGGTCTCTGGAGGCCGAGTCCGTTCCCAGGCGAACATTCAAGTATGGCAGAAGCCCAGCGAACTGAGCTTCTGCGGTTATCAATCTTCGAGCTCTACATTCCAGTACGAGTCGCTAATGAACTTGGACCAACTCTTCACGCGATTCATTCGATCGGCGTAGATTGGCTTCCAAGCTGGACGCACTGGCTCCTTGCGAAGCTTCATATGTGCCTGTGCTGGAGTACGGTCGGCCTTTCGCGAATTGCAGTCGATGCAAGCCAATACGCAGTTTGTCCAGGTCGACAGTCCACCCTGAGCACGAGGTACAACGTGGTCAATCGTGAGTTCTTCGCTGCCAGGCTGTTTTCCACAGTATTGGCAGGTCATCTTGTCACGCTTGAATACGTTTCGGCGACTGAAGGTAACCGTCTGTGTCGGCATAGCATCAAACTTGGTCAATGCAATGACTTCCGGAATTCGAATGCGCTGACGGACCGATTGGATGAACGGCTCATCGCGATCCGGAACCAATCGGCTCCAGTCGCTCCAGTCATACAATTGGTAATCCGCTGGATCGACGATCTTGGCCGAGTCGTTCCAGAGCAAGATCAAAGCACGCGCAACCGTCGCCACGTTAATCGGCTGCCAGTTACGGTTCAGCACCAACGTTGGCCGTTGAAGCGTCGGGCTCAGGCCGAAAGGCGTCATGTAGTTGTTGAGAGTTGTTGCAATGGTATTCATGCTTCGTCCATTCCGTTTGCCTCTTGAAGGTCCAAAGGGGTTGATGCTGGGTTAATACAACGACAGTCTCAATTGCCGCGACGTTCGTTGAATTTCTGTGATTTGCAAAAGGCACCTGACGAGGAGGTGGCCAGAGATCGGCCCTCAAAGTTTCAAGTCGGGCCGGCGGGAATCGAACCTGCTAATCCATGTACTCCGAACCGGCAGTCGATCGTCAGTAGCTCGACCAGGAATCGAACTTGGAACTTCTCGTTAGAAGCGAGAGATGATGGAAGATGTTGGCGGCCATTGGAGAGAGTCGGGAGCGGCGGAAGTGGTTCGAGCGTCGACTTCCCGAGTTGCCGATCTTCCTAGCCGCCAGGAGGCATGCAGTAAAGCCGCGATGTATCGAAATCGTAGGGTTCAGTTGACTTCGATGAATTGGGAAAAGAGCGAGGTTTAGCGGATGATCTCAAAGGTGGAGAGCGAAAAATACCGGAAGTCTTTTTACCAAAGAGCGTCGAGATCAGTTGTCGAGCGAGTTGCTAAAGACCACGCGAATAGGATAGTGAGCATGAAGGTGCCCGCTAAGACTAGGGGAAATTGAGATCCGGTCTTGGGCACCATATGATTTGTCCAAACGACAATTACCTTTTTTAGCCTTGGCTCGCGTCTACTCTAGCTAATTTGGATTATGCAAAAGAAGCATATTCATTTCTTCAGAAAGGTTGCGTGGCAATCCAACCAGCCCGCTCGTCGCAGCAGACAACTTCTCGACTGCAAATCAGCACAATCAATCGTGTCATCGCACCCGATCCTGTTGATGATACAAAAAATATCGGGACTTCGATCACAATAAACGAGCTTGTGCTATCCAACGTAAAAACTCATTTTTCCCTCTTCAGCAGCCGTTCAACGTCTTTAGGGGTTTTGCCTTCCTTGTCTCCACCCAACTGAATACGAGAATTGGGTGCCCACCCACCATTGTAGTAATCACCTCCAGTTTCCAAATAGAAGCGACCATCTAGTTTTCCGCCATCAATGCCTCCTCCTTCGGGCTTTTCTACAATGAAAACTGCCGCGTTCAAGCGATTCCACTCATCCGCTCGATTTAGAACATAGCCATTACCGAAAGTCGCGGAACGCTCATTCAAAACAGAAAAACGATCCAATTCGAGCCCACTAATTGATGATCTTAGATCCTTCATTCCTCCTTTGGATTGCGGGCACTCTAGAGTTGCAAATTTCGTCCATTTTTCGTGTCTTTCGTGAAAGAAAAATGTGTTAAATTTCATTTCTCCGTCAACCGAATCGCAGGATACCAAAAAGCGATAAGGCCTGCTTTCTTTCCAGTCAATGGTCAGTCGAATCTCTGTTACCCCATCTTTCTCAGTCAACCGCGCCTCAGGATGGGTAAATGTAACCTTGGTTTCCTTTTCTGCATCTTTGTCAGGCGCATCAGTGATCGGGAATCGAAGCAAAACCACTCTCTTGCGGTCGTCTTGTTCAAATAGACCAAAATCCACCGAGTTCCAACCACATACGACAAACGTAGTGCCTCGATCGGAATTCTCCACAATAATCTCGTTGTAGAATGCGGCGATATTGCGCCCCGGGTAATCCAATTGAACCTTACTGCAGCAATACTCCTCTGACTTGCAAGTGGTTGGCCGTCCAACCACGAACATTGCAAAACTCAAGAGACTAAAGCAAAGTAAACTCGGGTGTTTTGATGTCGTCGCCATTCACGGTTCCTTCGTTCGTAAAAGTCTCGAATTGTCCGTCGCAGTGCACAATGTTGAGTATTACTATCACGGACCTCGTTTCTCGATCGCTGCGATCTAATCGAGGCCCTGTGATTACGACAGCAATTGTTATCGCATGTTATCAAAATCCGCTGCTATTACCAACTCGCAGTTTCTGTTGAATGGTATTGATCTAGAAGAACGGGCCGTTTTCGCATTTCTCACCGTTTGGTTGCTGTTCACTCAACGTCCTTTACGTTCAGATTTCAATTCCAAAACAGTCTTCAGCTTAATCCTAACCTACCCTTGAAGTTTCCTAGATCAATTTGTCCAAATGAGTCAGGTTGATTGTGTGAGTTTCAATAGTAGATCCAGGAAGCGAGAGTTCTCCAGCGGAAGTGCGGCAACCGATGCCCGGCGCGGAAGAAGCGTGTGTTTTGACAGCTTCACCTACTCATGTAGTAGGCTAATGAGAGAATCGAATTAACTTAGGCGATAATCGGGATCGAAGTAGCTCGCCGCTTCATTGTATGATGCTTCGACTTCGCTCAGCAGGGATTTAGTCATCATAGGCAGCTTCGCGTCTAGCCCGCTCCTCCCAATAGACTCGTTGCTGATTCAAGCGTTCTTCCGACTGGCGATAACGTTCCGCTGCTGCCGCATTATCCTTCGCTTCGTCGTATTCATCTAAGGTCTCACCGTCCGATGCGGAGAACAATGCGGTCAAGAATGTTTCCATGGCGAAATCCCTCAAGACTTTCTGAGCAGGCTCATACCCGAGATCCGCTGCGCGGCGCACCCAGCCATAAGCCTTTTCCTCGTTGACGGGTACTCCTTCACCTTTGCAGAGCTTTGCTGCAAGCAAACACATGGCTCGTGGATTGTCGAGATCGGCGGCTTTTCGAAGCCAAAAAACGGATCGTGGCAAGTCCTGACTTACCCCATAACCCGTCTCAAAACAATAGCTTAGTTCGATCATGGCAGGTTGGTATTCCTTCCAAGCTGCCTCACGGATCATCTCAAAGATCTCTGTTTTGTCGTCCGATGTTTCAGCTGTTTTCGATAGCTCGATGGCCGAATTATAAAGATCTTCGCTTGCTTTCGCTGCCGCTTCTTCTGCTTCCTCCGCTTCACGTCGCTTTTGAAATGAATTCAGCAAACCGCTAACAGTGTCGCCAATATCATCTGTTTCAGTAGGGTGGTTTTCTTTCGATTCTTCTATAGGTTGAGCATCATCATTCCATGCAAAATCTTGCGTCGTTGTGTCAGAGTCAATTTCTTCCGCAGGGGCTGGTTGTACGATGGCTTGAGAGCTCGTTTCTGAACTGGTGCTGGGCGAAATATCGACGG
>Ga0075158_10001002_pt1 | contig 21985 bp, 15 predicted proteins | sample JI91814BDNA_FD_70968 | JGI IMG/M metagenome (GOLD analysis project Ga0075158, IMG submission 70968) | Wastewater effluent complex algal communities from Wisconsin, to seasonally profile nutrient transformation and Carbon sequestration -... | ecosystem: Engineered > WWTP > Effluent > Algae... | reverse complement strand
TGATGTGCCAGAACTGCTGCCACTTACTCGCGCCGTCGACCTGCGCCGACTCATAGAGATCGTACGAAACCGATTGCAGCGCAGCGAGATAGATCAGCGCGTTGTATCCGGTCCAGCGCCACATGACCATCGCGGAGATCGCCAGCCAGGACGCCCACATCGAGGCCCGCCAGTCAATCGAGTCGACGCCGACCAGCCCGAGGACGTAGTTGACCGGGCCGAAGTCGCGCGCGAAGAACTGACCGAAGATCAGCGCGACGGCGGTCACCGACGTGACATAGGGCAGTAGCACGCCCATCCGCAGGGCGAGTCGGCCTTTCAGGCGGTAGTTGAGCAGGTGGGCGATGAAGAGCGCGAGCAAAAGTTGCGGAACGGTCGAGACCAAGCCGATGCCGAAGGTGTTCTTCAGGGCATGCCAGAAGTTCTCGTCGTGCAGGAGTTTGGTGTAGTTCTCGGCACCGATGAACTTCTCTTTACTGCCCGGTTTGCGCGGATTCCACGCGGTGAGCGAGACATAGACCGTGTAGAGCAGCGGGAAGGCGCCGAAAACGGCGAAGAGGAAGAAGTAGGGCGAGATGAGGACATAGGGCATGGCCCGGGCGTCGAGCCGTCCCCGGGCGCCGGTCGTGGTCCGGCGCCCGGGGTGCCCCGCGGCGAGGTCGTTCACGGTTGTGCGACTCCTGACGCGTGGGCAGTGGCGGCCTCAGCCGGCCGCGGCTTCGATGTCCTTCAGTGCCTTTTCCCAGGCCTTGGTCGGGTCCTCGCCCTGCTCGACCTGGTTGAGCGCGGTGTTCAGCGCGACACCGATGACACCGCTCTGCGGACCGGCGGCCTGCTCGGGCAGGTTGGCGAAGGACTTGGGGAAGATGACCCCGACGGGAGCGTCACTGAAGAAGGCGTCCTTGGCGTCCTCGACCTCCGGCAGGTCCCAGGTCTTGACCGGCGAGGGGTAGTTGCCGAACTCCTTGAAGACCTTGACCGCGGTGTCCGGGGTGGTGAGGTATTTGGCGAGGTCGACGGCCTCGGCAGTGTGCTTGCCGGCCTTCGGAACGGTCAGGAAGGAGCCACCCCAGTTGCCCGACCCCCCGGGCACGGTGGCGATATCCCACTTGCCCTTGGTCTCCGGCGCGTTGTTGCGGATGTAGGCCGTCATCCACGCCGGGCAGGTGATCGTCGCGAATTGGCCCTGCTGGAAGCCGGTGTTCCATTCGGGGCTGAACTCGGCCAGGGCCGCGGACTGCTTGGCCTGGATGGATGTCACCGACAGATCCCAGGCCTGCTTGACGACCGGGTTGGTGCCGGCGATCACCTCGCCCTGGTCGTCGTAGAAGGTGTTCTTCTCCTGGGCGAGGATGCCCGTCATCACGTGACCGGCGCCGTCATACCACTTGACCTTCTTATCCGGCGTCTTGGCGATGAAGTCGCTGCCGACCTTGACGTAGTCCTCCCACGTCGGCCAGAGCTTGCCGACCTCTTCACGATCGGTAGGCAGGCCGGCGGCCTTGAAGAGATCGGCGCGATAACAGATGGCCAAACCGCCGATGTCGGTGCCGAGACCGACGAGGCTGCCGTCGGTCGCGGTGGCCTGCTTGATCTTGGCCGGCGACCATTGGGCCGGGTCGACGCCCTGGTCGTTGAAGTTGACGAACTTCTCGCCCTGGCCGAGATAGCCGGCAATCTGGCCGATCTCGATGACTTCGATGTCGGCGGTGCCGGACCCTGCGGCCAGGTGCGCCTGCAGATTGTTGTGGTGGGCCCCGTAGTCGGCCCGGTTCTCCTTGATGGTGATGTTGGGGTGCGCAGCGGTGTACGCGTCATACACGCTCTTGGGGAAGGAGTCGCCGAAGACGTTGATCGTCAACGTCATCTTCTCGGTGCTTCCGGTCGAAGCGGCGGCGCTCGTGGTGGTGCCTGCCGCTGACGTGGTCGACGTGGTGGAACTGCTTCCACCACACCCGCTCAACAGCAAACTTGCTGTGGCAATCGCGCTGGCGGCGATCGCGTGACGACGATCAAGCATGGTGGTGAGTCCTCCCTGACCCAGGTGGTTGTGAGAGCGCTCTCTGCGGTGGCAGAAACTTCTTCTTGACTATGGGAGAGCGCTCTCTCAGACTCTCACTCGTGAGCTTTGCCTTGTCAAGAGATTGCCCCGAGAAAGTCGGGATCACATTTCGGCGACGGGCCCGGGGCCGAACTCTCCGTGCCCCGGCCGGCCGCCGGACCGGTCCCCGGTATCCTGCCGCGCAGCCCGAGACCACACCCGCCGGGAGGTGGCCGCACCGACGCCGGGTGATGAAGGGCGGGGCCGCATGGTGACGCAACCGGCCGGGCGGCGCGCCGGCTCGGCGCCGACCCTGGAGACCGTGGCCCACCGCGCCGGCGTCTCGAGGGCAACCGTCTCGCGCGTGGTCAACGGCGATGACCGGGTGGCCGAGCACCTGCGTGCGGCCGTGGAGCGTGCGGTGGGCGAATTGGGATTCGTGCCCAACCGCGCGGCCCGGGCACTCGCCGGACGGACCCCCGATTCGGTGGCCCTGATCATGCGCGAGCCAGCTGCCTTCGGCGCGGTCGACCCCTATCTGTCGAGCATGGTTGTCGGGTTGAGCAATGCGCTTGTCGGGCCTGGCCTGCAGTTCGTGGTCATGATGGCGCCCAAGGATCGCGACGACGCGGCCGTCGCCAGCTATGCCCGCGCCCACGTCGACGCCGTGCTGCTCATCTCGGTCCACGATGACGATGCCCTCCCGGGGGTGCTGGCCGCAGCCGGGCTGCCGGTCGTGACCGGCGGACGGTTACGGGTCCCGGTGGTCGGGGTGTCCAGCGTCGACGTCGACAATGTCGGTGGCGCCCGGCTGGCGACCGAACACCTGATCAGCCGGGGACGCACGCGCATCGGGTGCATCGCCGGGGCGCTAGATGCCCGCAGCGGATCGGATCGCAAGGCCGGCTTCCTACTCGCGATGCAAGCGGCAGGACTCTCGGATTCCCTTGTCGTAGAAGGTGATTGGACTGCACAGTCGGGTCAGGCAGCCGCGGCGCAGTTGTTGCGGTCCGCACCCGATCTCGACGGTATCGTGGCTGGCAGCGATGTGATGGCCATGGGTGCGCTGCACGCGATACGCGCTGCCGGGCGACGGGTGCCGGAGGATGTGGCGGTCGTCGGCTTCGACGACATCGACTTGGCCTCACACACGAGCCCGCCGCTGACCACCGTGCGGCAGCCAGCCGCCCATCAGGCCCAACGGATGATCGATGTACTCCTCGCGCGACTTGACGGCGGAGTCGAGGACACCGAAATCGAGTTGCCGGTCGAATTGGTGATCCGCGAATCATCCTGACAGGCAGGAGGTTTGGGTGAACTGCGGACTCGGGTGCAGGGAGTGGCCGCCCTCACGCGAGGAGCGCAGCGGGGGTGAGGGTCACGGCATACGGGTGGGTGGCGGTCCACGACTGATCGCCCACGACGTGAGCCACTTGCTCGTAGCGACCATCGACCAGGTCGTATGCCGTCAGGCTCGGCTCGTCCGGGTCGACCAGCCAAAAGCTCGGACACCCGGCACGTTCGAAGCGCGGCAACTTCAGGTTGCGGTCCACCAACCGCGCGCTGGGAGAAAGGATCTCGATCGCCAGCAGCGGCGGACCGGACACGCCCCTCTCGCCGATACGGTCGCGATGCACGACGAGCACATCGGGTTGAAGCACAGAACGGTCGTCCAGGTGGACATCAGTAGGCGCGTGCAGGACCTTGAGGTCTGCCGGGGCAGCCAGGATCAGGGCCTGCAGAAGAGAGCTAGATACCCATTGGTGGCGACCACTTGGGGCGGGCGTCATGACCAGCGCTCCGTCCACGAGTTCGTGGCGCGCGCCGTCTTCCGGCAGCCCGTCGCGCTCATCGAGCGTCCACTCGTGCTGATCGAAGACGATCGTCATGCTCTCCATGGTGCCCCCTCCCCGCCATGACGGCCAGCGTTGCCCGGACGTGGCACCCTGGCAGCCGCTCTTATCAGCCGCTGTGGACAAGTCCGAGTCCTGGACGCGAATGCCTCCGCGCCTGACCGGATTGTCAGGGCGAGTCAGTGAGGGGTCAGCATCCGCCGCCGCTGCTCATCGACATGAGCACGGTGCTGGCTCCCTCGCCGACCCTCCGTCCGCGCGCCGCGCCGATCGCCGCCGCACGGGCCTCAAGGCATCTCGACTCGGGCGTGATCGCCGCCATCCTGTTCGCCGGTTACGCCGCCGTCTCCTTGCGCCGCCATCACCTGTTGCTGACGTCCGGCTACGACCTCGGCATCTTCGAGCAGTCGGTGCGGTCCTGGGCGAACGGGCAGTGGCCGACCTCACGCCTGAAGGGCGTCGCCTATCGCGCATACATCCGATCCCGACGTCTGAGACTGATCTCGCCGCGCCGCGGCGACGATGAGCCGCCTTGCGCACGCGGATGAGCCAGGGTCCCGAACGGGTCGAGGTCAGGTGGTCACGAGCGCCAGCGCCGCCACGGCGATGGTCGCGCCGATCTCGATGAGCCCGACCTGCTTGGGAGTCATCGCCCAGCGCGGGAAGTAGGCCGCTCGGGCGGTGAGGGCGGCGAAGACCGCGACAAGCGGCCAACTCACCCAGGCCATCGCGACGGCGGCGGAGAGATGCCAGCCGACCGAGAGCCAGTAGTGCGGACGCGAGCCGCGCTCGCGGATCATCGTCTTGACATAGACGACCGTGCCGCCGAAGTAGGCCGCGAGGATGCCCGCAAGCACCCAGGCGCGCGGCCAGTCGGTGCCGCCGCCAGCGTCATACGCGACTACGGTCATCAACGCGGACCCGACGGTCGTGGCCAGGCCGCTGACAAGGGCGCGGTCCTCGCGGCGGGCGGACGCGACCATGCCGACGCCGAGGGGAACCACGAAGAGCGGCGCCCAGCGGATCAAGCCGGGAGCCAATGCCGCCGTGATCAGCCCGAGGGCGATCGCCGCGAGCCCGTATGCCCGCACCGGTGGGAAGTACCGCGGCTTGCGGCGGGCCTTGAGCCACAGGCCGGCCGCAAAGAAGGCGAAGTAGCCGACGAACCACAAGGCGGTCAGCGGCAGGTGCACCCACCGCGGGCCGGCCGCAAGGATTCCCACCAGGAGGGGAGTCGCGAGCATCGCCCAAGCACCGTGCTGGTTGGGCACCCAGCCCGGCCCACGCCGCCGCTTGACGGGCGTCGCGGCGGGACGGGCGGCAGTCGTGCTCACCCCATCAGCGTAGGCCGGGGGACGCCTCGACCCCCGCATGGGTCCCACGGCCTGCGTGAGCGTGGCCGGGCCTGAACCGGCCTCGCCCACGCAGAGCGTGGGACCCAGACGGGATTCAGGTGTTGCGGCGGCCGAGGGCCAGGCCAATGGCCAGGCCGAGGGCCCCCGCGAGCAGATAGGGCACATAGGACTTGATCAGGACCGGCAGCACGGTTGCGCCGAGGTCGATCGAGTCGTCGGCGGCCACCGCGGGCCTGGGCGTCGCGGGACGAGCGGGGGCCGCCAAAGCGGCAGAGCCCGCCGCGGGAGCGGGAGCAGCGACGGGCGCGGCCGACGAGCCCGCGGACGAGCCTTCCGAGCCCAGGCCCTCGGCGATCTCGGCCGGCGAGAGCGCCATGCCCTCGTCGTCCGCGACCTCGGCGCGGTACTGCGGCAGCGGTTCGCCGTGTGACATCTCCGCCCCGTGCGCACCTCCGCCCGCACCCACGCTGGCGTCCGAAGTGGACTGTGCGCCAACAGATTCGGCCGCGAACTTGCTCTCGACACAGGCGACGAACTGCGCGAGCAGCTTGTCCGAAACGTCCTGCATCACGCCGCGCCCGAACTGCGCCGGCTTGCCCGTGATCGCGAGCTCGGTGGTGACGTCGACCCGGGTACGGGAGCCGCCGTCGGCGGGCGCCAGCTGGATCACGACCGTTGCTCCCGCGGTGCCATTGCCGCGCTTGTCCTTGCCCTTGGCCTCAATCACGGCCCGGTGCGCGGCGTCGTCACGCTCGATGAACTGGCCGGTGCCGGCATACACCAGCGCGATCGGACCGAGCTTGACCTTCACGGTGCCCGCGAAGGTGTCCCCGGTCGACTCGGTGACCGTGGCACCGGGGAAGCAACTCCCGACGCCTTCGAGGTCCATGAACGTTGCCCACGCGGCGTGGATGGAGGCGGGGACGACGAAATCGTGCGTCAGTTCCATATCAGCCGCCGGCCGCCGTCAGCACCGCGCGCCGACTCAGGACGGTCGCCAGGTGCCGTCGGTAGTCGGAGTCACCGTTGAGGTCGCTGGGCGGTGACGTCCCGTCGGCCGCCGCCGCGCACGCGGCGGCGACCGCCTCGGCACTCGCCTGCTGCCCGACCAGCGCGGCCTCGACCGCCGGCGCGCGCAGCGGCGTGGCGCCCATATTGGTCAGCCCGATCTTCGCCTCGGCGATGACGCCGTCCGCAACCCGAACGGTGGCGCCGACGGCGACGATCGACCACTGGTGCGCGACCCGCACGAACTTCTCGTATGCCGCGCCCCACCCGGTGTGCTTCGGCACCCGGATCGCGATGAGGAGTTCGCCCTCCTGCACCGCGGTCTCGAAGAGGTCGACGAAGAAGTCGGCGGCGCTCACGGTGCGTTCACCATCCGCGCCGCTGATCACCATCTCCGCGTCGAGCGCAAGGACCGGCGCGCCCACATCGCCCGCCGGGTCGGCGTGCACGAGGGCCCCACCGATGGTGCCGCGGCGACGGATCTGCGGGTCGGCGACCTCACTGATCGCCGCGTGCAGTAGGGCCGCGTGCTCGCGGATCAGCGGGTCGGCAAGCAGATCGACGTATGCCGTCATCGCCCCGATGACGAGCGCGTCACCGTCGTCGCGCACACCACGCAACTCGGCGATTCGGCCCAGGTCGACGATCTTCTCGGGCGCGTTGAGCCGCATCCGCAGGATCGGCAGCAGCGACTGGCCACCGGCCATCACCTTGGCATCGTCCGAATCCGCCAGTGCCGCAATGGCATCCGCGACCGTCTCCGGCGCCACATAGTCGAACTCGGCGGGGATCACTGCGCGCTCCCTTCACCCGTGGCGCCGGGATCGGCGTTGCTCGGGGCATGGTCGTGGAAATGGGGCTGGGCTGCGTCGGCGGCTGCTCCGTCGTGGGAGCCGGCCGAGACGATGGCGCGCCAGACACGCTCGGGGGTGCACGGCATACGGATGTCGTGAATCCCCAATGGGCGCAAGGCGTCGACGATCGCGTTGACGACGGCCGGGGTGGAGGCGATCGTGCCGGCTTCGCCGACGCCCTTGGTGCCCAAGGTGTTCGACGTCGCCGGAGAGGTCGTGTTCTCAGTGACGAAGGAGATCGTGTCGGCCGCCGTCGGCAAGGTGTAGTCGACGAAGGACCCCGTCACCAGCGTGCCGTTGTCGTCGAAAATCGCCTCCTCCCACAACGCCTGCGCGATGCCCTGGACGAGGCCGCCGTGGACCTGTCCTTCGACGATGAGCGGATTGATGACATTGCCGATGTCGTCAACGCAAACATACGTCCGCATCCGGGTCTCGCCGGTCTCGGTGTCGACCTCCATCGCGCACAGGTGGGTCCCGTGCGGGAAGGAGAAGTTGTCGGGGTCGAAGGTGGCTTCCGCGTCGATCCCGGGCTCCAGGCCCTCGGGGTAGTTGTGCGAGGCAAAGGTCGCCAGAGCGACGTCGGTGATGCCGACGCCTTGGTCGGTGCCCTTGACGGTGTAGCGCCCCCCGGCGAACTCGAGGTCGTCCGGGTTGGCTTCCAGCAGGTGCGCCGCAAAGGCTTTGGCCTTCTCGATGACCTTGTCGGCCGCGCGGACCACTGCCTCGCCGCCCACGACCAGCGAGCGCGAGCCGTAGGTGTCCAGGCCCTTGTAGGCGACCTGGGTGTCGCCGTGCAGGACTTCGACGTCCTCGAAGGGCACGCCGAGCCGGTCGGCGACGATCTGGCTCCATGCCGTCTCGTGACCCTGGCCGTGCGGCGAGGTGCCGGTGATGACCTCGACCTTGCCGGTCGGGAGCATGCGGATGGCCGCGTTCTCCCATCCGCCCGCGCCATAGCTGAGCGAGCCGAGCACCCGCGAGGGGGCCAGGCCGCACATCTCGGTGAAGGTCGAGACCCCGATCCCGAGTTGCACGGGATCCTTGCTCTCCCGGCGAGCGGCCTGCTCGGCGCGCAACTCGTCATAGCCGAAGAGGTCCTTGGCGCGTGCGGTGGCTGCCTCGTAGTTGCCGGAGTCGTAGGTCATCCCCGCAACTGACGTGAACGGGAACTCCTCGTGCTTGATCCAGTTCTTCTCGCGGATCTCCAGCGGATCCACGCCCACCTCGGCGGCGAGCTCGTCCATCATCCGCTCGATCCCGAAGGTCGCCTCGGGACGGCCGGCGCCTCGGTAGGCGTCGACCCAGGTGGTGTTGGTCAGCACGGTCTGGCAGTTGAACTGATACGCCGGGAATTTGTAGATCGCGTTGAACATCCACGCGCCCAGGACGGGCACACCGCCGCCGACGACCGCGACATACGCTCCGAGGTTGGCGATCAGGTCGACCTTGAGCCCGGTGACGGTCCCGTCCTTGGTCGCGCTGAGCGTGAGCTTCTGATACTGGTCGCGGCCGTGGTGGGCGGACACCAGTGACTCGGAACGGGTTTCGGTGTATTTGACCGGCTTGCCCAGGCGTCGAGCGACCGCGAGTGTGATGAACTCCTCGGGCGTCGTCTGCAGCTTGCCACCGAAGCCGCCGCCCACATCGGGGGCGATGACGCGCACCTTCGATTCCGGTATGCCGGTTGTCGCCGCGATGAGGAAGCGCAGGATGTGCGGGACCTGAGTCGCCGACCACATGGTGATCTGTTCGCCGGTCGGGTCGACGACGGTGGAGCGCGGCTCCATGAATGCGGGGATCAGCCGCTGCTGGCGGTACTCGCGCTCGATGACGATGCCGTCCTCGCGGGCCTTGGCGATCGCCTCCTCGACATCGCCGCCCGAGCCTGCGCTGGCCGAGTCGAGCTGCCAGAAGGCGGACTTGTTGGTGCCCTTGTCGGGGTGCGCGAGGACCTCGTCCTTCATCGCCTCCAGGGCGTCGAAAACCGCTGGCAGCTCGTCGTATTCGACATCGACGAGCTCGGCTGCATCGCGTGCCGCGGCGGCACTTCGGGCGACCACCGCGGCGACGATCTCGCCGGCGCAGGCGACCCGGTCACCGATCATGGGCAGGTGGTCCGGGGTGACCTGCTCGGGCGTGATCGGCCAGGCGTTGGCGCACGCGCCCATGCCTTCGGGGAAGTCGGCCGCGGTGAAGACGCCGAGAACGTTCATCGCGGCCTTGGCGGCATCGGTGTCGATCGAGACGATCTTGGCGTGCGCGTGCGGGCTGCGGACCATGGCCAGGTGCAGCATCCCCGGCAGGATGATGTTGTCGGTCCACCGAGTGCGGCCGGTGATCAGGCGGTGATCTTCCTTGCGCAGCCGACGGTTGCCGATCTCGGGCCGGGCGCCGTCATCCTGCGGCGCGCCGTCGATGACCTCCTCGGCGATCTCGACCAGAGCGTCCGGGCTCACCGACATCTCACTCACCAGCCTTCGCGGCCGCGGCGACCGCCTTGACGATGTTGTGGTAGCCGGTGCACCGGCACAGATTGCCCTCCAGGCCGGCGCGGATCTCGTCCTCGCTCGGGTCGGGGTTGTCCTTGAGGATGTCGATGGCCTGCATGATCATGCCGGGTGTGCAATAGCCGCACTGGAGGGCGTGGCACTCGTGGAAGGCCCGCTGCATCGGGTGCAGCTCACCGTTCTGTGCGAGGCCCTCGATCGTCGTGACCTCGTGCCCATCGGCTTGCACCGCAAGCACATTGCACGACTTGACGCTGCGGCCGTCGAGGTGGACGGTGCAGGCGCCGCAGTTGCTGGTGTCACAGCCGATCACCGTCCCGGTCTTGCCGAGCGTCTCACGCAGATAGTGGACCAACAAGGTCCGGGGTTCGACATCGTCGGTGAACGTCGATCCGTCCACCGTGACGGTAATGCGCGTCATTGCGTGGTCACTCCCTTGTGCCGGCGATCTGTAGCTCGATCCTGGCCCATCGGAGGGGTCGTGACAAGGCTTATGAACCGCCGGAAACTACGGGCTCGCGCATCCGGGTCAGCCGAGATCGAGAACGGCGATGATCTTGGGCCGCAACTGCTGCGGCGCAATCACTTCGTCGACGGATCCGACCTCGACAGCGCGGTGGATATTGTGCACGCCATCGAACTCCGAGGCCACCATGCCGACCATCTCGGCGCGCACGGCCGAGCGGATCTCCGCCGCCTCAGCGGCCCGCAGGCTGGCCTCGTCCTCACCGGCTGCGGCGAGGGCGGCCTCGGCATCCTTGACCCGGGGGTCGGCCGAGGTCCGGGCGTCGACATCGCGAGCGAAGACCACGGCTGCCGCCGGCGCGCCACCGATCACCGAGGCGAAGGACCCCTCGATGGCGAGCACCGTCATCCGGGGATTGAGCGCCTTGGAGAAGACGACGAAGGCGCCGCCGTGATAGCGAGAGATGACGACGAAGACGATCGGGCCGTCGAAGTTGACGATGGCCCGGCCGATCTCCGCGCCGTACTCCAGCTGCAGGTTGCGCATCGAGTCCGGCGAGCCGTCGAAGCCCGAGAGGTTGGCCAGGACAACGACTGGCCGGTTGCCCGACGCGGCATTGATCGCCCGGGCGACCTTCTTCGACGAGCGCGGGAACAAGGTGCCGGCGGTGTAGGTGTCGGGCCCGTCGGTGGGCGGAAAACCGCGCCGTGGAACGGACTTGGATTCGATCCCGATCAGGCAGACGGAATGGCCGCCGAGGCGGGTGTCGGTGACGACCGCCGTCTCGGCGTCGGCCATCGTCGCCCAGCGCTCGAGCAGGTCGTGGTCGGCGTCGGCGACGGCGCGCATGACGGTGCGGATATCGAAGGCCTTCTTGCGGTCCGGGTTGGTCGCCGCCGACCAGATGTCGCCGACGGTCGTGAAGTCGCTGCCGTCGAGCCGGTGCGGATAGGTGGTGACATCGCGCTCGACCGGGTCGGTCGTAGGCGCATGCCGCGGGCCCTCCTCCCCCGGCGCGACATAACTCGCGTCGTAGTGCTCCAGCAGGACATCGAGCGCACCCGCCAGGTCGCGCGCCCAATACTGCGCCTGACCATTGGGGCCCATCACCCGGTCGAAGCCGCCGATGCCGAAGTTGTCCTCCGCGCTGACGCCGCCGGAGAAGTCCAGGGACTGCTTGCCGGTCAGCACCATCGCACTCTCCGGCGTCATCACCAGGATGCCCTTGGTATGCATGAGCATGGTCGCCTCGGCGTTCCAATACGGTTGCGCCCCGACGTTGATCCCGGCAACGACGATGTTGATCTCGTGCCCGTCCTGCGTGAACTCCACGATCCGCTTGAGCGCCTTGGCGATCCAGTCCATATTCTCGGTGCCAGAGTCCATCGCGATGCGGGCGCCCGCCGACAAGGCGAACCACTCGACGGGCACGCCGAGCTCCTCGGCGAGATCGAGGGCGGCGATGATCCGGGTGCACTCCGCTTCGGCGATCGAGCCCAATGACCGCAGCGGATCGCCGGCCAGCACGACGCGGGCGACGCCGTCGGGGTGAAGGGCAGTAGGCGTCGAGACGAGCGCGCAGATGATGCCCGCGCGATTGAGCCCGTATGCCCGCTCCACCGGCACGAGAGCGCCGCTCTCGTCGAGGTCGTACTCGGTGACCGTGCCACCCTGACCGGTGATGAAGGCGTGCAGTTCGTAGGGATAGACCATCCCGCGCCGTCGCGCGCGGACGACCTTCTCGGCATACGCATCGAGCGGAGCGAGCTTGGTGGTGGCGGCAGGCTCAACGGTGTAGTCGACGCCGGACCCTGGCTGATACCCGAAGCGCACGACGATCGGCACCACGCGCGCGCCCGCGGCCGTCAGGCGGCCTTCGATGCGGACCTCCTCGATCCCGGCACCCGCCGTTAGGGGCGCGATCTTGGTCTCCATCGCCGTGAGTTGCTCGAGGTCGGCTGACACCGGGGGCCAGACGTGCATCCAGACGTGATTCATATCGAGGCGGTTTTCGCGGGTCGCGAGTGCGGCCCGGGCGCGGCGGATCGCCTCGAGGCAGTTGGCGAGAGCGCGCTCCACGTGCGGCAGCGCGACGATCTTGTCGCTCTCGTCGCGGACGACGGAGAACTGACGCACCTGCGCTAAGGCCACCAGGCGTTGGTCCGCCGGGTTGTCCCGGCCGACGCAATGGAGCAGCAGGACGTCCTTGGGGGCATCGAGCCTGGTCAGTTTGAAGTCGCGCAGTCTCCACAAGTTGAGGCGGCGACCGACCATCGGGTGGACGTCGCGGACCGGGTCGTCCTCGACGAGGCTGCCATCGGGCTGCGGGCGGAGAGTGACATAACCGACCTCGGTGTCCGCATCGCGCACGATCCCGATGGCGATCCGGCGCAGGTGAGAGACGAAGGGCAGCGCCGCGAGCCGGGCAGCCAGTTGCTCGGACGCCGCGTCACCATCGCGGGGCAACTCGGGTGCAGCGAGATAGAGGTCGACAACCTGATCGCGATCATTGGCCGCCCGGGCCGCCTCGATCTGCTCGGTCAGGGCAGTGGTCAGCGGTCCGTCGGGCGTCAGCTCGTCCAGGCGGCCCTCGGTGGTGATCAGGTGCGTCGGGCGGCCATCGAGCGAATAGTCAGCGCTCGCGAATGCCCTTGCCGCCGAGGTGTATTCACGCAGATCGTGTAACTCGTGCTCCCGATAATGCCGCCTGATGAGCACCGAGAGCATCGGGTCGGTCTCCGGCGTCCCGGCGAGCAGACGACGACCGAGGAAGCTGACGATCCGCTCGGGGATATCGGCCAGCGCCTCGAGGCGGGCCGCGCGCTCTGGGCCGTCAGGCAATGCGTCGATGGCCGCCAACTCGGGGCCGACACTGTCGAGCACGCTGGCCCGGTCGGCGTCGACGCGGGGTTGGTCGAACCAGCGGAAGCGCACGCTGCGCGCGAGATCGCCGATGAGCGGGAAGCGCAGTTGCGTGGCCTGCACGACGCGGTCGAGCACCACCCGCGAGCGGTCGGCCAGGTCGCCCTCGGGGGGCGGCTCCTGAAGCCAGCGCTGGAGCATCGTCGTGGCCATCCGGACGTCCGGGGCCGAGCGTTGCTGCGCGAGGAAGACCCGGAAGACTGCCCCCTCGAGGTCGGGGGTGCGGTCCAGCGAGTCGATGCCGTAATGCCGCAGCACCTGGGCGAGCCGGTCGCGGAAACCTTGTGGCAAGCCGCCCCGGTCGGGGTCGAGGCTGCGCAGATAGGTGTGGAAGAACTCCCTTGGCGAATGGATCGCATGCTCGGCCTCGTGCCTGTCCTCCTCGACCGGCCGGTTGCGGCTCAGCTCCGCAAAGTCCGCCAGCGTGGCCAGCAGGCCCAACTCGTCGGCGATCGGCGAATGTCCTTGCGCAACAAGGGTGTCGCGTGCCGCCAGATAGCTCCGCAGGACACCCTCCCCCACTTTGGCGTCGACGTCGTAGCCGAGCAGGATCCCGTTCATCAGGGTCCGCCCGTATGCCATGACCTCCTCCGCGGATTGCTCACCCGCCGCGGGCGGCAGGTCGAGTGGGGCGGCGGCGGTTGCCGCTTCCGCTGCGCTTCCGTCGCCGAGAGGTTCCAGGCGGGCCATCGGGGCACCCGTCTCGACTTGGGTGCCGGTGCTGACCATCAACTCCTTGACGCGCGCGGCGAAGGGCGCGGGGATGACGGTCTCCATCTTCATCGATTCCACGACAAGGACCGGCGCGCCGGCGGCTACCTCGGCACCGACGGCAACCGGCGTGGCGACGACCAGCGCGGGCGCCTGCGAGCGGATGACGCCGCCCTCGTCGCGGCTGACCCGGTGGGCGACGCCGTCGACCTCGATGGTGTGGACCGGTCCGAATGTCGCGGTCACGACGCGATACGTGCGGTCGCCGACGCTCAGGCGCGCGGCATACGGCCCAAGGCGGGTGATCTGGACCTCCGCGGTCTTGATCTCTGTGGCGCTCTCCAGGACGGCACGGAAGGTCGACGGGCCGAGGCGGTAGGTCGTGACCTTGTAGGCCGCGCCGCGCAGTTTGAGCTCGACGGGCCGCCCGACCTCGTGCTGGACCTGAGGCCGGCCGCCGTGGGCGGTCGCGAGCAGGCGGGCCCGCTCGACCTCCTCGGCATCCTCATAGGCCTCGATGCCAGCCGCAACGAGAGCGATGGCCGAGTGGTCGTCGGACACCAGCCGGCCCTCGCCGCGGACGCGGTCGATCCACCCGGTGTCGGCGGATCCGTCGATGACCTCCGGCTGGTCGAGCAGGTCGAGCACGAAGCTCTTGTTGGTGGCGCCGCCCTCGATGACCACCGTCGTCTCCCCCATGGCGCGACGCAGGCGGGCGAGCGCCTCGGTGCGATCACGGCCATACGCGATGATCTTGGCAATCATCGAGTCGAAGTCCGCGGGGATCGAATCTCCTTCTCCGACACCGGTGTCCACCCTGATCCCAGGCCCGGAAGGGAAGACGAGATGCGCGATGCGCCCGGGTGCAGGGGCGAAGTCCCGGTCGGGGTCCTCGGCATTCAGGCGCGCTTCGACGGCGTGCCCGCGCTCCTGTGGCTTATCGCCAAGCAGGCGCCCACCGGAGGCGATGTGCAACTGCAGCTTGACCAGGTCGGTGTCGGTGGTGACCTCGGTGATCGGGTGCTCGACCTGCAGGCGGGTGTTGACCTCGAGGAAAGCGAAGGTGCCGTCGGCGGGTTGGAAGAGGAACTCGACGGTGCCCGCCCCGGCATACCCGACGGCGATGGCGAGGCGCTCGGCGCTCTCCTTCAGGACGGTCGCCTGCTCGGTGGTCATCACGACCGAGGAGGACTCCTCGATGACCTTCTGATTGCGTCGTTGAACCGAGCAGTCGCGCACGCCGATCGCCCACGCGGTGCCCTGCCCGTCGGCGATGACCTGGACCTCGACGTGCCGGGCACCGGTGACCAACTTCTCCAGGAAGACGATGCCGGAGCCGAAAGCGCGCTGTGCCTCATCGCGGGTCAGTTGATAGGCGGCGGCGAGCTCGTCGTCAGTGGTGACCTTCCGGATGCCGCGACCACCACCCCCGGCGGTCGCCTTGAGCATCAGCGGATAGCCGATCTGGGCCGCGGCCGCGGTCGCCTCCTCGAGCGTGTCGACGCCGCCCCGACTCCACGGGGCGACGGGCACACCGACCGCTTCGGCGATCAGTTTGGAGCCGATCTTGTCGCCGAGCTTACGCATCGCCTCCGGGCTGGGGCCAACGAAGGTGACGCTGATGCGGGCGCAGAGTTCGGCGAAGTTCGGGTCCTCGGCGACGAAGCCCCAGCCGACCCAGGCGGCGTCGGCGCGGGTCTCGGTCAGGGCCTTCTCCAGGACCGCATAGTCGAGATAGGGGCGCGCACTGGCCGGGCCGAGGTTGTAGGCGACATCGGCCTCACGAACGAACATCGCCGTCTTCTCGCCGTCCGTATGCAGCGCGATGACCTGGATCGGCGGCCCGTCCGGGGCTGCAGCATTCAGATCGCGAACGGCGTGAATGAGGCGCATGGCGGCCTCACCTCGATTGACCACGGCAATGCGTGCGAACATTCGCCTCCCTTTCCGTGCATGAGTCACCCCACCCTAGTGGCGTGGCTCACACCGGTGCGCGATCACGCGCCGCTCGGGAGCGGGCCGCTCAGCCGCCGTGGTGGATGGGTCCCGCGGTGCCTTGCAGTCGCTCGCCGGCGCCCCCCCACCGCAGGGCGATGATCTCCGCGGCGATGCTGACCGCGGTCTCCTCCGGCGTCCGGGCGCCGAGGTCGAGGCCGATCGGGCTGGAGAGGTGGGCCAGCTCGGCGTCGGTCAGTCCAGCCTCGCGCAGCCGCGCCAAGCGGTCGTCGTGGGTGCGCCTCGACCCCATCGCACCGACGTACGCCAGGTCCAGGCGCAGCGCCAGCTCGAGGACGGGGACATCGAACTTCGGGTCGTGGGTGAGCACGCAGACGACACTGCGCGGATCGACCGCGCCCGCGGCGACCTGCGCGGCGAGATAGCGGTGCGGCCAATCGACGATCACCTCGTCGGCCTCGGGGAAGCGGCTGTGAGTGGCGAAGATCGGCCGCGCGTCGCACACCGTGACGGCGTAGCCGAGGAAAGAGCCGATCCGCGCCACCGCCGCCGCGAAGTCGATGGCGCCGAAGACGAACATCCGCGGCTTGGGAGCGAAGGAGTTGACGAAGACCCGCATGCCCTCGCCGCGCCGCTCGCCGTCGGGGCCGTATTCGAGGGTGTCACTGCGGCCGGCGGCGAGCAGGCCGCGCGCGTCCTCACGGACCGCATCGTCGGCGCGTGCCGACCACAGTCCCGTACGCCGTTCGCTCCCCTCCTCCTGGCCGCTCCCATCCGCGGGGCGGACCAGGACGCGACGTCCGATGCGCTCGGGTTGCGGGTGGGCGACGATGGTCGCGACGGCGATCGGCTCGCCCGCGGTGATGGCGTCGGCGACCTCGCCGAGCTCGGGGAAGGCCTCTTGCGAGACGGCTTCGACGAAGATGTCGAGGATGCCGCCACACGTCAGTCCCACCGCGAAGGCGTCGTCGTCGGACACCCCATAGCGTTGCAGCACAGGCGAATCCGTCTCGACCACGGTCTTGGCGAGCTCGTAGACCGCGCCCTCGACACACCCGCCGGAGACCGAACCGACGACGGCGTCGTCTGGGCCGACGAGCATGGCCGCACCCGGCGCGCGGGGTGCCGAACGGAAGGTGGCGACGACCGTGGCCAGGCCGACCTTCTCCCCCATCTCCCACCGCGCGCGCAAGTCGTCCAGCACGTCACGCATGAGCGATCACCTCCGTCAGCCGCGTGAAGGTTGCGAGCGAATGGCCGGCGAGGAAGTCGTCCACGTGCGGCAGGGCGGCAGCCATACCGGCTTGCACGGGAGCGTAGCCCGCCTTGCCGCGATGCGGGTTGACCCAGATCACCCGATGGGCGAGCGCACGCAGGCGACGCATTTGTTCACCGAGTGTGCCGGGGGCATCGCGCTCCCAGCCGTCGCTGAAGACGACGACGATCGCGCCTCGGGCCAGGCCGCGTCGTCCCCACCGGTCGAGGAAGACCGCGAGGTTGTCGCCGAGCCGGGTCCCGCCCGACCAGTCCGGGACCACCTCGCCGGCGGCGATGAGTGCCCGGTCGGGATCGCGGGTGGCGAGCGCGCGCGTGACCTGGGTCAGGCGGGTGCCGAGGGTGAAGACGTCGACGCGCGCGAGGCCGTGCACGAGGCGATGGGCCAGGCGCAGGAGGGAATCGGCATACGGGTTCATCGAGCCGGAGATATCGATGAGCAGGACGACCCGGCGCGGCCGGCGGGTGCGGCGTCGCCAACGCAGGCGGCCGGGCTCGCCCATCCGGCGCAATTGGTCGCGCAAGGTGGCGTGCGCGTCAATCCGGCCGCGTGGTGCGGAGCGTCGCCGGGGCGAGGCGCGCATCGGCTGTCGCACCGGGATTCCGGCGAAAAGCGCTGCCAGGTCTCGCTTTTCGCGCTGCGTCAGGGTGGCGATATCGCGGTGCCGAAGCACCTCGACGCGACTCGTGGAGGCGGTCAGCGCCTCGTCGTCGCCGTCACCGCTCGCGCCGTCGCCCCCCTCTTCCAGCCCCGCTTGGGCACGCGGTCGACGGGGGCGGTTGGGCGAGCGCCAGGTTGCGATCTCGCCGCCGAACCACGCGGCATACACCTGGTCGAAGCGCTCGAGGTCGTCCGGGGCAGCGCACAGCGTGGCCCGCCCCGCGACATAGACGCCGCGCTCGTCGCTCAGGCCCACGGCCGCGACGGCGTCGAGGAAAGTGCGTTCCCGATCGGTCGTGACGGGAACGCCGGCCGCGCGTAGGGCCCGGGCGAAGCCGAGGAGGATCGCCTCCGGGGCGTGCACCGCGCTGTCCGGCACCGCAGTCATCCGCCCAGGATCCGATCCAGGGCTGCTCGGACGCGCTCCGCGTCCTCGCGGTATTTGACGGCAGCGCCGAGGGTGGCGCCGGCGGTCTCCATGTCGAGTTCGTGGGCGCCGAGCGTATGCAGCGCACGGGCCCAGTCGAGCGTTTCGGCGACGCCGGGGGGCTTGACGAGGGCCGGTTCGTAGCGGATCTGCTGGACCGCGGTGACGACCTGAGTCGCGAGGGTGTCGGCAATCTCGGGCGCGCGACTGTGCAGGATGGCGAGTTCCCTTGCGAGCGAAGGGTGCTCGATCCAGTGATAGAGACAGCGGCGCTTGAGGGCGTCGTGGAGCTCGCGCGTGCGATTGGAGGTCAGGACCGCAAGAGGCGGAGTGCTCGCTGCGATGGTGCCGAGCTCGGGAATGGTCACCTGCCAAGTCGAGAGCACCTCCAGCAGGAAGGCCTCGAACTCGTCGTCGGCGCGATCGATCTCGTCGATCAGCAGGACGCATGGGGCGGCGCGCAGTGCCCGAAGAATAGGGCGTTGGAGTAGATAGCGCGCGTCGAAGAGGCCGCTCTCGACGTCGTCGAGATTCTGTTGTCCGCCAACGGATTCCAGCGCCCGAAGGTGGAGGATCTGCCGGGCGAAGTCCCAGTCGTAGAGGGCCTGGGTCGCGTCGATCCCCTCATAGCACTGCAGCCGGATGAGCGGCAGGTCCAAGGCGTGGGCGAGAGCTTCGGCGAGCGCGGTCTTGCCGGTGCCAGGCTCACCTTCGAGCAGCAGCGGGCGGCCCAGGCGCAGTCCGAGCCACGCGACCGTCGCCAGATCGCGGTCGCAGACATAGCCCGTATGCCCGAGGGCCTTCGCGAGCGCGTCGGCGTCGGTTGGGTAGGTGGCCGGCTTCATGAGGCCAGCATTGCGCACCCAGAGGCGGGTGCGGTTGCGTGGGTGCTTGCGGTTGTTGGCATGGCCCCCTGCCGGGCCTGCCCGTGGTCCTTGTGTCGGAGCACACGACGCGCTTGTCGGCGGGTGCTGGCACAGTGGGGGGTGACGATGAACCGACCCGACCGGGGAAGCAGGTCCGATGTCGACGACGACTTCCGACTATCGCGCTGCACGTGACCTTTTGCTCGCCCTTCGGGGGGATCGCGACGCCGCCGTCCGTGACTTCGCCTGGCCCAATCTTCGCGGGCCGTGGAATTGGGCGAGCGATTGGTTCGACGTCATCGCGCGCGGCACTGACAAGCCCGCGCTGATCATCGTCGAGGAGGACGGCAGCCGCACCGAGCGCAGCTTCGACCAACTCGCGGTCGAGTCCGATCAGGTAGCCGAGTGGCTGGCCGGTCATGGCGTCGGCAAGGGCGACTCGGTGATCGTGATGCTCGGCAACCAGGTCGAGCTGTGGAGCGTGATGCTCGGGGTGATGAAGCGGGGTGCGGTCATCATGCCGACGACCACGGCGCTCGGGCCGGCGGACCTGCGCGACCGCCTCGATCGCGGCGCGGTCAAGGTCGTGGTCTGCAACCCCGCCGACACGGCCAAATTCGACGGCATCGACGGCGACTATCTGCGGGTCAGCGTCGGCGAGGTGAGCGGCTGGGAGAACCTCTGCACGGCATACGAGCAGGCGGCGGAGCCGGCCGCGCACCCGGGCACGGTCCCCACGGATCGGCTGCTGCTCTACTTCACCAGCGGCACGACGAGCCGGCCGAAGCTGGTGGAGCACACGCAGCAGAGCTATCCGCTCGGGCATATGTCGACGATGTACTGGCTGGGGTTGCGGCCCGGCGACGTGCACCTCAACATCTCCAGCCCGGGCTGGGCCAAGCACGCATGGTCGCTCTTCTTCGCGCCGTGGATCGCCGAGGCGACGATCTTCGTCTACAACTATTCGCGCTTCGATCCGGCCGCCTTGCTGGAGCAGTTGCGGACCGAGCACGTGACGTCCTTCTGCGCCCCGCCGACGGTGTGGCGGATGCTCATCAACGCCGATCTCTCGGGCGGGCCGGGCAATCTGCGTGAGGTGATCGGGGCGGGCGAGCCGCTCAACCCCGAGATCATCGCCCAGGTCCAGAAGCACTGGGGACTGACCCTGCGCGACGGCTACGGCCAGACCGAGACCACCGCCCAGATCGGCAATACGCCCGGATCGGTGGTCAAACCAGGGTCGATGGGTCGCCCACTGCCCGGCATGCCCGTGGTCCTGGTCGACCCGCTGAGCAATGAGCCGACGACCGGCGAGGGCGAGATCTGCCTCGCCCTCGAGGACCGACCGCTGGGGCTGATGACCGGCTATCAGGGCGATGAGTTGCGCAACTCCGCCGCCATGGCCGGCGGCTACTACCACACGGGCGATATCGCGGCAATGGACGCGGACGGCTACATCACCTATGTGGGTCGGACCGATGACGTCTTCAAAGCCAGCGACTACAAGATCAGCCCGTTCGAGTTGGAGTCGGTGCTGATCGAGCACCCCGCGGTGGCCGAGGCCGCCGTGGTGCCGGCGCCCGACCCGGTTCGGCTGGCCGTCCCCAAGGCGTATGTCGTGCTCGTCGCCGGGCACGAACCCACCCGCGAGACCGCGCTGTCGATCATGACGTACTGCCGCGAGCACCTGGCGCCCTTCCAGCGCATCCGGCGCCTGGAGTTCTCGGACTTGCCCAAGACGGTCTCGGGCAAAATCCGCCGCGTGGAGTTGCGCCAGCGCGAGGAGGACGCCGCGACGGCGATCGACGGCGAGTGGCGCGAGGAGATGTTCCCCGAACTCAAGGCCTGACCCGCTGATCGGCCGAGGCCGGACGGAACCGAACGACCTGGCAGACTCGTCGCACCTGCGGCCGAGTCGGTCTCGGCCGCCAACGCGCTGGAGATCTCCGGGCCGCATCCGGTCCGGAGCGAGTCCGGCGCGGCGCCGCGGCGGGAGGCCACGGCATACGGACATTTCGGAGGGGTATCAGACATGGCAACAAACACCGGGTCGAGCACGGCGAAGGGCCGGCTGAGCGGCGTCGGGGGGCTGGTCAAGGCCGTCATCGTGGTCGGTGTGGCGTTGGCCGTGCTGATCAGCATGACCCGGCTGGTGCGCACCGTCGCGTCGCCGGCCGACGAGGTCGCGGTTCACAAGGGCGGCGGGATCATCGAGGCCCCGAACTCCAAGGGCTGCGTGGCCGCGAACTCCCGCGAGCTGCGCCGGCCCGGCGACAAGTACTTCTGGTACCCCGCGTCGCAGCGCACCTACAACTTCACCGGTGGTGAGGGAGCCGATCACTCGGCCTTCTCGGTGGTCTCGAAGGACTTCCAGACTTTGGAGGTGCCCGGCTCGGTGGAGTTCACGCTCAACGTCAACTGCACCGTGCTGACCCGATTCCACGACGCGATCGGCAACCGCTACCACGCGTTCTACACCACCTCGGACGAGTGGTCCGAGACCAACGACGGCTGGCAGCGGATGCTCGACCTCTACTTCGCGCCGGCGCTGGACGCGACGCTGGACCGGGTGGCCAAGAAGTACACATGGAAGGAGCTCTACGCGGACCCGACCATCAAGGACGAGATGAACCGGACCGTCAACGAGCAGCTGGCGACGCTCATCCAGCAGAAGATGCCGGGCGAGGACGAGTTCTTCCAGGGCTTCTCCGCGCTCATCCAGCAGCCGACGCCGTCGGAGGCGCTGGTGCAGGCGCTCGCCGACGAGGAGGCCGGACGGGCGCAGGCTGCGGCCGCCAAGGCGAAGGCGGTCGCGGACGCCGAGACCACCGAGGCTCGCGCCGTTGCGGACGCCAAGGCCGCAGAAGCTGCGGCGGACGCCCAGGTCGCGCAGAAGGAGGCCGAGGCCCGCATCGCGCGCCTGGAGGCGGAGATCAAGGCCGCCCAGATGAAGCCCTTCGGCGGCTCATCCCAAACGAGGGTGTAGTTGTGGTCTGAATCCGCCGGTTTCGAGTAGGGAGCGGGCGATGTAGTTGGTGAGGTTGCGGAAGCCGAGGGCGGAGCCGCGGAGGTGTTCGAGG
>Ga0075158_10001000_pt1 | contig 22030 bp, 21 predicted proteins | sample JI91814BDNA_FD_70968 | JGI IMG/M metagenome (GOLD analysis project Ga0075158, IMG submission 70968) | Wastewater effluent complex algal communities from Wisconsin, to seasonally profile nutrient transformation and Carbon sequestration -... | ecosystem: Engineered > WWTP > Effluent > Algae... | reverse complement strand
GTTCAACAACTGCTGCTGAAAATCATTATATAAATCCTCTCCTATTTCAGAACGATAAAACTTGTCTCTGTTGATATGTTCCAAAGCCTGAAATGATGATCTGCTTTTGTGCGAAGCCAGCCAGATTACTTTTAAATTTTCATCGGCTTCAGGGGCAAATGTTTTAAGATCTCTTGGAGAAAAACCTAACCGGCTTTTGTTTACAATGACCCATGGATGTCCGGTCATATTATGCTCTACCGTCTGATAATCCGCATCAGCAAGCTCTTTTGAAGATATTACTCCTTTTGATAAGATTAAAGCATCACAATACAGCGTGTGCAGTAATTCTTCCGTATATCTTGCAATGGTATAAGGATCCAGATCGAATACAGACTGCATTTCAAGGAAGAAAGCCGCTACATCTACGGCAGACAAATCTTCACCGTTTTCTGTTTTTGTAATGCTGTCTTTATCAATATGCCAGTAATCCATCATTCTTTCCTGACCGCGGAAGCTGTAGATAATGTTTTCAACTCCGGTTTCAAGGGTAAAAACAGTATATCCATTTTTATTTTCAAAGGTTACCACAGGCTTTAGAAGCTCTTCATGCATCAGCTCTGCGATGGTTTTGGCCATTAGGTTTCTGTTGGCCTGATTCCAGTTTTCCTGGCTTACTGTATTTTTTAAGTTGGTGTTCATTTTTTGATTAAATTTTGGCAGTTGGTAAATCAGCATATTTTTCTACATCGAAATCCTGGAAAGCAATCTTCTTTTCAATTTTATAATGCTCTCTTCCCAGAATATCATTGATGATGTAGGAATTACGGTACGCAGCCATTCCCAGATCTGTAGAAATATAGCTGTGGGTATGAACTTCAGCATGAAGCACATAAATTTCTCCTCCGTTGTTGTCTATTGAATAATTTCTGTTGACATCAAACAATCCGCTGGAATCTCTCTTGATTCTATCCTGAATATTCTTTAAGAATGCAGGTTCATGATAACGGTATCCGGTTCCCAAAATCAGATAATCAGCTTCCTGATCATAAGGTACTTCCTGTTCCAGTTGGGTAAACTCAAGACTGATGAAATCCGGATTGCTGTTGTCTACTCTATTCAGCTGGCTGTTTGGAATAATTTTAAGATTAGGATCAGCATTATCGATATTCAGATCATAAATAAAATCATAGATATCATTGATCAAATCGTAATTGATTCCTTTAAACTGAGCCTGCTGTTTGCTTAAAATCGTTTTCCTTGCAGATTCACTTCTGTTGTAGAAATATTCTACGTAGTCAGGTGAAGTAAGTTCCAGCGTCAACTTAGAATATTCCATAGGGAAAAATCTGTCCGGACGGGAATACCAACCCAGATGTGTTTCTTCATTCCTGTTTTGAAGCAGATCATAAAAAACCTCCGCTGAACTTTGTCCGGAGCCGATAATCGCAATTTTTTTACCCTGAGACAAAAGTTCTTCTTTTCTATACAGATAAGAACTGGTATGAATAACACGGGAATCATCCTTCGGAATGAAAGAAGGAATATGAGGCTGTGTTCCTGTTCCTAAAATCAATCTTTCCGTTTTTAAAACTGTAGTTTCTTTGGTTTTGGTATGAATGGTGGTTACCAGATATAACCCATCTTCATAAATTATATCCACTACCTGAGTAGAAAAACGGCATTGTGGAAGCTGTTCAATCACCCATTGGCAGTAACGGTTGTATTCTTTTCTCGGAATAAAAAAGTCTTCTCTGATAAAAAACTTATACAGTCTTCCGGTTTCTTTCAGATAGTTCAAAAGGCTTAAAGGATTTGTAGGATCAGCCATGGATACGCAGTCGCATAAAAATGGAGTCTGCAGGGTTACATGGTCAATCATCAGTCCCGGGTGCCAGTCGAAACCATCTCTCTGGTCCAGAAAAAGGGTTTTCAGTTCCGAAATCGGATTAGATAATGCGGCAAGTCCCAGATTGAAAGGACCTATACCTATGCCTATTGCATTGTATACGGCTTCGTTAGTCATTTTTTGTGATGTTTGTGGTGATTTGTACCTCTTTATTCTGTGGGAATTTTTCCCAGTACCATTCTCTGTAACAGAAGTTCAGATTGGCTTTTTTATGAGGCATTTCTATTACTTTATCTACTTTGAAACCTACATGGGCTTTGTTCATCATAGAAGCAAGAGAGTCTACAGATCCTTCACCTACCATTTTTCCTACCTGTGGCTGCGCAAAAACATAGTCAACCATAGATTGAGTGGATGGAGATACAAATTTCTTTTTAGGATCAATAGGTGCAATAAACTGGTGTGTTCCGTAATCCGTAGGCAGCACTTCATAATAATCGCCTACAATATCTCTGCAAGCCCAATACACCTCAATATTACAAGAAGGTTCATCGTTTCCTGCGATGATATAACTGTGCGCTTCATCACTTGGAAGCATCAGTCTGTAGTACGTTTCCAGTTCGTCTATCGGCCAGTTCATCTGCCAGATTTTTACGGCATGTTCACGGTTGAACCATTCATGCAGCATTTCAAGGTCATTTTCAAGATCTATGGGACGCATACTCATCGTCACATCTTCTTTCTGGAAGTATCTTTTAAAGAAAACTTCTGTTCCCTGCGGATTGATTAACTGATCCGAGAAAAAATGTTTGTGAAGAAGGTTCGGAACTTTAGCATAAGAAATTGAGGAAGCATTCACTCCGCCGTCTACATCAGACACTGCCGACTGAAGGTTTGATTTTACTGCCCAATATCTTTGATTCAATGCATAATCCGTTAACGATGAAGGTTCAGTTTCATGAAGGTTTTCAAACTCTCTGTACAGAATATGAATCAATCTTCTTTCTTTAACCAGTCCTGTTTTACCTATTGAAGCAATCAGTGCACTCAGGTTACTTACCAGAAGATGATGAGAAATAATGTCCAGAAGACGCTCATCTCTGATGAAAAGATCTTCCGTTTCAGGGTAATCTTTAATCAGAGATTCATATTTTCCTTTGAAACTTTCTTTGATCAGATACCCTTGCCCATCTCTTACGTAAATAGATTGAGGAAGAAGCTGATCATCCAGCTGTACAAGCAGATTCTGCTGATGAACTTCCGGCGCCATGCCTAATTGATTGTACAATCTGTTTAAAGGAGAAAGCAATAGATTCACATACTTTTCAAACCAGATAATAGCTGCTTTTTCTACATCTACACCCAATTGATTCGCAACATTCTTAAAGAAATGGGTTGTAAAATTAAAACCATCTGTAGATTCATCCTGACAAAGCCTTGCCAATAAAATAACTTTATCTTCATTTGAAAAAGGATTTTCACGGAGCAGTATATTCAAACTGTCCATATTTTTTCCTTTATGACTGACACTTAAAGTGGAAGGTTCCAGCAATAATTTAAAATTCGGGAAACTTTGTTCAAATGAAGCCTTTACATGTTGCCACCAGATTGCGGAAGCATATCCTCTGTTGAGATCTTTTAAGCTATTCGTTCTTACAGAACCTGTCATTAAAACATGCAAAGAGAACTTTAACATCCAGCTGAAGTCCGGATTGTATACTGTTCTTATAGAGGATGTTGCATAAAAATCATCTCCCAATGGCCCGATATGGATGATCTTTCCGGACCCGAGCATTTCAGGATATTCCTCTGTTGACAGAAGATATTGTGCTTCCCACGGATGGCATGGAACTATATAAAAATCATTGATGTTTTCAAAATCATAGCTTTCCGGTATGGATACCCATTTTTGGAAGATTTCTTTTGCCGAAATCCCCGGAAGAGATTTTTCAGTGATACAGTCTTTATGAATCAGGAAGTAATCCAGCTGAAATCCTTTCCTGAATTCAGGACCGTATAAAAGCTGTTCTTCCTCGGAGAATCCCATTCTTGATTTGGTGAAAGGATGCAGATTGTGTCCGGCAGGAAGCATTTGCTCAGATTCCAGAAAGGAATACGTCAACAGCTGATCATCCTGAAGACAGGCTTCTGTTGTCAGTTCCAGATTTCTTTTGCTGCTCTGAATTCTTTCCACAAAGTTTCTGAAACCCGTTTCGTTTGTAGTTTCAGATAGTTCTCTGTAAACCAATTCAGTAAGCTTTTGATCATTAACTTCAAAAACTTCCTGATTTTGATGATCTACCGCCCACAAAACAGGTCCGTATTCATGAAAAAGAGTCTCGGAGCGATAAGTAACCGGAGCAAATAAATACAGTCCGCTTTTTTTCATTTCAAACCTCATGAACAGTGGATAATCACTGTTCTGAAGAGCTTTTGCTGTGAGAAGATCATATTTCGGAACGCCCTGATAGAATTTTCCGTTTCCCAGTTCTCTCAGAATTCCGTTCAGCAGAATTCTGAAAGTAATTTCCCGGGCTTTTTCTCCCGTTTTATTTTTCTGAATTAAAGTCTTTTCCATGTTTTTTGATTGTGGTGAGAATTTGATGAATGTCTTCTGTAGTCGTAATCGGGTTCAGGAAGGTAAACTTTAGATAGAAGTTCCCATCCACTTTGGTACTTGCTACAAGGATTTCTCCGCTGTAGAACAATTTCATCTTGATGTACTGATTCAGGGCATTCAGATCACTGATTTCCGGATTTACATATCTGAAAACAAGAACGCTTAAGTCAGAATCTGAAAGAAGCTCAAAATCTGCATCTTCAGTAATCATTGCGGCTGCATCTTTGGTAAGATCAATCACCGTGTCTGTGTATTCTGCCAACTGTTCTTTCCCCATCATTCTTATGGTAAACCAAAGTTTTAAAGCATCAAATCTTCTCGTACTCTGGGTAATGGATTTATTGATTTGTGCCGGAATTTCTTCTTCGTCCATTTCTTTCGGATTCAGATAATCGGCATGGTGCTTAAGAAGCAACAGTTCTTTTTTATTTTTAACAATAAAAGCACTGCTGCTGATAGGCTGGAAGAATGATTTGTGGTAATCAATCGTTACAGAGTCTGCTCTTTCAATACCGTTGATCAGCTCACGATATTTTTCACTTAATAATAAAGCACAACCGTAAGCTGCATCTACATGCATCCAGATATTATAATGCTCTGCAATATTAGCGATATCTTCCAGTGGATCGATATTTCCAAAGTCTGTAGTTCCTGCGGTAGCCACGATACCAATAGGAATATTTCCTAAATGTTCTTCTCTCTTGATGTATTTTTTCAAAAGAGAAATATCCATACGGAAACGTTCATCGGTAGGCACTTTAACAATACTTTTCTCACCCAGTCCCATAATGGACGCATTTTTCAGATTGCTGAAGTGAGATTTATCTGAAACAAATATTCTGAAACGGCTTGCCTCCGCTGGCAGACCATCCATCTTTATATTGTGGTTGTATCTTTTCTGAGAAAAACAGTCACGCATCATGACCAATCCCATTAAATTGCTCTGTGAGCCCCCTGCAGTGAAAACACCATCGCTTTCATTCGTATTGTATCCAATTTGACCAGCAGTCCAGTCGATCAGTTTTCTTTCCATGAAGGTTCCTCCGGCACTCTGATCATAAGTATCCTGTGAAGAATTGATGGCACTTACAAGGATTTCTCCTGCCAATGCCGGAATTACTACCGGGCAGTTAAGGTGAGCTACATATTGCGGCAGGTGAAAAGCGGTGGCATGTTTTACATAAATTTCATCTACTTCTGCCAGAAGCTCGTTATAATTGGAAAGTTTTTTATTAAGATCAATCTGTTGTACCATTCCCTTCATTGTTTGGGCTTCTATACCACTGAAAGGCTTGTTGTTTCTGTAAAGGAATTCCTGAACCAGGTCCAAAGTACTGTTGACAGCATTACGATAATGATCGTAATTGTCAGGATGAAAAATATTCCCAAAATTCCCCGAAATATGAGGTGAAGTAGTGCTTGCGAGCTCTTCCAGGGATATTAAATTGTTATTCATAAAAGTTTTGTAATGTGATTTTTTAAATCTGTGAGTTGTTGTTGTTTTTTGATATACAATTATATATATCTGATAGTCAGGTTTTTAATTTTTACATTTTTTATTATATTTTATTTGGTGATTGCGTAATTATTACTAAATTTGACTCGGCTATTCTTATTTAGAATAATTAAAAACAAAGATAAAAATTATTACTTAACACCAAATTTTTTTTTAATGAATTCTACAGAAATTTTAGATAAAGACTGTTTAACAGCGGTAAAACTGCTTCCTACGGTCATAGAAGTCACCTCTCAGGAAAGAAGAATGATAAAAGATGCTGCACTGCATCTTCAGAAAAAGTATGACACTTATGAAAACCGTGATTTTATAAAGCATGTTCATCAGCTGGCGTCTTATTTTTTACCGGAGAGAATTTTAAACATAGCGGCTGATTTTGCGAGTGACTTTTCAAAAAATCAGTATGGTGCACTGATCTTTACCGGATTGATGGACATCGATCAGGAGAACATAGGCTCTACTCCTCCCAATTGGCAGGCTGCCGATTATTCAAAATTTAATTTATATGGTTTTGCGTGTGCACTTATTCATGGGGCACTTCCGTCAAAACCTGTCCAATATTATTCACAGCGTAAAGGAGGCGGACTGATCCATGCCATCATTCCTGACGAAAAAATGAAGGAAACACAAACCGGATCAGGGTCTTCAACAGATTTATATGTGCATACCGAAGATGCTTTCCTGAAACATCAGGCCGACTTTTTAAGCTTTATGTATGTAAGAAATGAAGAACAGGTTCCTTCTACTCTTTATTCTATCCGTTCTCATGAGTCTATCGGGGAAAAATACAGATCACTTTTTGAACCAATTTATAAAATCCCGAAAGATGCCAACCTGGAAACGGGAGATAATGAAGAAGAGACATTGGATTCTGTTTTGTATGGTAATTACAGCCTTCCGTTTATGAGATTTGACGCTGCTGAACAGCTTTTCAATTCCAGCATAAGACAATCAGAGGAAGCGCAAAGTACACTGCATGAGTTCTGGGAAGAAGCCAGACATTTGATTTACTCAGGATTTACGCCTCAGGCAGGAGACGTTATTCTGGTAAACAATCATTTATGTGCTCATGGAAGATCGGCTTTCCGTGCGGGAGTAAGAAATATTGACGGAATAGAACATCCGTGTGAGAGAAGAATCATGCTTCGTATGATGAGTAAAGTGAGCCTTATTGATATGAGAGCACATACACTTACAGAAGATCCGTTCTTTGTGATAGAGGAACACTTGGGGAAAAACTTTCAACAATTTTAAGATGCTGATTGGTTAGCATTTTGAACATCAATCAATCGAAATCCTTTTTGGGCATGGCTCAAAAAGGATTTTTTATTTGATTAACCCTTGTTAAAGATTAATGAGGTAAGTTTCGGCTAAAGCCAATATTATATTAACAACAAAAACAAGCGGGCTAAAGCCTACTTCTATTGATATAAAAACTAATCAATATTCAATAGGAACGGGCTTTAGCCCGTTTAAATAAATATAAAATAAATCCTTTGGCTTTAGCCGAAGCCTAAAATCAACTGTTATACCCCTTGTCAAGGTTTCAAACCTTGACAAGGGGTATAATTTACTGTTTAAAAAACCTGTCAAACAAAGACAATTGTTCAGATAATGATCTGCTCCAATATTCGGTAACATGGCCTCCCAAAGATTCTGTGTAGAGATGCTGAATCTTCATTTCTGTCAGTTTTTTATGAAAGTTTCTGTTCATATTGATCATTTGGGTATCTTCTGTACCGCAATCGAAAATATACTGCTGTCCGGCTGCTGACATTAGTTTTATTTTGCTGTCAGTAAGGAAATTGGAATTGATAGATTCCAGTGGTCCCAGTACTTTATTCACCATATATTTCTGATAACCTTCTCCGAAGGAATTGAAATCCAATGCTCCGCATGAGCTTCCTACAATACCAAATGTTTTATTATAAGTCACACCGATATTGGTTGCTCCATAGCCTCCCATACTCCATCCCAAAATTCCACGGAATTTTTTTTCTGCTTTCACTGGATAATTTTTGTCAATGAATTCTACTAATTCCTTCCCAATAAAGGTTTGATATTGTGAATCCTTAACGATCGGACTGTCCACATACCACGAACTGTAATTTCCATCCGGGAGTACATAGATTGTTTTAAATTCCTGAGCTTTTTTTACCAGATCCGGAATATCCTGCTTAATGATTCTGTCCGGGTTGCCACTGAAGCCGTGAAGAATATAAACTGACGGATAAGTTGTGTTAGGTTGAAGATTAGGGGTAATGATTACTGTTTTGATTTTTTTATTCATTTTCGGACTGAAAATTTCCTGATGAATAATTTTTTGTGCTGATAACTGAATACATGCAGTCAGTACAAATACAATGTTGATAAGCTTCTTCATGCTGAAAAATGTTTAATTAATATAATCACAGGTTTATAATGATAAAACATATTATATACCAATGATCCTTTGAAAGAGCAAAATTGCAGGAGAAAAAGAAGAAAAGCCTCAACATATGTTGAAGCTTTTGTTGATTTATTTTCCACTTAGATTAGAAATGTCTGTTGATTTCCTTTTTGATCCGGCTTAGCTGCGTAGGTGTTATTCCAAGATAAGAAGCGATGTGGTGCTGTTTCAGTCTGTTGTATAAAGATGGGGTTTCCAGTAACTGCAAATATCGTTTTTTTGCTGTCTCATACTTCAAAGATACTTCCAGTGGTTCTTTTTTCACTACCCAGTTTTTTTCCAGATAATACAGATGAAAAAGAGCCAGATCATGGTGCTTTTCCAGCAATTCACGGTAGGCTTTTGCGGAATATTGTATCACCGAACAGTCTTCCAGTGCAATGATATTGAAATCACTGGGTTCATTTTTAATAATGGCTGCTGTGGAAGCAACAAAACTGTTTTCTTCGAAGAAGATTTTATAAATATTATCTCCCTGTTCATCAATAGTATAATACCCAATCAGCCCTGATTTAATAAAATAATAATATCTCGCCATGGATCCGGACTCCAACAGAAGATCATTTTTATGATAAGATTCTTCTGTGCAGATACTCAATAAATCCTGAATCGTTTCTTTCGATAAAGGATAATACTGATTAATATGCTTTACAAATTCAGAATGGTTCATTTTTAATATTTAGAAGGTATAAAGAATTGTATTACCTAATCATCTGTGCAAATCTGTGTAATCAGTGGTCAAGTACAATCTTTCTATTTTGAAGAAAATTAATCCAACACTTTTTTCATCATCAGATCCGTCTGTTCTTCTTCTCCCAATCTGAAAATATGCTGATCAAACTCAACGAATCCGTTTTTTCTGTAGAAATGTAAAGCTCTCACGTTTTCTTCCCAAACCCCAAGCCACAGGTAAGATTTCTTGAGCTGCTGTGCAGTTTCCAAAGCCTGATCATAAAGAAGCTGCCCTACTTTTTTTCCGTGATGGCTTTTTTTGACATAAATTCTTTCAATTTCCAGGCTGGCATCATCCTGAAGTTCTGTCTGTGCATTGCCGGTATTTACTTTCAGATAACCTACAAGGATTGTCTTCTTCCCGGGCAATATAGAAATGAGAGTCGGGATTATTGAGTTCGGATTTTATTTTTTCAGTATTAAAACTTTCTTCCAGATACTTTTTCATGGCCTCCTCTGTATTATTTTCTGCAAATGTTTCAGAAAACGTCTGAATTCCTAAACTTTGTACAATTTCTACATCTTCAGCCGAGGCTTTGTTAATAATGATTGAACTCATGTTGGTAAGAATTAAGAATAAATGTTATGAGAAAAGAATTTTCTTAAATGCTTCAGAAGCCAGATGTACCTGTACACTCCAGTCGTCTGCAGCGTCACTTCCGGCATCATCGGAGATGTATTTCAGGCATAGAAACGGGATGTTTTCCTTTTGGGCAATCAATGCCAACGGATAGGCCTCCATATCTACAATATTATAATCGGTTTCGGAGTGATTCATTTCAAAACTGTCACCACTTCCGCAGATCCCTTCTTTCAAAGTATCCATTTTAAGACCATATTCCAATACAGGCGGTACTCCGGATAAAGGTGTTTCATACAGTTTAAATCCCAATCCTCTTACATCCATATCTCTCTGGATGAATTTTGTACAGCATACTACTTCACCTTTGTGAAATCCCTTACTTCCTGCAGAACCTAAATTCACAATCAGTCTAGGTTTTCTTACGTGAATTTCTTTGGTTAATTCGATCGCTGCATTTACTTTTCCGATGCCGGTAATTAATTTGTTTTTATCGTCGAATACGGTTCCCGCTTCGGAATCTAATGCAAAAACAAAAAGGGTATCATCAATTGAATAATGACTTTCGTTGTTAATTTTTATCATTGAGAAATCAGATTTATACAGCTATTGACACTGTATTACAAAGATACAATAGGTTTTCCTTTTTTTGCATTAAGAACGATAAATATTAAATAACATACAATAAACAGAAATAAAGGAATCTTGAATGCAAAATAATTCAACTTTTCTATAGGAGTTTGCATTATCCTGCTCATAATTGGTGAAAACATCATCATAAAACTTAAGATTGTTATGGGTACTTTATTTTTCCATCTTGTAACATTAAGTATAATACCTAAAAGCCCTAAGACAGCAAAAATTTGCTCTACATTCCAGAAATCAAAAGCAGTAAATAGAAGCCAGAAAATAAATGGTAATCCTATCATTTGCCCCATTAAAATAATGAACAGGTAAGAAATAATTGAAGTATATCTAAAAATGTTAATGTTCATTTTCTTAAATCTTAAAGCATTTTCATTGAAGTTTTTCAAATATATAAATATTCAATTATATACCTAATTAAAACCCCCAAAATAGTTTTATTTTGGAGGTTAAATATCTTAAATACTGCATCCGTCTGCATCACAGGAAGCTCCGTTTTCACCGGAAAGATCCTTAAACGGGCTCACAGTTTCTTTGTAAGTCTGCTGAAGTGCATTTTCAAAAACTTCTGCAGGCTGAGCACCGGAAACGGCATATTTACCATTCAGGACAAAGAAAGGAACTCCGGAAATACCATTGTTTCTTGCCTCCTGAATATCCTGGTTGACTTCATAATCAAGTTGATCTGTTGTAACTGCCTGTCTTGCTTCCTCTTTATCAATTCCTAAACTTTCAGCAAGAGCAACCAGAACTTCTACATCTCCCACATTTTTACCGTCAATAAAGTGAGCAATAAATAATGCTTCTTCCATTTCATTGGATTTGTTGTGCTTTTTAGCTAAATGAAGCAATTTGTGAGCACTGAAGGTATTGGTAATCAGAGTTTGTTCAAAATTAAAATCGATTCCTGCACCTTTTCCCATTTGGGTTACCTGTCCAAGCATTTGGGCAGCCTGAGCTTCAGGGAATCCTTTTTTTTCTCTGAAATATTGTATCGTATCCTGAGTTTCTTTCGGATCTAAACTAGGATCCAGCTGAAAACTCTTCCACTCCACTTCTACTTCATCTTTAAAAGGAAGCTTATTCAAAGCCTGCTCAAAATTATTCTTTCCGATATAACAAAACGGACACATCACGTCCGACCAGATTTCTATTTTCATTGTATTTAATTTTACATCAAATTAATAGTGCAAAGATACTGTATTTTATTTAATGTAACAAAAATTATTACAGTTTAACTCTGACAGGTGGAAAGTACCTGACTACGCTTCTCTACTACCATTTTTAAGATCATCATCAGAAATGCAAGAAGTCCGAAAACCAAACCTATCCAAGGAATATACTCTACACCCTTTGTAACGATTACCCATCCTCCGATTGTAGTTCCTACTGTTACTCCCAGATTTCCGAACGATGTGGCCAGACTATTGGCAAACTCCAGTGAGTCCGGAGCTGAAGAGATCATGTAGGTGGATGCATTCAGAAAGCTTGGGGAATACAGAAATCCCCAGATTCCGATAACTGCCATTGTTGCCCATAAGTTTCCATCAGAAAAATAGAGAAGAATCGGCACTAGAATGGTTCCGGAAAGAAAAATAGCGGTTGTACCTGCTACATTTCTATTGAGCATTTTTCCGGCTACTCCATTGGCAAATACCCCAATAATTCCAAATAACAAAAGCATATAGCTTACCATTGGCATATCCATTCCCCTGGCTTTGTTCAGATAATCTGCAAAATAACTGTAGGTAGAAAACCACGCCGTAATCATGAAAAAATTAGTCAGCGTACTCAGTACAAATGGAGGCTGTTTCAATATTCTGATTTGATTTCCATAAGACTTTTTCTCTTTCACAGGCATTGGAGGAAGAAGAAAATAAATGACAGCTAAAGCAATCAAACTGACTGCTGTCTGTATCATGAACGAATATTCCCAGGACCCGAGTCTGGCAATCCACGTGGCAAAAGGAACTGTGGTTACCATAGCAATGGCTACTCCGTTAAAAACAATTCCCATTAATTCATTCTTTTTTCTATGATCTGCCTGAGATACCGCCACAGATAAGGCGGTTGCAATATACACCGGCTGAAGAAATGCAGGTAAAATTCTCACCAGCATCAGCAGCCAGAAAGGTGGTGAAAAAGAAGATACAAATCCTGTAATCAGAAACATGAAAATAGCAGTGAGCATTATTTTTTTACGGTCAAAACCTGAGGTAAGCAAGGTCATAAAAGGTCCTGTAAGCGCAATAATTAACGCAAAAGCACTCAAGCAGCTTTGTCTATACTGATTTGATAATGCTCTGCAATCTGCGGGAGAATACCGATAACGCCAAACTCTGTTGTAATAACCGCTATAAACCCCAGACATCCAATGTATGCATATTTCTTCATGATACTTTTTATTTGTCAGATTTTAAATTTTGATGGACAAAAGAAGCCATTTCATCTACTGCTGACTGTACTTCTTCCAATAGTTCTCCCATATGCATAAATCCGTGAACCATATCTTTGTAAAAGCTTGTTTTAAGCTCAATACCTGCATTTTTCATATTTTCAGAAAGCTGTTTTCCATCATCCAATAATGGATCATGTTCTGCAAGAATGATGAAGGTAGGCGGTGTTTCTTTAAAATCTTTGATTAAAACAGGAATGGCAAGAGGATTCCCTTTTTCTTCTTCCGGAAGATAACCAGCCCATGCCTCTATCCCGCCCTGCTTATTGAGAACCGGACCATTTTCATAGGTTTCCCAGGTTTTTGAGTTCAATTGATTGTCAACTGCAGGATAAATCAATACCTGAAATTTCAATTGTTTTCCCAGCTGGGTAGAAACTGCCGTTGACAAAGCTCCTCCGGCACTGTCCCCAATGATTCCTACTTGATCGGGATCAATTCCTAGATATTCTGCATTTTCTAATACCCATTTTACTCCGTCAATACAATCATTTAAACCTGCCGGAAAAGGATGTTCCGGAGCAAGACGGTAATCTATAAAAATTACTACAGACCCGGTTTTATTAGCCAGTTTACGGACTACAGCATCGTGAGTTTCATAGCCACCAGCGATAAACCAGCCTCCATGAATATAAATAATAGCTGACGATTGTTGGATTTCTTTTCCCTTAGGACGGTAAATCCTGATGGGAATCTGATGACTTTCCTTTGAAATATGCAGTTCTTCAATCATGGCTACTGATTCTTTTTTACCACTAAGCTGAAGAGACATGGTTTCCAGAAATTTACGGGCACCATCTAAAGAATTTTGAGGGTTGAAAGGCTGTATTGTTTCTAAATGATTTAAAATCTGCGTTATTTTAGGCGTTAATTGCATTTTTATTTTGATTTAAATTATTGTTCCTGCGGAGAACATGAGCGCTATTGTTCTTTATTGCAGTATATTTTCTGTTTTGATGAACAAAATTAAATCTCAAACCTTACATTTGCATTGTATACAGCTAAATGTATGGTACTAACAAATTTGTAAGTAATGGGTAAAATAAAAGAAAATTCAACGAATAATATCAACAGACAATATATACAGGGATGTGATCTGAGCTATGCGGTATGCAAAATCGGGGGACGATGGAAGCTGATCATTTTAAACAAGTTAAAGGATGGAAAACTACGTTTCAGTGAAATCAGAAACTCTATTTCAGGAATAACGGAAAGAATGCTTACCCTTCAGCTGAGAGAACTGCAAAAAGAAAGCTTGGTAAAGAGAACGGTTCACGCAGAAGTTCCTCCAAGGGTAGATTATGAATTGACAGCCATAGCCAAAGAGTTAATCCCGATTTGGAAACAGCTTGATGAATGGGGCGGAAAACACAGAGAATTGATGCAGGCGCAGGAAGATGCGGGAGAATTAAAATAAAAAAGTTTCGGGGATTTTATCGCAGATAAAATCCCCGAAACTTAAAAGAATCAGAAATGTAAAACAAATTCTGATTTATGCTTTATTGACTCTTTTACAAAATAATATATGTGCTATCAAAGCCAATACACCAAATACAGTCCCTACAAAACAAACGCCGGTCCATTGAGCTTTTTGCCAGGCGATAGAAGCCAGCCAGGTTCCCAATGATCCTCCGATGAAATAAGAAACCATATACACGGTATTCAGTCTGTTGACAGCATTTGATTTAATCAGAAAATAATTGGTCTGGTTCATAATATGGCTCGACTGTACTCCCAGATCCACAAGAATCACTCCTACAATCAGTCCCCAATATGTTTCTCCTGCAAAATAGGTAAAGCCCCAGCTTCCAATAACAATCAGTAAGGAGTACAATATAATCCGGTTAATATCCAGATACTTTTGCAGTTTTCCCACTTTGGCCGCAGCTAAAGCGCCTACAGCACCAGCTAATCCAAAACTTCCCACTACAGATGATCCGGCATTAAAAGGCGGTTTCTCCATATGAAAAACCAATGTGGTAAATAAAGCACACATCGACCCGAATGCCATAGCTCCACGGAAAGAAGCCAGCTGAAGAACAGGCTGTGTTTTCGCAAGCTGAGCAACAGAACGCATCAGTTCTTTGTAAGTACCTTTAAAGTTAGGAGACATTTCAGGAAGCATTTTATAGACAGCCAGCCAAACCAGAATCATCAGTCCTGCAGCAATACCAAACATGGCTCTCCAGCCCCAAACCTCTCCTACAATTCCTCCTATAAAACGGGAAAGAAGAATTCCCAATAATAATCCGGACATGACCAGTCCGATATTGGAGGATTTTTCTTTATCTGACGAAAGTTCTGCAGCAATGGGTACGAACAGCTGTGGAATAACCGATGTAGCTCCAATCAGTAAGCTTGCTGCATACAACATCCACAACTGAGTGGCAAAAGTCATCCATAAAAGTGATCCGAAAACCAGAAACAAATCAATTAAAATTAATTTCTTGCGGAAAAACTTATCTCCCAAAGGAACAATCAGTAGCAATCCTAAAGCGTAGCCTATCTGTGTCAGTACAGAGATTTTACTTGCTGCACTCTCAGAAACCTGCAGTTCCTCAGAAATGAGGGCCAGTAAAGGCTGATTATAATAATTGTTAGCCACCACAAGTCCTGAAATAATGGCCATAAGCCAGATAACAGTCCGGGAAATACCATGGGAAGAATTCTCCTGCATTGCGTATAAAGTTTTATTTGAATTGAAAGCTGCCTGACGGAAGATACCGCCGGATTTTTAAAAGATCAAAGATAATCATTAAAAAAAGAATTGATCACCTTACTTTCTTTACGTTTTCATGAATAACGCAAGGATTTTGCAGTAAGTACCAATAGTTTCAGTGTTCTGCCTGTATGATTGTTTTTATTGATGATTTATATCGATGAAAATCCTTTTAAATATTAGAAATATTAAGGAAATTTGCACCATGAAAATTATTCCACTTAAAGAAGGCAATTTTTCGGCAAGCAAAACCAAAGACTTTACGCTTTTAACAGAAGAAAATTTTGATACAATCGGAGGAATCAAAATGTCTGTTCAGCCGTTTCTTATCATTACTGAAAATGATTATATCCTTTTGGATGCTGGAATTGGGTGGAAAAATGAGTCTGAAAAAACTGCTGTTTCAGAAATTCTTGAGAGAGAAAATATCCGTTCCGAGCAAATAACAAAACTACTGTTGTCCCATCTTCATAAAGATCATATTGAAGGAGCGGTGAAGCTTACTGAAAATGGATTTGAAGCTGCTTTTCCCAATGCTCAGATTTATATCCAGAAACGTGAGCTGGATTTTGCAATGGAAAAGAAAGGGAATCCTTCTTTTGACTTTGAGATACTGGAAAAACTTATTCAACTTCCAAATATTACGTGGATGAATGAAGATCAGGGGAACATAACCGATGAGATTTCCTATGAAGTGGTAGGCGGACACACTCCTTTCATGCAGGTTTTCTGGATCAGGGAAAATGGAGAAACGGTTTTCTATGGAGCGGATGACCTTCCACAGGCTTCTTATTTAAAATATCATTTAGCCTATAAAAGTGATTTTGATGGCAGAAAAGCAATGGAATTAAGGCTTAAATGGGAAAAAGAAGCAAGAGAAAACAATTGGAAAATTCTTTTGTATCATGATCTGGACAAAACCATAATAAACGTTTAAATACAGAAAAAATGGTTTAAAATTCATTAAACCATTTATAAATATCAAATTCGGAAGGGATATTCAGTTTTTTTCTGATCCTGTTTTTCCTGTTTTGTATTGCTTTTGGGGTTACAAAGATGCAGGTTGCGACCTCTTTGGTTGTCATATTGAGCTTAAGATAAATACAAAAGATCAATTCAGAATTTTTAAGGGAAGGCTGTATATCGGATAACTTTTTAAAAAAATCAGGATAAACCAGTCTGAATTTATTCAGGAGACGAGGGGAATTGGTTTTCGCCAACGCCATTATCTCGTCTTGTACAAGAATCTTTTGTTTTAAATCCTCTAAGTTAGTTTCTGGGTTTCTATTTTTCATAATACTTTTTCATCTCTACTCATTTCAGATGCAATAACTTTTGAGCATCATTGTAAAGTCTTTTTATATAATCAATCTGTTTTCTGATAATGAAATACAGTGAACAAAATGATTTCTATCTATTCAAAAATTGATTGTTTTTTAATGTAATCTAATGGGAAACAACATTTAATTGTATTCAATAAATGATTAATTAAAAAAACATCACCTATAAATTTCGGTTTATTTTTATACTGGCAAAGAAAGAAAAAATGATTAAAATTTTGTTAAAACCGTGTACCACATAGATACCACGTTACATGTTGAGCTAAAATATCATAACTGCTTTTATCAGCCCGTTTCTTCATTATCTGCTTTGCCATTTTGTAATTGTAAATGTAATAGATTCCTATGCTTACTTTTTATGATCTCGATCAATGTTTTCAGAGTATTCATGCGGGAAATAAACAAAAAAGCCGGATGGAAACCCGGCTTGTATTATTTGACAGTTTAAAATACAGTCTTTATGCTCTACTCCTGATCAAGCTCTTTCTGAAACTCTTCAAGATATTGAGCGATGTGAATTCCGTCTGCCAATCCATGATGTGCTTCAATAGAGACCGGAAGATATTTTCTGCCCTCTTTGATATTGAATCTTCCAAAGGCAATTTTAGGAACCGATTCTGTGGTATTAAAATCTGTAGGATGCAAGATTGCACTGAATGAATTCCATGGAATAGTGGTATGTCTGATGTGATCCTTCCCAATCCTTTCATTGCTTAATCTTAACCCTGTAGTCGCATGAACTCCTTTTATTTCTTCCTGCAAAGCTGCATTGAACGTTTCAAAATCTTCTGAAAAAGGAGTGAATGAAAACCCAAAAGTGCCATCCGGTCTTCCGATTGTACTGCCTGCATGAACCGTATCAAACTGTATCACCTGTCCGTCAATGATTCTAAGCTTTAATTCATCTACTCTATTGACCGCCACCATAGATTTGTGATAATAATAGGCAAAAAATGAATAGCCTTTCTCTTTCGCTGTGTCGTAGGCTTTTGTACAGTCTACTTCCGTTGTAAATCCAAAATAAGGGCTTGCCATATTAGAAAAAAATTCAAAATGTTCTTTTCTGTTCCAGCTGTCTATATCTACAATCTTCATTAATTCTTATTTGCTGCAAATTTCTGAAAGTTTATCCGGTTTTAAAAGCTTATGTTTGAAAATATAATTAAAACTTAATGCTGTAATGGAGTTGTTTGGTCGGTATTTTGCTGCAAAACAGACATATTTTATACCTCATTGATCTACCTTCAGAGAACTCCTTTTCATTCGGGAGATTGATCACATAAAACTTAATTATTAACAAAACAGAAATCAGAATAATGGAAAAAATCGGTTTTATCGGATTAGGAAATATGGGCCATCCTATGGCAAAGAATATTGAAAAAGCAGGATTTCAACTTTCAGTTTATAACAGATCTTTTGAAAAAACTAAAGATTTTGAAGAAAAATCTACAGTCCGGACACAAATTAAAGACCTGGTACAAAACAGTGATATTATATTCACAATGCTGACCAATGACAGTGCTGTAAAAGCAGTATATGAAGAAATACTTCCTTTAAATATTCAGGGAAAGCTTTTTGTGGATATGAGTACCATTTCTCCGGAAGCCTCAAAAGAAACCGCCGCTGCCCTGAAAATAAAAGAAGCATCCTTTATTGATGCTCCTGTAGCGGGCAGTACCCAGCCAGCAAAGGAAGGAACACTGATCATTATGGCAGGAGGTGAAGAAAAAGATATCCGGCGCGCTATGCCCTATCTTTTGAAAATAGGAAAATCTGTAAAACATCTGGGTGAAAACGGAAAAGGGATCGCAGGAAAACTCTCTATCAATTATTTCCTATCCACTATTTATCAGGGATTGGCTGAAACTGTTTTGCTGTCCGGAAAATTAGGAATTGAACGATCAGATATGCTGGAAATCATTAATGAAAGTGCCAGTGGAAGCGGTGCTACCAAAGTAAAAACACCTATGTTGACGGCCGACCAGTACGCTCCGGCATTTGCCCTTGATCTGATGCTGAAAGATATTCTTCTCGCCAAAAATGCAGGTGCTGATTATCCTTTATCTGAAGCTTTGATTAAAACCTATCAAAATGCCCACGACAAAGGCTTTGGTCAGGATGATGTTATAGGAATCATCAATTATTTGAAAACAATAGAATAAATATGGAGATTATAAATTATAAAGGAACCCATTGGTCTGCAAGAAAAGCAGATCAGATTTATATAGTAAGCCTTAACAATCATTCCAGCATTGTGGAAGCTTTAACGGACTTTATTCAAAACCAAAATATTCAGGCAGGAGAAGTTACCGGAATAGGAGCTGTGAGTGAGGCCACTCTCCGATTCTTTAATCCGTCAACCAAAAAATATGTGGATAAAACTTTCAAAGAACAGATGGAAGTCACCAATATTTCCGGAAATGTCTCTGAAATAGAAGGGAAACCAGCTTTACACCTTCATATTACGTTGGGAAGAGAAGATTATACGGCGCTGGCAGGACATCTTCTGGAAGCGAAAATTCAGGGAGCTGCGGAATTTATCTTTTATCCGTTGAATACCAGAGTTGTAAAAATGAAGAACGAAGAAACAGGAATCAATCTCTATGATTTTGAAAAGTAGAACTTTAATTGTGGTTGAAAATGGTATTTTTGATGAAATATTTATTTGATGTTTGAAGTTCTGCTTTCCCATATCAAAATAAAGTTGACATCACAGACGAACAGAAGAAACGGGTTCAGTCTTTCTTTTTACCCTTAAAAAACTTTGCAGAAAACAGTATCTGCTTCAGCAAAGACATATCTGCAATGTTAATATTGGCTCAACCTTCATTTTTATATTACTAAAACCAGATATTGCATTGAGAAAATATTTCATCCAAAATCATTTAGGAAGAAATTTGATTATTATATTTCAAATATAAAAAATTAAAAAATAAACAGTTTATTGTAAATTGGTTAAGTTTTTGAAGCGTATTTTCTAAACCATTCACACCATTGAAATTAATCACATTTACCAAAAAAGGAATTTACTGTCCACAAGGGAAATTCTATATAGATCCCTGGAGGCCCGTTGATATGGCGGTTATTACCCATGGCCATGCCGATCATGCCCGCTGGGGAATGAAAAAATACCTTTGCCACCATTTTACCAAACCTATTTTGCATCAGAGAATCGGAACGGATATCGAATGCCAGAGCGTAGAATATGGAGAAGTAATTACCATCAATGGCGTAAAACTTTCACTTCATCCAGCCGGGCATATCATTGGTTCTGCACAGATAAGGCTTGAGTATAAAGGATATGTAACCGTCATATCGGGGGATTATAAAGTTCAGGAAGATGGACTGAGCACACCTTTCGAGCTGGTAAAATGCAATGAATTTGTGACAGAAAGTACTTTTGGCCTGCCCATTTACAACTGGCTGGAAGTTCCGGATTTAAATAAAAAACTCCAGAACTGGGTGCTGAAAAATAAAGAAAACAATAAAACCTCTGTATTCATCGGATATTCTTTGGGAAAAGCCCAGCGTATTATGAAGGCAGTGGAAGAATTGGGCAAAATATACGTCCATTATTCCATCGGAAAACTGAATGAAGCCTTTGAAACAGTGGGAATTGATCTTCCTGAATATACCATTGCGAATTTCAGAGAACGCCCTAAAGAAGTGGAACATGAAATTGTTATTGTGCCACCCGCCTTGCTCGACAGTAATATCATTAAGAAAATTCCAGATCCGGCCACTACCATATGTTCCGGATGGATGCAGGTGCGTGGTGCCAGAAGATGGCGGAGTGCAGACGCAGGATTTGCCATGAGTGACCATGCAGACTGGAAGGGATTACTGCAAACAGTAAAAGCAACCGAAGCAGAGCTTGTGCACGTCACCCATGGACAGACGGAAGTCTTCTCGAAATATCTGAATGAAACAGGAATCAAAGCCGATGTTGTAGAAACACTTTACGGCGATGACGAAGAAGAATCTGAAAAAGAAACCCCTGAAAATCCGGAATCATGAGACATTTTGCAGAGCTTATCAACGCGTTGGAAACCACCAATAAAACCAATGCTAAAATTGATGCCATCCTTGATTATCTGGAACGCGCTCCTGATGAAGATAAAGTATGGTTTATCGCTTTATTTACCGGAAAAAGACCTAAGAGAAATGTCAATACCAATTACATGAAAGAATGGGCACTGGAAATCACAAAACTCCCTTACTGGCTGTTTCAGGAGTCCTATTCTTCCGTGGGTGATCTTGGCGAAACTCTATCATTAATTCTTCCCCCTCCGGAGGAAAAAATAGAACGTTCATTATCAGAATGGATGAATGATATTGTCAGTTTAAAAGGCAAAACAGACATAGAAAAAAAAGAATTCGTATTGCAGTCATGGAACGGTTTGGATTATACCGAACGTTTGATTTTCAATAAATTAATTGGCGGAAGCTTCCGGATTGGAGTATCTGACAAGACATTAATCAATGCACTAACCAAATTTTCAGGACAGGAATCGAGTGCTCTAATGCACAGTTTAATGGGAAAATGGCTGCCGGATGAAGTTTCTTTCAAAGAACTTATTGATGCGGAAAATGTAAATCCTGACAACTCAAAACCTTATCCTTTCTGCCTTGCCTATCCTTTGGAAAAAGAAACTGAAGAATTGGGAAATCCTGATGAATGGCTGGTAGAATATAAATGGGATGGAATACGCGGACAAATCATTCGCAGAAACGATGAAGTCTTCATCTGGTCAAGAGGTGAAGAACTCGTAACAGAACAATTTCCGGAAATTGCAGAAGTAATACAAGCTATGAAAGGCAACTTTGTACTGGATGGAGAAATACTTGCGGTAAACGATGGTAAAGTTTTAAATTTTAACGAATTACAGAAAAGATTGAACAGAAAAACTTTAACTAAAAAAATGCTGTCGGAAATTCCCATAGAAGTTTTCGTTTATGACTTGTTGGAACTTGAAGATAATGATCTACGGGAAAAGCCCATCTCCGCCAGAAGAGCCTTGCTTGAAGAATTACTATTGAATGAAAATCCTGAACGCATCAGTATTTCCAAAAGTCTGGATTTTGAAAATTGGGAAGAATTAAATACTCTTCGTGAAAATTCAAGAGACGTAAACAGCGAAGGATT
>Ga0075158_10000997_pt1 | contig 22095 bp, 17 predicted proteins | sample JI91814BDNA_FD_70968 | JGI IMG/M metagenome (GOLD analysis project Ga0075158, IMG submission 70968) | Wastewater effluent complex algal communities from Wisconsin, to seasonally profile nutrient transformation and Carbon sequestration -... | ecosystem: Engineered > WWTP > Effluent > Algae... | reverse complement strand
GCCACAAGTTTGATTTTACTGTATCTATGCAGTGCCCAAGAGACCAGCACAAAACTGTGCCGGTCTTTTGGGTGACAACCATTTGTAACTCTGACTCTGGAGGTCATTGGTACTAAGACAACCAGATATGTTGAAGAGCTTCCACTTTGTGCGGAGGCTCTTTGTCTATCGTTGTAGCTATATATGGCTAGTCTATGGAAAGAAGTAATTGGCAAAGTTTTTGTTGAGCAGTCCAATGGATGTAACAGCGGAGCCTTTGCCCGTTGCTTGAGAGCCGGCTGCTAAGCTAAAGTCGGTGCTTGCTTGGACCTTGAGTGTGGTACTGCCGGTGAGGGCATTAATTTGGGCTGCATCTCTAAACATCGGATCTTGCAATGTGGGAGCAAGTAAGACGGTGTTACCCAGGACGTTGTATTGGAAGTTGCCAGAAGCAGCGGCTCTGGCTGTACTATCAGCCTTGATGAAGCCACCATAAAAGATTGAGTCTCTGGCTGATAGTTTGCCAGCGCTGTTGTAGTTGACATTGTTGTGTGTCGCTCCCTGACTATTAGTTGGCGTCATAAATGAGGTGATGTTTTTAAAATGTGATTTGCTTGTGCCGACACCCTCTGCCAGCGCTAGATTGTCAGTGCCGGCATTGAGAAATAGGGTGTTGTTGACGTTGAGCTGACCGGCCGTGCTGTTGTTGACTAAGCTCTGTGATAGTCCCGGACCAAAGGCACAGTTTGCTACAAGTACTGATGAATCATCTCTATTTAATTGCAGCATCAGTCCCTTGCCGGTGCGATTGTATGTGTCAAATATCCAGCAGTGACTGAAGCGGTGGACCGATGGTCCGCTGCTAAATCCCTGCTGTACAAGGTTGTTGCAGTTGAAGACATCCAGGCTGTAATAGGTATTGTTTGTGCCACCAAAGACCAGTCCTTGCCCCGGGATATGACCTGGGTTTACTGGTGGTCCCCAGATGTTGGCGATCTCGATGTTTTGTAGTCGATTGTTGCTGCCGTTTACAACAATCCCCTGGAATTGATAATTGGTAAACTTAAGACCGCCTCGAGCGCTGCCGTAGAGTTGGACATAGTTGCCGCTCAATCTAGCGCCTACTGGCTGTCTAAATGGTCCTGGTGGTCCGCCGCTTAGAGTCACAGGACCATTGTGCCCTGCTTGATTGCTTTGTCTAATTACAATAGGGCTAGTGGCGGTGCCGCTTACTCCTATATCCAGGGACTGTGTATAGGTGATACCACTGGTGCCACCGTCGATAATTACCTTGTCACCAGGTTGCACAGGACTGATGCCAAAGCTGAGTGGTGGTATCGTGCGCAGAGCTGTTGCCCAGCTATGCCCGGTGGTATTGTCACCACTGGGTGAGACATAAAAGTCTCTGGCATGGCAGGGAGCAGTCGATGCAAATAGTAGGGCTGCGATTAGTAAGAGTTTGTTCTTGGGTCTGTATATACTGCGCAGTGGGAGCAGATTTTGTGGTTGCTGGGGCGGCATTGCTGTTAGTCTCCGGATTGGGAAGCGCACGGAGACAATAGTAAGGATATGTTGTGAATTGATCGTGATGCTAACGTGAGTCTAGCGTGATGTTTTAGTGAACTGAGCGTGAAGCGGTATGAAGAACATACGCTTTGTGATGTGATTTTGATGCACGGTGCGGGGATAACGACCTTGGGACCATCGCTGCCATGACATCAATGTTTGTGAATTTGCGGAACAATTGATGCCCCTCGATTAATTGGCTTTGGGGTGGTGCTGCCAGTGGTGGCGGTTATAGAGTCGGTAATACTTTTTAGAAGTGGGGTTGTGTGAGAAATATCTGGGAATTTCTCATTTGCTTGCAGTTGTCTGAATGGTAGCCATCCGGCAGGGTCAAGGCTAATCAGAATTGAAAAATTAGTCGACTGGCAGTTTACAACAAATTCTTAACCAGCTCAAAAGCCGTCAAATGGCTGTTGAGCTATGTTGCCAATATGTTTTGACAATCAACAAAAAGCTAATCCTGCTAATATACTTAACTCTGCGGCGTCACGTGGACATTACCGCTGCTTAAGCTGAGCCAATGGCTTACCTGAGCAACTCTGCTCGATTGTTCAATTGACTCAGGCTGTTCAACGTTAAAACGGACTAAATGGACTAAACGGACTAAGTAAAAAGGTTTCTCTGTGACCGACCCCAAGCAAATTCGCAACTTTTCAATTATTGCCCACATCGACCATGGCAAGTCGACCCTGGCTGACCGCCTCCTGGAGATGACCAACACCATCGCCAAGCGTGATATGCAAGCGCAGGTCCTTGATAATATGGACATCGAACGTGAGCGCGGTATCACAATCAAAGCTCAGGCCGCTCGGATGGATTACATCGCCGAAGACGGTCAAGTATATGTGCTCAATCTAATCGACACGCCCGGTCACGTTGACTTTGGCTACGAAGTCTCACGCAGTCTGGCAGCTTGCGAGGGTGCATTGCTCATTGTCGACAGCACTCAAGGGGTTGAGGCTCAGACTCTCGCTAACGTCCACCTGGCTGTAGAAAACAACCTCGAAATCGTCCCAGTAATCAATAAAATCGACTTGCCCAGTGCGGAGCCAGAGCGTATCCGTCAGGAAATCGAAGATGTGGTAGGGATTGATGCCAGCGAGGCCGTGCTTGCCAGCGCTAAAAACAACATCGGCGTCAAAGAAGTGTTGGAAGCAATCGTCAAACACGTGCCGCCGCCGCAAGACACTACCGGTAAACCGCTGCGTGCTTTGATTTTTGATAGCTATTTTGATAGTTACCGCGGCATTATTGTTTATTTCCGCGTCAAAGATGGCGAGGTCAAGGTCGGTGACAAAATCCGCTTTATGGCTAACGACAAAGCCTTTGATGTTGTTGAGTTGGGCGTATTGCGTCCTGCTCAGGTCAAAGTACAGAGACTAGGTCCTGGTGAAGTAGGCTATCTGGCTGCTGCTATCAAAGACGTAGAGACTCTAGTGGGTGACACGATCACTCTCGATAACGATCGCGCTGCTGAGGCTTTGCCTGGTTACAGACCAGCCAAACCCATGGTATACGCCGGTATTTATCCCGTAGATAACGATCAGTATCCAGAGCTGCGTGAGGCTTTAATCAAACTCAAGCTCAATGATTCATCTATATTTTTTGAGCCAGAGACTTCCGATGCACTCGGATTTGGCTTCCGTTGCGGGTTTCTCGGATTGCTCCACATGGAAATTATCCAGGAGCGTCTGGAGCGCGAATACAATCTAACTCTTATCACTACATCTCCCTCTGTTGTCTATCGTGTCACCAAGACCGATGGCAGCGTGATCATGGTAGAAAACCCGGCACTTTTGCCTGAGCCTACCTACAGAGAAAAAATCGAAGAGCCATTTGTTGAAGCGCACTTGCTCACACCAAACGAATATGTCGGAGCTTTGATGGAGCTGTGCCAGAACCGTCGCGGTGTGTTTGTCGATATGAAATTCCTCGACACTCGTCGCAATATGCTCATCTATGAGTTGCCGCTAGCTGAAATCATCACGGACTTTTTTGACCAGCTCAAGAGTCGCTCTAGAGGTTATGCTTCGCTCGATTATGCGTTTAAAGAATACCGTGCCGAGCGTCTCGTAAAAGTAGACATCCTTATCGGTGGCGAAAAAGTCGACGCACTGTCAGCTATCGTGCACCACGAAAAAGCACCAAGCGCTGGTCGTCAAATTGCCGAGAAGCTCAAAAAGCTCATACCTAAGCAGATGTTTGAAGTGCCAGTCCAGGCTGCTATCGGTGGCAAGATTATCGCCCGTGAGACCATCTCTGCTGTGCGCAAAAACGTCTTGGCAAAGTGCTACGGCGGTGACATCAGTCGTAAGCGCAAGCTGCTCGATAAGCAAAAAGAAGGTAAGAAGCGGATGAAGTCTGTCGGTAAGGTAGAGATCCCGCAAGAAGCATTTATGGCTTTGCTCAAGTTGGAAGACTAGACCCACGGAGACCTCTCAAATGGCTGAAATCGAAAGCTTTATGGGGCAAGGCGATCCCGAGTGGGAAAGAGAGCAAGAAGTCAAAAGAGTGCAGCTTTTGCGTCAGGCCTGGCTGGCCCGCAACAGGCAGTACAACGATTTGTTTGGCGAGCCTACCTGGGTCTCGCCTAAAAATTATGCTCCGCCTAAGTTGATTACAGCCGACGAAGTGGATCTTGATAAAGATACTACTGGCAGTGGCAAAAAATTCCAGGAAGGTGCTGATGATGTTGACTCAAGTGAACAACATCTAGCTGTACTTGCCTATGGACCAGATCCTTTTCGTCCATATTGGACTTATATCACAGCTGGCATATCCAGTCCCTGGGTGCACTCAGAGCCTCAGGAAGTCTCTGGCTTTGGCTGTGAAATAATGATCAAGAGCCCTACTGATTTGCCCTGGGCGCCGCAGTTATTGCGCACCATGGCTTACTACATCTTTAACCATGCTGGTACATTGAGCCCTGGAGTGCGTATTGGTCTTGGTGCACCTATTGCTGTTAATACTGATTCGCTTTTGCGCAATGTGATCATCTGGTATGCCGATGAGGCTCCGGACTGTTGGTATCAATTGCCATCAGGTGGTTTTGGTATTTTTATGGCTATCGGCATTACAGAGGCCGAACTCAAATATGCCGAGTCAGTTGATAATTACGGTACCTGGTGTATTGAGCAGCTATTGCGACGCAAAGGTATTGGTCAGGTGACTGACCCTGGTCGTGCTTGCACAATGGACGACCCTGACACTGCCGAGATGCTCAAATCTATCAAGCATTTTGCTGATACCTTCCGCGAAAACGACGGCGAACCAGCTATAGAAGAAGTGAATTGAAGCAGTGAATTCAGGCAATAGGCAGTCGCTAACCGAGACTCCGGATAGAAGCTGTTTGATGCATTGAACGGTCGCTTTTTAAAGCACTAGAGATAGTATTGCCTTTTGGGCATGCAATCTATTTTCTGCCTGGTCAAACACTACAGACGCTGGGCTATCTATTACTTCATCGGTGATTTCCATGCCGCGGTGAGCGGGCAGGCAATGCATGACGATGGCATCGGCTTTGGCGTGCTTCATAAGAGCCGCATTGAGCTGATAAGGAGTAAATATTTTTTCGCGTTCTTTTGCTTCTGCTTCCTGTCCCATTGATGTCCAGACATCGGTATAGACAGCGTCAGCACCCTTTACGGCTTCTACTGGATCATTGACCAGTGTGAGAGTTGCGCCTGATACTTTGGCCAGCTCCAGTGCTTTCATCCAGATGCTTGCTTGCGGCTCGTATTTGTGTGGACAGCCGATGGTAAAGTCCATACCCAGCGTAGCTGCTGTGAGCAAAAGCGAGTTGGAGACGTTGTTAGAGTCGCCGACATAGGAGAGCTTGAGACCTTTGAGTTTGACTATTGAGCCGCCTTTGTGCTCGATTATGGTCTGGAAGTCCGCCAGTGCCTGGCAGGGATGTTCTTTGTTGGAGAGACCGTTGATGACAGGGACATTGGCATTAGCTGCCAAAGCTTCGACTGTCTCATGCTCAAATGTACGAGCCATGACGCCATCTACCCAGCGCTCTAGATTTTTGCCTATGTCTGGTACTGACTCACGCTCGCCGAGTTTGGTCTCAATATTGATAGCGTGACCACCTAGTTGTGTCATGCCTGCTTCAAATGTGACGCGAGTGCGCAGCGAGGGTTTTTCAAAGAGCATCACTAGAGTCTGACCCTTACCAAAGAGTGTCTGGGTCTCGTCAAATTTGTGAGTCTTGAGCTTTGCTGCCACATCCAGTATCAGTGAGAGTTCGCTGACACTGAGCTGCTCTATGCCGATGATGTCTTTGCCGCGCAAAGTGTGCTCATCGAGGATAAAAGCCAGAGCTGATAACCCCTCTGGCTTGGCCATGCGCTGAGGGCGACCGGATGCTTTTATTTTGGCTGTCTGGTTGTCGGCTGTTTTGATATTTGCGCTCATCAGGCAGTCACCGCCTGAGCGACTTTGTGATCAGCTCGGCGATATACAGCACCTTGCTCAACTGCTAGCTCGGTAGCGAGCACGGCTCCGCCAGCGGCTCCCAGGATGGCATTGTGAGCCAGTGCCGTAAAGCGTACCCAATTGTCGGCGCTTACTTCTAATTGACCGATGGTGACAGCCATGCCGCCGTCACGCATGACGTCTAGCTTGGGCTGTGGACGGTCTGGCTCTGATTGGAAATATATCTGTTGCTTGGGCGCGCTTGGTAGTCCTTTGACACCAGTAAACTCAGCCCAGGCTGCGAGGATTTGTTCTTTGGTGATGGGCTTTTGGAAATGCACATTGACATAGGCGGTATGTCCGTCTTGTACAGCCACTCTTACGCACTTTGCCTGAATTGATGGCACTGTGGTGGATTCGATACCTTTATCTGTAAGTGTGCCCCAGACTTTGAGTGGTTCAATTTCTGATTTCTTTTCTTCGCCATTGATAAAGGGGATGACATTGTTGACCATCTCGGGCCAGGTCTCAAATGTTTTGCCAGCTCCCGATAGTGCTTGCTCGCTGTGGACAAATACTTGGTCTGGTCCAAATGCTTTGAGCGGAGTCAGTGCCAGTACATAGCTCTGGATTGAGCAGTTTGATTTGACGATGATGGCGCCTGTGTCGTAGCCGCGCTCTTTGCGCTGGACATCGAGGACTTTGAGGTGATCGGCGTTAGCGGCTGGTATCATCATTGGTACCAGGCTGTCGAGGCGATAGGCGGAGTTGCAGGAGGTGACAAAGACACCTTTTTTAGCCAGTGCGTCTTCTAGTTTGAGCACTTCGGCTTTGTCCATGCTCACTGCGCAAAACACAATATCCACGCCGTTTGTGACAGCGTCGAGGTCAGCAGCGTCGACGACTTTGATTTGTCCGATTTTGGCAGGCAATTCAAAATCCATAAACCAGCGACCGGCAACACTAGCTGCATAATCTTTGCCAGCTGATGAGGCTGAAGCGGCAAGCACTGTCAGGTCAAACCAGGGATGCTCTTTGAGCATGCGGATAAGTTGTTGACCGACCATGCCGGTGGCGCCTACAATGCCTACCTTGAGCTTGGCACCAGTGAGTGTTTTTTGCTCGCCTGTGCTTGTGACTTGTGCTCTTGGTGACATTTGTTTTACCTCATACTGCGTCAGCAAAATATAACATGGCAAAACGCCTGTGGAGCTGCCCTTCGCCAGAGTATTGAGTAATCTTTGCATCTGCTTAAAGAGCGGCAAACAATCGCTAGCGGATGGCTACATTACAAATGCGGCTTGTTGACGGCGGCACAAGCGCTTGTACATTTGTTTTGGGTTACTTTGCTATGTGTCTAGCCCAATCATCAAAGAGGCGTGTGATTAGCGCTGTCCAGCCTGTCTGGTGGCTGGCTCCCAGTCCGCGGCCAGTCTCGGCGTGGAAGTGCTCATAGAATAAATGCAAATCCTGGCAGTGGTCTTGCTCAAAGAGTGCTTCCTGTCCCTTTTGCCAGGGACGAACGCCGTTAGCGTCTTTGATAAAGACAGAAGCGATGCGCTTGCCTAGCTCCACCGCTACTTCTTTGAGGTGCATCATGTGACCTGAGCCCACCGGGCACTCTACCTTAAAATCATCACCATAAAACTTGTGATAGCGCTCAAGGGCTTCAATAATCAAAAAGTTAAGTGGCATCCATATTGGGCCGCGCCAGTTTGAGTTACCGCCAAAAGCACCGGATTCACTCTCACCTGGTACATAGCCGACTGTGTAGACATGCCCGTCGGCGTTAAAGCTGTAGGGGGATTTGAGATGTACTTTGGATAGTGAGCGGATGCCGTAAGGCGACAAAAATTCTTCTTCATCCAGCATATATTTGAGGATGCGGCGCAACTTGGTCTCAGACAATAGCGATAAGAGTCTCAGCCCACCGTGCTCAGATTGTCTTGTCTCGGCTAGATTGCTCTCCAGATAGCTGCGATGGCGGATAAACCATTGCATTCGTTTGTAAAAGCCAGGCAGCGCCTTTATATGATCCTCTTTTAAAACTTCCACGGCGATAAGTGGTATCAATCCGACTATCGAGCGGATGCGCAGCGGTATGTGTTTGCCATCGACCACGAGCTGGTCATAGTAAAAGCCGTCGTCCTCGCACCAGAGTCCCTCTGTGCTGACACCGTGGACAGCATCTGATATTTGCACAAAGTGCTCAAAAAACTTAGAAGCCACATCCTCATATGCTGGTCTATCGGTAGCAAGCTCAAGCGCTATGCCCAGCATCGATGTGCAATAAAAGCTCATCCAGGCTGTACCATCGGCTTGCTCGAGGATGCCGCGCATGGGAGTCTCTTGCTCTTTGGAGCGATCAAAAAGTCCGATGTTATCCAGCCCCAAAAAGCCGCCGCCAAAGAGATCGTTGCCATCAATGTCTTTGCGATTGACCCACCAGGTAAAGTTTATCAGGAGCTTTTGAAATATCCGCGCCAGAAAAATGCGGTCGCGCTCTCCTGGAGGAGCGATCATCTTATATACACGGAAGCAAGCCCAGGCGTGCACAGGGGGATTGACGTCAGAAAAGTTGAATTCATAGGCCGGCAGTTGTCCGTCGTGGCGCATATACCACTCGCGCAAAAAGAGTATGAGCTGGTCTTTGGCAAAATAGGGATCTACTTTTGCCATGACGATCATATGAAATGCAACGTCCCAGATGGCATACCAGGGGTATTCCCATTTGTCTGGCATGGAGATGATGTCGCGGTTAAAGATATTGAGCCAGGTCCTATTGATAGGCTCGATGCGCTCTGGCGGCGGGGCGTTAGCATCTCCTTCTAACCATTCTTTGACGACATAGTTATAAAACTGCTTGGTCCAGAGCAAAGACGCATAAGCCTGTCTCATGATGTTTTGTGAGTCTTGCTTGAGATTTTGCGGTATCACTGTTGCATAAAAGTCATCGGCTTCTTTTATGCGATCATCAAAGATACTGTCAAAATCCTTTTTATAGGATTTGTGTTTTACGTCTGATAGTCTCAAGCATATAGTTTTGCTCTCGCCGCCAGCTAGTTCTAGCTTATAGCAAAATGCGCTTTTAGTGCCGCTGTTTGCTGGGTTGATAGCACCAGCCTCGCCGTCGACAATATAACGACTAAAGGCATCTTTGACATATTTGCTTTTACTCTTTACCTTAAAGAGCTTTTCGTTGTTGGTTTCGTTGTCGCAAAATAAGATATCGTCGGCGGTATCACCAGTAAAGTAAAAATCCCCCAGGCTCTCGTGACTTGCTTTGAGTGTTTGCGGTTTAGTTAGCTTGATAGAGGGTTCGGCAAAGTAGCCCTCATCAGTGCGTGCCCATGACCAGGTATTGCGATACCAGAGTTGTGGCAAGAGATGCAGCTTGGCTGTGTTGTGCCAGCGATTGGTGACAACAATGCGTATAAGGATGTCGTTGACGTCGGCCTTGGCATATTCTATTTGCACGTCAAAATATTTGTTGTCTTTTAGTATGCCACTATCGAGTAGCTCGTACTCAGGCTCCAGACGGCTGATACGCCTGTTTGTGTCGACGAGATCTTGATAGGGATAAGCATCGATTGGATACTTGTAGAGCCCTTTCATATAGGTGTGGGTGGGCGTAGAGTCCAGATAAAAGTAATACTCTTTGACGTCTTCGCCGTGATTGCCCTCGTGATTGGTCAGCCCGAAGAGTCGCTCTTTGAGATAGGGATCTTGACCGTTCCACATGGCCAGGCTAAAACATAAACGGCACTGTCTATCAGTAATGCCCAGTATGCCATCCTCTCCCCAGCGGTAAGCACGGCTGCGCGATTGGGCGTGGTCAAAATATTCCCAGTTGCTGCTATCGGCCGAATAATCTTCACGGACTGTGCCCCACTGTCTCTCCGAGAGATAGGGACCAAAGCGCTTCCAATCAAGCTCTCGCTCGCTATCTTGCCAGAGCCGTTTGCCTTCCGCGCTCTTGTTGAAGGCGGCTATATCTTTTTGAAACTGGCTTTGGGGCTCAGTTACGGTCTTCTTTTGCACGAAACCTTACCACGGATAATTGCTACTGACCCTTATCTGTTTTGCTTGTTAGAGGTGGGTGCTCTTTGAGATAACGGGCTGCACCGTCACTGAGTAAGTCCCGGTGCATGCGCCAGGGGTCTTTAAAAAACGCTACTGCCACGCCCTCATCGAGGACGTGGGTGCCGACCAGATTGATGGCATCTTTTTCTTCGCTGAGCCCTTCCATGTACATTACTCTTTCGCCCTCAACTTTGACATTAAAGAGTTTATTGAAGTACTGGAGGTTGCTGTTTTGCTGGCGCGGCATGTGCCCACCGACAATGATTACTTTGGTTTTTTCCCAATCGCTTTTGGGCATCTCAGCGTGCCATTTTGTTACTGCTTTGTCTATTTCGGCTAGCTGCAAGCTGACTGCTTCATAGGCATTTTGCAACAAGTCTGGTGCTAGCTTGCGGCAATAGCTGGTGAGGTCGAGATTGTTTGTCTTGAGGCTCTCGTCAATAAAGGCTATAGAGTTATCGATCATGCGGTACTGGCGCTCTACAACTGGTTGGCTCAGACCACACTCTGTCAGTGCAGCTCTTGCTTTGGCAATTACTGGTTTGAAGTCTATCAGTGTTTTTTTGTCGCTCTCACTGACTGCTTTGCCTTCCTGGTGATTGAGCAGGCTGTAGAGTCCAAGGGCAATATGATCTACTGTTTTGAGGACATGGTAGTTGTCTGGTATGTCTTTAAATTCTTCTCTTTTGTCATTTGTAATCAGCACAATGCGATCGCTATAACAGAGTATAAGCGGCTTGCTTTCGTTGATTGCCCGCTCGCGAGCCTGGGCATAAAACTCTCTGGCTTTTTCGTTGAGTGAGGTCAATGCACTTTTATCTTGAGCATAGACTACTGTGCTGCTCAGTGTTACAAGCGCTGCTAGGGTTGATGCTCTATACACGGTACGCAGTAAGTTGCGGTTGCCTTGGGCAAAATTGGCTGTTAAAAAAGACACGAGTGGATAAGCTGCCATGGATGCTCCGGTGTGGTTGCGAGATAAGCATATACTCTTGACTTAGATTTTTAATCTCCCCATGGATTACTAGTTGGAGCACTCTGCCCGTTTAAACCGCCTTGTAAAAATGCCTATACCCGTAGACGGGGGCGGAGGCTTGGGAGCTTTGTGTGGGTTATTAATGGGTAAGTTGACGGTTTGTAGACGACTGGTCTATTATTGAAATGTCGGGTTGAACGACAAAAAGAAATCGAAGCAAGAAAATCGAGGCAAGGCTCAGGGAACGTTAAATCTGTTTTGAGCATGACCTCACTACCAGTGGTGGCGCGAGCACGTTTGATTGCTTGTGCGTTGTGCCACGCAAAAGGAGCTAACAATGTCTAATATCACCGAAGAAAAACAAGTAGGTCAAACCTGCAGCACCGTAGCTAAGACCTGCTCTAGCGAAGCGCAGTCTAAGATTGAAGTGAACCATGAAGAAAAAGCCGGTCAATGCTCGGAGAATAAAGTAAATCCTGAAGGCACCACACTAGCCGTCAAAAAAGAAGGTTGCTGCGGACTTTAGTGAGACAAGACCTCACCACCAACGGCTCACCACCAGATGAGGTCACCTCACCAAAGCAAAACCTCGCATTTATCTTGTAGCAGCCTGTGCTGACTGCCAGAAATGCGAGGTTTTGTGCGTCCTGGGACTTAGATTTATACGGGTTTTGCAGATTTAGGGCGAGCCAGATTTACGGACATTTCGCGTCCAGCCAGAGCACGACCGTTGAGAGCATTGATAGCCGCTTCGGCAGCTTCAGCAGTAGCCATTTCGACAAAGCCAAAACCGCGCTTTTTACCGGTGTACTTGTCTGTGGGGATAGATACCGAGAGGACTTCACCTGATTGCGCAAAAACTTCTTGCAGTTCGGTTTCGGTCACTTTAAAAGAGAGGTTTCCTACGAATAGCTTGTTGTTCATCTGTTCTCATAGCAATGTCCGGAGCCTACCCTAACTGACACCGGTAACCCAAATACTGCTCAGGGTTCGTTGGCTAGTATCCCATATCTCTTTATTGGGGCCTAGTATTAGGCCTAAAAAGCGTACTGGTGGGACTCTTGCTACTATAAAGAGGACAGTTTTTGCTCTTTAAATGGGTGGGTCCATTGAGACTTTTGGCGGCATTTTTATCCAGTGCATTTTTGGTCACTTTGGGCTCAGTATGGAGCCAGCCCGCTAGTGCCCAGACTGACTCATTGGCGCATAGTCGGATCAGACAAGATCGAGTCCGTCAGCGTTGCCAAGGCAATAAATTTACCCTCTATATAGATCGCGTCCGAGGCATTGGCAGCGTCGATCTATCTTGGCCTGCCTCTAAAAAGGCTCAGCTTGTTTTGCATTTCAAAAACTTCTCGATGTTAGAGCGTCTAGCTCTGACTACCGGTGACCGGACCTTTGACACCTGTCTGCGCACACTCAAAGACGAGAAGAGCCAAGCCGATTGTGCCAAAATGCCTGAGCCGGTGTTTAAACTTTTGCAGGACAGGACTAATACTAAAGGTGGCGATATAGTGGTGCTGGTGGGTAGTGCAATTACAACCGCGACTACTGAGCAAAAATTGCAGGTGTCATGGATCGATGCGTACAGGTAAAAAGTTGAAAAATAAATCGAACACTTTAAAGGTTGCAGTTTTGGCAATGGTCTTTGGTGTGTTATTGCCACCAGTATTAGGGCAAAACAAGCATCCAACAACGCCGCTCAAACCTCAACCACAATCTCCGGCCCAATCTCCACTCCTGCCCCAGCCTGTGAGACCTGCGCTGGTCGCCCCTCGTGCTGCCGGGGTACCTGCCCCGCCATTACCAGTGGTGGTGGAGCTGTTTGTCACCAATGATGATGCTGCAAATATGGCTGCTCGTGCTTTACTCAAAAGCCTGCCGGCCAAAATGCCTAACCAAAATATCTTGACCATGTCTGAGCATGTCGCACGAGATAAAGCTGGCAATTTTGAGCCTGGCACAGCACCACTAGTACAGCGACATTTTATGTTGCATGGCAAATTTAGGGTCAACAATCTCAAAGCACCACTAATGCTGGTAGACGGTGTGATACCGGTGTTGCCGTTAAACGAAGAGACTTTGACTAAGGCGATAGACCGTGTACGCAAGGAGAATCGCCAGCTTGTAACTGTTGATGCCTTTATCAGCGGTAAAAATCTCAAGATCAATGTCTTTGCTGACTATCAAAAGCGCGTCAGCGAAAATTGCCGAATAGGTGCTTTTGTCTGGGCTAGCCCAGTCAATGACCAGGAGCCGGTGGTGCGTCAGGTTGTTGATTTTGGCTATCTCAACTCAGGGCACCAGGGTGCCAACACCACAGTGGTGCCCCTCGATCCAAGCTGGTACAATGCGGACCGCTATAAGCAACTAAATGTAGTGGCAGTTGTACACAACTGTGAGACTGGCAAAATTATCGGTGCCAGTAGTTGTGTTGTGCAAAAGAGCAAAGAAGGCTGGTTTTAATTACTTCAATTGAAGTTGCTTGGACCAGTAGTATTCGCGGTTTTTGCTGTAGTAGTCGATGGTTTTAGCAAGACCGTCTTCTAGTGTAGTGGTTGGTCTCCAGCCTACTATTTTTTCTATCTTGGAGATGTCCGAATAGAAGTCGCCTGGTTCTTGCGCTTTTCTTTCTTGTGAAAATTCAGCGTAGTTCCATTTGCCTTGCTTTGCTACATCAATGATAGTTTTGACTAATTCAAGGAAGCTCACTGGTATATCGGAGCCGACGTTGAATATTTCACCATAAGCTTTTTCGACGATAGCCGAGCGGATGATTGCTTCGACTGTATCGTCGACATAGCAAAAATCTCTCAAAATGCTGCCATCGCCATAGACCTGAATAGCCTCATTATCCATAGCTAATCTTACAAACCAGTTGCAGACACCAAAGCGTGAGTGCTTCATCTGCGATCTTGGTCCATAGATATTGCTCAAACGCAAAAGTACTGAACGGATGCCGTGAGCATCGTTATAGACCTTAATGATTTTTTCGGCAGTGAGATTGGATATCTCGTAGATGCCCTTGGGGTTGGTTGGAGCTTCTTCGTTAACCGGTAGGCTGACGCTGGCGCCGTACTGACCACGCGTACCTGTGTAAACACAAATCGCGGTGGGATTATACTGGCGCAGTGCTTCCATCAAGACTGCGGTACCGGTGATATTGATCTCAATATCTGGAAAAGGATTGGAAAGGCTCATCAAATGGCAGACTTGACCAGCCAGGTGAAAGACATAATCCTGTCCACGCACCAAATAGTTTATTGCTGAATCGTCTCTGATGTCGCAATAGTTGATGCGCACTCGGTCTTTGACCGGCGCCAGGTTAAATTCATTGCCGCCATAATCAGGAATCATTGAATCAACGACAGTGACCTTTGCGCCCAAATTGGCCAGGCGTATCGCCAGGTTGCTACCAATGAATCCCATTCCGCCCGTAATCAGAGCAGTTTTGCCTCTGAATGCCGTTTCTATTGTCTGGCTCATTTTTCTTAAATTCCACTCAGATTACTGATCTTAGTTTTGATATTTCATTTACTGCAATCAGTGTTGTTGCCTGTTTGAGGACCGATCTTATCACGCAAATGAGCCCCCATACCGTTCTCTTTAGAATTACTGTGGGCATGTAGCTATGTTGTCAACTAAAGCGCCATTAATTGCAAACTGGCTCTTTTCTTCTACTATTATCCTTTCACTGGCGATAGATATTGAGAGGCTCGATAAGGTTGAAAGTCCCCTTCGGCAACATGAAGATCCACTACCATGCCTACAAGCAAGAGCTAGATCAGGCTGTAGCGCGGGTTATGGAAAGTGGTCACTATATATTGGGACCTGAACTCGACAAATTTGAAGCCGATTTTGCCAAGTTTTTGGGCGCTAAATATACAGTTGGGTGCGCTTCTGGTACTGAGGCGATATATCTGGCTCTCGTCGCCTGCGGCGTTGTGCCCGGTGATGAAGTACTGGTGGTCGCTCACACAGCAGTGCCGACTATATCTGCCATTTCAATGACAGGCGCTACGCCGGTTTTTGTCGATATCAATGCTTCTACATATGTGATGCGTGAAATTGAGCTAGAAGCCAAAATCACACCTAAGACAAAAGTAATCGTGCCGGTCCATATTTATGGACACATGGCTGACATGGAAACAATCATGAAGGTCGCTCAAAAGCACGGCCTCAAAGTAATGGAAGACGTAGCTCAGGCAACAGGCGCCACTTACCGTGGTCAGACAGCCGGCACTATCGGTGACTACGGCGCTTTTAGCTTTTATCCCAGCAAAAACCTGGGAGCCTTTGGTGATGGCGGAGCAATCTCCACCAATAGCGAAGAAAGCTACAAAAAACTCATAATGCTGCGTAACTACGGTCAGTCCAAGCGCTACTACCACGACATCATTGGTATCAATAGCCGCCTCGATGAGATCCAGTGCGCCATCCTTGGTGCACAGTTACCTTTTGTCCATCAGTGGAATGATCGCAGACGCGAGATTGCTGCTCGTTATACCGAAGGTCTCAAAAATGTGGTTGTTACTCCTGTTGAGCAGCAGGGCTGCAAACACGTTTATCACCTTTATGTAGTGCAAACACCTTATCGCGATGAGTTGCAGCAGTATCTGCTCGACCGCGGTATTCAGTGCTTGATTCACTATCCTATCCCGGCTCACTTGCAACAAGCTTATGCCTTCCTCGGCTACAAGCCTGGCGACTTGCCCACCACTGAGCATATCGTCAAACGCATTTTGAGCTTGCCTATGTTCCCTGAGCTGACCGACGAGCAAGTCGACGAGGTCATTGAGGGCATCAAAGACTTCCACAAAGAACGCGGCATCACTTTTGAGATGGTGCAAAACAATAAAGCCTTTGCTGAACAAACTGCTTAATCGATAAAAACCGCACCACGAACGGATTAAATCATGAACAACCTTCAGTCACAATCAACGGCACTAAAGACAAGATCAAAACAGGCACTAACCTCGGTGTCATTGATTATCCCGGCCTATAACGACGAAGAAACAGTCGGTCGTCTGATTGACGATGCCGATACAGTACTCTCAGAGCTTGCCACCGACTACGAAATAGTTGTAGTCAATGATGGCAGCAAAGACCGCACTCTCGATGTCTTGCAAGGTAGAGCTGAAGTCAATCCTCATGTAAGAGTAATCAACCATCCAGTCAATAAAGGATTTGGTTACACAATCCGTGAGCTTTATCTCTCTGGCAAAATGGACTTTATCTTCTCACTCCCTGGCGACTATCAATATGCTCCCAAAGAGCTAGTCAAAATGGCTAAGGGTCTCGATAAGCACGACTTTGTAATCGGTCTGCGTTTGCACCGCAACGATCCACCAAGACGTAAATTCCAATCCAAAATCTATAACTTGATGCTCCGTACCTTTTATGGTCACAAGCATAAAGACGTCAACTCCATCAAACTTTTCCGCCGCGCCATTGTTGAGACTGTTGAGCTGCGCTCATACAGCCCCTTTGTCGATGCCGAGCTTTGTATCAGAGCTGAGCGCGCTGGCTTCAAAGTCGTGGAGATTCCCATCGAGCACCTGCCTCGCATGACTCAAGGTGCCTCTGGTGGCAAGTTCTCAGTTATCTGGGAGACATTCTCGGATCTCATTGGTATGCGCAAGACTTTTAAGTAAGTCGACTGGGCGCCTTGTCGTAGAGTCAGAGAAAGAGCAAACTGATTATTTCAGTTTGCTCTTTCTCTAATTCAGCTTTTCGATCGTTTTTCTTGCCATTCGGACGATTGACTGTTAGCGGATTTCTCTATGGTATGTGAATTGTGCTGAAGCCAGTAAGATCAGTACTTGTGTCACAATAATCAGGGGCGTAGAGATCAGAATTGTTGTTGAAGCTATTCCTATTTAAATTGTGTGGACTGGAGTAAAGATTGCGTGCGTCTTAAAGAACTTTCTCTAAAAGGTTACTTGGGTTGTGACTTTGATATGGGCATGACTCTAAGTGCTTTGAAACAGCTCAATGTATTGATTGGACCGAACAACAGCGGTAAGTCTATTCCGTTCAGATTCATGTATATGTTTGCGGAACTAATGTCGAAGATGTCGTTTTCGATGCCATATTACACCAATCAGAATTCTCAATATTTGACCCAGCGAAGCTGGCATCAAGAAGATATTCAAAATTGGTTGATCGGAACAATAAGGGTTACTTTGTCTGAGGGTGACCTTCGAAATTATCAAAAGAGTGGCACTCAAGAAAAGTGGTGTCAGCTAGATAGCGATTTGCCCAATGAAAAAGACGTGGAATTGGAGTTTCGTGCTGCGTGGAGAGGTGGCTCTGCACATGTCTACCTTAATCCCCTCATTCAACTTGGCTTGCAAAATCAGAGGCGCTTTTGGACCTTTGCTAGTGCTGCCGAAGAGCCAATTCATGAGGTCGATTCCGTCGGTGTTGTTGTATCCGGCAGACATAATACGCCCAGATATTCTGATGGTCCTTTAAATACTCATCAGCTTTATCAGAGGATGCGTTTCTTTTCTCCAGAACGTCCAACAGTAACTAGTATCAAGGATAGCAGCACTGCTAATCCATCACAGAATGTTATCGATGGAACTATGGCAATCCTCAAACTGCGTAGACTTAAAAAGTCTGGGACAAAAGCGGACCTTGATCTTATGACTTCCGTATTTTCGACAGTAAATGGAATTCTCTCAACATCTAGTTTGTCGATTCTTTCTCAGATTGATGTTGAGGAGCGTGATGAAGGGCACACTATTTCATTTAGCGGTTTTGGTGGTGAAAGAATTGATCTGCCATATGCTGGTACTGGAATTGCTGCAATTTTCGCGTTGGTTGCAGAAATTATGCTGGAAAGTGAGAGTAAGATTTTTTTTCTTGAAGAGCCAGAAATGCATCTTCATCCCGGCCTTCTGTCCCGATTGATTTTATTCTTGCGTTCATGTAAGCAACATCAATTTATCATTTCTAGTCACTCTAACGCGATTCTGGATTGCTTAAGAGAAGAAGATAACGTCTTCAGAGTTAGTAGAAGTGCTAGTGGAAATTCGTTCGCTCAAGTCTGTAAGGAGTTTACAGAAATGCATACAGTGCTAGATACCTTGGGCGTACGCGCTACAAGTCTATTGCAGTCCAACACTGTAGTTTGGGTAGAAGGTCCATCGGATATAGTTTATTTGCGATTTCTGCTCACAGCGTTTAGCAAAAGTTTGAAAGGCGGACCTTTAATAGAAAACAGTGATTACTCATTCTGTATGTATGGTGGAACGAATTTAAAAGTACTTTGTGCTGATGAATTGGATCCCAGTAATAAAGATTTTGTCTCTATTCTTAGAATTTGTAGGCGTGCTGTTTTGATTGCTGATAGTGACACTACTAAACTCGACAATGTCCCTGTTGTTGTCCTGGCAGAGTGCGATGCTGAAGTTATTGAAGATGATTGCTCTGAAGATATGCCAGACGTGGAGGAAGACAATAGGATTTTAAAGAGGGTTGTACAAAGGATTAAGCGTGAATTTGATGCTGATACAGCGCACCGAATTTTTTGTTCCACGGATGGACGGGAAATTGAGAATGATTTCTTGACGCTTTCAAAGGATGTCTTTGTAAATGTTGCGAAGGCTGAGTTTCCGCGGAGACTCAAGGATTTGTGTTCGAAGAAACTTGTAGTCAACAATGATAGGCGTCTGCCCGCTTACTTGGTCTATGCTGTTGATGGTGATTTTGAGAAGTCAAAGTCTTTCCAGAGAAGTTTCAACAACAAGAAGTTTAAGTTCGCGACAAGTCTGGTCAAAGCCTTGGAATCGCTTGATGACTCCGAGCTTAAAGCGCCGAGTTACATCGGTGATCTAATAGAGTTTATTGAACGTGGGCGAGATCCTGAGTCCTAGTGGGTGGGACAATTGCCGGAATTTCAGGATATCAAATTCGTATTCAAAAGTACCCACTTCAACCATCGTCTGACTGTTGTTGCTCTTCTACTTATAGTATCGCCCGTAATGTCAGTCCTTACGCGCGCTAGTATCTCCATTAGTTCGTTTTGTTCGATGTTCGCAAGGTTGAAGTCTCGACTTCTTAGCAACTCAATTGACTCTCTGAATACTTGTCGTGCTAGCATTTGCTTGAGAATGATTTCTGTACGATTCATTCGAGACTTTTCCTTGACTAACCTGTAGCCTGTGTCGGTTAGTCCCTGATCACGCTGTTTGAATATGAAGCCTAAATAGCTCGCGGCGGCAAGATAATAATGAGCCTGCCTTTGTACAAAGCCGAATTCATTAATCAGCTCTGAATCGGCGAATACTCCGTCTGAGACCGCCGTAACTATGTCAATTACTTTTGCCATGTCATCAGCTTGTGGAAAGGGAATTGACATATCCTCATACAAAACTCCAGAATAGCGCAACAGATGCGACAACCGCATATCTGTTACCGCAAGTTCGTCGAGGACAAACAATTCTTGCTTTTTAATTTTGATGTTGCCCCAGGTATCAGAAAGCTCGAATTCCGTAAGTCTAAACTCTCCGTTTGAATAGCAAAGCAGCACCGGTATTATTTGCTTCTCTGTCATTGTCGACAGCCACTTCCATGGATAAAAAAGCTGTCTGATATGGAAGTTGTCCCGGAGTCCTATCTTTGCTTCAACTAGCACCACTAGATCTTCTGACTCAAAGACTGAATCCACCTCTAGTTGGGCGCCCTCGACTTTGAGCAACGCATTGATGCCGGGTAGCTGCAGATCAAACCTATTTGACCCGAATCTTCCTCGTTTTGTTAGGACTAGATTTTCTGTGCCAACAAAGGAAGCAAGTAGGCAAGATAGGTATGCGACATCGATGGCTTCTGACTCACTTGTTAAAAGTCCTTTGTTTATCGTATCCAGATTCGACCATTCAAAGCTGTGAAAGTAGCTTGTGGCTTGCTCGTCGTCGCTTGATTTGATCTCGATAAAGCTCGATTTAGTGCTGTCTCTAAAAACAACATATGAACCACGTCCTGTGGGTAGTATGCCTAAATCTTCCTTGCGAAATAGCTCAGGTCTCTCTGCTAGCGAATCAATTTTGGCCATCAGCCGTGGCTCTCGTTCTCCATGAAGCTTCAGTTCATCTGCGGTGACCATGTAATAGCCGGATTTCTTGATCTCTGTTAAAAGCCCAGTTGCGTGGCAAATCTTTTGCCACGCAACATCATTGAGAGTTTCAGTCTTAGCCACTTTTAGTAGTTCATCAAGAGTAGTTCGCTGATTTGCCCACGTTTTTCTGCTTTGCAGTTAATCATTCTGCTTGCCTTGATGGACACAGCTCTGAAATTTGGATACATCTGCTCAAAGTATTTGTCTTCAGTATCTACGTTGCCAGGATCGGAATTGCTGATCATAATTTTTGCGCCCATATTTGACGCATCTTTTGCAAAGTTTGCCAGTCGCATTTGATCTAGCGAAGTAAAGGTGGCTGCGCTATATGAAGTAAAGTTGGCTGTTTGGGTGAGTGGTCTGTAAGGTGGGTCCAAATACAAAAACGACTGGTCATCTACAAAAGACAGGACTTTTTGAAAGTCGCCATAAACAATTTCAGCACCAGCTAGAACCTTGGATACCTTTTGAATATTCCCGAAATCGCAAATTGTAGGATTGTCATATTTTCCAAAGGCTACGTTAAAGTGACCTGAAGAGTTGACTCGAAATAGTCCGTTGAAGCAAGTCTTGTTTAAGAACATAATCAAGGATGCTCTCTCAAGCCATTTTGCTGAGTATTTTGTGTAGCTTATACCAGGTAGAGGTGTGTTAAAAGCCTGGCGCATTTTGTAATAAAACTCAGACCGTCCCTTCTCTGAGAGTTTTAGATATTTCGTTTGAATACTCTCAAGTACATCTATCAGAGCATCAGGCTTCTTTTGAATAGTAAGAAATGCAAGGATCAGGTCTTTATTTGTATCTCCCAAAATGACTCTTTTGACTGGGTACGCCTGCGCGATGTGGAAAAACACCGCACCGCCGCCTACAAATGGTTCGATATAGGTTTTAATCTCGCCGAGTTTTAAGTCAGAGGGCAAATGTTCCTGAATCACTGAAAGGATTTGACCCTTGCCACCAACCCACTTTAGGAATGGGCGTGCTTGCTCGGATTTTGATACCTTTGGTGCATCAATTTGGTTTCTTAAATCGGTTAATGAAGCAATTGCCTCTGGTGGCATCTTTGGATTTCCAAATTGGTAGCATTCTCTTTCATTATGCACTGGAATTATTCAAAGCAATAGTGATTTTAGAAAAGCCGTGACGCCTATGTCTTTTGGATATCCGAGCGCCGCCTGTTGGATATGGGTGTTTCGTTCGGTTCACTTCTCATGGCAAAGCCAATTGAATGAGAAAAACCAGGCCTTTTTCTCATTCAATTGGGACTTCAAAAAGTGGGAATCCGGCTTCCGCCTGCGCTCAATTTCAGCACTTCCCGCTTAGTCCCACCAAAATTGCCAGACTGTAGCTCCCATTAAATCTATAGCCAGTCCAGAGATAGTGCGATCTCCATGACCTTGCATGACATTGTCTGGGCAGTACTGCGAGTGCTCAAAGGCCAGTTCAAGGGCCTCGTCTTTATCCACCACCGGCTTTTTTACTTTTAAAAATAGTGAGTCTCTGCCCATACACAAGAGGTCGGCTCCGTACTTTTCATGCCATCTCTTGAGTAGTGCTATGTGCACTTGTGTAGAAGGACATTCATTCCAGCCTAAGCCGCTAAAAGTAAGATAGGCTGGGATTTGCCAGGATAGTTTGGTGGGCACCAAAATCAGCGTACTGCTAGTTGGCAATTTGGTCAGTGTGACCTTGCGCTTAGTAAAATCGCCAACTTTCATACTTATGTCGTCGGGATTCTCTAGCCAGTGTTTGATCAGTTGATCTGGACTTTTGAGCCATTTTTCGGGGTCTAATTTTTCGCCTTCTGCCAGTGTTTTCTTGGCCTTGCCTGGCTCACCAATCAAATCTTCGATGCTGGCATCAACTGCAAATAACGGTGAGAATCCAGTTTCATTTGCTTTTGATAGCAATTTCTCTGCTATTGATTCAGCATCTTTGCGTGCTATTT
>Ga0075158_10000994_pt1 | contig 22132 bp, 21 predicted proteins | sample JI91814BDNA_FD_70968 | JGI IMG/M metagenome (GOLD analysis project Ga0075158, IMG submission 70968) | Wastewater effluent complex algal communities from Wisconsin, to seasonally profile nutrient transformation and Carbon sequestration -... | ecosystem: Engineered > WWTP > Effluent > Algae... | reverse complement strand
GGTTGACAGTACATATCTGGCAAAAATCCGATCCCAGGTAGGTAGGATGCCTGCCCTACAGTAGTTTTTGCCGATATCTAATCATTGTCAATTTCTGCGCGATCGCGACACAACCGAGTCCAGTATTCTATAATGAATTGTATCAGGAGACGCGATCGCGCACCTTTGATTCAATGGCAGAGATTTCTGTTTTGGGCTTTTTATCTTTGGAAGGGGCAAAGAAAAGACGCAAAAACTAGACGATCTCCCATTGTAACATAGAAAAATCAGCAAAAACCGTGGAAAGTATGATAAAAACTTTACATTCTGACGGAACACTTCAGTCCTTCTTATAACACCTTGTCAAAGCAGAGGTAATTAAGGTAAAAGGAAAGAGAGTCACTTTCCAAAAACAAATCTACAGATTAAGTCAATGAACGGGGAAGCCTTGATTCTTGATTAAGGAAGATTTACACAATTTAAGAGTAAACTTAAGAGGTATTATGAACCAGCAGGTAGTTGCACACCCGATGGAAAAGTTTCAACGTCAGGTGGATTCTCTTGTTCAATCGAATATTGTCAAACCAACAGATAGTATCTGGAAAATTGCCCTTCTCTATGGCGATGAATGGTCCTACTGGAAAAAGCAACTCATTGATTTTGAGTTTTCCATGCAAGATCCCATTAGTGAGTTACTCGCGGTCGATATCTGGGATGATGAGTAAATGAAGGAAGAGGGAAGAAAAAAGAAGGAAGAAGGAAGAAGGAAGAAGGAAGAAGGGAACTTCTCTATTTTCTATCTATTCCCCAATCGCCAATCCCCAGTCCCCAATCGCCAATCCCTAGTCCCCAATCCCCATTCACCAATCCCCATTCACCAATCCCCAGTCCCTAATTCCTAAAGACAATCAGTTAAGGCGGTGGCCAATTCCATCGCGGTTTGAGGACGATCGCGTGGATTGAGGTTAGTGACTTTGGCAATTAAATTGCGTAATTTAGGGGTAATGGTGGGTACATTATCCACATTAAACCCTAAAGCGTGTTCCCCTTTGCCTAAAAATTTGTTCGGACTTTCGCCTGTTAACAGAAAAATCAAAGTCGGCGCGATCGCGTATAAATCCGATTGAATCACAGGTTGTCCCCTATCTTGTTCCGGTGCCGTATAACCTTCTACCCCAATACGAGTCCCCGGAGGAGTACCAATTTCCTTCACCGCGCCAAAATCTAAGAGAATAATACGATTATCCCGATGTCGGGCTAACAAATTCGCGGGTTTAATATCTCGATGAATAATGGGCGGATCTTGGGAGTGAATATAATCTAAAATTTCACAAGTTTGTACCATCCACGCGATCGCCTGTTCAATGGTAACAGGGCCTCGTTCAAACACCCGTTTTTCCAAATCTTGCCCATGAATCATCTCCATTACCAGATATTTTTTCCCCTCTTCGACAAAACAATCAAAAAATTTAGGAATACCCGGATGTTTTAAACTTTTAAGCGTCCGCGCTTCTCTTTCAAATAATTCTTGCGCTTTGGCAATCTGCACTAAATCAGCATTCATTTCTTTTAACACCACTAAAGACGCGATCGCAGGAGTGTTAGGGAGTTGATTTAGTGCCTTTTCCCGATCCCATGCCAAATTTGTCGTCCCCATTCCCCCTTGCCCAAGAACGCGTAAAATTTGATATTGACGGATGGTACGTTGAACTTTAATCGGTTGTCCGCAATGAATACAAAATAAATTATTTTGCGGGTTTCCCGCGTGAGTACAACTTGAGATCGATAGAGGTTGGGGAGAAGATAATTCTAATTTCAAGAGTGGCCCCCCTCTTGCTAATTCAATTAATGCCCCATTTAAGACAATCCCATGGGACATTAATACACCATTAACAAAAGTACCATTAGTGCCATGATTCACTAAAGACAAACTATTATTAATCTCAGAATTTTCTCCTTTTCTTAACTCTAAATGATAACGAGAAACCAGGGGATCAATTAGTATAATATCATTATCGGGTGATCGGCCAATTCGTATCACGAACTCCTGTTCAAAATGCCACTCTTGTAAAGGTGTTTTACCTTGCGGATCTAAATGTATCAACCGTATCATAGGATTTTAGAATAGGTAATGGGTAATGGGTAATAGGGATTGGGGATTGGGGATTGGGGATTGGAGATTGGGGATTGGGGATTGGGGATTGGGGATTGGGGATTGGGAATTAGGCCGTTTCCCTCTTCCCTCTTCCCTCTTCCCTCTTCCTTCTTCCTTCTTCCTTCTTCCTTCTTCCCTCTTCCTTCTTCCCTCTTCCCTCTTCCTTCTTCCTTCTTCCTTCTTCCCTCTTCCTTCTTCCTAAATTAAAGCACGAACAACGATCGCGGTAATATTATCATGGCCATTGTACTCATTACCCAAATCAATTAAATCCTGTACTCCATCCTCTAAACTTGTACTCGGCTCCAAGAGAGGTAAAAGATTCGTTTGCCAATGAATTTCTAATAATTGATTATCCGTCAAACCATCGGATGCTAAGACAAAAAGAGTATCATCAATCAGGTCAAAAAATTGGATATCAGGTTCCAAAAAGGTCTCATCACGCGGCCCTAACGCTTGAGTTAATTGATACGCGTCCGGGCGAGAATAAGCAATTTCTGGTTCGATCCCGCGTTTGATTTCCCGTTGTCCCACTTCGTGATCTACCGTTAATTGTTCCAATAATCCCTCCCTTTCTAACCGATAAACACGACTATCTCCCAGATGCGCGATCGCGACTTTGGTATCGTGAATTAAAGTCAACACGAGGGTTGTACCCATACGGCCACTACCAAAACTAGCCTTTTCTTGATTAATCGCATAAATGGCATTATTAGCCGCGATAATACCATTAAAAATAGTCGTTTCCGAGGGTAATTCATCATGCCAATGTTCTTGAAAATACCTTTGTAAAGTATCGACGGCTAATTGACTCGCGACTTCACCGTGATCATGGCCACCCATACCATCACAAAGAATATAGAGCCCTTTTGCCTTAAAAGTCCGACTCTGATTTGATTCTAACTTGCGACATTGTGCTAAAATACTAAAACAATCTTCATTATGAGCTCGCTGACGACCGACATCTGTACCACCCGCGTCATCTAATTGATAAAGATTAGTGGGAAGAGACTCGGATTCCTCTGAGTCACAAATATTTTCCTCATCAAAATTGTTTTCTCCTTCGGGAGAATGAGCCATCGCGACAGTAGAAGTATTCATTCTTTTTTGTTCCTCTTCCCCTTCATCCGATCCTGTTAATTCTCTTTGTATTTCTTGCAAACGCGATCGCACTTCTTCAATGTCATTCATATCACCTTTAGGTAATAAAGTTAACAATTCCGCTAACCCACCAAATAAAGTCCTTTGGGAATCAATAAATAAATTACGCCAGAAATTCCCTAAATCTGATAAACTGGGGGGAGCATCAGGAGCATCAGGATAAAGACATTGAAAACAAATTAAAAGTTTGTCCGGTTGACTGTGAGGACTAAGGCGCAAATTATCCGATTTTAATAAACTTTGACGACAGCCTAAAGAGTCTAAAATCATCCAAAATTCTATCATATCTTGCAAAAACAATACCAATTGTTCCAAAGACACTTGATTGTCATTCCATTGTTGGGAAAATGCCGGCCAGTGCGAACAATCTTCCATTAGTATTACCTTTTGTCCTACGTCTTCCCAAGCATCGTGAAGGCTGGGAAGAGAATGGGGAAATTTTGATTTTAGGGTGACATAAGGTTTGACAACTTCAGGAACTTTACTCTCCGTTTCTAAAAGAGGTTTCAGCAACGGAATTTGTAACGGATTACAATCTAATACCGTCACAACAAAGGGAGTATCAATCTGTCTTTCTGGTACTGTTTCTATAATAAGATAACGTTGTTGAGAGTCTAAATAAGTGTTTGCCGGAATTGGCGGAAGTAGAGATAAGCTCGTCTCCTCGTTACTGAAGTCTTTTTCGTGAGTTTTGGCAATAAGAATTTCTTGATTATCCTCCGGTTTTTCCGGTTCTTTTACACTTAAAATATCACCGTTTATAGAGGGTATCTTTTCGGAATTTTCTCTCCGCTCGCTTACGCGTGAAGAAGTTGCCGCCGCGGGAAAATCAGGATCGTTTGTCTCTTGTGTCTCTGAGGGGGTAAAGAGAGATTTTCGCTCTTGAGAAATTTCCTTTGTCATTATATCTATAGTCGTCGCGAGGGAAGTGTCTGTCGCACTTCCCCCCACCATCATATCTGGATAGGCATCCGCGATCATCTCAGTATGCTCGGGCTCCATATTTGAGAGTGCAATACCGCCGAAAAGAATTGCCCGCCAGGTTTTACCCACCATCACGCCACAAATCGGACAGTTTAGATCGTGCCATACTACCTTTGTACCGCATTCATGGCAAAATTTATGGCACAGAGAAGTACCACAGTGAATACAAAATCGGTTATTGTCTGGGTTTTCTAATTGACATTGGGGACAGGTGAGCATAAGGATTTAGATTTTAGAGTTTTGATTTTCTGATCGGGGGTTTTTTGAGAGGCTATGATGGAACTCTTATCTCAAAGTTTAACTTAAAAAGGAATCTCACGGTCAACTTCTTTCTTGAGAGTTTCTTGGGTAATTGCTTCAATGGTACTTAAGGGGACTTGGCAAAAATAGCGATGTCTAAAATTTTCTTCCCTCATCGCGTCACAGAATTTCTCAAGGGTGTGGGAAATTTGCTCTGATGGGGAAACTCTCTTTTCACAATGAGTGATCGATAACTCCTGATCTTGCACTGTGACATCAAATCCTATCAGTTTTAGACATTCTAAACCTATCTCAAGAGTTATGTCACTAAGTCCTAACTTTTGTTTTAATTTTTGATGAGTAACCGTTTTTTTTGTCCGACTGAGATATTTGGCAATTCCCATCAGTTTTTGCCCGGTTTCTTCCGGGGCTATTTCTGAGGGCTGAGAATACGCGATCGCGAGTTTTTTTCCCCTCTGACTACCCCGGTAAAATTCATATTGTAAATCCTCCCAACTTGTCGGACATTCACTAATAATAAGATAAGAGGAAGAAACCACCATATCTCTCTCTTCTTCCTTCATCGTATCGCGTAAATCTAAAATAGTCTCCTTGGGAGTAATTGTCGGCAGAGAATACTCTTCACTATTCGGACGCACGGCAATTAATCGCACTTCATATTTGTCCGTGTTAAAATCTAATTCGACAATAGCATCACAACGTCCCAAAGGAATTTCGTCTCGATAATGTCCCCACCAACACCCCGGAAATCCTGATTGATTCGAGTCATCTACTATCTGAAAAGTCGTTTTAATATAGGAAATTTTGCCTCTCCCTATATCTTCTATATTTTTATTATTAACATTGCAAAAATAACAATTTTTAATGAGTAGTTTCGGAGTAGGATTTCCCATACCACAGGGTTCTAATAATTTTAATTCTTGAAATAATGTTTGACCTAATTCTGCCACTGTCACCGTTAAATCAGCTTTAAGGGGAGTGGGTTTTAATAACCCGATATCGTCTATCTTTTGTCGTAACTTATGATTGAGAGATTCCGTCAATATATCAATATTATCGATAGGAATACTCAACCCAGCCGCGTAAGGATGTCCCCCAAATCTCTCTAATAAATGTTCTTGACTTTTCACTAATTCATAGAGGTCAATATTATTAACTGAACGAGCAGAACCCCTCGCGAGCATGGATTCTTCATAATTTTCTGTTGTCAGTAAAAGAGTTGGTCTTCCGTATTCCTGAGCCACTTGTCCCGCGACTAATCCTAATACTCCTAAGGACCATTGTGGATCTGTTAAAACGATAAAATAGGTAGTCGATAAATCTAATTTTGCTAATTTTTTCTTGACATCTTCTGTCACATTTTTTTGTAATGCTTTTCGTCTCGCATTAGCTAATTCTGTTAAATGGGCTAGTTCATTACACTTGTTTTGATCGCGACTGGTGAGTAATTCTACACAAAAACTCGCGTCTCCTTGCATCCGACTAACCGCGTTAATTCTTGGCCCTAAACCAAAGGATATATCCGTAGGGCGATCGCCTGTTTTTTTACATAATTCTAACAATTTAGCGACACCCGGACGGGTTGGTTTGTTCAATTGTTTTTGTAATTTTGCGATACCAATTTGGGCTAAATAACGAGAATCTCCTGTTAATTTCACTAAATCAGCAATTAACCCGATCGCGACCAAATCTAATAAGTCTTCTAAAGGACGTTGAGGAACCTGGGGTAAGGTCAAATAAAGAGCCTCAATCAACTTATATGCCACGGCAACACCGGACAAATTAAATAAACGATGATTTTGAGGTAAATTGCGAGGATTGACAATAGCAATCACAGGAGGACGTTGCTCGGGTAAGCTATGATGATCGGTGATAATAATATCAATACCTAAATGATTCGCGTAATCAATTTCTTTTAAGTTTGTACTCCCCGTATCACAGGTAATAATCAAAGTCACACCAGTCTGGACTAATTTATCGATCGCGGTAATATTTAAACCATGAGATTCCGTGAGACGATTCGGGATATAATAGCTTAATTTTTCCGGGTTGAAAAATTGCGATAATCCTTCCCATAAAACAGCCGTTGCAGTGATCCCGTCTGCATCAAAATCTCCCCAGATTACGACTTTTTCTTCCGTGTCTCTGGCTTGTAAAATTCGTGCAATTGCCCGATTAATTTCTGCACCAAAATCAAAGGGACTCGCGGGTTGATAAAATTGAGGGTTTAAAAATCCTTTAATATTATCCGGTTCATTTATACCACGTTCAAAAAGAATTGATGCTGCATAATTACCCGCGAAAGCTGGTCCACAACTTTTTACCAAGTCTTTTAACCATTGGGGGGGATCATTCTGGGGTAAAATTTGCCATTGGGGAGATGGTTGTTGATTCATTTTAGATGATAGCTAAATTGATATTTCTTCGATTATAGCAAGATTTTTTAATACGTCATCGGGAGAGGCGATATTTGGTAAATTTTCCCTTTGACTGGGTTGAGTGCGTTGACAGAGAGTCACGAATTGACAAGATTGACAAATCCCCTTATTAATATCAACTTGAGTCAAAGGTTTTTTCTGAGTATGATAGTCTTCTAACCATTGAGTTAAGTTATGTAAGATTTGCTTTAAATCCGCTTTCGTTTCTTCATGTTGTTTTTGACTATAGGGAATTGTGAGACTTTGGGGAGCTTGATTACCAAGAGGTTTAACAAACCAATAAGTCATGGAAACTTCTTCGGGTAAATAATCGCTAGTTTCCACTAATACGAATAAATAAAGACGAGTTTGCCAATGCCTTGTTAATTTTTGGGTGTTTTGGGGAATGGGATAGCTTTTCCAATCTATAATTTTAGCATTGTTTTGATCCGCAATTAAAAGATCATAGATAACCGTAAATAAGGAATTGTCAAAAGAGAGAACGCGAGAATGTTCAGCCTCTCTCAAAATATCCTCCTTGGGCTGTGAAGGGGTAAATAAGTCCGTTGCTGTTTGGATTAAAGCCTGATAACATCGTTGCATTTCCGGGTTTTCGGCGAGGATAGAATCCATCGGTAATCCTAATTCTCGTTGTTGCATTAAGAGGTGAAACTTTTTGCCCCAGGCTAATTTTTCTTGTTCTGCTAAAGTAAAGGGAGAAGCAAAATTGTCTAAGTAAATATATTGGTATTTTCTGGGACATTGGGTTAAAATTTTTAGTTGATTTTGAGATATTCTATACATAGGTATCAACGGTTTCGCTCAGGAGTAAGTTAATTGTAACAATTATGGTCGAGATTGACAACCAAAGAAACCGGGTTTCTCAGATGTAGGTTGGGTTGAGCGCAGCAAAACCCAAAAAATGTGTTGGGTTTTGCCCTACGCGCACGCGACGCAGGCCTCAACCCAACCTACAAAGAAATGGCGAAGGTATTGTCAGTTGACGGTAGGAAATGAGAATTTTTGGTGAAGAAACCCGGTTTCTGCAAACCAAGTTTTCTCCATAATCGGGGATATTGTGTTATCCTATTTTTTCGCAAATCTCAAAGAGAAAATTTCAAATACTATGGGTTATGTTTTAGGTATTGATGGCGGTGGTACGACGACGACTTGTATTCTTATGAATGATGCTCGTCAAGTTTTATCTCGTAGTCAAGCGGGGCCTTCTAATTATCAGAGTATTGGTTTAGATGCCGCGGGTAACTCGATTGAACTCGCGATCGCGCAATGTCTGTCTCTTCCTTCTCTACCCTCTCACATTAGCATTAAAGGTTTTTGTTTAGGGCTGGCGGGGGTGGGGCGTTCAAAAGATGTGAAGATTATGCAAAATTGGGTTCAGAAATTTTACGATCGCGCTTCCGAGTCTGTGTCTGTAAAATGGGATTTCCCACCGGAAAATATTAAAATTTATAGTGATAGCGCGATCGCGCTTGTCGGCGGTATTGGCTCGGAAATAGGTATTGTCGCGATCGCGGGCACGGGCTCTCAAATTTTTGGTCAAAATAAACAGGGAAAAACCAAACGAGTCGGCGGTTGGGGATATCTTTTAGGGGATGAAGGTAGCGGTTATAATATTGCTATAGGAGGTTTACAAGCTGTGTTAAAATCCTATGATGGACGTTTGGAGGAGACTAAACTCACCGACGCGTTTAAAACTCATTTAAAATTATCAGAAATTGAGGGGTTAATTTCCGTCGTCTATCGCCAGGGATGGAGTGTTAAAGATATCGCGGCTTTAGCTCCTATTGTCGCGGAAACTGCACAAGGAGGCGATCGCGTTGCCCAAAGGATTATTGAAGAAGCCCTTTATCAATTAGTTTGGGCGACACGGGTAGCCATAAATGACCTTTTTTTACCCGATGAAAGCTTTGAAATAGTCCTTATTGGTGGTGTTTGGCAAATAGTTAATTTCCGACAATCCTATCAAAAGGCAATTAGCGCGATCGTCCCTTCTGCCCATGTCATTTTACCTCGTAATGAACCCGCCTATGGTGCTGCACTTTTAGCTTTAGGTAATTTTTGAGAAGGAAGAAGGAAGAAGGAAGAAGGAAGAAGGAAGAAGGAAACTTCCCATTCCCATTACCCATTAGCGATTACCCATTAGCGATTACCTATTATCCATTACCTATTATCCATTCTTATAGTGTTAACCTTTCAGAGGTGAAACTTGTGGCACAGGCATCTTGCCTGTGACGGGCAAGATGCCCCTTCCACATTTACATCTTATTTAAAAATGCTATACCATGCAACTAATGGAAAAAAAGAACGTCTTAAACTAAATAGAATTCTGGAGAAAAACAGTCATGTTAAAAATATCTCAAAACCGATCGCGCATCGCGATGTTTCTTTTAGGATTAAGTATCACAACCACCGCGCCGATCATCCTTCCTCCCCCCATAATAGCCCAACCCTTATATCAATTTTCCCAACCCAAAATTGTCAGGGGAACTATTATTCCCATTAACTACGAAAAAGAAAAAATTATTGTCACCCCCAATGAAACAACACCCGTAACACTTATTGTCGCCCAAGACATGAAAACTCAAGACGGATTTATCGTCATTCCCAAAGACAGTAAAATTAATGGGCAAATACAACCAGTCCCCAATACCAAAGGCTCTCAATTTATCGCGAAAGAAATCATTTTTCCCAAGGGCAAAAAACTTTCTATTAATGCCGTTTCCGGTGTTATTACCCGCACAGAAACTATCACAAAAGGCGCAAATACCGGAAGTATTCTCACCGGAGCCGCGATCGGTGGAGCCGCGGCTACCGCGATATCCGTTATTACAGGTAGTAAAAACATTAACTTATTAACTGTCTTAGGAGGCGCGGCCGTCGGTGCCCTGGGTGGAGTCTTATTAGGGAAACAAAAAGTTGATGTTTTAGTAATTTACCCGCAACAAGACCTCTCCCTTACGGTACAATCAGATATTGTCCTCGATCCAAGATTTTAAACATTGACTTTTTTGGGTTTAATTTTGTCGCCAACTTACCTCTTGATTACAGATTTCTCAAAGACTTATATCCTTTCTGCTGATGATTGGCTTCATATTCTTTTTCGGCTTTGTTTGTCTTTATTCGTAGGCTCAATCATTGGTTTTGAGCGTCAATTGAGACGTAAACCCGCGGGTTTAAGAACTCATGCAATGGTAAGTCTGGGATCTGCCCTTTTTGTCATTATTCCACTAGCATTAAATAACACGCCTAATTATGATTCTGTCAGTCGTGTTATTCAAGGAATTGCCGCGGGGGTAGGTTTCTTGGGAACGGGGGAAATTTTGCGCCAAAATTCCCAAGACTTACCCGGTATTGAAGTTTATGGACTCACTTCTGCTGCCGCGATCTGGGTATCTTCTGCCTTGGGAATTGCCGCGGGTTGTGGCCTTTGGCAAATTTCTTTAATGGGTGCTCTTCTCGCGTATCTAATTCTCCGTGTTGTCTATAATTTGGAACATCCTCACAAATATTAATTCTTGACTTTTTATGGTAAAATTATCTCATAAATCTTGGCTATTTTTCACCGTTGCCCTGGTTTTAACCACTCTTTCTAGTTGTCTCAATTTTCAGTCTCAGGCGCAGTCTTCTTTCAAGGAAGCTAATAATATTTCGGAAAAGGTTGCCCAGGAATTAACGGGCCAAAAAGTTAAGAATTCTGGTTTTGGTTTACCGATTGATTGTAAATTAGGTCAGGATTGTTACATTATGCACTATGTCGATCGCGATCCATCTCCTGCGGAGGTTGATTTTGGTTGCGGCCGTCAAACTTATGATAAACATGATGGTACTGACTTTGCCATTGCTAATGAAAAAGTCATGGCAAAAGGTGTCGCGGTTGTCGCGATCGCGCCCGGTAAAGTATTAAGAGTAAGGGATGGAGTACGCGATCGACGAGTTGAGGATGACACAACAAAAAAAGAGGTGGAAGGGAGCGAATGTGGTAACGGCATGGTGATCGATCATGGTAATGGTTGGGAAGCACAATACTGTCATTTACGTCAAGGAAGTGTGAAGGTAAAACCAGGAAATCAAGTGGAAAAAGGTTCTGTTTTAGGAATGGTAGGAGAGTCGGGTTTAGCATCATTTCCCCATGTTCATTTAACATTACGTTATCAAGGGAAACCGATCGATCCTTTTGTTGGTCCCGATGCACCAAAGGGCTGTAATGTTACTCGTAAACCCCTATGGGATCAACCTTTAGCTTATACACCAACGGGGTTAATTCAGGCGGGTTTTTCCACGATCGCGCCCAAATTAGGCGATGTTTTGGCGGGGAAATTTACAGAAACAGTATTTCCGGTGAATAGTCCCGCGTTACTTTTTTGGGTCCATGATTTTGGAGTTTTGGAGGGCGATCGCGAGTCTTTTCAGTTAATTGCTCCCACAGGTGAAACGATTGTGAAAGATGAGGTGACACTGAAACGTTCTGGGCGTTATTGGTTAAGTTTTGTTGGGAAAAAGAATACCGAGGCAAAACCCTTAATACCGGGTATTTGGAAAGCCCAATATCGTTTAACACGAGGGGATAAGGTATTAATTGATATTCAAAAAACGGCAAAATTAGAATAAGACAAAAGGTTTTAATTTACGATAGACATAATGTTCTACACAAGGAGTCAGGCCTATTTCCATTTTACCGGAAAAAGGCCTGAATTCTTAATCAATTTCTCGCGTCGCAGTGGCACTATTAACTATTTGTTGACCTAATTTGCACAGTAATAACTCTGTGCGATCGCTCAACCGAGTCACAAAAATCCCATTTTCGGCTTCCACATCCGTAGAAATCCAAGTCCCTTCCAGAGTGACTTCGACAAAATCAGCATCCGCGATACAAAGGGAAATCGCGTCTCTTTCCCGAATAGCAGCCTCTTCTAAGAAAGAAATACCAATCAAATCAGCAGGAAGTAAAAACGCGGCTGTACTAGGTTCAATACAAATGCTTTCACCAACGCGCATGGCCAACATCACACGGAGCGCGACTAATTGTTCAGGAGATTGAGCTAATCTTTCTAATGTAAATCCTGTTTCTGTGTAAGTCAGTTTTAACATTTTATGACTTCCTGTTTATTTATTCATCAAAGCGCAAGAAGGAAGAAGGAAGAAGGAAGAGGGAAGAAGGAAGAAGGAAGAAGGAAGAAGGAAGAAGGAAGAAGGAAGAAGGAAGAAGGAATTTCCCACATTATCCATTACCTATTACCCATTACCTATTACCCATTACCTATTACCCATTACCCCAAAAAGATTCCGCGAAGGCGATAGTAGGATGTAAAGGAGCTTTGGGTTTGGCGCGTAAGATCATTCCGGCTTCCGTGGGGGTTCGATCGCGCTTGCGGGAATTACATTTTTCGCACGCGGTAACAATATTATTCCAGCTATGGGAACCTCCTTTTGAACGCGGAATAACATGATCTAACGTCAAATGTTTCCCATTTCCGCAATATTGACAAACATGGCCATCTCGTCGGAAAACTTCCCGACGATTAACCGGGGGAATATTCCAAACCCGTTCATTTTGTCCAAAGATTAAGCGAATATGTTCGGGAACATAAATCGCACAACTGGGCGATCGTACCACCCATCCGTTCCCATTTCCAAAATCTAAAGGTTCCGCTTTGCCTGTGACAATGAGCGCGATAGCTCGTTTGATATTAATACGACTCATGGGTAAGTAGTTTTTGGAGAATACAACTACGGAATGACTTAAAATATCGCGACAATACACAAATGACTCCTTTCCAACTCGGAAAAATCAAAACCCCCGCTTCGATGGGTGGGAAGCGGGGGTTGGAAAAAGGATAAAAGGCATCTTTTTCACTGAGAGGGGTATTAGTATTTCCCCCCGCGTCTTATCTGGAAATATTCTGCTGTGATTAACGGATAATTTTGGGTGCAATTACTCACAAATTCCGCGATATCTTCCCCATCACTAGAACCCTCTTTTAATAAAGATTCTCCCTCCCATCCGGTTTTGCCCAGAAGCAATGAGGCATCTCTGTAACCGTCAAAATGGTTACTTGGGGTGCGATTCATTGTGGAGGTTAATAAATGTTTCACAGCAAAATTTTTTACTAAGGTGGACAACGGCTCTGAATGCAAGATAACACAAGGGCCTCGGAGATCCGCAAGTCTTCCCCTTCGTCTGTAGTTGGGGACTTTCTTGCACTGCTTCTCAAATCATACTACACTAATATTACACAAATGTAAACCCCATGGAAGGAGAAAATTTATGCAAACCTTACCGAGAACTTCTACAACGGAGATGGAAGTAACGAGCATCCGTCTTGAGCGGGAATTAAAGGAGAGATTGAAGGAATTGGCGGGAAATCAAGGTTATCAAGCTTTGATTCGGGATTTGCTCTGGAATTATGTGCAGCAAAAGACGGGTGAGTATCGACCAAAATTTAGTCGTGGGGATATTCGTGCTACGATTGCGGCCTCTGCACACCATGAGCAACGCTGTGTTTTAACGGGTGAGATGATTCGAGTCAATGAACCTATGTTACTGGGATTAACGATTCATGGCGATATGGTGCCTTTAAGTGTTGGTAGTTTAGACGGCTAGGTGATTTTTCTACATTCTCACAAGAAACCCAATTTTTGTAGGAAATTGGGTTTCTTCTTGTTGTAGCCATTTTTTGTAGGTTGGGTTGAGCGATAGCAAAACCCAACGAAGATGTTGGGTTTTGCCCGACGCGCACGCGACGCGGGCCTCAACCCAACCTACGAATCTTTCCCTGTATTACTTATGAAATGCTCAAAACGAGAGTTTATTTTAATTTTTCAAGGTTTTTCGCGTTACTGTCTTACGTCGAAATTCCGTTTTTTCTTCTTTTTTCTGCTCTTTTGTCTCATCACGCGATCGCTTCCTTATTTGGCTCCTATTCACGCGCGCGATATTGCCCAAGATCAAGACTCCATCGAATTTCACGATCGCGATGGCTTGCCTTTGGGGACTATTCTGACACGGGATTCCCAACATACCGCGGTTGTCCCTTTAGAGCAAATCTCCCCTCATTTTCTCCACGCGATTCTGGCCGCGGAAGACTCCCGTTTTTATCAACATGGCGCTCTTGATCCGATCGCGATCGCGCGTGCTTTATCAGAAGCCATAGAAGCAAAACACCTTGTCAGTGGAGCATCAACAATTACCATGCAACTGGCCAGAATGTTAGAAAATCCAGAGGGAAATATAGCCATAATCAAAATACGAGAAATTTGGTTATCCTGGCGACTCGTAGCAGGAATGAATAAAAATGAGATCCTAATAGCTTATATTAACCGTTTACCAATGGGGGGTAATATCTATGGAGTAGAAGCCGCGTCACGGACTTATTTCGGCATTCCGGCAAAGGATCTTACCTTAGCACAAGGGAGTATTCTGGCATCAATTCCCAACGATCCCAATAATCTCAATCCCTATCACAATTTTACGGCCTTAAAAAAACGACAAAAATATGTCTTAAATCGGATGGTAAGAGAAAAATATATCACAAGTGAACAAGCCGAAAAAGCCTTAAAAGAAGAAATTTTACTCTTACCCAGAAAACAAGGAATTATTGCCGCGCCTCATTTTTTATTTTGGTTAGCCAGTCAATTACCCCCAAATCATCCCACTCAAATTAAGACTACGATCGATCGCGCTTTACAGAAATTTGTCGAAACCCAAGTCCAACAAACCATTAATAACTTAACATCCCATAATGTGCATCACGGAGCCGCGTTAGTCATTAATAATCACACCGGAGAAATATTAGCATATATCGGCTCACCGGATTACTTTAACGAAACAAACATGGGACGGAATGATGGCATACAAGCCTTACGTCAACCCGGTTCTACCCTGAAACCTTTTTTATATGAACTTGCCCTAGAAAAAAAGGTAATTAAACCTAATAGTATTTTAGCAGATGTGCCGACCTATTATGCCATTCCGGGTGCAAAACTTTACAATCCCACCAATTATAATGAAGAAAACTTTTTGGGACCAGTGCGAGTCAGAATTGCCTTAGCTAATTCTCTGAATATTCCCGCGGTTAAAGTTTTAGAAAAAGTGGGAGTAGATCACTTTTTAACCCGATTAAGAAACTTAGGATTTAGCCATTTAACCCAGTCAGCAGAATATTATGGTTTAGGATTAACATTAGGGAGTGGCGAGGTAAGTTTATGGGAATTAGCCAATGCTTATCGTATTTTAGCCAACCAAGGAAAAGTCTCCCCCCTTGTCACTATTTTAAATGAGAATTGCGAGACTACATTAACAGATATTAACCAGAAGAAAGCCGAAAATCTTTGTGTTAAGAGAAGTTCATCATTAATTTCTCACAATCAAATAGATGCACCGACAACATGGGCATTAATTACAGATATATTAAGTGATGCCCATGCCAGAGCGCAAGAATTTGGGGTTAATTCCGTATTAGTATTACCCTTTCCTACCGCGGTAAAAACGGGGACATCTTCCGATTTTCGAGATACTTGGACTATCGGTTTTAGTCGTGATTATACTGTCGCAACTTGGGTAGGTAATTTTAATGGTGAGCGCATGAATAAAGTATCAGGAGTAATGGGTGCGGCTCCCCTTTGGAATAGAATTATGTTACATTTACATGAAGGAAAAGAACCGGATAAATTTCGGGAACCGAAAGGATTAGTAAAACGACCAATTTGTGCCATTTCGGGGTTACGTCCGACACCAGACTGTCCCTCTGTGGTACAGGAATATTTAGATCCTGATGATCTAAGTAATTATGAAAAATCCACAGCCTCTTTGTCACTTCCATCGGAATATAAAGAATGGTTGTCAAGACAAAATCAAGTTAACTTTACTCCCAAAGAATTACAGATTGTCTTTCCTCAAAATGATGATTATTTTGTCATAAATAATCCAGATAAAAACCAGATCGAGTTAAAAGTATCTGGAGTTAATAATAGGCACATCGAATGGTTTATCAATGGAGAAAAATTAGGTAAAACCAGCTTAAATACGTTATTTTGGCAAATGAACCCCGGAGAATGGACATTAGAGGTAAAAGCCGGAAAGATGACAGATAAGGTTAAATTTCAAGTAGAAATCGCGGATAATAAACCAAGGAAACGGGGTTTTTCTCTTAGGGGTACTTCTCCTTAATGAAAATTACGGAGAAACCCTGTTTTTGGCAGGTTAGAGGGTGAGGCGCGATCGTAGGATAAAGAAACCGGGTTTCTTAGCAAAATCTCGGTTGTCATGCAAAAATTGTTGTAGAAACCCGGTTTCTGGGCTCTGGGAGAGGCCCTATCGTGGCCTTATGCTAATAGAGGAATTCTGGTAAAAACTCCTTGTTTCAAAGATATCTGCACCCACAGTAGCCAATCTGAGTGAGATATATTATAAACTCTAGGATTGTAGTAGCATTTTAAGTCGGACTCTAGGAAATTTTTTAATTTTTCTGTTTCGAGATTGAGGGAAAGCAACTGCTCGATTTCTTTGATAGTTTGTTGCACTTGGGAAATTGATTCGTCTTTGAGATAATTGCGGATAATTCCCAGAGCATCCGGTGCTTCTAAATCCCAATCTTGATGGAAATAAGCACTGCAAAATTGAGCGAGGGCGGGAAATTGTTGTTCGGTCATGGTTCTGGGTATGCTGTTAGAATATAGTATCCTAATCGTACTGTAGAATCTCGTCTCAAAACGATTTGTAGGTTTTGAGCGGGTACGGTACTAGGGGCACCACGAGTTAGAGTAACGCCGATGGGATTAGTAGCAGTATGGTTGATTTGTAACCGGGCGGAATTACCACTAAGCCAGTTGGTAATTTGAGTTTGGTTAGCATCGATCGCGTCTGATATGGCTTGTTCGGCAATTTCTCGATTCAGGAAGGATGATGCTCTGGGGAGAGTTGTTTGAGTCGCGAGTCGATTCGCGAGTTCGGTTTCTGTTAAATCAACGTGCCGTGCTAATGTATGTCCTCCGGCTGATTCATGGGCTGTTAGACCTCCACCCGGAGTTATATTAGTAAAATCGGTCACAGGTTGTGGTTTAGTGTCTGCATTTATTTATTTATTTATTTTACTAGAAATTGGTGAAAAAAATCTCGCGTGGGTTAAAGAAACCGGGTTTCTTCCTAAATATCTCGGTTTGATGCAAAAGCGATCATAGAAACCCGGTTTCTGGGAGAGGGCGATCGCAAAGGTTTCTGTTTGTTGAAATTCTTGCCAAGGCGGATCGCGACTCGCGGGTAAAAGGGAGTGGGAATTTTTGATTTGTTGCAGGATGATTTGAGAAGACATAATTACCTCTGAGTTTTTGATGAGATTTGGGGTGGGGTTGGGGAAGCGCGGTAGCGAAGCGGTAGCCGTAGGCATCGCTCTTTGGGTAGGTTGGAGAAAGAGATGGGTTTGTGAAGAGCGATCGCGCTGTTTTTTTTCAACTGCCAGTGGATTCTAGGGGGTTTTGTTGCCGTTTGCGTTTCATCCGCATTTTGGCAATAAAAGCACTAAACGCCAATCCACTTAATACAGTAGTAGGTTCGGGAACGGGTTGAGATTCATCAGTAGGTTCGGGAACGGGTTGAGATTCATCTTGATTGATTTTTACAGACCAGTTATCTATACCACCAACCATTGTATATCCATATCCGGCGCATCCTAGACAAGTTGAATTTGCACGGAAAAAACCAAGCTCAATTGGTGATCCTGTTGATGAAAAGTCTGGATTCTCAGTTGCATTACTTATGAAAGAAAAATTGTAAAAATCACTTTGTTGTAAATTGTTAGCCGATTTAGTAGTCCAGTTATACTCTTGAGTAGCACCAACCGTAGCTACGTAAATTTTCTGATTTTGTTTTAAAGCTAATCCAGTCAACTGACCATAGATAGACTGACTGAATAATATTGAATTTTCTGAGTAATCTATAGAGGAAATCGCTCCTTGCAGTTGAGGATTGTAGACGGCTCCAATGCGTTTATTAAAGCCGAAAATATATGAAAATGAAACATTTGGGTTAGGATAAATAGTGTTTACAATTAGTCTGAATTGATTGTTGATTGAAGCTATCTGATAAGCATTTTCTACAGCACTCCCGTGAATAAAAGGAGTCAGTTTCCAATCTTCATTATTAAATGTCGAGTCGGAAAAAGTAATTGTAGCAGCTTGGGTATTGACCGATGGGAGAATAAAGATTGCTGTGCCAATTACAGCGATTAATAAGTTCTTGATTGTTTTCATTTGATTGATTACTCCAAAAATTTTGGCATTGACATTTGAGAGGGGGTTGAAAGAGCGATATCACAAGCGTAGAAATAGAGGGTTGGCGAGAGCGTGATCGCTTACCAGGTATGTTGGCAAAAGAAAGGAATAAGCGCTCTTAGCTATTCCAATTCAGGATAATCTCATTGAGTCGGCTGGTGCTCGCAAAGGTTTCTGTTTGTTGAGATTTTTGGTAAGCGCGATCGCGGTGGCTAAAGAAACCGGGTTTCTTGATAAACATCTCGGTTGGGATGCCAAAGTTATTGCAGAAACACGGTTTCTGGGAGAGGGGCCCTATCGCGTGGATGCGATCTTCCACCATGATCCAAAGCCAAGGCCTAATGACTTATCCGCAAATTGAAATCTCTAACCTTTTATCTGTTTGGAGGCTAAATTTTTACGCAGCAGACAATTTTTTGTAATAAAACTTTACATATCTCTTCATAGCCCCTGTCAAACCGGCCCAAACCGTAAGAGCAGTAGCCTCATGCAAGGCCCATACCCGGGTAGTGCGCTCCTCCTTAGGGGCTTGTACCCCCACAAAGAATAAGTCCTCGCGCTCCGTTTAGGTTGCACAAAGAGAGGGGGTTAGGAGCGCGATCGCGCCTGTCAACGGAGAGACAATTGGCAGGAAAAATTATGAATAATTGTAGCTAAAAATAGGACGCGAGCACGGGGGTAAAGAAACCGGGTTTATTCACAAATATCTCGGTAGGATGTAAAAGTGATCGTAGAAACCCGGTTTCTGGACTCTGGGAGAGGCCCTATCGCCTTTGGATAAAGAAACCGGGTTTCTTCACAAATATCTCGGTATTGATGCCAAAGTTGTTGTAGAAACCCGGTTTCTGACAGCGCGGTTTCTGGGAGAGGCCCTATCGCGTTTGGATAAAGAAACCGGGTTTCTTTGATAAAATTGGCTCCCAGGAAAATTGCGGGAAAAGAAACCCGGTTTCTGATAGGATAGGGCGCGATAGGTTGCAAAGTGCAATTACCGCCACTAATGAAGGCAATTACACATCAAATACCCAGGAAAAAAATGGATGAGAAAATACAAAACAATAGATCTTTTCGCGGGCATTGGTGGAATCCGTTTGGGATTTCAAGCCTGGGGCTGCGAGAATGTTTTTTCTTCTGAGTGGGATAGTGCAGCACAGAAAATGTATGAAGCAAATTTTGGTGAAAAACCCTTTGGCGACATCAACTTAATTGAGCCAAAAGATATTCCAAACCATGACATTCTTCTCGCGGGGTTTCCATGTCAGCCTTTTAGTATTGCCGGAAAGGGGTTGGGATTTTCTGATACAAGAGGAACATTATTTTTTAACATTGAATCTATTTTAGAAGCCAAGAAACCACAGGCTTTTTTGCTGGAAAATGTTAAACGCCTTATCACCCATGACAATAATCAGACATTCAAGGTTATTTTAGAAAGATTAACAAACCTTGGCTATAGGGTATATTTCCGGGTTTTTAATTCCCTTGATTTTGGGGTTCCCCAAAAAAGAGAGCGTATTTACATCGTAGGATTTCGAGAGGAAATTAATTTTGATTTCCCAGGAGTACCAGGTTTTTATAAACCTCTGGCAGAGATTCTGGAAAAAGATGAGGATATACCTCAAAGTTATTTTCTTTCAGAAGAGATGAAGAAAAAAAGACTGAAGGCAGTCAAAGGTATTCCGCCATTTCCCTCGATATGGCATGAAAATATTGGAGGGAATATTTCCGCGTTACCTTATTCATGCGCTTTGAGAGCTGGCGGAAGCTACAATTATCTTGTCGTTAATGGAATTAGACGACTAACAGATAGAGAGATGTTGAGATTACAAGGATTTCCCGATGATTTTAAAATTAATATTCCATACTCTCAGGTGCGAAAGGTGGCAGGAAACACCGTTACTGTGCCTGTAATTGAGGCAATAGCCACAAAAATGATCCAAGCACTCAAAGACAAGCAACCGTCCAAGAAACGTTTAATTCAAACAACATTATTTGATATACGACAAGACTTGAGTGATGTGAATCAAGAGGTAATTACCTCAAAGTTGAGGGATTATTCATGGTAATATTTTATGGAGAACTAATACAATTTGTGATCCTCTTTAAAAAAAAATTTTAATAAATTATTGTTGGTTAAAAAGAGACTTTGACTTCGTTGGTAATACGCATGACTGATTCTTGGTCAAATCGGCGTTTATACTGGTTAATAATGTCGTCTATTGCCCGATTTGTCTCTGCATTCATTTCATAGATTAAGATAACTACCCTCGATTTTTCTTTGACAAGTTCTCCATTATTACTTAAATATTGACCTTGGGTATCTAACACGGTTAACCCTTTTTTAAATCGGGGTGTGATGACTTGGTTTAAAAATTTTTGCCATTCGGTTTCTGAGATTTGTGTACCATTGGGTTTATTTAAACCAAAGTAAAGTTCATCTTTTATTAGTGTTTTGGCACGCGGGTTCACTGTAGCTGTTTCTGGCTGTTTTGCCACAACTATCCGGGGGTAAGAAAGAGGCGCGATCGCGAGGAGACTGACTAATAAAATTTGGTTGATGAGTTTGGGGGTGGAAAGCATTGTTTAATCTCCCTATATTTTTTTTTTCCCTCTGTGTCTTTTGTGCCTTTGTTGTTCATAAAAAAACAGAGACATAACCACAATAGCACCATCCTATCAAAAAATAGATCCCTATTTTCGGGATATTTCTGGGAGATAAATGGCGCGAGCCTCTTGCTCCCACGACAGTTTTTTGGGCGACATGGGGATGCTTCTCGACTGTCAAAGCCTCAATTATTGCCAGCCTTCCTCAATTAATTAATTTGATTGTGTTATAATTGCGTACATAATCGCTAATTTATAGCCCAATAAATCGATGTAATTGTCCCTGGTAAACAGATCACATAGCATGACAAAAATTTGATTATGAAATATAACACTAATGCAGAGTTTGTTGGCAGAGAACAAATCAAAGCTAAACAGAAATGGCAATTAGATTTGTTTGAAGAATGGGCAAGTAAAGATCAATGGATGCAGTTTCACTATAGCCACTACGATTGGTGGATGTTTCCTATTAACAGAGCCAGTGGCTATGGCTTAACTTGGACGGTTTACGAAGGCGACATTTTTGAGTTGAAACAAGATGAAGTTTATATCAGTAACTATATTCGTGGTGTAGAATTGTTAGCGACATCTTGGGGCTGGGATTTGTTCGGACATGATTACATCTTAAATCCTCATCGAGATCAAACATGGCAAAACTGGCCTGTTCGCCTTTACAAAGCGGCCCAATCTCTACAACTTTTTGGTTTCGATGACTACTTCAATTCTTTCAAAAAGTATGCTTTGGATTTAATGCAAAGAGGCGAAGCTATGACTTACAACGGTAAGGATTTGAGTTGGCTATTTACAACCGGAGTCGATCCTTATAAAGGATCTTAGGAATGAAAAATTAATAACGTAGTGCAGGCATCTTGCCTGCTTTCGGGGACCTAGGGGCGAAACTACTAACCCAATAGTCAAGTTATTTAATTTCCCTTCCTTAACTCAACATTATAGTAATTCCAATTAAAGTGGGAACTTCCCATCAGCTCATAAAAGTTGGGTTTCACTACCGTTGAACCCAACCTACCTGTTTCATTCTTATTAGAAATTACTATAATTAATTTACTTCTAACCAGAAGAAACCCTTGAAAATACTAAAAATGCGATATTACTGTGCCTAACCCAGTTTCTCAGCAAATCAAGATATGTTTTGCCAGAAGTCGATTTTATCCTGATGGTAAAGATATCGAAGGGAAAACAGAAATAGTAGATGCACCCTGATTAACGCCCCAACTTACCCTGGTTGGGGTTTTTTATTTTCCCCAAAAATTTCCCCAAAAATCCTGAT
>Ga0075158_10000992_pt1 | contig 22161 bp, 19 predicted proteins | sample JI91814BDNA_FD_70968 | JGI IMG/M metagenome (GOLD analysis project Ga0075158, IMG submission 70968) | Wastewater effluent complex algal communities from Wisconsin, to seasonally profile nutrient transformation and Carbon sequestration -... | ecosystem: Engineered > WWTP > Effluent > Algae... | reverse complement strand
AGGCCCAACTTTGTCATGGCGTTGGGCTCGCTCCAGAACTTCAATCTAAATTTCGTAATCCGGCGTAAACACTCGCGCCCGTTTGGCGCTTACAAAAACGGTTTCGCCGCGTTGTAGTCCGAGCTCATGAAAGCGTTCAAATGAAACCTCGGCTACAACTTCGTTTCCACTGGACGAAGCCACCACAACTTTGGCGCAGGTACCCGCTAGATTGATACGGCGAACAGTTCCGCGAATACCATCGTCACCTGCGACTCGATCAATTTCCAATTCGTGTGGCCTTACATAAACCGCATTGCCAAAGGCCTCACGATTCCAAGTCAATTTTGAACCGATATCAGTCAACCGAGCTCGTCCGTTTTCAACGCGTCCATGAAACACATTGACGTGTCCCAAGAAATCCATAACAAACTCGTTGGCAGGACGATGGAATACTTCTTCGGGCGCACCAACTTGCTCAATCTTGGCTTGGTTCATGACGACAATTTTATCGGCAACTTCCAGAGCCTCTTCCTGGTCATGCGTCACTAAGATCGTGGTCATATGCAGTTCTTCATGCAACCTTCTTAACCAAGCTCTTAAGCCTTGACGTACCTTGGCATCTAATGCTCCAAAGGGTTCGTCCAACAACAAGACCTTTGGTGCAATGGCTAAAGCTCGGGCCAGTGCAACTCGTTGCCTCTGTCCGCCAGACAATTGACTCGGTAACCGATTCCCAAATCCATCCAACTGAATCAGACACAATAGTTCATTTACGCGATGTTGAATTTCGGCTTTGCTGGGCCGGGTGGCTCGAGGGCGAACCTTCAAACCAAACGCAATGTTCTCAAAAACCGACATATGCTTAAAAAGTGCATAGTGCTGGAAAACGAAACCTACTTGCCGCTCCGCAACGCGTTGTTTGGCTACATCTTTACCATGAAACAGGATCTTGCTCTCTTCGCGAAGATCGGGAACCTCCAGGCCAGCAATAATCCGCAATAACGTAGTTTTGCCTGAGCCAGAGGGGCCCAGCAGCGCAATCAATTCGCCATCGTTCACTTTCAGACCAACGTCCTGCAAGGCGTTGTAATTGTTGAACGATTTATAAATATGCTGTACTTCGATTCCCATGATTCGCCTCACGATTCTTGATTCGTTGCATTCCATCGCTGACCTGATGAGTCCGACAGTGGTTTGTCACCTCATACAGAACTTCTATTCATTCACTAATGCCAACTCGCGTCTTTGCTGTTTCACTTTCCATTCCAAGTAGGTCTTCAAGGCTAATGTCAACAAGCCTACCAATGCCAATAGCGAGGCCATCGCAAAAGCGGCTGGCACATTAAAGCCGTTGTAGAGCACTTCGACGTGCAATGGTAACGTCGCCGTTTTACCGCGGATGCTTCCCGACACAACACTAACAGCTCCGAACTCACCCATCGCTCGCGCATTGCACAGAATGACACCGTAGAGCAATCCCCAGCGAATATTGGGTAGCGTTACGTAAAAGAAGGTTTGCCATCCCTTGGCACCCAGTGAAATCGCAGCTTGTTCTTCGTCATTGCCTTGCTCTTGCATCAAGGGAATCAATTCTCGTGCGACGAAGGGAAAGGTAACGAAGATGGTTACCAATACAATTCCGGGAACAGCAAAGATCACCTTGAAGCCCCACTCCGACAACGTTTGACCAAACCAACCTTGTAAGCCAAACAACAACACATAAATGAAACCAGATATCACAGGCGACACAGCAAAAGGAATGTCGATCAACGTCAGCAGCAGCGACTTACCCCTAAACTCAAATTTGGCAATCGCCCAAGATGCGGCTAAACCAAACAGAGTATTCACGGGGACTGAAATAGCTGTTACCAGCAGGGTTAAATGAATCGCCGACCACGCTGCCGGATCTTTGAGTGCTATCGCATAGGTTTTCCAGCCATCTTTCAACGCCTCGGCAAAGATGATCGCCACTGGCAGAGCCAAAAAGATGGCCACAAATCCAATCGTGATAGTGATCAAGGTCCATCGGACCCAGAGCGGATCTTGAATCCCATGTTTATTTTCAACTGACATAGGGACTTCCTTATCCGCGAAGCTTCTTGGCTAGATACCACTGTAGTCCATTGATGGACATCAAAATGGCAAACGATGCCACCAGCATGACAATGGCAATGGCGGTAGCTCCCAAATGATCGTGCTGTTCAAATTTGGTGATAATCAGCAATGAAGTGATTTCCGTTTTCATCGGCAGGTTTCCCGAAATGAAAACGACAGAACCGTATTCGCCCAGTGAACGTGCAAATGCCAGAGCAAAACCCGTTAACAGTGAAGGGAACAAGGCTGGAAAGATAACGCGGCGAAACGTTTCCCAACGCGAAGCCCCCAAACACATCGCTGCTTCTTCAGATTCACCATCCATTTCCTCAAGAGCAGGTTGCAAAGTGCGCACCACAAATGGAAGGCTGATAAATGTCAATGCAATACAGATACCTAACGGGCTCAAGGCGGACTTAATTCCCCATTGAAATAACGTATGCCCGAGGATGCCATTCTTGTCATAAATCGCAGTGAGCGCGATTCCCGAGACGGCAGTTGGAATCGCGAAGGGTAAATCGATGAGTGCGTCCAACAACTTACGCCCCACGAATCGATATCGCACGAGGCTCCAGGCCACAATAAACCCAAACACCGAATTAACCAGGGCTGCTACTAGCGAGGTCCCAAAGGTAATTCGATAGGACGCCATCACTCGTGGATTAAATGCGGCAGCCCAAAACTGATCTAGCGACATCGACGCCGCTCGAACAATCAAGGCCGCTAAAGGTATCAATACAATGAGGCTGAGATAGGTCAGCGTGTAACCCATCGTAAGTCCGAAGCCGGGCAACACGCTGTAAGATCTTTTTCGAGACATGGGTTGTTTTGCACAACTCCCTTCACCTAAAGACACATGTAGAGTGAGTTCCATTCACTCGCTGGAGAAGCTATTTGGGTTGATAGATCTGGTCGAAGATCCCACCATCGTCGAAATGAACTTTTTGCGCCTCTGCCCAACTTCCCCAAATGTCCTTGAGCTGGAATAACTCAACTTCGGCAAACTTCGCCATCTGCTCTGTGGATATCAATTCGGCAGAATTCGGGCGAAAGAAATGTTTCGCCGCAAGCTGCTGCCCTTGCGGTGAGTACAAATGCTCGAGGTACGCTTTGGCAATCTCTTCTGTTCCATGTTTCTTAGCGTACTCGTCGACAACAGCGACAGGTGGCTCGGCCAGGATACTCAGTTTGGGAACGACCACTTCAACCTGATCTCCGCCACTTTCTTTTAAAGCCAAAAACGCTTCGTTCTCCCAAGTGAGCAACACATCGCCCAGCTGTCGCTGAACAAAACTATTGGTTGCACCGCGAGCTCCCGAATCGAGCACTGGTACTTTGCGGAAAATGGATTCGATAAAAGCTCGTGCCTTTTTGTCAGCTGCCGCGCGCTGCTCGGGTGTTGCCTTGCGAATCCCTTCAATTCCACCTAGCTCTTTGGCTAACGCCGCTCCCCAGGCTGCTAAATAATTCCAACGCGCCCCACCGCTGGTTTTCGGATTGGGCGTTATGATCTCGATGCCCTCTTTCTCGAGGTCCGCCCAATCTTTGATTCCCTTGGGATTCCCTTTGCGAACCAAAAACACAATCGTAGATGAATAAGGGGCACTGTTCTTCGGAAACTTGCTTTGCCAATCTAACGGCAATAACTTCGTACGCTCAGCAATCACGTCGATGTCATACCCCAACGCAAGCGTGATCACATCCGCTTCCAATCCATCCATCACCGCCCGCGCTTGTTTCCCAGCGCCACCATGCGACTGCTCAACGTAAACCTCTTCGTTCTTGGTCGCCTTCCAATGCGCGGCAAAAGACTCGTTGAATTCTTGATAGAACTCGCGAGTTGGATCATAAGAGACGTTCAATAGCTGAACTTTCTTGACACCACCTTCGCCACGTTGTGACGAACCATCGCAACCGGTCAACGTCACCAAAACCAGCCACAAGCTCAACCACCCAAAAGTGTGTTTCCACATGAGATCCATCTTCCTCCAACCCAAGTTCCAGCAAATTTGATTGGTTTGGCAATGCAATCATGATGCCAATCGCCTCTGGCATTCCATTTGCGTAGCGGGTGGAAGGGGAAATGCTCCGGGAATTAGGCGCGAAATACGCTCAATAGTCCGCATATTTCCTGGAAAATCGAGGTATTCTCGCGAAAAAAGCTTCGTGAATTCCTCCCGCAAAAATTCGCTACACAAAGAAAAAAAGGACTTAGACACGGGAACACCCATCAAATATACTGGAATAAGTCCGTCAAATATCACGGGCCAGCATATTTGCGGGATAATCCGCTAATCGATCGCTATGACCATGGATGACTCCCTTTTGCTAAAAATTTGGAAAGAAGTAGGCCGCCACCTCGAGATTCGAGAGTCGGCTTCGACGATCACGCTGTTGTTGCGTGAAACGACCGGCCTGGTCGAGCTGCGTTTGGATCGAATCACCCCTACTTCTCTCGACACCCTCTTTCTGAGCTCAGATGATCATCCACGAAAAGTACTTCCCCTAACCAATGGACATTGGACCGCTTTATCGGACTGGAGCGCGACGCAAGAAGTTTGGCAGGGTAGGGGACGTGATAGCCACGAAGTCTTGGCGCCAATTCTCTTTACCCAACACGATGGCTGGCAAACCGTTGGCCCACTCTTGGTCAACGATACGCTCGTCGGTTTACTTCATCTGTACTGGAACAAATCTCCACAACGTCCCCTGGCTCAACTTTCACAACGTCTCCTCGAAGCCTTCTCGGCTGCTATGGCCAACGATTTGCGGTTGAGCGAATTAAAGAGACTGCAAGCTTCGGCGGAAGCAGATCGTAACTCTCTCCTTTCGCGTCTGGGTCGAAACCAATTGCGAGAAGATGATGTCGTCGGTGCAGATCAAGGCTTGCGAATCGTAATGGAGCGAGTTGAACTTGTTGCCAACTCCGATGTTCCCGTTTTGATTTTGGGAGAGACGGGTACAGGTAAAGAAGTGATTTCGCGAGCTATTCATCAAAAGAGCCGACGCTCGGACGGTCCATTTATTCGAGTGAATTGCGGGGCGATTCCACCGGAACTTATTGATTCACAACTTTTTGGCCATGAGAAAGGAAGTTTTACTGGTGCTTCGGATCTACACCAAGGTTGGTTTGAACGCGCCGACGGTGGAACGTTATTTCTGGATGAAATTGGCGAACTACCATTAGCGGCTCAGGTTCGCTTGCTGCGAGTTCTTCAAGACCATCAATTCGAACGCGTTGGTGGCAAAAAGCCGATCCATATCGATGTCCGCATCATTGCCGCAACCCATCGAGACCTTTCCAACATGGTGAAGACGCGACAGTTTCGCGAAGACCTTTGGTATCGCATCAATGTGTTTCCGATCATGTTGCCACGTCTGCGTGACCGCTTGATCGATATTCCTGCACTTGCCAAACATTTTGCCCAACGCGCCTCTGCTCGATTCGGTCTCCCGGCTGTCGAACCAACCCCATCGGATATTTTGGCTTTAACGCAATACACTTGGCCCGGCAATATTCGCGAACTGGGAGCCGTGCTCGATCGAGCGGTTATTCTCGGAAATGGTCGCACATTAGAAGTGGTGAAAGCTCTCGGCTTGTCTCAACAGACCTACACAACTTTTGAATCCAACGAACCTACGTTTTATGAAGTGATTCCCGAGTCCCCAATCTCTCGGCCCACAGCAGCCTCTTCCACAGGCGACGTACTTACTTTAGATGAAGCGATGAAACAACATATCGAGCAAGCGCTGGCTGCGACCAGCGGCAAAATCGAAGGCGCCAAAGGGGCCGCCAAATTGCTAGGGATCAATCCGCACACGTTGCGGGCTCGCATGCGAAAACTACGAATTGATTGGGATCGCTTTCGACATCACTGAATTTCACTGTTCGAATCCTCACTTGTTCGCGTTGTCTAATTTATAAATCCACTCAAGCTGCGGCGGCTTAGGATATGAATCGACAAGCTTTTCGAACTCCACGATGAGCAACGATCGACGCACGTCTTCGATCACTCTTTCAAAAGGAAGCTCACCAGCCTTGACATCGTGCACATAAATCAAATGAACTCCATGTGGTGTCTCTACAGGTTCGCTCACCTCTCCCTTCTTCAGGGCAAACGTCGCCTGAACAAAACTCGGATGCATCGGTCCCTGAAATGTCAACCAACCTAGTCGACCACCTTCACTAGCCGTGGCTCCACTGGACCATTTCTTAGCAGCATCTTCGAACGTCGTTTCTTTATTGCGAATCTGGTCGGCCAAGATTGCGAATTCACTCGTCGCCTTCCTTCGGCCATTTTCATCGTCCCACTTCAATGGACGAATGATATGAAACACCTCACACTCTGTTCCATTAAACCACGTTGGGTGCTCTTCATAATGCAACTTGAGCTTATCATCCGTCACCAGCGGCCGACTAAACTTTTCCCAACTCTTCTGCCACCGCAATTCTCGCGTCCAACTGGACAGCGACAAACCTTCTTTTTCAGCCAGGTCGCTCGGAGTCAGCTTCTCCCCTTCAATCGCCGCAATGCGTTCTTCAATCCACTGATTGATTTCTTGAACGGTGGCTCCGACTCCACGCCGATCCAACTCGGCTTGGCCAATCCGCTGCTTGCGAGCCGACTCCACTCCCTCGACGACTACGATCGACTCCACCTTGCTCAGCCCTGGTACTTTCGCTCCTCCAACTCGCCAGCGATAAGCCAAATCGCTCCACCGAATTTCTTGCTTGCCGAGCTTTGCCAAAACCTGATCCGCAATCTCAGGACTCCCTGCGAGATTCGAGGGAGTCGCTTGGGCATGGAGCGATGACACAGATAGGCAAAGAATCAAGCTGCATAAGAACCAGCCTGAAAACAAACCGGAGAAATTCTGTTTCCGACGTAGAGACATTGCTAGCATCACTCGGAGCCTCGCTCAATTCGTTGTCGTCAGACAACTTGCATGCAAATTCCAATTTGTGTATTGGAGTCCATTTTAGCTCACACTGCAATTGATCCGCCGCCTAAGATTTCCTACCCTACTGAGTCGAACTAACTCTTTCAAGGATGAAATGGGTTCTCAGGATGCTGGTTGGAAGCCGCACAGTAGTTTGCAGGAAATCGCAACCCTCGACCGGGTCATTTCCTACCATTGCGCGCTACGTAGAGGAACGATCACAAGGCTCAGTTTGCCTTCCCTCAGATAGGCACTACGCTGCTGTGGCCCTATTGTTGGTGTGGATTCTGATTTCTGCTTGCGGTTGCTCAACGCAACGTTTCATCACCGCTCGCTCGATCCCCTTTAATCCTTTGACGACGCAACTGAGCCTTACTTCTTCTAAAGGTCCCCAGGCCTCCGGACGCACATTAGGCCTCTTACGAAAATACGATCTGCTTCCAACGTACAACGCCGATATCCGCAAGTGCTTCAACGAAGTGCAGAAGCTCTCGGAGATAGAACCTGAAGCAGAAATCGTGTACGCCATTTCCGAATTGGCATACATCATTGGTACAAAATCTCAACGCGATGGAAATGTCGATGACGCTTTGGATATGTTTGGCGTAGCGGTCGCTCATTCTTACATCTACTTGTTTTCACCTCGGCTTGATGCCATTCGCAATCCATATGACCCAAGATTCCGTGGCGCATGTGATCTCTACAATTACTCTTTGGAAGCCACACTGCGGTTGGTTCAGAAGAAAGGTGAGTTGAAACCGGGAGGCAATTATCGATTCAAGGTGGGAGGAAACTCTCACTTGGTTCAATCGGTGGTTCTTGGCCCTTGGCGAGCCTCAGACTTCGAGCGCTTTGAGTTTTGCAGCGACTTTGAAGTCGATGGACTCCCTAATCCAAATGTTACCTATGGCTTGGGAGTACCGCTGATCGCGGTGCGCAAACGGGGAGCAGCAAGCTCAACCGAAGAAAAGTATTATCCTGACGGTCTCAGTTTCGCCGTTACAGCCTTGCTTCGCGTGGTGGATGATAACGCCATTCCCACAGCAAATGCCCAACATCGCCATTCATGTGTGCTCGAATTCCATGATCCGTTGGCATCTTCTGACATTACATTGGCCAGTCGTTTAGTCCCATTGCAAGTCGATCTAGCAACTCCGCTGGCTTACTTCCTCGATAGCCCACAATTCAAACAACAATCCGATTACACCACTGGCTTTTTGAATCCCAATCAGGGTCGACAAAAAGGTGGCCTCTACATGCTGGAGCCGTTCGATAAGAATCGCATTCCAGTGATCATGGTCCATGGCTTACTTTCCAGCCCAGTTACCTGGATGCCGATGTTCAACGACTTACGCAGTTTCACTGAGCTTCGCAAATCATATCAATTTTGGTTTTATCAATATCCATCGGGACAACCTTTCTGGACGAGTGCTAAGCAACTACGGGCCGATTTAGCCGCCATGCGCACGCATCTGGATCCGTATCAACAAAACGCCTCGCTTGATCAAATGGTATTGGTCGGTCACAGCATGGGTGGACTTGTCAGTCGCATGCAAACGATTGAAAGCGGCGATGAATTTTGGCGGATTCTTACCGACCGCCCTTATTCAGACCTCAAGGGAGAAGAGGATGTAAAGAAACAACTGGCTGACGCTGTCTTCTTTGAACCCAATCGATCGATTCGACGTGTCATCACGATAGGCACGCCCCATCGCGGCAGCAATTATGCCAATGATTATACCCAGTGGCTGGGTAGAAAATTCATCGAGCTACCAACAACGATGGTTGTCGGTGGCAATGAACTTGCGCGCGAAAATCCAAACTTCTTCCGGGATACTAAACTGCTCACCACGCAAACTAGTATCGATTCGCTCAGTCCCAAGTCACCAATCTTTCCAGTAATGTTACGTGCCAAAACGGCACCCTGGACCAAATATCACAACATCATCGGACTCGTTCCCGACAAGGGATTTTACGGAAAGTTCTCCGCTGGCACCGATGGAGTTGTAGAGTTGGCGAGCGCACAGATTGACGGCGTCGAAAGTGAGCTCGTGGTTGAAGCCGAACATCAACAAATCCACACGACTCCGCGAGCCATCTTGGAAGTACGGCGCATCCTCAAGGAACATCTCAACCAATTGATTGCGCCAGCGCGTTATGCCTTGAATGACAAATCAAATCAACCCAATACAGCCCAGACTATCCGATTGCCAAGTCCGCAAGAAAAAGGTCCGATGCCGCCTGGTCCATCAGGCGACGTCACCCTTCCTAACAACATACAACGTTAAATCAGACATGTGATAAGTAGTGGCGAGTTACAAGTGCAACAGAGTAACTCTTCTCACTTTGGCACCGATGCGCGAATACGATTGTCGTTCACTCGCTTCCAAGCTCATGAACCGTTATCGCAACGGATCGTAAAATGTTTAGCAGCCTCCCCTAACCAACGCGACTATTCAAAGTCGTTACTGGGCTCGGCATTGGGATTCGTGCAGCTAACACAAAAGAACCAAGTGGGCTCGAATTCTGAACGGACCGATCGTTCTCTCCGATTCGTTGACCCTTAGACGCTGGTTCTGCTGAAGGCAATCGATTTGCACTCGCCTGTCGCTCTGATCGATGTGTTGCCAAATTGGCACGACGTGGGTTGTTTGAACGCACCTCGCTTGAATCACGCAGAGGGTCTACCAAAGCTGCATCCGTGGATTCGGTGGCTGCAGAATCCTTAGGCTTGCCTTCGAGTTCGCCACGAATGACGCGAACTCCCTTAGGGGCATCGACTCCCACTCGTATCGTGTTTCCTTTCACACGCACGATGGTAATAACAATGTCATCACCGATTCGAATCTGTTCATCTGGCTTCCTGGTTAATACAAGCATGACGTACTCCTTAGGCTTGTTGCGTCCCATCCTGGCGTCCCGTCCGACTCCAATGCCCGACGGGTCTTACCTTTTGCGAACCGTTTTGGCTCGCGTTGCGATGACACCTTCTCATTGCAATCAGTGTGCCAATCGTGTTTTGCTAGCGAGCGACAATGTTTCAAATTTCGCTTGGTACATAAGAATCTACGTAAAAACCTTGAGAAAGTTTGCGAGATTTATTCTGAAAAACAAATTCCAGTCCGTACCAACCCCATTTTCAATTTCGTTTTTGCAAAAAAGGTTTCAACTTACAAAGACCAAGACGCAATGTTCGGGACAGGCGTTCATGGCACAATCGCTTTAACCCCGACATCCCCTACTTTTTGGCATTATTCGCGGACTGTCGCTAATCGTGGGGTAAAATTTAACGGCGTGTGATCTGGGATGTTCCACTGCACGCTGCTCTGGTCCCGAAATAAACCCTTCGCTCACTTGATCGGTGAGGATGCAGCAGATGTTAATACCTCCGCATATCCAACCTATCCTGTATGTCGTCGCCATGGGCGCCGTCTGCTGGATGCTCATGAAGCGAAACAGCGGTCGCCTGGAACGCAATCGTCGCCAGAACAATCGCTTTGATACGCGTCCCACACCGAACACCATCACCAATGCCGCTCCAAGCTCCGCCTTGGCTCTTAATAACGCACCAGCCGAAGTCAGCCGTTGGACGATCGAATTGTTCGATCAAATGCGAGATTGGCAGGGCGAACTGCAAAGCAAATCGATCGTTCTACAATCGTTGCTCAAAATGGCCCAAGAGGAGACAGCCCGATTGGAAGCACGCCTCGCAGAGCTTCGGGATGAGTCCTACAGCGGTTCACGTTCGCCTGTAAGGAGAGCAGCGGCGCGGTATGAATTGGATTATGCGACGGACAATCGCTCCAATTACGCGTCCACCACACCTTTCTTCGATCCGCAACTTGTAGAAAGAGCTTATCGATTAGCGGATGAAGGGAAATCGCTGTCCGAGATTGCGGCCAGGCTTGGCAAAAGTTCCGCAGATACAGAGTTCTTGCTTTCGTTTAGATCGCGATAAAAGCCAGCAGCGGTTTCAGCCTTTAATGACTTGCGCCCTAGTTTCGTGAAGCATTATTTTTGCAGAGTAGTGACATCGCGAAAGTTTTCAGGCAGCGTTTCCACATCGGCAATCTGTGGGCCATCTTTTTCTTGCTCAAGCGATTCGATCGATTTATGCGGAGGCGGAACAAGTTGGCCCCAGCGTTTCATGCGGTACCAACAGATCGTGTAATACGAAGCGAAGTAAGAAATCACTCCCAACACACCACCCACGACAATGCAACCTAACCACAATGGGGCGGCAATCTCCCAAAAGGCATTGGCGTAAAACTGCACTTTGGGCCACCAATCGGTCGGTGGACTAGCCAGAGCTTTCCACCATTCCAAACTTTTCCCAGGCATGCCTAACAGTTTGAGACCTACCCAATAGCATGGATAGTAGATGGGGATAATGGTGGCGGGATTACTAAGCCAAACCAAAGGAAGTCCAACAAGTTTGTTGGCGCGAAACATCCAAGCCAGGGCAAATACCAACCCCATTTGAAAGCCTATGGTTGGCGTAAAGGTAACAAACATCGCCAATGCAATGCCCATCGCTAAAGAATACGGTGGGTCGTCAGCGTGCAAAATCTTGTAGACCACAAAATCTTTTGTAAGGGTCCACATTCGCTGCCAAGTTTGTACGATTCGCGTTTTCATAGGTTTAATTGACTCCCTCTGAACACCCTTTTCCACCCCACCCCTTATGGGAGGTGTAACTGGCGATGCGAGCTACGAGGTTGTCAACCGAAAGACCGCCTTTTTCGTTATCCCATGGTTTGGAATCTTCGATCATCGCTCCGAATCGACCGATTCCGAGCGTTTCATCACTCATAATGTAGCCGTTGGTACAGTCCATGGTCGAGTCCCGAGAGGATTGGTAAGTAGTGATTTCAGGGATAAATAGAGAAACTGTAGACTTTGTTATTGTCGGCGCAGGCTCCGCTGGCTGTACGCTTTATCATCAACTCTCCCAGATCTATCCTGGTAGTTTCGTGTTGATCGAAGCAGGAGTTTCACCAGCTAAACATGAAACGAGTTCCACCTCGCACCACACTCCTGTCCACTATCCAAAACTTTTTCGGTCGAACTTGGACTGGAATTACCAGACCCAACCTCAAGAGTTTTTAGGCAACCGCAAAGTGCACTGGCCGCGCGGCAAAGGACTCGGCGGCTCAAGTCTCATCAATGCGATGATCTATTTGCCAGGTTCAGCAGGTGACTGGAATGCTCTAGCAAACAGTTGGTCGATTGCCTCCGACGAATTGCGTCAACATCTGCCTCATCAGATACCAACGGCGTTATGGCCCAGCGCGACTGAGCCAGAAATTCATCCACTTAGCCGTACTTTCTTGGAAGCGTGTCAGCAAAAGCTCCAGCAACCACCCTGCGATTTCTTGGCAGATGCAGACTACACATTTAATGCATTTCCGCGAAGCACTTTTCGCGGCCGCAGAGTCAATGCCTATCAAGCCTTTGTTTCGGTGAAGGCTACGGCCAAACAAGTTTCCGTTGTTACCGACAGCGTTGTGCAACAGATCTTGTTTGAAGGAAATCGAGCGGTCGCCGTGCTCTGCTACAGACAGGGCAAACCTCATCTATATATTGCGAACCAAGCCATTATTCTCTGTGCGGGCGCAGTTGAATCGCCGGCGATTTTAATGCGGTCAGGAATTGGCGATCCACACGAACTCTCTTCGCACGGCATTTCCGTCATACAAGATTTGCCAGGCGTCGGTCGCAATCTACAAGACCATCTTTTGATGCCGCTCATCGTCGCCTCGAAGCGCTCGAGCCTGACGAATAAGCCAACCTTGGAGGAACAACAAAGTTACCGCTGGAGTGGCCACGGACCACAAGCCAGTAACATCGCTGAAGCAGGCTGTTTCTTTGAATTCAATGCACAACATATCCCTCAACTCCAAGTTCATTTCACTCCAACACATTATTTAGAGTACCCACTTCGCGACGCTCCAACCGGGGCCTTCACTCTCGGTCTTACTTTGCTCCAGCCGCATTCGCGTGGCAGCATTCGACTCACCTCAACGAATCCGCTCGATCCACCCCGTATTGATCCGAGCTATTTATCCGCGCCAAAAGATCTGGCTGTACTTGTGGATGGGTTTCAATTCATTCGCGAACTAGCAAGCACCGTGCCGCTTTCATTTTGTAGCAGCGAGGAAATCTTACCTGGCGAAAAGCGTGGGACAGGCCCTGCGTTGGAACGAGCGATTCGGGCTTTTGTGCAAACCGTTTTTCATCCAGCTGGGACCTGTGCCGTCGGAACCAATGGCGAAAGTGTGGTTGATACCAATTTTCTCGTCCATGGAATGAAAGCTCTTTTTGTGGTCGACGCCTCCGTCTTCGACCGCATTCCCGCATGCAATCCGGCAGCTCAAGTAATGGCGTTGGCGTCCGTGGCCGCCCAACGAATCCACGCGACACTGCGTTAATAACGTCAATATTCGTTTGCAAACAGATTCCCCCTATATTTACTCTACACTTTTTTGCGAGCGTATTCCGAGGGTAAAGTCTTTACCCACCGGCCCTAGCCTCCGCTGCGTTCCAGCTACGGGTTAAACGAAGCCCAGCTACCATGAGAAGATGTGTAGGATAAATAGCCCCAACAAAACCTGGCGGGGACACCCATCGCTTGCACGAGCAATTACAATATTGGGAGAGGCGAGGGATAGCTTTTGGCTTCAAACTTGAAGTCCTAAATTTCAAATTCAAGATCCAAACTTTCGATGGTTGAGCATGAGTTCTGTAATTCGCTTTTTGATTGCTGCTGTGTTTGTGGTTTCAGCAGTCCACTTCAATCTTTTTGCCCAAGGCACTGCGGAAGATTACGAGCGTTCGGCTCGATGGTGGGAAAGGGTCAATAACAAAGTTTTTCCGCGTGAAGTGCGCCCCAATTGGATGGGACAAGACCGTGGTGAAAATGCTTCCTCGGAACCCATCACCAAATTTTGGTATCGCAGCCAGCGTTCAGCAGATCAAAGTGAGATCTTGGTTGTCGATATGCCTACCGGCGCAGTGTCGTCCCCCTGGGATAAAGCAAAACTCGCTGCGTCACTATCAGAAAAATTGGGACAGCCAATAACGGAAAACGAACTGCGTATCGACGTCGTTCGATTTGAAAACGCCACTCAAACTTGGCAATTCAATTTTCGCGACAAAGGTTTTCGTTGGAACCCAAACGATAACTCGTTGAATGACGCCGAAAAAATATCAAACAACAACGATACCCCGCGTCGCCGAGGTGGACGACGTGGGCGGCCGCGCAGCAGCGACGCCCCTGCCCAGCGGTCGCCCGATGGCAAATGGGAAGTTCAAGTCGACAATCACAATTTAATCTTGGTAAATACGGCTGAGCAGTCGCGACAAGCATTGACCACCGATGGAAATGAAAAGCACTTTTATGAAGGTGCATTTTTCTGGGCTCCCGACAGTCAACGCTTTGTAGCGATCAAGACAGAAGCCGAAGAGCAACACATCGTCCACATCGTCGAGTCGTCCCCCAAAGATCAAGTGCAACCCAAACTTAAAAGCTTCAATTACATCAAACCGGGCGACAAAATTGCTGTTCGCAAACCTTGTCTATTTCGGATCGATACCAAGCAAGCGGTCCCCATCGCCGATACGCATTTCCCTAATCCTTGGAGCATCGAAGACATTCGCTGGGAAGATGATTCAAGCCGCTTCACCTTCTTATACAACCAACGCGGACATCAAGTGGTGCGAGTTGTGGCCGTTAATGGCCAGACCGGAGAATCGGGGATATTGATCGATGAAAACAGCAAAACGTTTGTGGACTATGCACATAAACTTTACTCCTACTACCTCGATCAAACTCACGAAATCATCTGGATGTCCGAACGAAACGGCTGGAATCATCTCTACCTAATCAATGGCTTAACTGGCCAAGTCATCAACCCGATCACCCAAGGCGAATGGGTCGTTCGCAGTGTCGATTATGTCGATGTTGAGAAACGCCAAATCTGGTTCCAAGCCAGTGGCGTTTATCCCGAACAAGATCCGTATTATCTGCATCATTGCCGCGTCGATTTTGATGGCAAGAATCTTACTCTCCTAACCTCTGGCAACGGGACGCACGATGTAGACTATTCTCCAGATCGTAAATTTCTGGTTGATACTTATTCGCGAGTCGATATGGCCCCCATCACTGAGTTGCGAAGCGGTGAGGATGGCAAACTCATTTGCGTACTGGAAACCGCAGCCTTAGATCCTCTGGTTGCGACAGGTTGGCAAATCCCCGAACGATTCGTAGCCAAAGGCCGTGATGGTCAAACCGATATTTACGGTGTTATTTATCGCCCTTCAACGTTTGATCCCAATCGTTCGTACCCTATCCTCGAATCGATCTACGCTGGTCCTCATGGTTCGCATGTTCCCAAGAGTTTTTCAGCTTTCCGCCGCGAACAGGAAATTGCCGAACTTGGATTTATCATCGTACAAATCGATGGCATGGGAACCTCCAATCGCAGCAAAGCGTTTCATGATGTGTGCTGGAAAAACCTGGGTGATAGCGGTTTTCCTGATCGCATACTTTGGATTCAAGCCGCAGCTAAAAGATACTCTTACATGGATTTGAATCGCGTCGGCCTATATGGTGGCTCAGCTGGGGGCCAAAGCACCTTGCGCGGCCTACTTGCGCACGGTGATTTCTACAAAGTTGGAGTTGCCGATTGCGGCTGCCATGATAATCGCATGGACAAGATTTGGTGGAACGAATTATGGATGGGTTACCCCATCGATCAACATTATGAAGAACAATCCAACGTAACCCAAGCTCATCGACTCACCGGCAAATTAATGCTTGTCGTGGGCGAACTCGACGACAATGTCGATCCAGCCTCGACGATGCAAGTGGTCAACGCGTTAGTGAAGGCCGACAAAGATTTTGAGTTTTTAATTTTACCGGGCGTTGGCCATGGAGCTGCAGAAACGCCCTATGGGCATCGACGCCGCAAAGATTTCCTCGTACGTCACCTCCTTGGCGTCGAACCTCGCCACCCCTAGTATGAGAGCTGTGGTCTGACCGCTAAATAGAACTATCGATCACGCTCTCAATTTACTCCTCCGCTAAAATGGAGTGCCCCTATCACCTTGCAAGGAGTTGCCATTGAAAGTCGTCTACCTCACCGCTGGTGCTGCTGGCATGTATTGTGGCAGCTGCATGCATGACAATTCTTTGGCTCGGGCGATGATTGCCAGCGGCGCAGATACTCTTCTGGTTCCAACCTACACTCCGATCCGGACCGATGAACAAGATGTAAGCGTTGATCGAGTTTTTTTTGGCGGAGTCAATATTTATCTACAGCAGTTAGCGCCTTGGCTGAGGTTCGTGCCACGCTGGCTCGATCAAGCTCTCAATTCACCTAAGCTCATTCGTTGGGTTGCCTCGCGTGGCATGGAAACCAGCCCCAAGTCGCTCGGAGCTTTAACGGTTTCGATGCTGAAAGGTCGGCACGGAAATCAGCGTAAAGAAGTGGACCGATTGTGTGACTGGTTGGTACGAGATATCAAGCCGGATGCACTCGTGCTAACCAACATGTTGATAGCCGGCTTTATCCCCGATCTAAAGCGACGCCTCAAAATTCCGGTCGCAGTCACTCTCCAAGGCGATGATATTTTCCTCGACTATCTCCCTGAACCCTATCGTCAACAAACACTCGACATCATGCGGCGTTTGGTAAAGGATGTAGATGGTTTTATCGTGCATAGTCGTGACTATGGAAGTCGAATGGCGGACGAATTACAGATCCCTGTCGATAAATGGCACGTCACTCCGTTGGCCATCGATACCAAACCGTTTCAACAGGCTGCTGCGCAAAAACGTGAACTGCCACAGCAACCAACCCTCGGGTACCTTGCCCGGCTTGCCCCTGAAAAGGGTTTGCATCAGGTCGTCGATGCATTTATCGCACTCCATCGTGATACCAAGTATCACGATGTTCGCTTGCGCGTAGCCGGTTGGCTTGGTCCGCAAAACGTGAGCTATTGGGAAGAACAAAAAAGCAAAATCGCTGCGGCTGGGTTGAACGATAAACTGATCCATGATGGTGAGATCGATCATCAACACAAAATTGACTATCTTCGATCACTCGATGTCCTCTGCGTGCCCACTACCTATCGCGATCCCAAGGGACTGTTTGTCCTAGAAGCCTTGGCGTCAGGCACACCTGTCCTGGTCACCGAACATGGTGCCTTCCCAGAAATGCTCGCGCGGCACGGTGGTGGTTGGTGCGTGAAAAACGGAGATGTCGATGGCCTGACACAACGCCTAAAGTGGGTGTGCGAACATCGAGACGATGCGCACCTCATTGGACTGCAAGGTCAAAAGAGCGTGCACTCAACTGGTGACATCATGAAAATGGCCAGCCAAACTCTGGAACTGCTGCGAAGTTTGGCGTAGCTCGGCAGTCCGCGTCTCGTACGATTCGACAGTGGGTACCATTTGCTGCCGAGTCCGTGCGCAACACGACAGAGGACTGTCGTGCTCCGCGCCACTCAGCACACCACTGCGCCGAGCCCGCACACAATAGTCTGCAAAAGTGTGCAAAATACGCGACTTTGCCTTTGGCCCAATAATTGCTGAATAATCTCTGTGGAAATGTGGTATGCCACCACGAGTAGAAACCGATGCTTGAGTTGGAGATCCAACTCACCATCCAGCAATATCTTCATCGAATCGTCACGGAGAATGGGAAATGAAACGCGCCATGTTCATCGGATGTATTTTGCTAATCGCCGCATTTCTGTGCGCATCTTATTTGCGAGCCCAGAAAGCTGAGACGAATGCCGACCTACGTGATTTCATGCGGGCCAAACTCTCCCATTCACAAAAGTTGCTGGAAGGTCTCACCACAGAGAACTACGACTTGATTGCCAAACATGCGCAAGACTTAGCGCTGTTGTCCGAAGATGAGCAGTGGCAAGTCTTTCAAACAGCCGACTACATCAATCGCAGCAAAGAGTTTCGCCGGGCTGCGAACGCGCTGGCTGAAGCGGGCCGCACCAAGAACCTCGACGCTGCTTCACTGGGTTATGTCGAAGTCACTTTGAAATGCATCGAATGCCACAAGTACGTACGCAGCATCCAGAAATAGGCTTGAGGCATGAGACTTGAGGCTTGAGGGAAAAACTGCCTCACTGCCTCACTGCCTCACTGCCTCACTGCCTCACTGCCTCACTGAATCACTGAATCACTAATTACTAACCCGTTCGACGTATTCGCCAGTGCGTGTATCGATTTTGATTACGTTGCCTTCTTTGATGAAGCCTGGCACGATGAATTCAGCGCCGGTTTCAACCTTGGCAGGCTTGGTCACGTTGGTAGCAGTATCACCCTTCGCACCTGGCTCGCACTCAATCACTTTCAATTCCACATGGTTTGGAGGTGACATTGCAATAGGTTGGCCGTTGAACAAGATCACGCTGCAAAGCATGTCATCTTTGAGATACTTCCATGCGTCGTCCACTTTAGTGGAAGGAATTTCATATTGTTCAAAGGTCGTGCTATCCATGAACACGTAATCGTCGCCTTGACGATAGAGGTACTTTACATCGATTTCTTCGACGTCAGCTGATTCCAGTTCGTCGCCACCCTTGTAGGTGCGTTCCAACATCGTATCGCGGGTCAAGCTGCGAAGCTTACATTTGTACATCGCATTCCCTTTACCCGGCTTCACAAAGTTCATTTCGGTCATCAAATAAGGCTCGCCGTCGATCTGAACTTTCAATCCTTTACGGAAATCACTGGTCTTGTACGTGGCCACGTTACTCTCTCGCTATACTCTGATAATGCAAATGTTAAGTGTCTTACGAATTCATTGGCGACCGACTGCATGAGCCAGATTGTAACCAGAGAAAGCGATTGTGTCGAAGGCCATCTGGAGGGTGAAACCAGTTGGCAGGAAGCGATGAAACTCGCTTATCGCGATCTTACGGAGCTTTTGGAGGCCGTGGGACTGAACAAAAAATCAGTCACTACAGTCGTAGACGAGAGAGCCGGGGCCGATTTTCCCTTGTTTGTTCCGCGTGAATGGGTTCGTCGTATCCGACACAATGATCCCCACGATCCGCTTCTTCAACAAGTGCTTCTCAATTCGGCCGAACTTCTGGAAGTACCCGGTTTTCAAAAAGATCCCGTCGGTGACTTGGCTTCACAAACAAACCCAGGCTTGCTGCATAAGTATCACGGCCGCGCCCTAATGATCACCACCGGAGCTTGTGCCATCCACTGTCGGTATTGTTTTCGTAGACACTTTCCGTATAACGCAGCCCCTAAATCGATCGAAGGTTGGAAAGAATCGTTTGCCACTTTACATGCCGACAACGCCATCCAAGAAGTATTGCTCAGCGGTGGCGATCCCCTCACATTAGTCGACACGAAACTGGCTGAACTCATTCAGCAACTTGACGACATTCCTCATCTCCAACGCTTGCGCATCCACAGCCGGATGCCAAGTGTCATCCCCCAACGCGTCACCGAACAATTATGCAACATTCTTCGCTCGACTCGACTGGGAGTGTGGTTTGTATTGCATATCAACCACGCCCAAGAATTGGATGGGGCCACATGTGAAGCGATTCGAAAACTGCGCCGAACAGGTGCCGTGCTGCTCAACCAAGCGGTCCTGCTGCGCGGTGTAAACGATTCAGTCGACGCTCTCGAAGAACTCTGCCTACGACTGGTGAACGAGCAAGTGATTCCGTACTATTTACATCAGCTGGACCGAGTAGCCGGATCAGCTCATTTTGAAGTTCCCGTGCAACAAGGGTTAGAATGGCTCGATCAATTACGGCAACGCCTACCGGGTTATGCCGTCCCACGCTACGTACAAGAAGTTGCAGGTCGAGCGAGCAAAACGTCCTTGGAACAACATTTCGGCTGAATTTACTAATCGAGTTTGCAAAGACGGATCGCATCACTCAGAAAAAAATCCCACCCCAGAATCTCTAGGAGTTATTGGAATGTCGATGTTTCGAAATCAATCAATCAAGTTAAGTGCCATGGCGTTATCAGTCGCCTGTGGTTTTGCTGGCAGCCAAGCTTATGGCGAAGATTGGCCACAATTCCGTGGTCCCAATCGAAACGCGATTTCGGAAGAACGTGGTGTTTGGAAAAACATGAAAGGGGATGGCCCTAAGCTGGATTGGATTTGCGAAGGCTTGGGTGAAGGTTACGCCAGCGTTTCGGTTGTAGGCGATCGCGCTTACAGCACTGGAAACCAAGATGGTGGTCAAGCTGTGGTTGCCATCGATACAACCAGCGGAACACGACTATGGGTTACGCCGCTTACCAATGATGTTCCCAAACATGGATATGAAGGTTCGCGTTGCACGCCGACCGTTGATGGCAACCGTCTCTATGTCGTTGCTTCCAACGGTCAAATTGTGTGCTTGGATACCGAAACTGGTAAGATCAATTGGCAGCGTCCGTTCTCGGATTGGAACGGCAAGATGATGTCGGGCTGGGGCTTCAGTGAATCGCCCCTAGTCGATGGCGACTGGGTACTATGCACTCCCGGCGGCGACGATGCCATGATCATTGCTTTGAATAAGCTGACCGGCGAAGAAGTATGGCGCAGCCAAGTGCCTGCTGCAGGCGAGGAAAAAGATCGCCAAGGCCGAGGACTTTCCAATGGTGCAGCCTACTCATCGATCATTGTTTCCAACGGTGGTGGCGTAAAGCAATATGTTCAATTGGTAGGTCGCGGCGTGATCGGTGTTCGAGCCAACGACGGCAAGTTCCTCTGGCGATACAACGGCGTCGCTAATGCTGTGGCCAACATCCCCACACCAATCGCTGATGGCGACTACATCTTCTGCTCCACCGCATATGGTGTGGGCACAGCTTTGTTGGAACTGAAAAAATCAGGTCGCGATGAAGTCAAGATGCGCGAAGTTTATTTCAAAGATGCCAAGAACATTCAAAACAAACAGGGCGGCTCAGTCCTTGTCGATGGCTTTATCTATTGCGGCCATGGAGATGGACAAGGTATGCCTATCTGCATCAACATGAAGACCGGCGAAAAAGCTTGGGGCCCCATCCGAGGCGCCGGCCAAGGCGAATCCAGCGTTATCTATGCCGATGGGCACGTCCTATATCGCTTCCAAGATGGCACTATCGCTATAGTCGAAGCCAATCCTAAAGCCTATAAACTCAAATTCAGCTTCAAACCCGAATATCAAGAGCGAGAATCATGGGCTTATCCTGTGATCGCCAACGGGAAACTCTACTTGCGCGAACAAAACAAGTTGATGTGTTATGAACTTTAGGCATAGCAAGGAAGGCTTAAGGCTTAAGGCTTAAGGCTTAAGGCTTAAGGCTTAAGGCTGAAGGCTGAAGGCTGAAGGCTGAAGAGGAAACCCGGATGGCCATCAGGCTGACGAAGAGTCGGCGTGATGGCCATGGTTTTTGAAAGCTCGAATGGCCACTTGTCAATGCGCTACCCTACTACAGGGACGCAAGTGGCTTGAATGCATTTCTTGTGCGTATTCGCTGGAGCCAACTCCCTGTTTTTATGGGTTGGGGTTGTAACCATGCTGTCGTTTCAGTGGTTCGCGAAACTTGCCGAACGTTGGCGCAACTGGACCGGTGATCGCGATCTCGAAGTCGCCATTCGCCAACATCTTAGCGCACGCGGTTACCGTGGTGCTTCTGCACAACTAAAAGCAGTGAAGCTGATCGCTATTCAACGGCCAGGCTGGATTCAAATCTATCGCTTTGAAGCGGTTGCCGTCGAACAAGCTGCGGACTCCGATACTTCGCAATCAACTCAGGAAAAACCCCGCAGTCTTTTGTTGTACGGTCTGGTACGCGACGATGGACGCACTCAGAGCGAAGTCGAAACGTTTATTCATCCCGCCCGCCGCATCGAACTATTTCATCGATGGTCCGAAGGAATGATCAAACTTCGCGGTGCTTTTTCATCGATGTAACGTGTGTGACATGGACCAACGCCTTTAGGCGTATCGTTTAACCCGTACGCCGAAGGCTAGGCCGCGCAGGACTCGCCATCATCGCAAACCGCTTCGCTCAAACTCGAACAACACAGCGAGTCAGCGACACTGCATAGTCCATAGCTACTTGCACGCACATTGAGGACCTAGCCTTCGGCATACGGGTTAAACGAT
>Ga0075158_10000991_pt1 | contig 22192 bp, 19 predicted proteins | sample JI91814BDNA_FD_70968 | JGI IMG/M metagenome (GOLD analysis project Ga0075158, IMG submission 70968) | Wastewater effluent complex algal communities from Wisconsin, to seasonally profile nutrient transformation and Carbon sequestration -... | ecosystem: Engineered > WWTP > Effluent > Algae... | reverse complement strand
CAGCTACGGGTTAAACGAAGCTTGGCTGGCATGGTTTTAACGGATGATTTGATCCTACACACCTTTTTTGAGATTGTACTCAGGGTGGTTGGCGTCTGTACCCACCGCACCTAGCTTCCGCTGCGCTACAGCTACGGGTTAAACGAAGTTGGGCTTGCAAGATGAATTTGATAACGCAGAAGTTGTGTAGGATAACTAGAGCAGAGCCCTGGGAACGAGTAGAAAAGGCCCCATCCCCGGAACTGTGGCGGAAAAATCTACAGAGTTAGCAAGGTAATTCTGTACATGATCAGCGTTCGAGGGGTAGAATTACGAGCCGTGGTCGAAACCAAGGTAGGTTGACCTACCGATTGGTGGACCTGAATGGCTGGCAGTAGGCTACTCGTTGGACTCCTCGTTTCCAAAACATTGCATGTCATCTCCGCCGGTACCACCACCTCCGCCACCACCACCTTCTCCGCCTCCCCTCCCCTCGGGCATGGCGGGACAGACCGCCGCGCGTCCAAACGTCGCATCTGTTGCGAATACCAATTCAGTCCCAGCGCCACCAGCCACAACTTCACCTTCAGAGATTTCTTCGCTCTCTCAATCGCTGCGAGATCGCCAACGTCAACATCGGCCGGGCCTCATATCACGCCTGCTCGACCGACTCGCCAAGAGCAAAGACACTCCGCCGTGGTTGATCAGCATGATCATCCATATCGCTTTGCTGCTCATCTTGGCTGCGTTTCCACTCGTTCAAGTTCTGAAGGAAGGGATCTCGCTCACCGCTCATTTCGATCGAGGCACCGAAGAAGTCACCATGCTCGATGCTGATTTCGGTCTCGAAGAAAATGCGGAGTTCGAAGTTAGTGAGCAATCCCCCACTGAAGCCGTCACGCCTAGTGATTTGGAATCGCTCGAAGAAACGGAACTCACCACCGACATGAAGCTGGATGAAATTGCCGTTGAACGTGGCTTCGCGGGTCGATCAGGTTCGCTCAAGAAAGCTCTTCTCGGCGCTTATGGTGGAACCGGCGAAACAGAAGATGCAGTGGCGCTCGGTTTAGCTTGGCTCAAAAAGAACCAGCGCAATGGTGGTAATTGGAGTTTGAAAGGACCCTTCAAAGGTGGCGCTGCTAATGAAGATATTCCAGCTGCCACTTCGATGGCCCTACTCGCTTTTTTGGGAGCTGGCAACACACATAAATCGGGCGAATATGCTGATGTGGTCGACAAAGGCATTCGCTATCTCGTCTCGCGTCAATCCGACGATGGCTTCCTCGCTGCTGGCTCGCCGCCGCGCCAAAAAATGTATTCACACGCGCAAGCTACCATCGCTCTCTGCGAACTTTATGGACTAACACGTGATCCCTATCTCGAAGAACCGGCCAAAAAAGCGGTTCAGTTTTGTATCGAAGCTCAAAGTGCACGCGGCGGTTGGCGCTATGAGCCTCGCGAAGATCAAGACGTGTCGGTCACCGGTTGGTATGTCATGGCTTTGATGAGCGCTCGTATGGCAGGAATACCGATCGACTCGGAAGTCTTCTTCAAAATTGGACGATTCCTCGATACTGTGCAACGCGAGGATGGAGCACTTTACACGTATCAAGACTATGATATTTATCCTTCCATTTCGATGACCGCAGAAGGTTTGCTGTGCCGTGAGTATCTCGGCTGGGAAAAGGACCGTAAAGAGCTTCATATTGGAGCTGAAGCATTACTCGATCATCCAATCTCTTGGGATGATAAAGATCGCAGCGTTTACTATTGGTACTACGCCACTCAAGTTTTGCATCATATCGGCGGCGACAAATGGCGACGTTGGAACGAAACGATGCGAGTCGCCTTGCCAGGAGGGCAATCCAAAGCTGGGCCTGAAGCTGGAAGCTGGGACCCTGCCGGTGATGCGTACGGTTCACCGGGAGGCCGACTCTACACCACTTGCCTCTGTATCTATTGCCTCGAGGTTTACTACCGTCATATGCCGCTGTATGGTTTTGAACGCAAGTAGCTCGGCAGTCCGCAGGCTGAGTGGATTGGCAGGCTGAGAGGATCGCTGCCGAGGTTTTTGGGGCGCTGATTTGGCGAGTTGATTCTGGGTTGACGAGGTTGTTCTGGGCGCGTTGCGGCAGAGGACTGCCGCACTACGTTTGCCGAAAGACTTCTTGGCCGTCGATGGTGATTCGAAATGTGGCGAGACGGAGAAAACGGCCAATGGTAACTTCCACCACCCAATGAGAATCGGGTAATCCAGGGGCAAGCGGTTGGTAGAACTCAATAAAACGTTGAAACCAAACCCAAGTGATACACCACCATACCACCTTGCCGTTCAAATGAATCACCTGACGAAAATTGATGCCCGAATAAGATAATGTCCAAGGATGACTGCCAGACTTCACCACTTCGATCGCTAACAGCCCTCTCTGTACACACACCGCTTCCGAATCCACATTGTCTTCGCTCAACGATGCCTTCAGCTCATCAACGCCAAGCTGAGTTGAGGGTGGTGCAAATGGGTTCGACGACGGTTGTTTCATGACATCGATAACAGATAAGGTTTCAAGTCATACGATTACTTCTGCGGAACCTGTTTGTCTAACTCGAGTATGTTCTGAATCAGGATTGTGCCGGTTCGTTCGCCCAAGGAAACTCTAGACACGTAGTTGTATTTCGAAAAGCTCATGAAATCGACTTCTGTCAAGATATATCCGAATGCGTCGTTGGTTAATCCAAAAAGCATGTTCTGCTCACCACTCATTTTGCGTTTCAGATACATGCCGATGTTGGGTAGGGCTTCGCCGGGAATCGTGGCGATGCGAGTTGGACCAAGTTGTATCAACTGAATACGAGAGGTAATCGTACGTTTCTCTTTGTTATGGGGATACTTCAGCGGTGAATACTGAACTACAGCCCACAGATCATTTGAATCGACTGGGAACTCGACCAAGCGATGTACACATTGAACCGTCGGATTGGCAATCGTTGGTGTATCTCCGAGGATTCGCAAGGATTCATTGGCAAGTTGTTCGCCGATACGGACGCACTCACTCCATTCGCGTTTATCATGCCAACGACCCTTCAGTGGATCGGCCACGTTGGTTAAGTCGCGATTGTCGGCGGTGATCATGCCCCCTTGAGCGCTGTTCATAAACAAAGCGACGCCCCCCACCTGCTTTTCAATCCGATCGCACATCGGGCCGATAAGATCTGGGCTCATCGCGCCAACTTCATTGCCAAGTACTTCGGGATGAATGGCATAGTTGACGAGAGTCGCAATCGGTTTGTTTAGTTGATCGACGAATTGAAGCACGTTCGCGCGCGGATCATAGAGTTCGATGGCGTAGTAGTTGTAAGCAACTTGGCCTTCGACATTTCCAACTGCGGAACGAAATCTTGCGGGCTGCGATTTTTGATCTGCTTCGTTGATGGCTTCTGCTATCCACTGACAAACTTTGTCTAAGTAGTTTAGGTCTGCTGTGTGTCCTCCTTTGCCATCTGGGAAAGCATAGAAATCGGGACAGCTGTGTGTATGTGTTGCGCCGACAATGATGTTTTCGGGTTTGATCCCTGTCACTTGCGCGGCAACTTTCGAAATTAAAACGGACGGAAATCCGAGTGCATCGACACTGACGATGGCGAACTTCGTGTCCCCGCTACTCACAACGACGGCACGTGTGGACATTTCACCCAGCTTTTTATTGGCAGGTGCCGTAGGGCCCATGCCACCAGAGACGGGCAAAAGTGAATCGGGCGTAATGACCCGCATGGCGGCGCCCACTTTGAGCTCATCTGCAAAGAGTGAAGAATTGGGCAGAAACCAGCTAGCAGCCACCACGAAAAGCAACGCTTGCCAAAGTACGGTACGCATGGGAGAGAGTCCGGTGTCTATTGTGAAGGTAATTTGGATAGCTGGATCGACAGATCGGCAATGTATCCCTCATTATACCGGTCCCATAAGGCAACAAAAGATGCAGCTCTAGGCGCTTAATCGGAGCGGATTTCGGTCGGTTTTCGCAAACCCCCGGAAATTGGCCCAAATCGAAAGTGTTTGGAGGCCATTCCTAGGAAGCAGACAAAAAATACTTAGAATTCGTGGCTCGACGACAAAAAATGTGTCGCTCCTGGCCTCATGCATTATAGGGACGAACATTTACCGACCTAATGAACTACCTGCTTCAACCGAATGGTCTGAGTTCACGCATGGCGAGTGATGAGGATAGTGATGACGAATTTCGGGCTGCGTTAGCGCGCGGCGATGAGTCGGCGTGGTTCGTCTTTCATCAACGTTACACTGAGCGTTTGATTCGCTACGCCCGCGTGATCGCGAAAGATGAAGAGCTAGCACGTGATGCGGTGCAAGCGATCATGGTTGGGTTGGTTCGCAACCGCAAGAACTTGGACCAAGTCAGAGATTTTGAGGCTTATTTATTCTCGGCGCTGCGTCGCGATTTATGGCGAATCGTAAAACGCGCGAAGAAAGAAGCTTCGTTGTTGGTCCCCTTGGAATCGGATATCCATGGTAACGGCATTGAGCTTCCACTTGACGAGACGAAACTCCCTTCGTTGAGCCATGAAGAACGCGATTCGTTGATGGTCGCGTTGAGCCAGCTCAAGAGTGAGCAGCGAGTTGCGATCGAGTTACGTTTTTTTGGTGAGCTGACGTTTGAGAAAATCGCTGCCGTTCTTGAGTTGCCTATGGGGACGGTTGTGTCTCGCTTTCTCGCTGGCCTGCAACAGTTGCGGCTCCGTTTAGAGGAACAAGTATGACGAACTCGAATGAATCTGCAGATAGCAGCGAGTGGGATGCCTTAGAAGTATCCGTCCGCAAAGAAGTTCAGGAGAGTACCGCTTTTGAAGTGGACGCAAAGCATACAGCTTTGGTTTGGAATTCGATGTTGGGTGAGTTGCAACGCGATGAGGTGACTGTCGCGACTGAACATACCATTCGCGAATCCAAGAGGCGTCGCGAGCTTTCGTTTCGCGCTGTTCTAGCCATTGCAGCAAGCGGTTTACTTTTGACGCTGAGTTCTGTGTTCCTTGTCGCGTTGAAACATCGGCGAGATGGCACCGTGGCGTCGACGGTTACCCATGTCGAACATCTGATGCGAAAAAATCGATCGGTTGAAAGAGCCAGCCACGATTGGCTCCCGGAAGAACGTGAGATCTGGAAAAAAATGATGAGTCAATCCGCTGCGGGGGTAGATCCAGATCAAGCGGTTGTTTTAGAGAAATAAATGATTGAACGAAACGCTCACGCTAAAGGATAAATCCAATGGGGAAAGGAAAGACAATGTTGAAACGTGGTTTGATCGGAGTGATCACGGTCCTAGCGATAGGGTTAGGGTGGTTGAGTTGGTTGAACTATGCAGCTGGGGAGCGTGTGGCTGCTGCTCGGGAAGCTATTGTGAAAGCGGGACGCCCGATTCACATCAAAGATCTCTACTCGACGAATGTTCCCGATGCGGACAATGCGTTTGTGGAATTTGCGAAATGGAAGGAAGAGATCAAGGTCGCGGATGCTGCTGTTAGTGGAACGCGCGAGAAACAAACGCCATATTTGGAGGACCGCAAACTTACGCCAGAAGAAATCGACGAGCTAGCCGCGATCTTGGCGGCTCACCAGGTGATGATCGACGACTTGGTGGTAGGTTCCAAGAAAAAACAGCTGCGAATACCGATCGATGTCGACAAGCCTGAAACGGTCGTCGAAGAACTTCTGAATCGATCACAGGAGTTTCGCTCGATTGCACGTGTTCTTTCGGCAAATGTGCGATTGAAGATTGCCCAAGGAAAAAATGATGAAGCGCTGGAGAATGCGGTTGCCATTCTGAGATGGAGTCAATTGACGACGCAGCAGCCGACGTTGGTTAGTTATTTGGTTGCTTTAGCGGTGCGCGGAATTGGAATCTCATATGCGGCGGAGGTCTTGTATGCGGGACCCGTTCAAGAAGAATCGCTGAAGGAACTTGAAGCTGTATTGTTATCGTTTGAAACCAATGACGTTTGGAAGAATACCGTCTATTCGGAGATTCCATTTTTCGTCGATGTGTTTCATCCACAGATGCCGGTGGCCACACGCCATTTGTGGTTTTCGTTGAATGCTGAAGCGGACTATCTGGAGACCATGCGAATGAGTGCCGAAAGGCCCGTGGTGAAGGATGGTGTGTTTGCTAAGGAGACTGCTGAGAAGGGCTCGGTTTTGCCTACAAGTTGGATTGTGGTTTCGGTGTTGCCTGCCTTGAATGCTGCAGAGGAAGCGACGAAGCGTGTGGAGGCGCAGACGCGTTGTGTGTTGGCTTTGTCGCAATGGCGACGACAAGGCGCCACAGCGATCGATATCAAGGATTTGCAATTGCGGGGGAATATTGCCATCGATCCCTATGATGGTGGAGCACTCAAGGCTCGCGTGTCTGAAGTGGGGCTGGTGTTCTATACAGTGGGAAATAATCGCGTGGATGATGGCGGCGACAAGTCGTTTTTGACTCAAGCTGATGTTGGGGTGTTGCCGCTGGAACTGCGGATTAAGTTGGCTGAAGAGGAGTAGTGCGGCAGTCCTCTGCCGCAACGCGGCTTCCATCGGGACAAGCCCGATGGAGAGCAGGGAGCGGGGGTGTTGGGGATGGCACGCGGTGCGAGTGGCGGGGTGGTAGCCTGGTAAGTCGTGCTTCCATCGGGACAAGCCCGATGGAGAGCTGGAGCGCGCGGGTACGAGGAAGGGCGCGCGGGGAGAGGGCTGGATGGTAGCTGGTAAGTCGTGGCTCCCATCGGGGCAAGCCCGATGGAGAGCGAGGGGAGCGAGTGTTGGGATGGTGCGCGGTGTGGAAGGGCTGTGAGGTAGCTGGGAGGTAGCTGGTAAGTCGTGTTTCCATCGGGACAAGCCCGATGGAGAGTTGGGGGGCAGCGGCCGGAAAATCAAGGGGTTTGCGAAACTTTTACTCGTTCTGCCTCCCTTGGCTTTACGCCAAGGGAGCAGCGACTTACTGGCTACAGTTTTGATCGCTATGCTGATGGTTTTGGGCCGCGTCCGTTTGATCCGCGGTCCAAAATCGGGCTATTGTTCGCATGTGCAGTATGTGCTAGGGTGTTCAGTTTTTCGTTTGACCCTGGAAATTGACCCCATCTGTGTTGTGTGCTGTATGCCTATCCCAATCTATACGCCAGAAAATACCAAAGTTGCCTATCAGCTGAATTGGTCGCTGGGATTGTTTTTTCGAAATGCATTCCAGGTCCCTGCGGACCATTTCAAAACGCTTAGAGAAGTTACAGAACAAGATTCCGTTCGCATTCTGGAACACTGGCAGCCCGATGTGGGACAACTACGATTTCTTTTGAGCACTCAGCCGCAAGTTGCGCCGAGTGATGCGATTCGTTCTGTAAAAGGGCGCCTACAATATTTGTTACGCGATTCAAACCCTAAGCTTTTTCGTCGCAACTACAACATGGTTAGCGTAGGTGAAACTAGTAACGATCGCTTGAACGCCTATGTGGCCAAGCAAGCGAAACGACATCCCATGGCGGATCCGCTAGTTCAAAAGCATTTCGAATCGCTTCAGTTCTTTGATTCCAACATTAATCTAAAAGAGGTTCGATATAGTTCGCATGGCCAGTTCAATAACAACTTGCATATCGTTATCGAAAGCCGCGATCATTTACACAACGTCGATCAACGGCAACTCAGTCTGATCCGATCGATGATTGTGCGAGCTTGCCAAAAGAAACAACAGCTTTTGTCTCGAATCGGCATGGTATCAAACCATCTACATTTGCTGTTGGGATGTGACGTAACCAGTTCGCCTCAAGCGGTTGCTTTATCGCTGATGAACAACATGGCCTATGCAATCGGCATGAAAGCGTTGAGTGAGTTTAGTTACTATGTTGGCACGTTCGGGTCCTACAACCGCGATGCGATTCGACAGAAATTAATGAATCGGTGAAGGTGAGGGACGCGGTGCAGATTTGTAGCTGGTAAGTCGTGGCTTCCATCGGGGCAAGCCCGACGGAGAGCTGGAACGCGGCAGAGAAGGAAAGCTTACAGCAACAAGCCGGCGATGCAACCTGTCATTAGGCAGGCGAGCGTGCCGCCGATCATCGCACGTAGGCCTAGTTGAGCGATTTCGTTTTTGCGTTCAGGAGCTAAGCCCCCAATACCGCCGACTTGGATACCAATTGCGCCAAAGTTCGAAAAGCCGCACAGCGCATAGGTCATGATACGAACGGTTCGCTCGGATAGCTTTGTGGGCGAGTCTGACTGGACCATTTGTCCAAGTTGTTCATAGGCAATAAACTCATTGGCGATCATCTTGATGCCCAGCAGCCTCCCAGCCAGCAAACATTCGCCACTTTCTATACCCATCAAAAATGCAATCGGACAAAACAGATAGCTCAACGCACCCGATAAAGTTAACGTGGCATTTCCTTTCGCATCGACAAAACCGACCAGAGCACCAGCTTGTCCAAAGAGCCAATCACACATTGCAATCAGAGCCAAGAAGGCCAGTAACATCGCACCAACATTTAACGCCAATTGCAATCCGTCTGAAGCGCCTTGTGTTGCAGCTCCGATGAGATTCGGTGAAGTTCGCGGCAAGTCGAGCTGAACGGTTTGCAATGTCTTCTCAGGTTCTGTTTCAGGAACCATTAACTTCGCAATGAGCAAAGCAGCGGGAGCACTAATGACACATGCCGTTAATAAATCACCGGCACTCACGCCCATCTGGCTATAGGCTCCAAGCAAGCTGCCGGTCACAGTAGCAAAACCACCAGTCATGAGCGCGTTTAATTCTGATCGCGTCATCTTCGATAAGTAGGGTTTAACAACCAGCGGAGCTTCGGTGTGACCGACAAAGATATTTGCAGCAGCCGAAAGGGTTTCTGGGCCAGAGGTCTTCAGTGTCTTTTGCATTATCCACGCAATCGAACGGACCAATACTTGCATCACACCTAAATGATATAGCACAGCCATCAGTGTCGAGAAGAAGATGATGGTTGGCAAAACACCAAACGCAAATGTGGTGACCAAATTGGTGTTCATGATCGGTGGTGCACCATTGACGGGTTCACGCATCGTAAAGAGAAATCCGCTGCCAGCTTCTACAAACGACATCAACTTGGAGACTGCTTGATTGACCTGCTGGAAAATCCATTGCCCAACACTGGTCTTGAGCATGAAGACCGCTAACGAAATTTGTAATAGCAGACCACCTATGACCACGCGCCATGGAAAGCGTTTTCGATCCGTCGACATACTCCAAGCAATCGCCACAAAAGCAAAGATTCCCACGAAGCTGATGAGCTTTAGAATCATAAACGCCCTATGAAGATTTAACGTTGGGTGTTAAAGATGCGATCACCTGCATCCCCGAGGCCTGGCACGATGAACTTGTGACTGTTTAGTTCTGGATCAACCGTGCAAACATAAATCGAGACATCGGGGAATTCACTTCGAACCGCATCGATACCAGGTTGAGCGGCGATGACGCTAAAGACTCGAATATCTTGAACACCCCATTTTTTGAGGGTCGTGATGGCCATACGAGTTGATCCCCCAGTCGCCAACATGGGATCGAGGACAATGGCGATGTCTGTCGCTCCATCGTCGGGCAATTTGCAATAGTATTCGACCGGTTTGGCTGTGGCTTCATCGCGATACATGCCTAAGTGCCAGACTTCAGCGTCGGGTAATAGGTTTAGCAGTGGATCGACCAAACCCAAACCGGCTCGCAAGATGGGGACTAAGGCGATACGAGCGGCTAGGCGTTGCGTGGTTAGAGGTGCAACGGGCGTTTGGATCGGGAAGTCTGCGGTTGGAAGCGACTCGGTGACCTTGTAGGCCAGCAGCATCGACAGTCGTTCGATTTGTTGCCGGAATAAGGGAGGGGGAGTTTCTTTGGCTCGCAGGATCGAAAGATGATGATCGACTAATGGATGTTGAAGAACGATCAATTGCCCCACAGTCAAAACCTCAGCAGCGTGCCTAATACGAAGTGCAATGAAAGAACGAGCGGAGTGTAGCTCATCAGCATCGTAAAAGCAATTGTGAGAAGTAGTTCGGTCCGTCCCGGCCGCAATGACAACTACAAATTAACAAATCTCACGACGCTGTAGCGTGGTAAGTCGCTGCCTCCATCGGGACGAGCCCGATGGAGAGCGAGATACGCGTGGATATTTGAGTGGTGGCTGTAGCCGGTAAGTCGCTGCTTCCATCGGGGCAAGCCCGATGGAGAGTATAAAAAGTTACAGCGTTTTGAGAACTTTCTCCAACAACGCTTTGGTTGCGCGAATACCGGCATATTCGTCGAGCTTGCTGCCTTCATATTCGATGCCGATGTAGCCCGAATATTTCGAAGCGGCGACGAGTTTCATCATCTTGGCATAATCGGTGTGGGTTTCGTTTCCTTCCGCATCGAAGTCATGGCTCTTAGCGCTGACGCCCTTGGCGAAAGGCATCGTTTCTTCAACGCCCATGTAACGATCGTAGTCGTGGAAGTTTCCGAAGTCAGGCAGAGTACCGCAGTTGTCCATACCAACGGTCTTCATCACACCAGCGAGCCATTTGCCGTTAGAGCTCAAACCACCATGGTTCTCAACAATAACGCCGATGTTGTGAGGCTTCGCATATTCGCAAACGCCGCGAAGGCCATCAGCGGCAAGTTTGGTCTGCTCTTCAAAACTACCTTCTGCATAAGCGTTCACGCGAATCGAGTGGCAGCCGAGGAACTTCGCTGCATCAACCCACTTGTAATGATTCTCAATCGCTTGTTTGCGTTTGGCAGAATCGGGATCGCCCAATTTGCCTTCGCCATCGATCATGATCAAGACATTGGTGACGCCCAAGTCTTCGCTACGCTTCTTTAGGTCGGCTAAGTAGCTGGCGTCTTTCGCTTTATCTTTGAAGAACTGGTTTACATATTCAACGCCATCGATACCAAATTCTTCTTTGGCCATTTTAGGAAAATCAAGGTTGCTGATTTTGTTGGCGAACAAAGTTTTATGCAACGACCATTCAGCCAAAGAGATCTTGAAGCGAGGTCCTTCGTTTGCGGCAAAAGCCCAAGGGGAAAACGAAGAAGAGAGGTTCAAGGTGGAAACAGCTGCTGCGGCGGCTACGGAGTTGCGAAGGAACTGACGTCTTGAAGCAAAGCTCATGCGGAGAGGCTCCTGGCAGAGGTGAGGTGTACGAAAATGCGATTCATGACAAACGTGTGATCGCAGAAAATAGTTCGTTGTGATTATAGTCCATTTCACACAAATGTGGGGTGGTCAGTGTTATGGATTGCATAATTGGTTTGGCCCATGCAACCGGAAGGCCTTCGCTAGCTAATTCAAATTCCCAGAAATCTGTTCTGAAGATTGCTGGGAAGGAGGATCGATATGGATCGCAGGCATGAGGAGTCGTTTCATTTTTCGTGATGACGAGTCTTCGCAAATTGGGCCATGGACGGCGCAGATCTGGACAAATTATCCCTAGCTGCGGAATTCGTAACATGGTCGCTGGCAAACCGCATTATCTGCTTTATTGCGGCGTGGTCGTCAACCCGATGCCACCACTTCCTGGAGGAGCGTCAGTACCTTCTCAAGGGGGGAGCAAGTGGCACTTCGTATTGGAATCACTCGAATCGGAAGAGCGATTAGAGGCGATTGATTACGAAGCGGAAGGTAGCCCAGATCGTCTCGCTCTTTTGGCGTTGGTCCGAGGTTTAGAGGCGTTGGAACAACCCAGTCGAGTCACCCTGCTTACGCCCAGTCGATATGTCAGCCGAGGGCTGCGGTTCGGCTTGTCGGAATGGCAAGAAAACGAATATCGCTGGGAGCATTTCGGAACATGGCGTCCAGTGCGCAACGCCGATTTGTGGCGCCGCGTGCAACATGCCTTAGGTTTCCATGATGTGCTGTGCAGAATGGCACCTGAAATGAACCAAGTTGCCGAAACCGAAGAACTCGAAATTGCCAGTTTGCGGAAGAGCACCCGCCCTATTTCCAAGCCACTGTCGAACATCCCCCCATCCACCAAGAGCGTATCGGACCGATGTCTGGACTCGATCCGCGATTTGGGGCATTGGCTGACAGGAAAGTCAGCTGGCGGCTTGGAATTGGCGACGACTTAATCCCCTGCCCTACTACGACCAGATAACCCATTAGCTTATAACAATTGAAATAGAACGGAGTTGGACGTGCGAACACAGGTACCGCTTCATGGAATCCGTCGGGTGATCGAAGGAACTCATGAGAACCCTGGTGAGGTGTTGGGGCCACATCGAATCGAGCAAGATGGTCGGGAAGCTTTAGCTGTCCGTGCCTATTTGCCCGGATCCCAACAAGTGTGGTTGGTGGATAAAGAACATCGAGCCGTTCGCCCGATGCGAAAGATCCATCCCGCGGGCTTTTATGAAGGATTATGCCCGCTCGGAAGCACGGAGCCCAACAGTCAATATCTACTGAGAGTTGCCAACGAACGAGGTGAAGTGACCGAGATGCAGGATCCGTATGCCGTTGCTCCATTGATGACCGATTTCGATCGATACCTTTTCGGTGAAGGCCGAAACTGGAACATCTATCGACGCTTAGGAGCACATTGCCGAACGGTTAATGGCGAAGTAGGTGTCAACTTTGCCGTGTGGGCTCCCAATGCGCAATCCATTCAAGTGGTGGGCGACTTCAATTTTTGGGATGGCCGACAACATGCGATGCGCAAACAAGTTCCTTCGGGGATTTGGGAGCTCTTTGTCCCAGCTGCAAAGGTTGGACAGAAATACAAATTCCGCATTCGCTCCTTAGATGGGCAAACGATCGACAAAAGCGATCCGTTCGGCTTCTACGCTGAATTGCCTCCGCGCACTGCTTCAGTCATCACCGAGTTGGGTAACTTTACTTGGGCCGATGATCAATGGATGGAACGTCGCGCTGCCGAAGATCCTCTTCGCAAACCCATATCAGTTTATGAACTTCATCTTGGTAGTTGGAAACGTGATTCGCGCGGAATTCATGGCTGGATGAATTATCGCGAAATCGCGCATCAAGTTGTCGAGTATTGCCGACAAACGGGTTTCACGCACATCGAATTGATGCCCGTCAGCGAGCATCCATTCACCGGTAGCTGGGGTTATCAAACCGTTGGTTACTTTAGCATTACGAGCCGATACGGCACGCCAGAGGATTTCAAGTATCTCGTTAACTACTGCCATCAAAATGGCATTGGAGTTCTGATCGATTGGGTACCGGCTCACTTCCCCAAAGATGGCCACGGTTTGCGCCGATTTGACGGCAGCGCACTCTACGAACACGAAGATCCACGTCAGGGTGAACATCCTGATTGGGGAACGATGATCTTCAACTATGGTCGCAATGAAGTTCGCAACTTCCTCATCGCCAACGCATTGTTCTGGCTCGATGAATATCACATCGACGGCCTACGCGTCGATGCCGTGGCTTCGATGTTGTATCTCGATTACAGCCGCAAACATGGCGAATGGGTTCCGAACGTGCATGGTGGACGAGAGAACCTCGATGCTATTCATCTGTTGCGCGAGTTCAATGCCCAAGCCCATGCTCAATACCCTGGTGTGCTGACGATTGCAGAAGAATCGACTGCTTGGCCAGGCGTTAGTCGCCCCGTCGAAAGCGGTGGATTGGGATTCTCGCTCAAATGGAATATGGGCTGGATGAACGATACGTTGCGGTACATGCGACATGATCCCATTCATCGCAAATATCATCATGATGAGATCACTTTCAGCTTGATTTATGCGTTCACCGAGAACTTTGCTCTACCTCTCTCGCACGATGAAGTCGTACATGGCAAGGGAGCGTTGGTAGCACAGATGTCTGGGGATCTATGGCAGAAATTTGCCAATTTGCGATTGCTCTACAGCTACATGTGGACGCATCCAGGCAAGAAGCTGCTCTTCATGGGAAGTGAAATCGCCCAATGGCATGAGTGGAATCATGATGCTGAAATTCAGTGGGATTTGTTGAAGTGGGATAATCACGCGGGCATGCAACGCTTGCTTGGTGATCTCAACCGCTTATTGGTTCAAGAGCCATCTTTGCATCAAGTTGACTTTTCAGCAGAAGGCTTTGAATGGGTCGATTGCTTGAATCGTGAAGATAGCACTCTATCGTTTATTCGCTACGCCGAAGATAAATCGAATTGGTTATTGGTGTGCTGTAACTTCACTCCAGTGGTTCGCGACTATCGAGTTGGTGTGCCTGCCAACGCATTTTATCGCGAGATCTTCAACAGTGATTCGGCTTACTACGGGGGTAGCAACGTGGGTAACTTCCCAGGTGTGCAAGCCGAAACGATTCCGCAACACGGCCGACCGCAATCGATCAATCTCCGTTTGCCCCCATTGGCGACGATGGTTTTCAGACCTGAACGCTAATCCATTGAAGCCTGCAAATTCGCACCCCGTCATCGCGCTAAGACCGATAGCGCGATGATGTATGGTTTCTATGGTGAATGTTAGAAGCACTTATGGCGCGAGATTGAGACGCGGCTTGCGAGAGCGAATCAGTTCGCTTTCGTATGCGCGACGAGAGGCGAGTTTTTCCCCTGGTGATCCTGCGGCGAACTCATGCAGCTCAATCGTCAGTTCTGTGCCGCCATGCTCAAGCATGTAGTTACGGAGTTGATCGCGATCGGATTTTTTCAGATGATGTGTCAATCTTTCGCGCAGATTATTGGATTGCCCAATGTAAAGGTAACCGGTTGCATCTCGGAAGATGTAGATACCAGGGCGAGTAGTTGTTCGAGGTAATTGACGGGTCAGTTCATCAAGTGTGTATTCGCTAATGTTGACCTTCCAGTCACTTGCTTGAACGACTAATTCGGGTTGTAGTTGTCGTGACTTGCGGAGTCTGAGAGCCGCTTTGCGCAGAAGGTATACATCCGTGTTCGGGGAGAGTTCGACGGCCAATTTGTCAAAAGCTTTCAGTAACTCAGGGTCGCATAATATTTGATCGAAGTGAACTTTCCTTTCATCTGCCATGCGCCGAGCGGCAATCTCCGCAGCGATCGTAAAATCTTCAAGGGATGTGCGGTCCCTTTCTGTCGCACGTATCTTCAGTCGTCCTCCCTTGCGGACTCGCAGGAGAGTTTCGAAAAGGCATGTCTCATCGGTATCAGTGCCAGCGAGTCGGCACGCTTCTACAAATTTCTGTCGCCGTTGATCGTGCAGCATCACTTCATCGACGCTCCACCCCTCAGCTGACTTTTCAAAGGCCTGAACGACTAACTTTTCAATGTCTGGCGACTTCGATTCGACTGGCGTGGTTTGTGTCGAGCCAACTTGCGACAAGACGAGCAAATTTGTGGCGGTTAGTAGAAAAACAACGATTCGTGAGAAAGTTAGAAGCATAAACAACAGATCGCAAAATCGGGAGAATAAACGGATCAGACTTTCAATTGATGAGTAGTGTGCAAAATTATAGCAGAATTCGTGGGGCACATTCCACTGGGCTCTAGTCGCCGTAGAGTCAGCCATTTATCATCTAACGACCAACCGGTTGGTTGATGCGGTAGCGTTCAGCGAAATGTGGATAGGGGCGAGTCGATTTGAAGCGAATTGAGGCAATACTCGTCGTTGGGGCTGGTTGGGTTGGTCGCCAGATTGCTATGACCATGGCAGCCGGTGGTTGCCGTGTTTTTTTGATGGATGAAAAATCCGAAGTTATCACTCAAGCGCTCGCCTGGATGAATGGTCAAGCAGGTCGATTGTTTGCCGCTGGAAGTTGGACCGAGAAACAACGCGACAACGTGCGCGAGTCGATTATGGGAGTGAATCCCAAGAATCTTTCGGTGTTGGAACCCGATTTGGTGATCGAGTGCGTGCCCGAACAAGCGTCACTTAAGAAACGCGTCTTGAAATCATTGGGAGAGAAATGCGGAAAGGACGTCATCATCACGTCCAACAGTTCGTATTTTGTCCCCTCGATGTTCCAAGGTTCGATTAAGAATCCCGAACGGTTCCTGCATTTTCACTTTCATGTTCCCGTTTTTCTTACTAACGCTGTAGATGTCATGCCGTGGTCAGGAACGAAGCCTGAGATCGTGCAACGGTTGATCGAATTGTCGGAACGAATCGGACAGAAGCCGTTGGTGTGTCGTCAGGAACACCCAGGCTACGTCTTCAATTGGCTACTGCAAGCGTTGTTGAAAGCGGCCATGGAGCTCGCCCAACAAGGTGTCGCCGATCCCGCTGAGATTGATCAGCGATGGAAGGATCTAACAGGGATGAAACGGGGGCCATTCTGGATAATGGATCAGATAGGGCTAGATGTTATTCATCAAGTTCTTCAAAATGGTCGCTTCACGCAGCCGATTGCCGCGGAAGTTTTGATTGAATTTTTAGAGCCTCTTGTCGCTTCAGGGAAACTCGGCCAAAAGACAGGCCAAGGTTTCTTTGCTTACACGGATCAGATGTTTGATTGGGAAGAAGGATCGCTGGGATGAGTTCTGAAGTGACTAAACGTTCTGTGGTGGAGCTCTACACGGATGGTGCCTGCAGCGGGAACCCTGGGCCGGGTGGCTGGGCCTACATTTTGCGTGATAAGGCGACTAAAAAAGAACGCGTGGATTCCGGGGGGAAGCGTGATACGACCAACAATCAAATGGAGATGATTGCCGTAATTGAGGGCCTGAAGGCACTAAAAAGATCCTGCGTGGTCGAACTCTATTCAGATAGCTCCTACGTGCTGCAAGGTTTGAACGAATGGATGAAGGGCTGGAAACAAAAAGGTTGGCGACGAAAATCTAAGAATGGTGGCTTCGAAGAAGTGAAAAATGTAGAGCTTTGGAAGGAGCTCGATCAATTGATTCAACGCCATGAGATGCACTATCACCATGTGCGCGGGCATAGTGGTCATCCAGAAAATGAACGCTGTGATCAAATGGCTGTTGCCGCCTCACAAACTGTGTAATCGAACACGCAATAATCTGTAACGATGAGGCAAGCAGGAAGGCCTGTTGGAGCGGTAATCGTCCCTCCTCTGGTGATGATTAACGGTTGTAGCGGCTGTGCCGAGAATCCGTAATCTTCCAAACATTCGACGGGTAAGGGGCCGATACCCTGCAAAGAGGAGCACTGTAGCTCCAGAGCGACTACCATATCGTGGTAGTTGTTCCAAGGAAGAAGCAGGGAAGTTTACCCAGGCGGTATAGTTTCACAACGAACGCCAAAGTCGCCAAGGATGGTGAGTCATGCTGTTGCGGTTTGGAACTCGCACGTTTATTAAGAGCTTATTGATTGCCGCTGGTTTGCCAGCCATTCTTGCCGCTCAGAGTCCATACACATTGCCAAGTTATCCGCAAAATCCTGCCGGCGTTCCATCAGGGTACAACGCGCCTGTCGGATACGGAATGCCGTCAGGTTACATTGCCCAACCGCAGATCAACAATAGCGCGCCAGTTGCCGCGCCGATCTCTGTGCCTGTCTCCGGCGGTGCCGCAGTGCCTGGCTATTCCGCCACTGGATTCAGCAACGGCTTAGCTCCATCGTCGATTACATCAGGCATGAGTGCACCCAATATCACCGCTCCGATGGGATCGGTTCAGAGCGTGCAAGGCTCTTCGATGCCGAACGCTGTTCCCGCATCAGGGTTTGCCGGTCAGGGGGCGCAGTACCAACGGCCAATCATGCCAACACGTTTGGTTTCGAATGCAGCGTTCAGCGACGAACCAACCATGAGCACATCCGAAGCCTTCCAAAGCTCCAGCGGTCCCTCTGGCAATTGCCAGACCTGTGGAACCACTGGCTACACCGGGCCGACGATGGATAGCGGACTCGATTATAGTTGCAATGGAATGCCGTGGTGCGATGGACCATCAAACTCCGGTTGCTTTGCGTCGTTGGAAGCACTGTTGTTCTTTATGAGTAAGCCCAATGTGGCAACCTTCGGCGACGAGGCATCAGAGCGCGTCGTTACGAACAACGGCGTGACCTACATGTTTGAGAATTCGCTCGATTCGTCGTGGATCAGCAACGACGGAGGTTGGGGGCAAAGACTCGATTTCGGAAACGTTAATCAAGATTGTGGATGGTATGTCAGCCTATGGAATGTCAAGCAAGCTCAAACATATAGCACTTCGGGGGTTTCTTTTGTCCCGGCTGACCCTAACGGGCTGATGCGTGGGTTTGTTGATGGAAACGGTGACAGTATCGATGACGACTTAGATGGCGATAGCGTTTACGGGCGAAGCGGTCGGGACTTGGGTACTTTCGACGCCGGACCGCCTCCAGGGTTTATTCCACCATTGGACGGTCAACCTGACGTTGGTGCTCCGTTAGACGCTGACGATATGGTGACTTGGTTGCAGACGTTTAACAACGTTACCTCTTCTAATAAGTTGACCTTGATCAACGCCGAACTGAATCGCCTGTATCGGGTTCCTGGGCATAGCTGGGCGCATGAAGTCGATTACTATTACGGTATTCGCTACATGCAAGTGAAAGATATCTACAATGTCACGGCTAACGGGAACTTTTTGGATCAAAGCGTGTGGAATGCTGAAAGTGACAATAATTTGATTGGTCCGCAGATCGGTGCAAGATGGGCACGTCGAAACCGCGCGGTTGGCTTCTCAGTAGATGGTCGATTTTTTGCTGCCTATAACCGGCAAGACAACGATCTGCGTGGTTACACCGCCAGCAACTTTGCCGCGAACGGCGCTGCAAACAACCCCGCCGCACTTACAAGTGAATCGTTTGTCGATGGATTTGGAAATGACGCTTTCTCGCCTGTTGGGGAATTGCGTGCAGACATGATTTTGAAGATGAGTCGCTCATGGGCCTTCAAGGTTGGTTACACCGGCATTGTTGTAGGCGACGTGACGCGAGCAAGTCCGAAGATCGTATACGCTCTTCCAAGATCTTCCTTGATTGATGTGGAATCTGACACCACCTTGATTTCGCACGGTGTGAACTTCGGTTTGGAATACAACCGCTAGTTCGACTTAGAGCACATGAGGTCAATGCGATCTTGATTTGAACCAAAAACGCGATCTCGAATGAGGTCGCGTTTTTCATTTATATCTGCGAAAGGGCTTGATCCAAATCGGCGATGAGATCTTCGGGATCTTCTAGGCCGACCGATAGGCGAATCAACCTATCAGAGATTCCGGCTGCCGCTCGAGCTTCAGGAGCGTAACTCGCATGGGACATAGTTGCGGGATGAGCAATGAGCGACTCGACCGCACCCAAGCTCACGGCCAAGCCAAAGAGGTTGGTTGATTTGCAAACCATCTTCGTCGCGTTGGTATCTCCATCAACTTCGAAGCTCATCATGGTCCCGAATAGGCCGCCTAATTGCTCGTAGGCCAGGTCATGACCAGGATGGGATTTTAAGCCGGGATATAGGACGCGTGTAACCTTCGGATGGCGACTTAGATGTTCGGCGATTTGCATCGCAGTACGACATTGTTCCCGCATCCGAATTTCGAGTGTCTTGATCCCGCGACCAAGAAGATATGCTTCCAGCGGACCGCAGGCAGAACCACAGGCGTTTTGCACAAAGTAAAGTCGCTTGTGCAACTCCGGGTCGGCGGTGATCAGTGCTCCTACCAAACAATCGCTATGTCCGCCGAGATACTTCGTAGCCGAATGCATAACGATGTCCGCGCCCATTTCTAGAGGACGGCAGAGCGCAGGAGAGGCAAAGGTATTGTCAACGCCAAGGAGTAGCTTGTGTTCCCGTGCGAAGGCAACACATTGACGGATATTGGGAATACTCATCAAGGGATTGCCAATGGTCTCGATCCAGAGCAGTTTTGTTTGCGGGCGAAGAGCAGCTGCTAGTTCTTCTGGTTTCGTAACGTCCACGAGGGTGACTTCGATACCAGAGCGGTCGCAAATCTTGTGGAGCAGGCGGTAGGAACCTCCATAGAGATCTCGCGTGGCGATAATGTGGTCCCCAGCTTTGAATAACATGGTGACACAATGGGTCGCCGCCATTCCAGAAGCGAACAACAAAGCGTTGCTTCCGGATTCAAGATCAGCGACAGTGGTTTCCACATTCTTGCGAGTTGGCGAACCGCTACGCGAGTAATCAAATTCGCCCCACTCCCCTACCCCGGGCTGAATAAACGTGGTTGCCAAATAGATGGGTGGCACCACGGCACCTGTTTGAGGATCAGGTTCGTTGCCGACATGTATTGCGCGTGTCCGAAACTTCATGATTCTAGTGCCTGTGCCAAGTCGGCGATGAGATCTTCAGTATTTTCAATGCCACATGCTAAGCGGATCATGTTGTCGTAGATGCCAAACTTTTGGCGGTCTTCTGGTTTGTAATTGAAGTAGCTCATCACCATCGGTTGTTCGATTAGTGACTCGACGCCACCTAAGCTCGGGCCAATGCGAGGGATCTTGCAGGCGTCGATAATGTTGGCGGTTTCTCGCCAATCCGCATCTTTGACATTGAAGGTAATCAAACCGCCGAAGCCCTTCATGAATTGCTTGGCAACTTCGTGGCTGGGATGAGATTTCAAGCCAGGATAATAGACTTTCTCGACGCGCGGATGTTGTTCGAGGAATTCAGCGATGGCTTGGCCGTTCGCATTGTGTCGTTGCATACGCAATTCAAAGGTCTTCAAGCCGCGTTCGAGCAGATATAAGTTGTGAGGTGAATTGATACCGCCTAGGATACCACGCAGATGGCGGACCGAATCCAGTTTTTCTTTCGAACCTGCGATCACACCCGCAAGCAAGTCATTGTGACCGCCAAGATATTTGGTCGCTGAATGCCACACGTAATCGACTCCGTAATCGATCGGGCGGACATTGTAGGGCGTTGCCAGAGTGGCATCAATGAGCGTCTCGACTTCATGGGCTTTGCCAATCGCCACAAATTGTTCGAGGTCGACACAAGTTAAGTGAGGATTGGTTGGCGATTCGCTGACCAGAAGTTTGGTGCGATCGTTGATGGCCGCTTCCATCGCTTGCATGTCGCCGGTCTTTACCGTGCGGGTGACGACACCAAAGCGGGCAAGATGTTTGTAGCAAAACTCGCGAGAGCGATGGTAACATTCATCGAAAAAGACGATCTCATCACCCGCACTTAGTTTGGCCATTAAGAGCCCGACAATAGCAGCCATACCACTGCTGTAAACAATCGCTTCTTCGGCGTTATCTAACGCAGCTAGTTTAGCTTCGACAACTTTCTCGTTTGGGTTTCCATAGCGACCATATTCTTCTCGTGGTTGCTTTTGCTCGATGAAGTCGATGATGGATTGAGTGTTTGTAAACGTGTATGTCGACGTGCAGCAAATGGGATCGGTGATTGAGTCGGCGTTCTTTTGACGGGCTTCGCCGGCATGAACGCTTAACGTAGAAAAGCCAATTCCATCTTGTTGGAGTTTGGTTCGGTCAGCCGAATGGTGGTTGGCTGAATTGTCACCGGTTGCACGTGTGATGGCGCTCATCGTAACCCTGAGAAAATCAATAACTCGCGAAAAATAGAGACAACGCAATTGCGGCGCGAATTGGGCTACGTTGGGGGGAAGTCGGCAAAGGATTGAGGGTGAAAGTTAATGAAAAACTGTCACCCGATTCCCTAGGACTTCGTTCCAAAGTGGCTCTTTAGCAGTGTAAGGCTGCAAGCGGCCGCAAATCCCTTAGACTGTTAAGTGTAGCCAGTTCGAATCAGGTCGGCAAGGATTCTCGGTAGGTGACGCCCTAAGTAGGCGCGCAATCCGGGGTTCCGGGCTCGTTTTTTCCCGGAAAATCGAAAAGGTTTTCCGTAGGGCGGGTCTCCTGACCCGCCCTGGGAAGACCAAAGAAGGCGGGTCAGGAGACCCACGCTACAAGAGCAGGAGGCACGGGTCAGGAGACCCACGCTACGAAGACTATATCGCACGGGTCGGAGACCCATGCTACGTGTGTGCCAGAGTTTGGCGGATGGGTTTGAAATTCGCTACAATGGAGGCGGATCTGTACCAAGTCGTTTCGAATGGATTTCTAAAAGTGATGCCGGCCATGAAGTTCCGTCAAATAAGTCCCAGCTCGGTTTCTTGTCGCTCATTGCGTTTGAGCACGCTCGGATTTCTAACACTTTTGGCGTTTGCGGCCGGGAATCCTCACAACGGTTGGGGACAAGAACCGCAAGCACCTCAGGCGGAAAGTACACCTTCTTCCGAACCTGCCGAAGAGTCGACGCTTCAATTGAGCGATGCTGAGATTGCCGACTTAGTAGCGAAACTCGGGAGTCAACAGTTCAATGA
>Ga0075158_10000989_pt1 | contig 22256 bp, 23 predicted proteins | sample JI91814BDNA_FD_70968 | JGI IMG/M metagenome (GOLD analysis project Ga0075158, IMG submission 70968) | Wastewater effluent complex algal communities from Wisconsin, to seasonally profile nutrient transformation and Carbon sequestration -... | ecosystem: Engineered > WWTP > Effluent > Algae... | reverse complement strand
CTTCGACGTGGAAATCGTGGAAGTGCGCGAAGCCACCACCGAAGAGCTGCAGCACGGCCATGTGCACGGCGACGGTGGCCACCAGCACTGATCGCTGTGCTCGCGGCAGCTTTGGAACGGCCCGCCTCTGCGGGCCGTTCTCGTATCAGGCCCCGTACTGCGCATAAACTAGCGCTGTGAATCCCCCTCGCGATGACGTAGTGATAATCGGCGGCGGCGTGATCGGCCTGGCCACGGCGGTGGCGCTGGTCGAAGCCGGCCGCGGCGTGCGCGTGCTCGAAGCCGGCACCGCGGGCTGCGGTGCCTCGCATGGCAACTGCGGCACCATCACGCCCAGCCATGCGCCGCCGCTGGCCGCGCCCGGCGTAGTGTTGAAGGGCTTGCGCTGGATGTTCACCCCCGATGCGCCGCTCTATCTCAAGCCGCGTTTCGACCCGGCCTTGTGGCGCTGGCTGCTGCACTTTGCGGCGCGTTGCAACCTCAAGGACTGGCGCCAGAGCACGCAATCGCGTTCGGTGATCCTGGATGACTCGCGCAGCCGGCTCGCCGATTGGGTGGGCAGGTACGGGCTGGAATGCGAATTCGCCGAGGAAGGACTGGATTACGTATTCAACCAGCAGGCCAACTTCGACCACTACCTGCAGGAATGCGAAGCGCTGCGCGAATTCGGTATTGCCAGCGAACTCATCGATGGCGCGGATTACGTACGCGAAGAGCCGGCGTTGAAGCCGGGCGTGGTTGGCGCGGTGCGTTTCCCGGGCGATGGCCGGCTGCGTCCTGATCGTTATGTCGCCGAGCTTGCGCGCGTGCTGCGTGAGCGCGGTGGCGTGATCGAGGAAGGCTGCCGGGTTGAATCGCTGCAGCCTTCCGCGCAAGGCGTCAGTGTGCAGACATCGCTGGGTACAAGGAATGCGAAAGAGGCAGTGATCGCGCTGGGCTCCTGGTCGCCGGAATTGGCGCGCACGCTCGGGCTGACGTTGCCGATCCAGCCCGGCAAGGGTTACTCGATCACGTATTCGCGACCCTCGATCGTGCCGAAGCGCCCCATGGTGCTGAAGGATCGCCAGGTCTGCGTGACGGCGTGGGACAGTGGCTTCCGGCTGGGCAGCACCATGGAATTCTCCGGCTATGACGAAGCCTTGAATGCCATGCGACTGGGTGCGCTGGAGCGCGGTGCCAGTGAATACCTGCATGAACCCGTGGGCGCCACCGTGCACGAACGCTGGTTCGGCTGGCGCCCGATGACCTGGGATGACCTGCCGATACTGGGTAGCGCGCCTGGCCTTGCGCACACATGGCTGGCAACCGGGCACGGCATGCTTGGGGTCAGCATGAGCGCCGCGAGCGGACAACTGATGGCCGATCTGATCAGTGGGAATACACCGAGCATCGATCCCGAGCCGTACCGCATGGAGCGCTTCCTGTGACTGCAAGTGCCGGCCATGGCTATGACTACGATCTCGTGGTCATCGGCGGTGGATCCGGCGGATTGGCCGGTGCATTCCGCGCCGCGTCGCATGGCGCGCGCGTCGCGCTGCTGGAGCCGGGTGAATTCGGCGGTACCTGCGTGAATGTCGGTTGCGTGCCGAAGAAGGCGATGTGGCTGGCCGCGGACCTGGCGCAGCGCATGGACCTCGCCTCGCGCCTGGGCTTCGATTTCAATCCGCCCGCACTTGAGTGGAAGGAATTCATCGTCCATCGCCAGCGCTACATCGCTGGCATCCACGACAGTTACCGCAAGCGGCTCCACGCCGCCGGAATCGTGCACATGCCGTGTCGCGGGCGTTTCGTCGATGCGCACACGGTGGAAACACACCAGGGTTTGCGCGTGACGGCCGCGCATGTGCTGGTCGCAACCGGCGGCAGCCCCAGGCGCCCGGATATCGCGGGTGCGGAACTGGGACTGGTCTCCGATGATTTCTTCAACCTGTGCAGTGCGCCGGAACGCGTGGCGATCATTGGCGGTGGATATATCGCGGTCGAACTCGCGGGTGTGCTGCAGGCGCTGGGCAGCCGGGTGGAACTGTTCGTGCGTGGCCAGCGATTACTGGATTCCTTCGACCAGGAATTGACGGATGAACTCACCGAAAACCTGCGCCAACACGGCATCCATGCGCACTTCGGGCATGCGCTGGCTTCGCTGGAGCGTGCGGATGACGTGCAGGTGCGCTTGCTGGACGCATCAGGGCAAGGCACCGGGCCGTTCGACAGCGTGATCTTCGCCACGGGCCGCATGCCCAACAGCCAGGGGCTCGGCTTGGACGCTGCGGGGGTTGCCATTGATGACGCGGGTTTCATTGTCGTCGACGAGCACCAGGACAGCACGGCCGGCAACGTGCATGCGGTCGGTGACGTCGCCAGCCGCATCGCGTTGACGCCGGTCGCCATCGCGGCCGCGCGGCGGCTGATGGATCGATTGTTCGGAGGCCAAGTCGATGCGAAGCTCGATTACGACGACATCGCCACGGTGGTATTTGCACACCCGCCGCTGGGCAAGGTCGGGCTCAACGAGGCGGAAGCACGCGAACGCCATGGCGATGCAGTCAAGGTGTACACCAGTCGCTTCCGCCCGATGCTGCATGCGCTTGCCGATTCACCGCAGCGCAGCCTGTTCAAGCTGGTCTGCGTGGGCGAAGAAGAGCGCGTCGTCGGCATCCATCTGCTGGGCGAGGGCGCGGATGAAATCCTGCAGGGATTCGCGGTGGCGCTGAAGAAAGGAATCACCAAGCGCGACCTCGACGACACCATGGCCATCCATCCCACTTCCGCCGAAGAAGTCGTGTTGATGCGCTGACGCGCGCGCGATCCATCTGTGGGAGCGACGTAAGTCGCGATGAAGCCTCACCGGTAGATCTTTCGCGACTTACGTCGCTCCCACAAGACCCATACGCCCATGTCGACCTACACGCTCCACCGCGGTACTGCGCCCCTGCTCATCAGCCTGCCGCATGACGGCACGGCCGTTCCTGGCGACATCGCGGCGCGCCTGACCGATTCCGCGCGCCGCGTACCGGACACCGACTGGCATGTATCGAAGCTCTACGACTTCGCGCGCGACCTGGGTGCGTCGATCCTTGTGCCGAAGTATTCCCGCTATGTGGTCGACCTGAATCGCCCGTCCGATGACGTATCGCTGTACCCCGGGCAGAACACGACCAGCCTGTGCCCGCACGTGCAGTTCAGCGGCGAACCTGTCTATCTCGAGGGGCAGGATCCCAAAGAGGGTGAGGTTGCAAGTCGCGTCGAACGGTACTGGCGTCCTTACCACCAAGCGCTGCAAGTAGAGTTGCAGCGCATCCATGCAGAACACGGTCGTGCGGTCTTGTGGGAAGGGCATTCCATCCGCGGCGTGGTGCCGTTCTTGTTCGAAGGGCGGTTGCCTGACCTCAACCTGGGCACGGCAGCGGGCACAAGTTGTTCGTCGTCACTGCAATCCCGGTTGGAATCCGTGTTGGCATCGCAAGATCGTTACGACTTCATCGTGAACGGTCGTTTCAAGGGCGGCTACATCACCCGCCAGTACGGCGATCCGGCGAACGGTATCGACGCCGTTCAACTGGAAATCAGCCAGCGCATCTACATGGATGAAGACAGTTTTGCGTGGGATGAAGCGAAGGCGGAGCAGGCGCAGGAAGTGCTACGCGCGTTGCTTGGCTGCGTAGTCGCCTAGCGCGGTACTTTGCCGGACGTGGGATCGGCGTCGTATCTGCCGATCACACTTCCAGCGAAGCCAGGTCGCCCTTCTGCTCCAGCCACGCCTTGCGGTCCGGAGCCCGTTTCTTCGCCAACAACATGTCCATCAGCGAACGCGTGCCGCTGTCGTCCTCGTTGGTCAGCTGCACCAGTCGGCGCGTGTCGGGGTGGATGGTGGATTCGCGCAACTGCGACGGGTTCATTTCACCCAGGCCCTTGAAGCGGGTCACGTTGACCGCGCCCTTGAGCTTCTCGCGCTCGATCTTTTCCAACAGCAGGCGCTTCTCTTCTTCGTCGAGTGCGTAGAACACCTGCTTGCCCACGTCCACGCGGAACAAGGGCGGCATGGCTACGAAGATGTTGCCGGCTTCAACCAGTGCCGGGAAGTGCTTGAGGAACAGCGCCGTCAGCAGCGTCGCGATGTGCAGGCCGTCGGAATCGGCGTCGGCCAGGATCACCACTTTGCCGTAGCGCAGGCCGCTGATGTCGTCCTTGCCCGGATCACAGCCGATGGCGACGGCCAGGTCGTGGACTTCATTGGAAGCCAGCACGCCGCCCGAAGCCACTTCCCAGGTGTTGAGGATCTTGCCGCGCAGCGGCAGGATCGCCTGGAAATCCTTGTCACGCGCCTGCTTGGCGCTGCCGCCGGCGGAGTCGCCTTCTACCAGGAAGAGCTCGGTGCGCGACAGATCCTGCGAAATGCAGTCGGCCAGCTTGCCGGGCAAGGCGGGGCCCTGCGTGACCTTCTTGCGCACGATCTGCTTTTCGGTTTTCAGGCGCGCGCTGGCGCGTTCGATCGCCAGCTGCGCGATGCGCTCGCCGAAATCCGTGTGCTGGTTCAACCACAGCGAGAACGCATCATGCGCGGCACCTTCGATGAAGCCTGCGGCCTGGCGCGAACTCAGGCGTTCCTTGGTCTGGCCGCTGAATTGCGGGTCGGTCATCTTCACTGACAGCACGAAGGCGACGCGATCCCACACGTCTTCCGGCGCCAGCTTCACACCGCGCGGCAGCAGGTTGCGGAAATCACAGAACTCGCGCAATGCGTCGGTCAGGCCGCTGCGCAAGCCATTCACGTGCGTGCCGTGCTGCGCGGTGGGGATCAGGTTGACGTAGCTTTCCTGCACTAGTTCGCCTTCCGGAAGCCAGGCCACGGCCCAGTCCACGATCTCGCTCTGCTTGGACAGGTTGCCGACGAAGAGTTCCGGCGGTAGCAACTCGCGTCCCGTCAGTTCGCCCAACAGGTAGTCACGCAGGCCGTCGGCGTAATGCCATTCGTCGCGCTCGCCGCTGGCCTCGTCGAACAGCTTCACGGTCAGCACAGGGCAGAGCACGGCCTTGGCACGCAGCAGGTGTTTCAGCGCGCGCAGGTTGTACTTGGGGGTGTCGAAATACTTCGGATCCACCCAGAAGCGCAGGCGCGTACCGGTATTCTTCTTGCCTACGCTTCCAACAATCTCCAACTTGGACGCCGCATCGCCATCGCGGAACTCCATGCGGTATTCGTTGCCGTCGCGCTTGATGAACAGTTCGACTTTCTTCGACAGCGCATTGACCACGCTGACGCCCACGCCATGCAGGCCGCCGCTGAAGGTGTAGTTGCGGTTGTTGAACTTGCCGCCGGCATGCAGGCGGGTGAGGATCAATTCCACGCCTGAGATCTTTTCCTCCGGGTGGATGTCCACCGGCATGCCGCGGCCGTCGTCGCTGACCTGGCAACTGCCGTCCTTGAACAGGATCACCTCGATCTCGCTGGCGTGGCCGGCCAGGGCCTCGTCCACGGCGTTGTCGATGACTTCCTGGGCCAGGTGGTTGGGGCGGCTGGTGTCGGTGTACATGCCCGGACGGCGTTTGACCGGGTCCAGGCCGGAGAGGACTTCGATATCGGCAGCGTTGTAGCGGGTATTCATGGATTCCGTTGCGATGTGCGTGCAGGACTACAGCCCCGAAGTGTGCGGCCTGCCTGCGGTTTTTGCACGTTCAGTGGCAGGTGGGTCGCGCTGGGCTATGGTCGCCGTGCCTGCCCCGTGCATGTCCACCCACCGCGGTGGCAGGCTGCTAATCGGAGAACCCAACATGAGCAAGCGCAGCATCCTGATCCTCGCCGGCATCGCCGCGGCCCTGGCTACCTCAGCGGCCTTCGCGCAGTCTGGCAACAAGGCCGACGTCGACAAGGCTGCCGCCAGCAGCACGCAGCAGGACGGCCCCACCGAGGCGGAGAAGCGCGCCGAGCGCCGCGCCCGGACCGAGGCGGCGGCCGCCAAGGCCAAGCAGCAGGGCGAAAGCACCCGCAAGTCGGGCGCCGAGGAAGAAGAGGAAAAGACCGACACTCCCTGAAGGCTTGCGGTCTTCAACACTTTCGCGGCCATCTGGCCCACGCACGCCCCGCCTGGTCGGGGCGTGTGCTTTTACGGCCATGCAAGGCCGTCCGGCTTTGTGCTGGGGCGGGCCAACCGGTAAACTATGGCTTTCCGGAGCCCCGTCCATGACTCCCCTGATATTCGTAACCGGCGGCGTGGTGTCCTCGCTAGGCAAGGGCATTGCCGCCGCTTCGCTTGCGTCCATCCTCGAAGCCCGTGGCCTGCGGGTCACGATGATGAAGCTTGACCCCTACATCAACGTCGATCCGGGCACCATGAGCCCGTTCCAGCATGGTGAGGTCTACGTCACCGACGACGGTGCCGAAACCGACCTGGACCTGGGCCACTACGAGCGCTTCGTGCGCACGCGCCTCAGCCGCAAGAACTCGGTCACCACCGGCCGCATCTACGAGAACGTGATCCGCAAGGAACGCCGCGGCGATTACCTCGGCGCCACCGTGCAGGTCATCCCGCACATCACCGATGAGATCAAGCGCTGCATCGACGAAGCCACCGAAGGCTTCGATGTCGCACTCGTGGAAATCGGCGGCACCGTGGGCGACATCGAGTCGCTTCCATTCCTGGAAGCCATCCGCCAGATCCGCACCGAGCGCGGCCAGGAGAGGGCGCTGTTCATGCACCTGACCCTGGTGCCGTACATCGCGGCGGCCGGCGAGTTGAAGACCAAGCCCACCCAGCACTCGGTCAAGGAGCTGCGCTCCATCGGCATACAGCCCGACGTACTGCTGTGCCGCAGCGAGCAACCGTTGCCGGATTCGGAGCGTCGCAAGATCGCCTCGTTCACCAACGTGCCGGAGCGCGCCGTCATTACCGCGCGCGACGTGGACGTGCTCTACAAGATCCCGCTGGAGCTGCACGAGCAGCAGCTGGACGAAATCGTGGTCAACCAGCTCAAGTTGCCGGTGACCAAGCCTGCCGATCTTTCCGAATGGGAAGCAGCGGTAGACGCCACGCTCAATCCGCTCGACGAAGTCACCATCGCCGTGGTCGGCAAGTACGTGGACCACAAGGACGCCTACAAGTCCGTGGGTGAGGCGCTGAAGCACGGCGGCCTGCGCCAGCGCACGCGCGTCAACCTGAAGTGGCTGGAAGCGCAGGAGCTGGAAGGTGGCGACCTGTCTGCACTGGATGACGTCGACGGCATCCTGGTGCCGGGTGGCTTCGGTGATCGTGGCTTCGAGGGCAAGGTGGTCGCTGCGCGCTACGCACGTGAGCAGGTCGTGCCGTATTTCGGCATCTGCTACGGCATGCAGGCCGCGGTGGTCGAATATGCGCGCACCATCGTCGGCCTGGCCGATGCCAACAGCACTGAGAACGACAAGCAGTCGGCGCATCCGGTGATCGGCCTCATCACCGAATGGCGCACGGCCACCGGCGAAGTCGAGAAGCGCGACGAACGCACCGACCTGGGCGGCAGCATGCGCCTGGGCCTGCAGGAAGCGCGCCTGAAACCCGGTACGCTGGCCCGCGACCTGTACGGCAAGGACGTGATTGCCGAACGCCATCGCCATCGCTACGAATTCAACAACCGCTACCGCACCCAACTGGAAGATGCAGGCTTGGTGATTTCCGCCAAGTCGATGGACGACCTGCTGGTGGAAATGATTGAACTGCCGCGCGCCGTGCACCCCTGGTTCCTGGCGTGCCAGGCGCACCCGGAATTCCTCTCCACGCCGCGCGACGGACACCCGCTGTTCGTCGGTTTCATCCGCGCCGCGCGTGAGATGAAAGCCGGCGGCAAGCTGTTGAAGGAAGCGCGGGCGTGAATGATCAAGTGATGTGCTGTGGTGGGAGCGACGTGAGTCGCGATCTCCCAGTCCATCGTGAAAGCCCCTCGCGACTTACGTCGCTCCCACAGGAGCAATGCCTTTGAAACTCTGTGACTTTGAAGTTGGCCTCGACCAGCCGTTCTTCCTCATCGCTGGCCCCTGCGTGATCGAATCGATGCAGTTGCAGCTGGACGTCGCCGGCAAGCTGAAGGAAATCACCGGCAAGCTGGGCATCAATTTAATCTTCAAGTCCAGCTTCGACAAGGCCAACCGCACTTCGGGCACCAGTTTCCGTGGTCCCGGCGTGCACGAGGGCCTCAAGGTGCTGGCCGAAGTGAAGCGCCAGCTTGGCGTGCCGGTGCTGACCGACGTGCACGAGTACACGCCGCTGGACGAAGTGGCTTCGGTCGTCGACGTGCTGCAGACCCCTGCGTTCCTGTGCCGGCAGACGGACTTCATCCACAAGGTCGCCAGCGCCGGTCGTCCGGTCAACATCAAGAAAGGCCAGTTCCTGTCGCCCTGGGAAATGAAGCACGTTACCAACAAGGCCAAGGCCACGGGTAACGAACAGATCATGGCCTGCGAGCGCGGCGCCAGTTTCGGCTACAACAACCTGGTCAGCGACATGCGCTCGCTGTCGGTGATGCGCGATACCGGTTGCCCGGTGGTATTCGACGCCACCCACTCCGTGCAACTACCCGGTGGCATGGACGGCAAATCCGGCGGACAGCGTGAGTTCGTGCCGGTGCTGTCGCGCGCCGCGATGGCGGTCGGCATCGCCGGCATCTTCATGGAAACGCATCCGAAGCCGGAAGAAGCACTGTCCGATGGTCCCAATGCCTGGCCGCTGGGCAAGATGGAAGCGCTGCTGGAGACGTTGATGGCGCTGGACAGCATTACCAAGAAGAACGGTTTCCTCGAATCCTCCCTCTGAATCGACACTGACCCCATGACCTCAATCGCCAAGATCCACGCCCGCGAAATCCTCGACAGCCGAGGCAATCCCACGCTTGAAGCGGAAGTCACGCTTGAGGATGGTTCCTTCGGCCGTGCGATGGTGCCGTCCGGCGCCTCCACTGGCTCCAAGGAAGCCGTCGAACTGCGCGATGGCGACAAGACCCGTTACCTGGGCAAGGGCGTGCAGCACGCCGTCGCCAACGTCAACGGTGCCATCGCCACCGCGTTGAAGGGTTTCGACGCCGTGGACCAGGAAGGCCTGGACAAGCGCCTGATCGACATCGACGGCACCGAGAACAAAGGTCGCCTGGGCGCCAATGCATTGCTCGGCGTTTCACTCGCCAACGCACACGCCGTGGCTGCATCGAAGAAAATGCCGCTGTGGCAGCACCTGGCCAACGGCCCGGTCACGCTGCCGGTGCCGATGATGAACATCATCAACGGCGGCGCGCATGCCGACAACAACGTGGACTTCCAGGAGTTCATGGTGCTGCCGGTCGGCTTCGATACTTTCGCCGAATCCCTGCGTGCCGGCACCGAAATCTTCCATTCGCTGAAGTCGGTGCTGAAAGGCTACGGCCTGAGCACGGCGGTGGGTGACGAAGGCGGTTTCGCCCCGGATTTCCGCAGCAACGTGGAAGCGCTGGACACCATCCTGGAGGCCATCGGCAAGGCCGGCTACACCGCAGGCGAGGACGTGCTACTGGGTCTGGACGTGGCGTCCACCGAGTTCTTCGAAAACGGCAAGTACCACCTGATGGGCGAGGGCAAGCGCCTGACCAGTGAACAGTTCGTCGACTTCCTGGCCGACTGGGCCGCGCAGTATCCCATCATCACCATCGAGGACGGCCTGGCCGAAGACGATTGGGCGGGCTGGAAATTGTTGACCGACCGCATCGGCAGCAAGGTGCAACTGGTGGGCGACGACCTGTTCGTCACCAATCCGAAGATCTTCAAGCAGGGCATCGAATCCGGCACCGCCAACGCCATCCTGATCAAGGTCAATCAGATCGGCACGCTCACCGAGACGCTGGAAGCGGTGGCCATGGCGCATCACGCCAACTACGCGGCCATCATTTCGCACCGTTCCGGCGAGACCGAAGACACCACCATCGCCGACATCGCGGTGGCCACCACGGCCACGCAAATCAAGACCGGTTCGCTGTGCCGCAGCGACCGCGTGGCCAAGTACAACCAGTTGCTGCGCATCGAGGAAACGCTGGGCACCGCCGCACGCTACGCAGGCCGCGATGCGTTTGTTTCGCTGAAGCGGTAAGCAATGCGTCGCCTGGGATGGCTGCTGCTGGTGTTGGTGCTGCTGCTGGGCTGGCTGCAGTACCGCCTCTGGTTCAGTGACGGCAGCTGGGGCGAAGTCACTGCCTTGGAAAACCAGGTGTCACACCAGCGACGCGAGAACGAAGGCCTGCAGGAGCGCAACAACGCGCTTGCGGCCGAAGTGGAAGACCTGAAGTCTGGTGAAGCGGCGGTGGAAGAACGTGCACGCAGCGAGCTGGGCATGATCAAGCCTGGCGAAAAATTCCATCGCGTAGTGGAAACACCAGCAAACGCCACGCCACCCGCGCCCATCGACGAAGACGCATCGGCCGACAACAGCGTGGAGCCAAAACCCTGATGCCCGGCATCTGGGCCGTGGTTCCGGCCGCGGGTCGCGGCACGCGCTTCGGCAGCGAAACGCCCAAGCAATACTTGCAGGTCGCTGGCCAGCCGCTGATTGCCTATACCTTGGCGGCGTTGCTCGCGCATCCGGTGGTCGAAGGCGTGATGGTCGCGATCTCGAACAACGACGCCGACTGGCCAGGCTGGACCACCTTCGCCGACAAACCAGTGCTGACCTGTGTGGGCGGGGCCACGCGCGCGCAGTCCGTGCTTGCTGCCCTGCAGGCGTTGCCCGAATCGGTGAAAGCTGATGATTTCGTGCTGGTGCACGACGCCGCACGACCCAACCTGGGACTGGAAGATCTGCAGCAACTGCTGGAGCGTGGTCGCAACGACCCGGTCGGAGCGATCCTGGCAGCGCCGGTGCGCGATACGCTCAAGCGCGCGGGTGATGACGGCGGCATCGATGCCACCGAGCCGCGCCAGCGCCTGTGGCGCGCGTTGACGCCGCAATTGTTCCGCCGGATGCAGCTGGTGCGTGCACTGGAAGAGGCCAGCAAGGCGGGCGTCGAGGTCACTGACGATTCGATGGCGATGGAGCTGCAGGGTTCACGCCCGCTGCTGATCGAAGGCAGCGAGGGCAACTTCAAGATCACCACGCCGGCGGACCTGGCGCGGTTCGAGTTCATACTTTCCCAGCATTCCCGGTAGGAGCGCCCCATGGGCGCGAGCTCTTGCATGATCGAAGTGGAAAAGCTCGCGCCCATGGGGCGCTCCTACGGGTTCCATCGAACAGGACGCGTGACTATTCCATGCCTACTTCCTTGAATATCCGCATCGGCCAGGGCTTCGATGTCCACGCTTTTGGCGAAGGCGACCACGTCATGCTCGGCGGCGTGCGCGTGCCGCACGACCGCGGCATCGTGGCGCACAGTGACGGCGACGCCGCCATCCATGCCTTGTGCGACGCCATGCTCGGCGCGCTGGCGCTAGGCGATATCGGCAGGCATTTCCCGCCGTCCGATCCGCAGTGGAAGGATGCCGACAGTCGCGCCTTCCTGCGCCATTGCAACGCGTTGTTGAAACAGCGCGGCTGGCGCGTGGGCAATGCCGACATCACCGTGATCTGCGAACTGCCCAAGGTCGGCCCGCATGCGGATGCCATGCGCGCCGTGCTGGCGAGCGAGCTGGGCATCGATATCGACGGCGTAAGCATCAAGGCCACCACCACCGAGAAACTCGGTTTTACCGGTCGCGGCGAAGGCATCGCCGCGCAGGCGGTAGTCCTGCTGGTGGCGGCGTGACCCAAGCCTTGCCCAGCGCCTTTGGGGCAGCGGTACTCAGTGCAACGATCCGCACCACGCCTGAGGACTTCTTCGTCGAGGAAATCGCCGGGTTCGAGCCGAGCGGCGAGGGCGAACATTTCCTGCTGACCATCGAAAAGCGCGGGCTCACCACCGCAGCAGCGGCCAAGCGCATCGCCGACTGGGCCAGTCTTCCGGAAATGGCGATCGGCTATGCGGGCATGAAGGATCGCCACGCGGTGACGCGCCAGCGCTTCAGCGTGCACTTGCCCAAGCGCATCGCGCCGGACACATCCCTGCTGCAGTCCGACGATCTGCGCGTGCTGGAGGCGACCTGGCACAACCGCAAGTTGCCGCGTGGCGCGCTGGCAGGCAACCGTTTCGTGCTGGCCTTGCGTGATGTGCAAGGCGATCGCGCGGCTATCGATGCGCGCCTCGCGCAGATCGCCGCACGCGGATTGCCGAACTGGTTCGGTGAGCAACGCTTTGGTCGCGATGGCGACAACGTCGCGTCGGCCTTGTCGATGTTCGCCGGCCGGCGCATGCGCCGCGACCAGCGTTCCATCCTGCTGTCGGCGGCACGTTCGGCCTTGTTCAATCGCGTACTTGCAGCCCGTGTCGAAGACGGAAGTTGGGACACGGGACTGGCGGGTGAAGTGTGGCTGCTGTCCGGCAGTCGCAGCGTATTCGGGCCAGAGCCGTGGAGCAAAGCCCTGGCAGGACGATTGGCCAGCTTCGACATCCATCCCAGCGGACCCTTGTGGGGTGCAGGTGAACTGCGCAGCGCTGGCCGCTGCGCAGAAATCGAGCTGGCCGCGATGGCCGGTGATGACGCCATCGCCTTGCGCGCAGGCCTGGAGAAAGCCGAACTCAAGCAGGAACGGCGTGCTTTGCGGCTGGTTGCCGAGGGCTTGGCATGGTCATGGCCTGGAGCCACCGAACTGCGGCTGTCGTTCGCGTTGCCGCCGGGCAGCTACGCCACTGCGCTGTTGCAGGAACTCGGCCAGGTGGACGACGCTTCAAGGCGGCATGGCCGTTCATCGGAAAGCACCGGCGGGCACTGGCAGGCACCTGCAGCGGGCGTATAAGCCGAGGCAGGGATTCGATGACGAGTGCATGCCGGGTCCCTGGCCGTCGCGTCACTACTGCGTGCACCAGGAGCCAACCATGAAAACTTTCCTGCGTCCCGTGTTCAGCCTTGCACCGCTCGTCCTGCTGGCCAGCTGTGCCGGCACCCATGAGCTCTCACACTCCACCGTACCTGCGGCAATGCCTGCCAAGGCAACGCCGATCGACAAGGACGATCTGTATGTCGCGCGCATCGAGGACATCGCCAGGCGACGCGGCGTGCAGGTGGTGTGGGTGAATCGACCGAAGCAGCGCTACCGGTAAGCGTATTGCAGGCAGGAATGCACGCCTCAGCGTGGATTCCTCGCCAGCAGCACCAGCACCGCGCCAGTACCGCCCTGCGCGGCGGGTGTGGAGTGGAAAGCCAGTATGTCCGCGCGATGGCGCAGCATGCGATCCACCAGGTTCTTCAGCACCGGCCATTCGTTGCTGCCACGCTGGCCCTTGCCGTGGATGATGCGTACGCATCCGAAGTCATGTGCATGCGCCTCGGCGATGAACTGGCGCAGCATGGATTCCGCCTGGGCCATCGTCGCGCCGTGCAGGTCCAGTTCGTCCTGTGCGGAAAAACGCCCGCGTTTCAGTCGCTGGTACACCTGCGGTGGCAGCGAGTCGCGACGGTAGGCCAGGGTGTCGCCCGCGGCCAATGCCGACAGATCATCCAGGCCGCGCTGGAATTCGCTGCGTGCGTCCGCTTCGTCGCGTTCGGCCATGCGCGCCGCCGGCTTGGGGCGTGGTTTGATGGGCGGCGGCGTGGATTCCGGCAGCTTCGTCACCGCTCCGATGGCATCACGGAACAGTGCGGCATCGTCGTCGGGAGCGGTGGGCGGTGGCATGCGGGCAGGGTAGTGGGTGGCATGCGGTTTCCACAAGGAACGTGGAAATCGGCCATCGTTTCCGCGTCCTCCACGCGCGCAAGGTGCGAACGTCGCGTCGGCCTGCGCTATCATTGGCATGCACTCGAGGAACCCCATGCGCGTACTGGTAAGTAATGACGACGGTGTTGACGCACCCGGCATCCGCATCCTGGCGGAGGGGCTGCGTGCCGCCGGCCATGAGGTCCTGGTGGTCGCGCCCGACCGTGATCGCTCCGGCGCCAGCAATTCACTCACTCTGGACCTGCCCATCCGCATCAAGCGCTTGGACGAGGCGACCTGGCGCGTCGCTGGCACGCCTACCGACTGCGTGCACCTGGCCTTGACCGGCATGCTGGACGTGGAGCCCGACATCGTGGTCTCCGGTATCAACAATGCGGCCAACCTGGGTGACGACGTCATTTATTCCGGCACGGTATCGGCCGCAATGGAAGGACGCTTCCTCGGCCTGCCGGCCGTGGCCATGTCGCTGGTGACTGCAGACCATAAAGCGGTCAATTTCGAAACAGCAGCACGCGCGGCGGTGGAAATCGTGGCCCGCCTCAAATCCGATCCGTTGCCCGCCGACACCATCCTCAACGTCAACGTGCCCGACCTGCCGTGGGATGAAGTGGCTGGTTTCGAAGTTACCCGGCTGGGCAATCGCCACCGTTCCGAAGCCTGCCTGCCGCAGCCTGATCCGCGCGGTGGCACGGTGTACTGGATTGGCCCTGCGGGGCAGGAACAGGATGCAGGCCCCGGCACCGATTTCCACGCGGTGCGCACCGGTTTCATTTCCATCACCCCGATCCACGTCGACCTGACGCGCTACCAGGCGCTGGAAAAAGTCGCCAGCTGGGTCGGTGGCCTCAGCGCTTCACTGGAGGCGTCGGCATGACGCTGCGGGCTCGCCTGCAGCCGGAAGTCTCCGGCCAGGGCATGACCTCGCAACGCGTTCGTGACCGCCTGGTCGAGCGCCTGCGCGAGGCGGGCATCGTCGACGAGAACGTACTCAACGCCGTTCGCACCGTGCCGCGCCATCTGTTCGTCGACGAAGCACTGGCCATGCGCGCGTATGAAGACACTGCGCTGCCCATCGGCCACAGCCAGACCATTTCCCAACCGTGGGTGGTCGCGCGCATGACCGAAGCGCTCCTGCTGGAGCCAACCCCGAAAAAAGTGCTGGAGATCGGCACTGGCTCCGGCTACCAGGCCGCGATACTCGCGGCGCTTGGCCTGGAGGTCTATACAGTCGAACGCATCGGCGACCTGCTGCGCCAGGCCCGCAAACGCTTGCGCCAGTTGGGCCTGAACGTGCGCAGCAAGCACGATGATGGCCGCGTCGGCTGGCCGGAGCACGCACCGTATGACGCCATCATCGTCACTGCGGCGGCCCCTGCACTGGTCAGCGCCTTGATCGACCAGCTTGCGGTGGGCGGTTGCCTGGTGGCACCGGTCGGTGGGGCCTCTTCGCAATCTTTGTTGAAGCTGACCAAGCGCGCGGATGGCGGCGTGGACGAAGTGGTTCTGGCGCCGGTCGTATTCGTGCCGCTGCTGTCGGGGACGCTGGATTGAACGCCTGCACCGGCCCACTCGCTTCCTGCACGGCATGACCATGCAACCCCAGCCAGACAGCCAGCATGGCGGGCGCAGTTTCGAAAACGCGCCACTGGGCGAGCAGCTCGCCTCGATCATCGCCAACCTGCCCGAAGACAAGCTCACCTTGGGCGAATTGCTTGATGTATTCGGTGATGAAGGATTGTTGCTGCTGACCATCCTGTTGACCTTGGTATTCCTGATCCCGGTGTCGATCCCCGGCGTCAGCACGGTGTTCGGGGCGGCGATCCTGCTGGTCGGCATCAGTCGCTTGATAGGGCGCCCGCTGTGGCTGCCTGCGAAGCTCAAGAACCGCGCGCTGCCCGCGGACAAGCTGCGGCCTGGACTGATGCGCGGCATGGCGTGGGTGCAGCGACTGGAAAAAATCAGTCGTCCGCACCGGCTGCGCATCTTCGTGGATGGGCGCCTGCAGAACCTTTTCAATAACCTCGCATTCATCCTGGCTGCGTTATTGCTGATGGCGCCGTTCGGATTCATTCCTTTCAGCAATACCTTGCCTGGCCTGGCCCTGCTGTTCTATTCGGTAGGGCTGATCCAGCGTGACGGAGGCGCCATGTTGTTGGGCCATCTGGCGAACATCGCGACGCTCATATACTTCGGTATCTTGGTCGGCGGCGGTGGGGTGGCCATCCACGAACTGTTTCAGCGGATCTTCGGCTGAGCAGGAATGCCGGCACGCATTGCGCCCCATTGGCATGCATAACGACAAGGATTGAAGCGGGACGATGAGCAAGCAACGCACGATCCACTTCCGCACGGTGCTGGCTGCCGGCCTCGCCGTCTTCGTGCTCGCCGCGTGCAGCAGCAGCGTGGTGCGCGAAACCTCGTCGTCCAGCGCCTCCCAGCGCGCGGTCTCCAAGCCGAAGTACGGCGCAACGGTGCGCGTGGGGCGCGGCGATACGCTGTATGGGCTTGCCTTCCGCAACGGCATTGATTTCCGTGACCTGGCGGCGTGGAACAACATCGGCGCGCCGTACACGATCTATCCTGGGCAAAGCCTGCGCCTGTATCCGTCCGGCGGCGGCAAGCAGGCTTCGGGAAGCAGTGCGCGCGTGCCGGCCACGTCCACTGGAACGCGGCCCAAGCCGCCAGCATCCACTCCTGCGGGCGCAGCCAGAACCGTTTCACCGGCCAGCAGCGGCTTCGCGTGGCGATGGCCTGCGGATGGTGCGGTGGTGGGTCGCTTCGTGGCGGGTGATGCGTCGAAGCAGGGCGTGGACATTGGCGGCAGCAATGGCCAGGCCGTGCGCGCGGCAGGTGATGGCGTGGTGGTGTATTCCGGCGGCGGCCTGGTCGGCTATGGCGAACTGATCATCATCAAGCACAACGAGTCCTGGCTCTCCGCGTACGGCCACAACCGCAAGCGCCTGGTCAACGAAGGCCAGAACGTGAAGGCCGGCCAGCAGATCGCTGAAATGGGCCGCAGTGGTGCATCGCGCGACATGTTGCACTTCGAGATCCGTTACAACGGCAAGCCGGTGGATCCGTTGCAGTATTTGCCGAAGCGCTAAGCGTTTTCTTGTAGAGCCGAGCTTGCTCGGCTGCGTCCGTGTATACCGTGCAAAGCAGCCGAGCAAGCTCGGCTCTACAGGGTGTCGCGTGCGCTCGCGCTCTCGCAGGACGCGAGCATCCGATAAAAGCGTAGGAGCGACGTGAGTCGCGAAGGGTCTTGCGCGGGAAATCCATCGCGACTCACGTCGCTCCTACGTCGCTCCCATGGCTGTCGTAGTGCCGAGCTTGCTCTGCAGCTCTCGGCGCGGAATCAAAAGCAGCCGAGCAAGCTTGGCTCTACACGCAAGCCATTCGTGCTCGCTGTACCTTCTCACGGCGACAACAGGAACCCCGCCACCACGCGCCGTCCTTCGCCGGCAAGCACGTTGAACGTGCGTGCCGCGGCGGCATTGGTCATCACTTCGATGCCGATGCCCTTGGTCAGGCAGGCGGCCATCACGGCAGCGGACGGGAATGCCTGGCGATCACCCGTACCGAGCAACACCAGCTCCGGATTCAATGCCAACAAGGCATCCATGGCAGCGGGCATGAGTGAAGCACTGTCGCCGACCTGCCAATCCTCGATCAATTCGTTCGGTGCAAGGATGAAGCTCGCGGCCAGCACGCGGTCATTGACCTTCGCACTGCGGCCATCGGCGGCACGCAGGCTGTAGGCGTAGTCGGGCAGTTCGTGGCTGAGTTGCATGGCGGGTAGGCAGGAACGATGAAAGAGTGAATAGGAACGAGTGAAGGCGTGCTTTGGCTCTTACCCTTTGCTATTCAATCTTCACCATTGACTGCTTCGATCACTTGCGCGGCAGGACGATCTGGCGGTGGTCCTTGCTGGGGCGGTAGAACACGGCGACGTGGCCGATGCGCTGGACCACGGCCGACCCGGTGTTCTGCGCGATGTCCGCGATCATCGCTTCGCGCACCTCGCGGTCTTCGCCACCCACCTTCACCTTGACCAGTTCGTGCTGCTCCAGCACGGCGTCCAGTTCAGCCAGGAACGCAGGCGTCAGCCCCTTGGCGCCGATCTGCAGCAGGGCTTTGAGGCCATGGGCCTGGCCACGCAGGAAGCGGGACTGGGTGGAAGTGAGGGTCGTGGACATGCGCTGCGGTACGGGGGCTTGAGGGGGTTCAGGGTATCATGGCGTCCCGTCGCGCTCCTTGCCCGGACCGCCTCGCGGCGCGTCCCGGACCCCACAAGATCCCCATGGCCACCCGCAGCAAAAGCAGCCAACGCTGGCTTCGCGAGCACTTCGCGGATCCTTACGTGAAGAAAGCCCAGGCCGAAGGCCTGCGCTCGCGCGCGGCCTACAAGCTGGAAGAACTCATCGAGCGCGACCGCCTGCTCAAGCCGGGCATGGTGGTCGTGGACCTGGGCGCGGCGCCGGGCGGCTGGTCGCAGTACGTGCGCAAGGCGCTGGGTGACACGGGCCGCGTGGTGGCGATGGACATCCTGGAGATGCCCAGCCTGGCCGGGGTGGACTTCCTTCACGGTGATTTCAGGGAGGATGAAGTCCTATCCCAACTCTTGGCCATGCTGGACGGACAGCCGGTGGACCTTGTGCTGTCGGATATGGCCCCCAATAAGAGTGGTGTGGATGCGGTTGACCAGCCGCGGATGATGCACCTGGCCGAGCTGGCGATGGACTTCGCGGACGGTCATCTGAAACCCGGTGGCAATTTCCTGATCAAGTTGTTCCAGGGCACCGGTTTCGATGACTACGTGAAGGAACTGCGGCGACGCTACGACAAGGTGGTGATCCGCAAGCCCGATGCATCGCGCAAACGCTCTCCCGAGGTGTATGCCTTGGGGCAGGGCAAGCGCATCCAGATCAAGTAAGGTTACGTAACAATCGAGGTTGGAATGCCAACCAGGGAAACCCGGAGTCAATGAGGATGAACGACTTGACCAAGAATCTGCTGCTGTGGGTAGTCGTCGCCGTCGTGTTGATGGTGGTGTTCCAGAGCTTTTCGCCCAAGCTGGGCGGCGCGGCCGCGCAGAAATCCACCTACTCCGAATTCCTGGACCAGGTGGACAACAGCAACGTCAAGCAGGTCACCTTCAGCGGTGATAGCCGTTCCGGCGTCGGCCAGATCCAGTACACGCTCAATGGCGGCCAGCAATCGGTCACCAACGCGCCGTTCGACCGCGACCTGATTAACGTCCTGCGCAACAAGAACGTCGAGATCCTGCAGGATGAACCGGCCAGCGGCATTTCGCTGGGCGTGATCCTGCTCAACTTCCTGCCCGTGTTGTTGATCATCGGCTTCTGGATTTTCATCATGCGCCAGATGCAGGGCGGTGGTGGCGGGGCCAAGGGCGCGATGTCCTTCGGCAAATCGCGCGCCAAGCTGCAGGGCGAGGACCAGGTGAAGGTGACCTTCGCCGACGTGGCCGGTTGCGACGAGGCCAAGGAAGAAGTCAGCGAACTGGTCGAGTTCCTGCGCGATCCGACCAAGTTCCAGAAGCTCGGCGGCAAGATCCCGCGCGGCGTGTTGATGGTGGGCCAGCCGGGCACCGGCAAGACGCTGCTGGCGAAAGCCATCGCCGGCGAGGCCAAGGTGCCGTTTTTCAGCATTTCCGGTTCCGACTTCGTCGAGATGTTCGTTGGCGTCGGTGCCAGCCGCGTGCGCGACATGTTCGAGCAGGCCAAGAAGCACGCGCCATGCATCATCTTCATCGACGAAATCGATGCGGTCGGTCGCCATCGTGGCGCGGGCCTGGGTGGCGGCCATGACGAGCGCGAGCAGACCCTCAACCAGTTGCTGGTGGAGATGGACGGTTTCGAAGGCGGCGAAGGCGTGATCGTGATCGCCGCGACCAATCGTCCCGACGTGCTGGATCCGGCGCTGCTGCGCCCGGGTCGTTTCGATCGCCAGGTCATGGTCGGCTTGCCCGACGTGAAGGGCCGCGAGCAGATCCTGCGCGTGCACATGCGCAAGCTGCCACTGGCCGACGACGTGGTGCCGATGACCATCGCACGCGGCACGCCGGGCTTCTCCGGTGCCGACCTTGCCAACCTCTGCAACGAGGCGGCGCTGTTTGCCGCGCGCGAGAATGGCAAGGAAGTGCGCATGGATCATTTCGATCGCGCGCGCGACAAGATCATCATGGGCACCGAACGCCGTTCGCTGGCCATGAGCGAGGAAGAAAAGCTCAACACCGCGTACCACGAGTCCGGCCATGCCATCGTCGGTCGCCTGGTGCCGGAACACGACCCGGTCTACAAGGTCACCATCATCCCGCGCGACCGCGCGCTGGGCGTGACCGTGTACCTGCCGGAAGGCGACAAGTACAGCATCAACCGCACCGGCATCGAGAGCCGCCTGGCCACGCTGTACGGTGGCCGCGTGGCGGAAGAGCTCATCTTCGGTGCCGACAAGGTGACGACGGGCGCGTCCAACGACATCGAGCGCGCCACCAAGATGGCACGCAACATGGTCACCAAGTGGGGCCTGTCGGAAGAGCTCGGCCCGATCACCTATGCGGAAGAAGAGGAAGAAGTGTTCCTCGGCCGTTCGGTGTCGCAGCACAAGAACGTGTCCGACGACACCGCGCGCAAGATCGACGAGGTGGTGCGCACCATCCTCGACAAGGCCTATGCACGCACCACCACCATCCTGACCGAGAACCTGGACAAGCTGCACAAGATGGCCGAAGCGTTGATGCTGTACGAGACCATCGACGTCGCCCAGATCGACGCCATCATGGAAGGCCGCGAACCTGCGCCGCCCGCCGGCTGGACCAAGGCCGACAAGGAAGCGGCGCTGCCGCTGCCGCCGATCGGCGGGCCCGCGGCGCAGACCTGATCCAATCCGACGTCGCACTACAGAAAGGCCAGGGTTCTCCCTGGCCTTTCTTGTTTTTGTAGGTCCGAGCTTGCTCGGATGCACTTTGCGAGCGCAGCCAAGCGTTGGCGGAATCAATCTGCTCGAGGGGTGGTTGTGGGAGGGGCTTCAGCCCCGACACCTTTTGGCGAAAAGCGTCGGGGCTGAAGCCCCTCCCACAAGAGCAGCGGAGCAAGCTCCGCTCTACACTGGGCGTCCTGTCTTGCGGGTTGCCCACATGTTCGACACCACGCCCCAACTCGATTGCGCCGGCCGCATCCTCAAGTTCGATCGCCCGCAGGTCATGGGCATCGTCAACGTCACGCCGGATTCCTTTTCTGACGGTGGCGTGCACGACACGCTTGAAGCAGCAGTCGCGCATGCATTGACGCTAGTGGAAGAGGGCGCGGATTTGCTCGACATCGGTGGCGAATCCACGCGTCCGGGCGCACAAGAGGTCAGTGTCGAAGAAGAACTGCGCCGCGTGATCCCGGTGATCGAACGACTGGCGAAACAAACTACGTTGCCGATCAGCATCGATACGTCCAAGCCTGAAGTCATGCGCGCCGCCGTCGCTGCAGGCGCGGGCCTGATCAACGACGTGTACGCGCTGCGACGCGACGGCGCGCTGGACGCGGCTGCGGCACTCGGGGTTCCGGTGGTGTTGATGCACATGCAGGGCGAGCCGCGCTCGATGCAGCAAGCACCTGACTACGATGATGTAGTCGGCGACGTGCATCGCTTCCTGGCCGAACGCATCTTCGCCGCGGAAATGTCCGGCGTCGCCAAGAAGAACCTCGTCATCGATCCCGGTTTCGGCTTCGGCAAGAACACCCAGCACAACCTTGCGTTGCTTGCGCAATTGGAGCGATTCACCGACTTGGGCGTGCCGGTACTCGCAGGCCTGTCGCGCAAGCGCAGCATCGGTGAAATCACCGGCAATGATGACGCGGCGCAGCGCGTCTTCGGTTCGGTTGCCGCGCATCTCATCGCGGCGCAACGCGGCGCCAGCATCGTGCGCGTGCATGACGTGGCGGCTACCGTGGATGCGTTGAAGGTGTGGAACGCGGTCGCTGGCGTGGTGCTGCCACGCGATACCTCGGCCAGCCCTGCCATCCGCTGGCCAGACGACGACTGATCCCCTGCTTCGGGATCGTCGCGAAGGCATGCAGCACGAGGGTGGCCGGCCCGCGCATGCCGTGGCGTTGTTGTTTCCATGCCCAGAATCTCCGCGTTGCCGCTTGCCTTGCTCCTGCCTGTGCTGGTCGCCTGTTCGGACAGTTCCGGGCCTGCAACCAGCACTGCGACTGTCGCCAAAGCCACGCCACCCGTACCCGTCGGCGACCCCGTCGAAGGCCTGCGCGTGGCCACGCGCGTGGGCTGCAACGGTTGCCATGGGGAAGGCGGGCGGGGCAGCGTGTTCATGGAGGGCAAGGAGTTCGGGCGCATCGTCGCGCCCAACCTGACCCAGCGACGCGCGCTGTATGACGATGTCGCGCTGCAGGCCCTGCTGCACGAAGGCAAGACCCATGACGGGCATGTGCCGTGGGGTATGCCGATCAAGATGTTCCAGCATCTGAGCGACAGGGAAATCCGCGATATCGATGC
>Ga0075158_10000988_pt1 | contig 22261 bp, 13 predicted proteins | sample JI91814BDNA_FD_70968 | JGI IMG/M metagenome (GOLD analysis project Ga0075158, IMG submission 70968) | Wastewater effluent complex algal communities from Wisconsin, to seasonally profile nutrient transformation and Carbon sequestration -... | ecosystem: Engineered > WWTP > Effluent > Algae... | reverse complement strand
GGTAGGTGGTTAGATACGGTAATAGATGAGAAATTCAGTGGTTCCTGAACAAACAATGGCGATAGAAGACCCAGAATGGCAGCACCGTGATTATGTACTTCATCAAGCGGTAACCCAAGTTCTAGTAGTTCTCTTTCTCTTGCTTTAGTTGCCACTGTTTCCATTCTCTCAGTATCCTTCATGGCTTTAACAAGATTACCATTTACACCTTCAATTACGTGAATGCCATGGCGCTGATCTTCTATCTTTACTCCTAGTCCCCTAGTCAGATACACAAAAGCAGTACCACTGAGAATATCAGTAGCTTGAGCCATGCAGAAGTTTCCAGCTTTGATCTTGTCCATAACCTCTCCAATGGTATACGCGCCTGTAATCTCTCTAGCCACACTAGGTAGTGGAACTTTGGATTCGCCAGTGAACCAACTGTGGTAGATATATGGAAGATCCTTGATAAGTTGACTCATCTGGGCTTCCTCTTCCATATACTGCATCAGTAGATCATACACCTTCAACTCAATTTCCACGTTCTCATCACGCTGTTTGTATAAGCATGTGTCTGGATTCTGTTCATTCCAAGTAGCTGGATATGGATGTCCGGGACCCTTCCAGAAACGTACCCACATACTAAATAGGAACAACCAACTGAAGAACTTAATAGACGCAAAGTACCACCTTGCACCCCACTCGGTTTGTTTCTGTAAGGTGCTCAACGCTGCTATCAAACGCCTATCGGTATTCAAACCATCTTCCATCTTTTCCTTCAACTCTACCATCTGGGTTATGGGTGGAGGTGGTAATGGTCTTCCGGCATGCTTAGCTTCTATGCGACGTAGGTACTTCAGCAATGAAGTAACTTGTTTAGTATTCATAAACTTACTAACACCAGCACCAGTGTACATATCAACACGTTTAATCTCAGGATCCCAATCTGGGTTACGAAACTCGAAACCAGTAGGGTAATCGTCAAACGACGCCATCAACTCATCTACCTGATAGCATTTACCGCTATATATCTTGTTCTTGGGACCATAAACTAAGAACGCGCTTGTACTACCTTCTCGTTTGGCTTCCTCCAGTACAACATCCCTCTCTTCTCTCATAATGTAATGAGGGAGATAGCCATTTACACACTTTCGAGAGACAGAGGCTACCCATCTATTGTCCATAAAGGCATCTGTAACCATTTTGAGGAAGTCGTCTCGGTCATCGAACTTACCTAATTTAGTGAATTCTTTTACCTTTTCGTCACTATATCCACCAATAAGTCTGTCAATAATGTCAAAATCGCTGAAGTGGAAAAGAGATGGGTAGTGTAAACTAAATGGTGGCGAGTTCAGAGAGTTCAGAGAGTTACCCCTGGTGTAGATGTATGTAAATAATGAGTGTATCTCAATACTAAATATGAAACCTCGTGTCCCCACTTTACTATTATCGGGTGTAAACGTAGCCTTACTGTCGTCGTATAAGTTGACAGCTAATCCGTTAGCTGTTAGAACTTTCTTAGTGTGTACACCAACAATCTTCTCCTCTCTATCCCTTGATGCTGCTTCCAGGTATTCATCCACGAACTTCATTATAGGTTTTGCATCGGGAGAAGATAGCGAAGTGTACACATCTGTTTTGATGTAGTCACTGACATCAGTTGTATACTTGAATCTCCACTTTTCATGAGTTTTCTTGGCTAGTAGGTAGCCATAGTTTAACGTCTGTAATTCATCGATCTCTATTAGCTTGCTATACTTGTTGTAAAATGCGAACTTAGTTGGATCGAAGCCTGGTAGGATGACTTTACCAGTTAGAGCAGCGTATAACCAAGCTGCATGAGTGTCGGACATTAGGTTAAATAAGTGACTAGATAATATGCCAGCGCATAACCAATATAGTGCGATCTTAGGCAATCCTATTATATTAACAGCCCATACTTTAGCAGCAGGAATGGCGGAGACAACCGGTTCCGGCTTGGTAATTAAATACCATTGCATGAGTATGGACTCTAGATGACCATCAATAGCACTTTCGCTAATGCTGTTAATGAATGAGTCATTAAGGAAAATTCCATCACCTAATCCTATGAACCACATTGAACCACCGTTCATTGTCCAGGGTTTACTGTTATTTAGCTCTTGTTGTGTCTTGTAACCGGTAACGCGTTCAACACTATCCAAAGAGAATGGTAGATTTGGAATGAATTCAGTAGCTAGAACGTTTGCAACTTGAGAGATCGCGTCACCAATTTGAACTTCCCGTTGATTTCCGAATAGATGGAGGTATACTACCTCAAACGGTAGATATCCATCCTTAGTTACGGACTTATGAATAGCAATAAAGATTCTACCATATATATCTTCGTACACAGCAGGTACTTTTCCTGTAGGAATGGGAAATACCATGGTGGTAGGGTAGAATCCTTTTACAAGCTTTTTAAAACTCAAATTCGCTACTCTATAACACAATCAATATTATTACTTTGAGCCCATAGAAATACCTCATACATCTCTTCCATCCCTATCTTACCATTGTGCATAACAAAATAATGATGAGCGTCGTTACATCCACCGAGCATAGTCTCGCTATCGTTGTAGTGTATGAGTCCTATAGACGATGGTGGAAAGTATTTGGTCCAGGTAGTTAACCATAACATAGGATGGAATCCTGCACTATATACGTGGCAAGTGTCCACGCATATCTTAACTCGTTTTCGTTCTTCTTCATTGAATCTATTGTAAAACGCAGCAAACTCTACGGGATCACAACAAATATCATTACCCTCACTGGCTGACGTTTCTAAAAGGATCGGTGTTTCTGGAGTTGCTTCTACCATAGCCTGTCTGACGTAGAACTCCATGTTATTTAGCGCTGTTACATAGTCGGTATCTGAGGCTTGACCCATATGTACTACACTACCTTTGAGTCCCATTAATCTACAATATCTAACATCGCTAGCAATCATCTGTAATCTATTGGTGTTGCGACTAGCGAAATTGAAACTCAACGGCGCATGAGAGTATACACGTAATCCACCTTGTCTAACCACTTCCGCAGCTTGTAGTAGTTCATAGTCTGGTATATTTCGCGAATCTCCTTGCGTTTGAATGTACATCTGGAATGGAACTCTATTGGTTGGTAATCGAGTGCATGCTTCCCCTACAGTAATTCCGCCACGACTGACACAATTACCAACATAATGGAGAATGGCGTCTCCGATATCTAACCTAGTTATACCAGCAGCAAATCGTTGACCTTGATATAATAAGTTACTACCACTGAACTGAATACGCCAAGCGAAGCGTTTATGATCCCACGCGCTAACATTCATATAGAATGTGGTCTTCTGTACTGGTAATAGTAGTCCAGCATAATTGACTACAATACCATTCTCTCTTAGCACTGCGACATCCGCCAGTAATTTAACAATAGGTTTTATCAATTTAGTTGAAGTAGAAGTTGATAGAATATTGATGGCATAACCTTGGTTTCCACCCGCTACTATGTTGACAGTAGTCTCAATATCCTGATAACGATATATGGGATTTAGTTGAACTTGATGTCCGCCAAAGGCTGCATGTAAATATCCCTCTAACTTGTTCAACCACGCCATAGACTTGGGTTCCAATATAGAAGCTTCCACAAATTGATAACCTCCCAATGACCTCCATATATCTATGATGGACATACGCCAATCATTCATTACTGGAGGAACATTACCTATATTAGTCACGATAGCTACCTGTTGTATTATGCGAGTAGTAAGAACCTCTAACAATGATATGAATTTAGTTTCTACATCTGGATACGATTTACGCCATTCATATACCCAGCTGGGATATCTGGTAGTATTAGCCTTCATTTGTTCGCATAATGGTCGTATAGTTGTAAGCTCTTGATTTTGTGGTATATAGCCCGCGAACTCCAGCTGGAGTGGAGGCATTATTTGTACAATATCTGCTACTCGGGACATGATGATAGTGGGCTATATTATAGATAAGCCTGGATATGGGTCAACACTGTTGATGTTAAATTATTCCTAATGTGGTCTCCGATAGACTATAATTGCGTTTTAAATATACAATTTCTTATTCTATGTATTCACCGGCTTTGATCTTAGACAACCCGATAACCTTTAACACCTGGTCTTACAATGGGACGTGATGTTGGAGTAATTCTACTTCCGACAGATGACTTATCGGTACTCATAACAATGGGTTTAACTCTTGATCCGTCAATCGTAGTGTTTGGTAGTGAGGCAACCGTGGAAACCGGCATAATACTGGGAGTTGCATTAGTATATGTTTGAGGACCTGTGCCGACGTATCGCATAACAGTAGGTACTGCGCCTGTCGGCACTTCAGTTCTCATGCTACCAAACGTTGTAGTAGACGGAACAACACTTGGAGAAACGCCGGGCAAAGTGCCGGGTAAAGTGCCGGGTAAAGTGCCGGGCGAAATAAAGCCAGGAGGTCGTGCGGACTTGGTGAGTTCACCGGTTCCACTAACCGCTGTTGCAGTCGTAGCCGCGGTAGCCGCAACAGCAGCAACATCTCTACCACAAGTACTGCATGTACTGGCCCCAAAGTTAGAATAAAACGCATACGCCTCTTCAAATGTTGGCTGATACTTACCTAATCTAGCATTTACCGAGTTATGTAGTAACCACGACCAATAGAAACATCCGATATCTCTGCCTTGAGCATCGTACATATTAAAATATTTCTTTATGTCATGGGTGTCTATAAATAGACGAAAATGCGGTTGACAAGTTTTACATCGAAAGGAGTCACATAATGCATTTGTATTTGATTCGTAAGCTGCTTTCATAGCGGGGGTAATGGCTACCACTCCTTGAGTATGCATTACATACCACATACCTGACCCGCACATATGCGGTTGGTGATATATATTAATATCCATTGCGTTAATTGTTCACGTTCTTTGTTGTAAATTAAAAATGTTAATATATCACCACCATCGGCGCCAAGTGTAAATGGGTTTGTATTTCGCTAGTTAAAAGGTTGGCCTTCCAACCAGTCCAATTCCCAATTTATACCAACATGGCTATGCACCAACCTTCAAATAATGAAATCGCCAATCATCTAGCGTTGATTGCAGAATACTACAAATATAGTCGCGATAAGATTAGGTACGGTGTATTTAGTAAAGCCGAAGCTAATGTGAGAAACTTCTCTGTTCCTATTATATCTGGAGACCAAGCAATAGCGCTAATACCTGGAATAGATAAGGGTGTAGGCAGTACCATTGGAGATTTCATACGAACTAGTTTGTCTCCTCCTTTTCAACCAACTAGTACACGCTTACAAAATTTAATGGTAGAGGACAAGGGAGGATTCTTCACAACTAGACAGTCATTACAACAATTTAGTAAAATACATGGAGTAGGAGACGTAACAGCACCATTACTAGTACAACAAGGATATAGACGTGTGGAAGATTTAGTTAATGCTCAACTTAATGATGTACAAAGATGGGGATTGTATTATTACTATCACTTTCTGGAACGGATACCTAGATCAGAAATGGATGAAATTATCGCGTCTATTAAGACCTGTTGGAATGGTATGAATATCCCCAATTTAGCTTGGATTGTAGCAGGTTCTTACAGACGCGGTGCAGTTAGTTCGGGTGATATTGATATCTTAGTAAAGGGCAACTATGTTCCCCAATTTAATCGCCCCATACACCCGAGAGATTTAGCAGCAAGATTGATTGAATGTGGACTCGTCAAGACTACACTTGCTTCGGGTGATACTAAGTATATGGGCGTTGCTCAGTTAGGTCCAGATAGGATAGCTAGGCGTATAGATATCACAGTTATTCCACCAGAGAGTATATCATTCGGTTTACTTCATCATACTGGCTCAGACGCCTTCAACGCTAAATTACGTGGTTATGCTAATAACATGGGTCTAACCATCAACGAATATAGAATGAAGGAAAATAGCACAGGTAGAGAATTTCCAGCTGCGAAGGAGATAGATATTTTCCATATATTAGGTCTAGAATATGTAGCGCCAGAGCACCGAACTGGTGACGTAACACTGTTGCCACTGAGACGCTACTAACACAATAAAACCTTTTTTAAAAGTTGGATATATCAAATTAGTTGTAGTCTTTAACCCAAAAAATGTGCAAGAAGTGCTCATGCAAGAAGTGCAAGAAAGGAAAGTGCTGCAAGATTAAGGTCTGCGCACGTAATGGTCATGATGGAGCGACTGGTGTTACTGGTGGAACCGGGGCTACCGGACCAACTGGAGCCACTGGCCCTTCGATGACCTTCTTTATTGAGACCGCTGTCGATACTACCAGTCCTCCCATCAGTGGACCCCTGCCTGTTACCAATGGGGATACTGTCAGATTCTACAGTTCTAATCCTGCTCTGAATATTATTGCCACCCCTGGATCCGTTGATGTTGGTTTCTTCTTGACACTGCCTTCCGGATCTACCGGTGGAACTGGAGGAACTGGAGGAACTGGTGGAACTGGTGGAACTGGTGGAACTGGAGGTACAGGTGGAACTGGAGGGACGGGAGGCACTGGTCTATCAGGAGGAACCGGAGGTACAGGAGGAACTGGTGGAACTGGAGGAACAGGTGGAACCGGTGGTACCGGATTGGCTGGAGGAACAGGAGGTACCGGAGGTACTGGAGGCACTGGTCTATCAGGAGGAACCGGAGGTACAGGTGGTACAGGTGGAACTGGTGGTACTGGTGGTACAGGTGGTACTGGAGGCACTGGTGGAACTGGAGGTACTGGATTGTCAGGAGGTACTGGAGGCACTGGTGAAACAGGAGGAACAGGTGGAACCGGAGGTACTGGAGGTACTGGAGGTACTGGAGGAACCGGAGGCACTGGTGAAACAGGTGGTACCGGTGGTACTGGAGGAACTGGAGGAACTGGAGGTACTGGAGGTACTGGAGGAACTGGAGGTACTGGAGGTACGGGAGCTGGAGCTGTTGCACTATTCAGTTATGGTAATTCCGTCGATTTGAGCACGCTGGGACCTTTTACTATTGGATTTGGTTCTAGTTTGGTTGGCGTTCCTATCTCTGCGGGTCCTGCTATCGCCGGAGCTTACTATACTCGTGTCTCACGGGCTGGTACTATTCAGAACCTATATTTCAGTATGCAGTCCACAGTTAGCGATTCGGTCGTGGCTCCTACAGCCACTGCCGATCTATATGTTGCCACAACTACAGGCGATCCTAGTTCTGTAGTCCCAACATTCGTTTTGACCACCGTTACTACAACTGTTACTTTGCCAACCACTGTTGGTAGTTTCTTCAGGTCCAATTCCGATATTGTTAATTCCATCGCCGTTGGTCCAGGTGATTATATCGCATTGGTGATTACCCTGGGTGGTACATTTGCAGCCAACTCAGTGGGAACCACGTTCGAGGCAGGACTTGAGATTGTCTAAAGTCCATATATCCCTTAATTGACCAAATTAACACCCTGTTACCAACTATTTTACCACAATACACCCCTAAATTATTGATACCTACTGATTTTTAAAACATTGATATACGATCCAACCACCGACATATGTTTAAAAAAGATTCCTAGTGTATGAAACTTATATCATGGATCTCTTAGCATATCTAACGTTCGGCGGGAAGAGGGAGTATATCCCGCGACCTCCATCTTTGCCCGAAATTCGCTACATAAAAGCCGGTTCCCACTCTGAGAGTCAAGTATGCGAATTGGTTGACGCCAAACTAAAATCCGTTAGAGCTTCCCTTAAATCTTGGAGACCCAAACTACCCAAAGAAGTCATAGCTGCAGGTAAGCCTCCGCCTCCTCCTTTACCTATCGTAGCCCCTACAGTAAAAGTAAGTTGTTCCCCAGTTGGAAGTAGGTGTGTGGTGACTAAGGAAACATTACGTTTTATTATAGCAGATCTCAGGCCTAAGGAACGCCGCTACCGACCCAAGAAAGAGATAACCGAAAAACGTGAACAACTCGGCGATGGAGCTAACAGGGTGGGTTCTTGCTTTCGCATGGCAAATCTTACAGCAAGCGTGGTAGAAAGAACAAAGAACAAATTAAGAAAATTGGATGCGGACACATGCGCTAAGCGATGGAGTGGAGATATTTTATTATCGGATGGTAGTCGAGACTCAGAATCAGGTAACGAAAGTAGCTCCGATAGTAGCGCTTGTGGTAGTCAGAACGATAGTCACGATATTCGCAATGGTAGTCAAGAGGAATGGAAACCAGATCAATCGCAAGTAGACAATCCCATCTGCGAAGAATTCTACTCTGTATTCCGCATGGGTCTATCAGATTACTTTGCACAAAAGAGAGCTACTAGAGCTCCTATCAAGTTGCTTCCACCCCCTCCTCCAAGAGGAGACGTTAGAGAAGTTACCAAAGCAGATATTGCTTCAGTCTGTCCTTGGACTAAATTCATGAGAAGTGAGGATATGGAGTCTAGTATTACCGATAGCTGGAACGATGACTTTTGTAGCACTAGTAGTCCTTCTAGTGGTAATTCCTCTAATGGAGGTCCTTCCAGCAATCGTCAAACGTTTATTGTACCGCAGGATGGACATGGACCCTTCCCAGTTAAAGCTGGAGAAAATATTGTATTTCATACCCATGTACCCATGGGTAGACAACAAATGCACGTACCAACAGATTATGAGTCCAGACATTATATACCAGCCATATATAGACCGGTAAACGATGATCTACTAGATTTAATACAACGTTGTTCTGTCCCCATACAAGGGAAAACGGAAGGAAGAGAAGGAAGAGAGGAGGACGGTGAACTCGATGGTAGACTGGACGATGATGATGTTTGTGAACTGTATCATTCTGAGGAAGTAGAGGAACGAGAACTAGTTGAATTCGAAGGGGAGATGCTAGAAGAAATAGTTGTGGAGCCATCTACCGTATCCAACTTCCAAGCGACCAGCGTTACTGAGCATGAAGATGGTAAAGTTTTTAGCAGCTGGTTACACTTGGGAACTCCGATTGAAAACTCAATTGGAGAGTGTACTGGACCTATCGAAGCTACTGGAGAACCTATTGAATATGGAGTAGGATTCGTTGAGAGACATCTTAGTACAGACTCTGGAAGTTTCAATTCTAACAGCGATTCAGATGTGTACATCAGCACAGATTCGCTATCATCCGATATGTCTGGAACATCTGATACTTCGGATTCATCAGCAATTATGGATGATATCAGCATGTCTATGAAGCATGTCAGTGAGTTATACCGCGATTCACTTGAATGCCTTGAATGTCACGAACACTGTGGACAATCTCCGGATGAAATTGACACGCGCCTTACATCATCTGACATGTTTACCGATTTAGGAAGCTGGTCTGGTATTAAACGATACACTGATACTAGAGTATCTGATACCAAAACATGGTACAGCGATGACGACAGATTATCAATTAATGATTGTATGGGTCATCTATCGGATTCTGATTATTTAGATGTGTCAGGCGGACCATGCGGACCGTGTCAACCGTGTCAACCGGTGAACTCTCTACTGGAGTCTGACGCCATAACTGAGTCTGTTAACTTAGTATCTTCGGTTTCGCTAGATAATTTTAACGCCCAATGTTGTGACCTTCTTCCATCCATCTGCGATGATGGTACCATCATCACTAAATGTTCGGAATCGACTACTGACCTGACTGCCAGTTTGTCAGCTAGTTTATCGGCTAGTACCTCTGATAGTGACTTGGATAGCGGACCAGATAGCAACGCTAGTACCTCCGACAGTGACTCTGAAGGCGATACAAGTTGGTGTACTCTTTGCAATCCCAGCAGTCGTTGCGGCAATCATTGCGGCAATCATTGCGGCACATGCGATAGTGTTATTTCTCATGATATCCGTCATACTTACCATCATCTAGATGAATACACAGATAGTAATTCCGACAGTGACTCCGACAGTGACTCAGATAGTAGTTCGGATAACGACTCTAGCGAATCGGATAAACCAACCTGCGTCGGTAGCGAGTACGTGTCTTCCATGAGAAGACGCAAGATTATTTCTCGTTAAGTCCGACATTTGAACATTGTATAAATTCACTATTTGTATATCATATCAATATAGCATGTACTAGATATAGACACATTAAAAACTTTTTAAAACTGTACAGTATGACGTATTTTAGATTAAAATATAATGGAGTCGACTTAGAATACTGGGATGTGATGTAACCATCCAGTCGATTGGTTAACAGCAACGAACTAGCTAAATAACAAATGTCTACTACTGAGCAACCCACTACGGGCAATTCGAACGTTGTAAACACTGCTTACTTACCCGATGAACTCGATAGCTTAGTTGAGGCTACTATGCGCAATCTAAGTACGTACTCACTACAATGGGAAATGGAAAAACTAGAGATACAAGAGTTCGATAATATGGATGGAGAGGACGACGAAGATTGTGACGACTGCGAACATGGAGACGATGATACGGATGATGTGGACGATTTGGATGAAGATGACAATAGTGATGGCGATACTGATTATCAGACTATGTTCGATAACGAATTCCAGTTAACTACCACTGCTACCGGTGACGAAGATGATAGTAGCGGTAGCAGTGATAGCAACGACAGTAGCGATTGTTCTGATGACAGCTACTACTCCGATGAAGATGGCTACCTAGATGCCTACTCTTCCGGCTCTTCTGATTCGGACTCTTCTGATGAAGAGGATATAACCGAAGAAGAGAGAACACGCAGACGCGATCAGTTGACAAAACTTATTTGTGACAAGATGGGTGGAGCTGACAAACTTCTGGACATGTATGACAGTTGTATGGTTAACGACTGTGATGGTGGTTCGGACTCAGGGTCCGGTTCAGGAACTAGTTCAGGGTTCGGGTCACAACCAAATGCTGGAACACAACTGCCACTTCCCTCTGACACCTCCGACAGCACCAGAGATGATAACAAGATGTTATCAATGGCTGAATTAGTTATCGCCATGGGACTTGGTGATAAGTTAAAGAGCAAGGTTCCTAGGATCAGAATCAGCACTGACGATGGAGAAACAGTATCAGTTAAATACAATCATCCAGCTTTTGATTACAGCACAGTCCTAGCTGATGCAGTGTCGCGTAACGAGAAGAAATTGCATATCAGCAATGTCACTAAGGAGAACATAAATGATTACCTATCATTTGTGGAGGCTGGAGACCTAGAGGACGTGGATGACGTTGAGGGTGCCATTGAAGTCACGAATGAATTGGGTGATGATCTCAATTACTATCGTTTGATGTTCCCACGTTACACGCATGTTGCGGTGGATGACAATAGTCAATTCGTTGATGAGTACAACAACATTGACAAGATAAAATTCGAACAAATAAACATTTTCATCACATATACCAACATTGAAGTGTCTGACATATTACCAGAGTCATGCCGTTGCGATGTAGAGTCCGTGGCGTTCAGCATGTCATCTCCCACAAATGGAGAAAATTGTGTGTACTTCTGTCGTTGTATGGATGGTAGCGTTGTTGCTTATATCCCATACTATATGACTAAGGTAACCAACATCGACGAGAGGTTACTGGAGTGGGGTTACGGCTTCAATATCTACTACGATGGCGAATGTCTGTTGTTCCAAACCGACAAACTACTGGAAATTATCTATGTGGTTGGTAGTGGCGGTAGTAAGACTCAGATTTCTGATATGTCCGACATATCAGACGTGTCAAACATATCAAACATGTCCCATCAGATACCTGTGAACTTGTGTGGTACTGGTAACTGTACGGTGGAAAGCACGTCAGAAAGTGTGGTTGAAAGCACACCAGAAAGCGCAGTTGAATGTACCGTTGAATGCGAACCGCGGCCGACAATCGACAACAGACAGGCCACAACCGACGTAGACGCTACTCCTCAACTAAACGTTTCATCTGATGAAGAGGATGAGGTTGAAACAGATTCAGAACCAGATTACGATGGCTATGAATATGACAAGTATCAATATTACGATGATGACGAATATCAGGTGTGTAAGCAACACTTGAAGATAAACAGTAATGTATACTTCAACATTACTGGCATCGCTAAGAACGCGATACGTGTTATCATAAATGATCCACCGTCGCTAACCATATACTATGGTCACCTGTGGAATCATGAACATCGAGGCAATGATTATGTTCTAAACTTCGATGCCCCAACGCAAAGCTACGATGAACCTATCATCGTAAATTAATCTGTCTAGTACACATACTACGTTTTAATATTACTACTTAATTGATGACTTCAGTTTTTAAAAAGTTGATATGTATCCAGTCTATGAACGGAGTTCCATAGCGCACGTAATCGCGTACAACTATTATCATTTATGGATATAACAGCAAATAATCAAGAAAGTGATATACAACGTGTACTAACGTCTGCTATTAACGACATAATGGAGTCAATTGGAACAGAGGCTCTTACATCCAGTTCGGTTAGTAGTCCATCTACAAGCGAAGAAGACGCCTCCGAACCGCGAGCGAACGTAACACTATTTAACATTGTTCATAGTTCGGACGCAGAGCTGTACAACTATGAATTTATGTTGAAATATGACATGTTCGCCCCTGATGCGCTCCTCAATGTGCTACCTACACTATACAAGGTTAAATTGGAGTACATTATATATCAGGCAATAGTCAAACACATACCATATCACAAACAGTACTTACATGATGGTAGGCATGTGCTAGTAGCTAAACCTCTTTTGACAGTAATGGCTGTAGCTGGAGGCTGCAGATTGACTGACATAATGCAACGCTCCGACGACACAATATGTATCCAGAACAGCCTAGCCAGCAATGAGGACGTCTTACGAGCGCTTAATATCAGTAGCGATAGTAACGGTATAAGCGATTTTACTGCTGACTTCCTATGTGCTAATCTCCAGGTATCCACTATGATGACACCTGCAGATATTGCCAATTATTTACGTTTGGTAATATTGAACGATGAGTACAACAAGAAGGATGTATTAGATAACTTAGTTGTTGTGCTAAGCGCTAGTGCCTACAATATCCCTGATCTTCTACCGTCTACTGTGAGTCTAGAAAACCAACGCGGTGTATCTCGTCTCCGTCGGCGATGGAATAAACTTAACAACGTATGGCCAGAATATGCTACTAAAGTTTATAGCCCGTTTGTCAGGGAGCTAGTCCAGAACTATATGATTCGCGATGAGCAACCAGTATGCGATGAATTACTCAAGTTTATCAAGGATTATCTGCCGGACTTAGAACCTAAATGCCGTTGGACACATTTGGTCACAGGGCTGAAACGTAGACCTCTGAAAGCTCAGGCTTATCTGCTGGGACTGCCGTATCACAAACCAAACGAGAAACTCATCAAGGAGAAACTTCAGAAGCTAAACGAAATTGGCGAAGACGAATATCTGAAAGAAATAGCTCGCATTAATTCGACCATCGTTGGACAAATCGGACAAGCTGGAGAACAACTGATACCATTCAACTCGGTTAGACCGGTTAATTTTGGTAATGACGAAGATCTAGCTTTTGTGCCACTGGATGACACAAATCCAAATGATATAGTTGCTAACAATATTGGAGGTACTATCTATCGATACACTGTGAGAGATTACAGACACTTCGCTGAGTCTACCGAGTGTCCGTATACTCGAAGTAAGATTAAAGCGGATATCATTGATAAGCTGACATGTAAGACTGGTCATGCTGCTCACGAAGGTATACCGTTCAACGAATCATTATCAACAACTTGGGATAAGATACGACAGCAAGAAGAGAAAAGGATAGAGGAGTATGATCGCAATTATCGTGCAAGTCTGGACGCAATAGCTAACTATAACATTCCTGATACAGTAGTATCGGATAAAGTGACACCAGAAAGCGCTACCCAACCAATTCTACCTGTTACGGCGCCAGGGTCGGTTACAGTGGTAGCTCCGGCACCTATTGTTGGGTACTCCGGTTGTCCTCCATTGCCAATGATATTATATCAGAATATGCCTCCAGTGTCGCAGAGTAGATTACCGTCTCTATCCGGTATGAGCGCTGGTGTAAACGTGGGACTAAATAACCTAATGAGTGGATGGAAGAGCATTAACTCCAGTACATTCTCCGCCAATTCGGCCGGCAATTCGTCCGCCAATTCATCTAACAGCTCATCCAATCGAAGTAACTTGGAAGGTAGTTCTGATGACGAAGACAACTAATACTCTAGATACAATAGACTTACTAGCTTTTTAAAAAGTTATTGGTCTAACTTAGACTAGTTAGAAGCCCCGTTGTATAAAAGTACGCAGCTTACTATCGCAGTATCCACTTATACCATTATATCTTTGAGTCTCTCTATTCTTCCACTCTTCAATATCTATCGGGGACCAGTTAGTGTCAAATGGTTCTGCATACCGACAAAACCATGTTTCCAACTGTCTAGCTGTAGTTAATATGGTTCCAATGCGTTGCTGTCGTTCATCCAAACTAACCTTTGACTTGTTAGTTTGATCCAGAAATGCAACAAGCAAGGACTGGTCAGTCTCATATATGGTAAGTGCATCCCAGAACGTCTTAGTTTGTTCGGTCGGCGCCATCCACCCAGATAGATCTCTATCGTTACATTGTTTAATGATCATAGAATCCTTCTGAGCCTGTCGAGAGCCACTTATTCTAGCATTAATACTATCATTTATGATAACTTTAGATTTCTCAACTTGTTGAGTAAGATGTTGGCCTTCCATGATATCCATATCCCTAACATATACTTGACGTACGCAATCGCCATCAAATATTAGAGCCGTCTCCGGTTCAGCTATGGGAACATCTGGCTCCAAAGATAATTCAGTTGTTGGTTCTCTATTGGGTAGCACTTCTCCTAGTTGCCACCATTTGTTATCGGGGACTGGAAGTACGATAGAGGGCTCGTCATCGTTATAGCGCTTGGTGTAGTTCGCTTTTTCCGGTTGAGGTTTACCAGTAGTAATTACATGTGTTAAACTTCTACGAAAGGCGTCCACAGGAATGTTCAAAGCCGTAGCCGCTCCACTACCGCGGGTCAATCCACTCTGGCTGGAACTAGTTGCTTTCCCCTTACCTTTTGCTGTCGATGTCATCATATTACCATCATTATTAACTTCATATGTGGTATGTAAAGATAACATGGACAGCGACCTAGGAAGTCCACTGTTACCTCCATATGTACTATGATTTCCATGTGAAGGTGTAGAGTCCACAACTTCAGTTATTTCCTTGGTCTTAGTAATACTGGTTTCACCCTTTGTGTTTCTCCATGGCTTCCCGCTGCCGCCACTACCACCTTTGAGACTAGAAAAGAAGCTCTTAGATAATGAAGACAGAGTTAATTTATCAGTTTTGTTCGAAGACATTTCTGTAATAAAATTAGTATATGCGAATAGTAAAGAGCGAAGAACAAATTAAGGAGAATTTGCGTTCAAGGCGAATAGTAAAGAGCGAAGAACAAATTAAGAAGAATTTGCGATCAAGGCGAATAGTAAACTAATCAATTGAGAAACAATGTCATCAAGTGAGGAGGAAGACTCTTTGATCGTCAGTGACGAAGCGGCGTTGCCTCGTCTTTCTAGATCTGCAACTATAGAACGCCGCGGTGAGCTGTTTGTAATAAATAGAGATTTTGATCCCGGACGTATGTTCGATCCTCAAGCAGTAGAATTAGAAACGTTAGCTGATAAAATTTACACAGACTCTATGAAGCTATCAGCTAGAGCTAATAGATTCGCTATCGTCTATAAGTATGTATGGTGGTCTATAGCTTTATTTATAATGATATCTGGGGTTTTAATTGGAACACTAGCAGTGGAGGACAAAAAGAAATCTGCAACTGATTACGTTGTCTCTGTTCTTGGTTATTTAACTACAGGCTCAATGGGTGCAACATTAGTTGGTAAAGTAGCGGAACATGGCGTGGAATATAAGAAGCAGGCAATGAAACTTAAGGAATTAGGTATGCAGGCCAGCCACGATAAATTAGAAGTCAAAGATCCTGCGGAGCTGTATCAGAGACTCAATAAAGCAAGTCAGAAACTCAATAACTTAGACTTAGAGATGTACCAAATAGGTATGGGTGACTCTGGAAAGCGTGCAGAGCAGTTAGCGGAAAAATCAGCTACTGCTAGAGATAGCGCTATGTCATCACCCGAACGTAACGCCAGCAGTAGTGATGAACGGAATAGTGATGAACGAGCTAGTGGTGAACGGAATAGTGGTGGACGAGACAATGGTTACAGTAGTGACGATTATGATAGCGATAACCAATCAAACGATGAAACTAACGGCAATATATTCGATCTTAGTAACATACAATTGCAGGGGACCAATAAAGGTAAAGGTAAATCCAAGGATAAACCTGGGAACCAACATGGGGACAGACGTAGTAACCGTAAGGACAATAAGAAGTCGCAGAGCGTATTCAACATGTTAAAGTTTGGCGGTAAATCGAGTTCTAAAGTAGGTGGTGGTAGCCGTAGTAACGGCGGTAACCGTAGTAAGAATGGTAAAGACAAAGGTAAAGGTAAACGTAGACATTCTCGTAGTTTGGATGATATTTATACCGATGGAGGGTTAAATGGATCCAGTAGCAGAACCCGTAACGGTTCTAATAATGGTTCTAATAACGAATCTAATAGCGACTCTAGTAGTAGACCAAATAGTCAGCCAAACAGCGAGAACAATAGTGAGTCTAACAGCGACGGCAGCCCGCGTATGTTAACTACATCAAATAAGGCTACCGGCAGAGGTATAACTAAAGGCGTAAATAATGATAAAGGTAAAGCCACTAGTCGACCATTAGATGAGCGCATAACCAGGAAGATCAATGATACGCTAGGAGGTGATGTAGATAGTAGAGATTCAACAGACATCGTTGAATTACAGAATTCTGATGAAATTGAAACTAGTATAGACGGTTCAGATAACAAAGGCAGATTTAGAATTCGTACAGTAACGCCGCCCTCCAAGTCCGGTGGTTCGGGTAGTTCGGGTAGTTCAAGGACCAATACCCGTTACAAGGGTAAGGGGAAAGAGAAGGATAAAGGTAGGAGCGAGAAGAAGGATACAGATAAGACCAAGTGGGTGGGGAAGAGTCGTGGTGTAACTTTTAAATTAGAAGATGAAGATAGTGGTCAACCAATTGATATTAGATCCACCAGTATAATATCAAATCCTTCTCTTCTATTAACTGAAGACGATCTGAATGTTTATTCGTTAAATAATTTACACATCAGTCCATCCACTGACGATTTAAGATTGACTCAAATGGAAGAAGGACGAGACGACCCCGATGATACCCTTGAGGAAGACGATGACGAAATTAACAACGATAGCTAAACTTGTCGGACACACCGGACGCTGAGGTTGCACTTCATTTGTGTCTGCAATATCTAACTTCATAACCGCTAAAGTTTACATCTCTAAAAGCATAATGGCAGATACTGGATGGGCGTTGTTGGCGGGATTGATACTCCTTCTGATCTTGCTTATCATATTCCTGATTATTGTAGGATTGATATTCTTCAGCATTTACCGTGGAGGTAATTCTTACAAATATGGATTATTTATAATGGGTGTAGTTGGTATACTACTATTGATTTTGGCATTTGTGTACCTAGTATTTGTCAATGTTAACACAACGACTGAACCAGCGAAGAAACTTAGAGTACAATCGCGTGAGTTGTCTAACAGAATCATTAATCTGGAACGCTCATTATCGGAAGATCCACAACTTCAGACCATGTTGATGGAGGCTACTTCTAGAGAGCCTTATATCGACGTTAGTAAGGATATGTCTGATATTTCAGTATCGAGTAGTGGGCAGTCTCAGGTCAAGGCCATACTGTTGGAAATTAAATCTAACAATGAGAAGATCGGCGATTACTATTCCACCATCTTTGGAGGTAGAGCTGGAAGCGAACTTGTTAGTCTGTTAGATAGAAGGTCTCAATTGTTATACGACTACTATTGCGTTGTGTATGAAGTTGCAAATAAACCCAACATATGTCTCGATGAAGTTCAAGCTAATCTAGAGACCAATTGTCTTGAGTTGGCAACGCTTATTAATGGAAGTAAGAAAATATCACCACGTCGACCTACGTTCCGTTATCGCAATCCGGAAGCTAACGAGATTCTTGCTCCGTGTAAAGACACTATAGACAGAGGATTAAAGAAGTATGTTTCATCTTTGTGTAAGCAGTCCAGAGAGAGGTTGAATACTCGCTATGATAGAGCTTTGGCTTGTGTGAAAGAAGCGAAAGTAGTAAACCAACATATTATTCAGTTGGTTGTGGGTTACTGCTGGAATCTGTATAAGTATTAAATGCAATTGAATATATCTGCATGACAATGTAAGAAGTTTTTAAAAACGTATATATTATACATAGAACGCATTACATAGTGTCTAATATAGAACGCAATACATAGTGTCTAATATAGAACCAATATAGTTGTATAGTTGTAAACATAAAGTTACATCTTCCACTCGCTAACGGTTGACACGGTTGACACGTTCGACATGGCTTGGTTTGTAACAGTACCATTTGCATGAAATGTAGTAACCTCCGAAGTTGCAGATTGTCCAACTTTCCACTTCATAGTCTTCTGTCTGATTGCCGCTTCATGTTTGGCAGTGTCGCTACTACCGGAAGGAGTAAACGTTGGCCAGTTTAACTTTGTTCCATGTGTCCTCTTTGTCCTCTTTGCGGCCTTTATTACCTTGACAAACTCAGCTGACGGCGCTGCAGAAGTTCTAGGTCCAGAAGTTCTAGGTACAGAAGTTCTAGGTACTGGTTCCGCGATAACTGGTTTACTTGGTATACCGGAAGTATTTGGAGAGTCATCGGTAGGATTTAAGCGAAAATTGAAAGTTGAATTGATGATTGAAATAGAAGCCGGGTCCACGGTAGGGTCAACGGTTGGGTCAACAGACAGTTTAGCAGGTTTGGCTGCAATGGGGCGAGTTCTTGCATTTAAGACTGCGCCGTTGGTCTCCGCTCTCTCGTAGTAACATTTTCTACAAGAATAGGTATATGACTTATGTGGGCATCTTGGCTGTATCCAGCGACAAGACTCGCATCTCCATCTAGCCATTTGATGTTTGCATGTTTGTGGTACCCTTGCCTTCGCGCTTGCCTTTTCGGTAGGAGTCTCCGGATTTGAGAAATTAAGCTGATTGGTCTTGCTAACTTCAGTGGTATTACTAGTCGCGGTAACTTTACCCACCGTATTTACGTTAGTTCGGTTGGAAACTGGCGCATCCGTGGTACCTGTAGTACTTGTAGTTACGCTTAATGTTTGTCCGTGACCAGAGTTGTTTACATTAGCTCTAATAGCCCTCAACTTAGATAAACGTTCCACCCAATATTTCCTTCTCACATTGACGGGTAGGGACCCACATGAAGAAAACGATACATGCTTACAACTAAACGGAGTTCTATCTAACCTCAACTTGGTTAGATAATCCTTTAGATGTAACCTTTGTTCTCCCTGGATTGATGGGTCAATATCATATACGATTTTGTTAGTGTTGTGGTTCATATTGTTATGTTGTGGTGTCGATGATACCGGAGGCGCAATTCGAATAATGTTGCGGTATCGTCACTAAGATAATTACCAATTTGATTCACATATACGGATACGGCATTATATTATTTATGTAATTCAACTTTAATCCAACGGTAGTAACGCGAAGATTTTTAAAAGTGTATATGAAGTTAATTGTCATCAATAATTAACCCTGGCTCTTCATCGGTGTCGGTAACACTATCAACGTCTGTATCGCTACCATCATTGTCGTTGGGTTGAGTATGGTTTAGAGGAAGTTGTTCACTAGAAGGTGGAGGTGGATGCGGGATTGAAAGTGGAGCAGAAGATACAGAACTAGCTACTACCTTCTTTCTTTTACAATGTTTGCAATCATATCGGGGTTTTAGATGTACGCACAAATCACTACCGCCACATATCAAACATAAAGAACGTCTCTTCATGTGCTCGCATATCGCCCCACCTTTACATTCTTTGCATATAACTCTTCTTCTAAGATGTTCGCATATTCCATTACCTTTGCAATCTACGCAGTGGTAACGCTGCCTCTTATGTTCACAAATTCCCTTACCTCCACAATCCTTACAGTCATAGCGTTTTCTGCCATGGTCGCAAACTCCCTTACCCTTACATTTCAAGCAACCATAGCGTTTTCTGCCATGGTCGCAAACTCCCTTACCCTTACATTTCAAGCAACCATATCGTTGTACTAAATGTACGCATACTCCTCTACCTCTACATTTTACACAGTTGTATTCTGCTACTTTATGTACACATCGTTTGACTTTTGGACATTTAGTTTTGGGTTCTGGTTGAGTATCCGGTTGAGTATCCGGTTGAGTACCTGGTTGAGTATCTGTTGTGGACTCAACAATAGTAGCGACGTTACTCATGTTTGGAATAGGATCTTGACTAACTTCAGGTTCAATCGCAGATTCAACTACGGGTTCAACCGCAGGTTTAATGTTATCGCCGGAACTATCTAGGGCGGTAACGAGTCCCTGAGCGATAAATTTTCTAATCTTTCTAACTTGGATTAAACGTGTTATTACGAAAGATTCTTCGAAGATACTTACATTATCTTCATCTGATTCGACGAGTATCGGGTTTATACCAGGTTCTTCCATAGTGATATACCATAGGGTTAATCGTATAACTCCAAGCTTCCATATCACTTTTCATTCGCTAAATAGTACACCATGTACCTTTTAAAAAAGTTAATCGCGTTCTTGTACGCCGAATTGTTTAAGCTGGATAACAGCATAATCTAACATAGCTCCTATTTCAATGTCATTTGGAGGTAGTACACGCTGAACGCATTCCCAACTACAGTATGTTCCCTGGAATCCACCATCCCTCATGGGTTTACGGACAGCATGAGTATAATGGCTTATACCCTTACCGCAGCGATCATTGGCACATCTTCCAGTAAACCACTCTGTGTTTGGTTTACTAGTGTCTTGATAACCGAAGGTTAGTGTAGAGTAATAATCCTCTTCCAGCTCTTCTAAGTCATCATCGCTGTCTTTACCACCTCGTTCCCACTCATTACAGAAGAACATTGGATGTCCCAATCTAGCACAGAGTCCTCGGTCATGAGGATCTATTTCCTCACTAGGGTTAGGAGGACCTCCGATCAAACGAAGTATAGGGTCGGTCATAGTAGCAATAACCTCTTCTGACTGACCAGGTACCTGACCTAACATTTCTTTGGTATAGTTAGCCATATCTATGTTAGCAAGCGATTCATCAGTGGGCAACCCAGTAAACAGCTTCAAATAGATATTAGCAGATTCTAGCTCCTTCTCAGTGGGTGCTTGCTTCCTCTGACTGTAGGCAGCCATAATTGAATCTAACTCGCGTTCAGCTAAGATCGTTCGCAATTGTGCATCGTCCTTCCCCAGACCGTGGTCAGTAACCCAATACGGTTTGTCGATGTACGGTTTAGTGTTAGCCTGCACTGCTAAAATGAATTTAGCCACTGGTCCATACTCAACATCGTCATCGTTAGGATTGTTGGTATCGGAGTAAGTTCTACGATAAGTACGCAGGATGTCTTCGTATACGTAGTAATTCTGCTCACCCATAATACGCTGAATGCGAGCTACTGCATGGAGAATGGTAGGATCTTCTTCGAACTTAATGTAGTAAGTGATGAAATCTGAGAAGCTGTACTCTGTTAGAGTCTGGATAATGATGGACGCGATAGTGTCACTATCTTCCATAGTTTCACCCAAATCGTTGAGGGTAAGTAACCACGGAACAAACAAACAAGCGTTAGTATAGTAGTAGCGCTGTCGTTCGTTGAACCACGTTAACAATGTTCTCAATGTAGACCTGTAGATCTTGACTCTGTCTAAATCTCTATGATTCTCCAGAAACCCAGATATACCGGGTACCTTCTCCACAACACCCTCATCATTTGTTACACTAGATTCAGTGTACTCCTCCGGATCATAAGGAATTATCTTAGACGCGACGGACGCTAGACCGATGAAGTCCGTCGTTAGTTGTTTGTAGTCATCATAATCCAAATCATCGAAGGGTATCTGTTTCATACGTATCAACGCATCTGAGGCATTATCGACCTCTATCGCCTCCGTGATGAGGTCGATAATTTGTATCAATTGTTCGTCTGAAGCCATTTGGGCACGTTTATAACATTGTATAAGTATTTTCATCTAGCTTTT
>Ga0075158_10000986_pt1 | contig 22311 bp, 22 predicted proteins | sample JI91814BDNA_FD_70968 | JGI IMG/M metagenome (GOLD analysis project Ga0075158, IMG submission 70968) | Wastewater effluent complex algal communities from Wisconsin, to seasonally profile nutrient transformation and Carbon sequestration -... | ecosystem: Engineered > WWTP > Effluent > Algae... | reverse complement strand
CAAATTCTAGATCCAATCCATGAAATGAAAATTGCATTCCACTATCGGGGATAATGGTAAACGTTTCATTATTTCCTCCAAAGTGTGGGAGAAAAGTTGACCAGAGATAACTTGTAAAACATTTTATTTTTGGATCAATGTCAAGCCAGAGGGTGAGAGAAGAAATGATATCGGGATCCTGGTGGCTCGCAAAAATATATTCGATATTAACTGGATTTGCTTCTGTCGAAAGGGAACTTAAAACAGAAGGAAAAATTTCAATTCCACCCGGATCGGTTAAAATTAACTTCTCATTTTTAACAATCACATATTCATTTGTGTCTATAAGGTAATTTGGTTTTTCGGGGTCACGGGCGATTATCCCCCATTTATGGTCCCCTTCGGAATAGATGTATTGAAATTTTTTCAAATTATTGTTCCTCGATTAACTCTACATTTAACTCTTCGATCTTTTTAAGTAACGACTCAATTCGTGCAATAAAATTGGAAAGTTCTACAGATAGTTCATCAAAAACACCCTGCTCGTCTTCAATATAAACGGATTCAATTTTAACGGAAAATACAATGGGTCTGCTGTTTTTACATAATTTAATAGTTTCTTTGATAATCGAACGAAAGTTATTAAACTGTAAATGAAAGTTTTTTTTTAGTTCCTGGATTTTCGAATCATAATTGTAGAAAATATTTTTTTCCAGATCACTGAAGTCAAATTTTTTGTTATCAGATAATGAATTGTATTGATTGAAAAATTTTTCTTGTAAGGCTTTATTGCGACGGATTTTTTGATCTTCTGTTATCATTTTTAAAGAAACAAACATGATTTCAAATAATTGGTTTGCCTTTTCTTCTATCAAGGAGCTAATGCGTATTAACTCAACAGATATTGGTGTAAAGCCTGCAGATTTTTTTGTATGAAAGCTAATATTCGAAATTGCAATCTGACTATTTAAAGCGCAGAGACGAATCAAATAAGATGCATATTTAATTGATTTGATAGCTTCATTCATTTCATTGACAGTAGAAAAAATCATATTATCCTCTATCGTCTATTGGCTCGCCATCATGCGTGCTTCCTGCTCTTAAATGTTTACGAATCATAGCTTTATATCTGCTCTCTAAAAGATTAGAAGGAATTGGTGGTTGGATTTTTGCTTCTTGAATTCTCTTTGAATTTGCCCTTAGCCGCTCTTCTGGAATTGGATGAGTTGAAAGTAAGCTTTCCATCGCTTTTGACATTTTATTACTCTTTTCTTCTTTTGCGATTTTTTCAAAAAAATAAGACATGGCTCCCTGGTAATAAGGACTTGCTTGCATATATTTAAATCCCCATTCATCGGCTTCCAATTCATCCCCTCTACTGTTCGATAAAAGAGCGAGAGTTCCTGCGATTTGAAGACCCATTTCTTGAAAAACAGAAGCTCCATTACCTAAAATGGCAGATATGATTAGTTGTAGACCCATCGCAGAAAGCATTCTTTGTCTCACATGCCGTTTTTCAGCATGGGCAATTTCGTGAGACAAAACAGCAGCAAGGCTAGCTTCATTTTCTAGGAATTTTAAAAGACCTGTGTATACATAAATATAACCGCCGGGAGTGCAGAAGGCATTGATTGCTTTGTCATCGTCGAGAATTGTAATTTTATAAGAATAGGTTTTCTTTTTTTTCACGAGAGGAGAACGAATAATTTGCTTTATGATAGATTGCAAGTATGCCTGTAATTCTGGATTATTTATTATTCGAAAATCGTCTGGCTTTGAACGAATTTCTTTGTCTAAATTTGCGCCCATTTCTATATCATCCTTATCAGAAAAGGCGGCATCTGCAATTTTTTCACAGGAGAAAATTACAAAAAGACATAAGATGAACAGAGCTATAGTTAAAAATTTTCTAGTGTTAAGCACGAGTTTATTCTTTTATTTTTTTATACATGGTCAAGGAGTATTTCGTATTTTCAAATTGAAAACAATTTAATCCTTGAAGAAATAAGAAATGAAAACTTTTATCTACTTAGGCAATACTTTTGGTGAGCCATTGCCGATAAATTTATAAACGAGGACATTTTATGTTATTAAGAATCTATCTAGTAATTTCTGTTTTCACAACAGGATTACTCTTTGCTCAGACTAAAATCTCTAATTCCGAAAGAGAATCCATTGGTGCAGTTCAACAAAAAGGTGAACCAAAACAAAATACTGACAATAGTGCAAGTGCAAAAGCAGTTTTGCAAAATATTGTCACTCTAGAAAAGAATATTGCTGTAAAAGTAGCTGATTTGGAAAGATTGCAATCGGAAGCTTCTGAATTCAATCCTGATATGAAAAAAGAAATTCGTATCGTATATGAGAAACCTACCAATCCAATTCCCGGACCACAAAAGTATCTTGTATATCGCTATGTAGAATATGAATTTGAGGGTGCAAATAAAATCAAAGAAATCCGTGTAATTTCAAGACATAGATCTTTGACCGAAGATATGCATTCCATTATGAAAACTGTTACCTTTACACCCGGCAATATGGATAGTATCAAAGTAACTGTGGATAAATTGGAAACAAAAGCCAAAGGGATATCTGAAGTTGGGAATTACAAAGATTTTGCGCCAGAAGTAAAATTACAGGCTCTCAAAACTATTGACTTAACTCTTTTTAATTCTATTTACAGGCTAGATACTTTTATTCAAAAAAATCAGATTTCTAAAAACGATAAAAATAGAAATCAATTACAAGGTTTATAAAAAGGAGAATTCTATGTTTGCAAAGTTTTTAATTACATTGTGTATATTTGTAGCTTATAGTGTTTCGGCACAATCAAAATCGGTTGCGAGTAATGCGTCAGTCACCACAGTAGATCCGGGTGATAGCCTTCGTGAAAAAGCTTTGCAAGACAGTGTTAAAGCAAGCGAAGCCGCTATAGTTGCAAAGACTGCGGAGATTGAAAGATTACAGGCAAAAATTGTAAATTATAATTCGAAACTTCAAAAGATGATTACGATTGTAAATGAAAATACTCTTTCTACATTTGAAGAGCATCAACCTTACAGCGTAGTGAGATACATTGAGTATGAATTTGAAGTTGGCAATAAGCTAAAGGAAATTCGATTTATTTATAAAAAGAAATCTTTAAGAGATAATGTGATTTATGTTTACCGAACCATGTATATGTTACCAAATAACTTTGATAGCATTCGAATCGTTACTGAAAAAGTAGAACAAAAAGCGCAGGGCATCATTACTGCTGAGGCTTACAAGGATTTTTCGGCAGATGTTAAACTACGCACTTTAAAAACGATTGATTCAAACTTATTAGGTTCAATTTATAAAATAGATGGGTATTTACAAAATGCAGGTCATGAGAAAGACAAAAAGTCTTCTCGAGAACTAGAAGGGTTTTAGTCAAGTATTGAGTAACATGGTTGCCTCAGAGGCACAAAGACACAGAGAAAGGTTTATAACTAGTATTCCCTGTGAGCAATGTGCCGTCTGTTAGACTTCTCTATATATTCTCCTGCAAAATTTACTAGCTCTTGAAAAAAATCTGACAAGAAAAAAACTTAGTAATCTGCCAACCTTATCTTTAAATAATTCAATCTTTAATATCTATGAAAACAAATACAAAACTAAACTTATATAATCTCATACTTTTAACCCTCTTTGTCTCCGTGCCTTTAGCGCCAGCGTGGCTAATCTCCGGTATCCATGCGACTGATTATTCTGATATTCGTAAGCGCACTCTAGATCAAGCAACGGAAATTGTTTCTAAAATGTCCGATGAAGAAAAAGCAGGACAGGTCATTCATATTGCTATTCCTAAAAATTATTTAGATGAAGTTGCCATTTCAGAGCTACAAAAAGTTAGACCCGGTGGTGTAATTTTATTTGGAGTAAATGTTGGAAAGAAAAAAGAAATTCGCGCTCTTACAAAAGGCCTCCAACTAGAAATGAAAAATTTAAATTCACCACCTCTTTTTATTTCCATTGATCAAGAAGGGGGCAGGGTTGTCCGAGTTGAAAAAGGAGTAACCGCTTTTCCAGGTGCACTGGCTATTGGACAAACTAAAAATCCTAGTTATGCTTTTAATGCCGGCTTAATCACTTCGTATGAATTAAATCAACTCGGGATTAACTTGTTATTAGCCCCTGTGATGGATGTAAATAACAATCCAGAAAATCCAGTAATCAATACTCGCTCCTTTGGAATGACGTTAGACGCCGGAGATCTTGCTATTTCATATGAAAGAGGAGCTAGACTGGGTGGAGCGATTCCTGTCATCAAACATTTTCCCGGTCATGGAGATACAAATGTTGATAGTCATTTGGGATTGCCTGTAATTGAAAAAACAGAAGCAGAGCTTCTTGATTTCGAATTGATTCCATTTCAAAAATCAATTCAAGAAGGAGCTAAGGCAGTAATGAGTGCGCATATCGTATATCCAAACCTGGATAAAAAATATCCATCTACACTTTCAAAAAAAATTCTCACTGACATTCTGAGAAAAAAACTCGGCTTTGAAGGAATGGTAATTACCGATGCGATGGAGATGCATGCAATTTCTAAAAATTATCAAAATGAAAAGACAGGCTCTCTTGCCATTCTCGCTGGAGCTGATGTAATTTTACTTACCAGTTGGGGAAATACAACTACTCATTATTATAATATGATTCTTGAAAGTATTAAAAATAAAGAGTTTGATGTTGATGGTAAGAATGTGCTCGACGAAGCAATTAAAAGACAAATTGCATTGAAGATTGAAAATGGACTTTTTCATACTTCTTATTCTTTTAAAAAAATTGAAGATCCAACTCTTGAAGAATTCATAAAAGAAAAAAGAAAAATTTCATCTGATAGATACAATGATTTGAAAATAGCAAACATTGAAGAGTTAAATGCTCGTATATCGTCCGATGCAATTAAAAGTTATAAAGCTCCCTTTAAAACATATCCACTCTCTGAGTCTAAAAATTTTGTTTATGTTTGTAAAAATGAAAATGTAAAAACAGAACTTTCTAATTTAAGTATTCCATATTATTCGGAAAAAAAGATTCCAAAACTTTTAAAAAAGGGAAAAGTGAAAACGATTGTATTTGATTCGAAAGACCAAAAAGAAATGGATGTGATCTTAAACCTGGCAGAGAAAAATCCGAAAATTCAATTCTTAGTATTACACTATGGGTCTCCTTTTTTAAAAATACCTAATCTACCAAATCTTAAAATTGTATTTTCTTTTTCTCCTACAAAGGAATCCATTCGCGCTTTGATTAATGAGAGCTTGAACACTGAAAAAGTAAGAGAGATTCCAGTTTCAGATTTAATCTTATCAAAACAGGTTTTACGAAATTAAAAGATGCACTCCTAAATGATAAATTATAGAAGCGGATACGCAGGATTATACATTCATTTTCCGTATTGTATACATAAATGCTCCTACTGTGATTTTTATTCTATAGGCATTGGTAAAAACACACCCCAAAACCAGGAAACTCTTTTTGCAAATTATCAAAAAGAGTTTGATCTTCGTCTTGAATTAGATCCTTCTATAAAGGATTATCTTTTTGATACTATCTTTATCGGTGGGGGAACTCCTTCACTGGCTAATCTAGATTTGCTTGCCGAGTTAATTGAATATATAAAGTTAAAATTAAATTTTGCAGAGAACACCGAGTTTACCATGGAGATGAATCCTGAAGATATTTCTCCTGAAAAACTTGCGACAATGCACAAAATAGGAGTTAACCGCGTGAATGCAGGGATTCAAAGCTTTCACAAAGATTTACTTAAGACCCTGGATCGATACAACGACGAAGAAAAATACTCGCAGGTATTGAATCATCTTTCTACTTCTAAAATAAAACGTTTTGGAATTGATTTGATTTATGGAATTCCAGGTCAGACTCTCGACATGTTTCTCTCTGATTTAAATCGATCTATTGATGCGAGAGTAACGCATATTAGCCTTTATAGTCTTACAGTCGAGAAGGGAACCGAGTATGCAAAACAACTAAAGAAGAAACAGGCAAATCCTCCCAACGAAGATTTACAAATGGAAATCTTGCAAACACTGCCTGACTTGCTAGCGGCTAAAGGCTACACTCAATATGAAGTTTCAAATTATTGCAGAAAAGGGGAACAGTCCAGGCATAATCTAAAGTATTGGACAATGGAAAAATACCTGTCTCTCGGACCGGGCGCGCATGGATACACGAATAAAGGTCGCTATTTTAATCATCGCTCGATTGAAAAGTATTTAAGTGGTGAATACGGATTATCCTATGAAACTCCTGTTTATTTGGATGAACTGGCACTTTGTTTGTTTCGCTTGTTTATTCCATTTGATCTAAAATCTTTTTTTGTTTTAATCCCGGATAAAAAAGAACAACTAGAAGACTTAATTAAAACATGGGTCAAATCCGGATTATGCGATTATACAAATGGAATTTTCCAATGGAAAAAACATGCAGTAATGCGTTTGGACGAGATGATACTTGCTATCAGTGAATTAGGCTAATACTTATCTGAATTGTAATTAAAAATCGATTTTTACGCCAATGACTAACATATCATCAATTTGATTTGTTGTTCCGATCCAATTGACCATAGTCTCTTGCAGTTTTAATTTTTGATCACTCATTTCAAGAGAATGAATTTCGAGTAGCAATTCTTTGAATTTTTTTGTTGAAAACTTTTTATTAAATTCACCACCGAATTGGTGAAAGTATCCATCTGAACAAATGTAAAAAGAAGTTGTCTTGTTTAGTTGTATTGTGTTAGTTGAGAATACTCTTGATTCTTCGCTTTGCATTCCTCCAATCGATTTTCTATTTCCTTTGATTTCATTTAGACAATCATCTTGAATATAGAAAATTGAATTCATCGCGCCGGCAAATTGTAAGGTTTGTGAGGCTTTATCTATGACGCATAACGCCATATCCATTCCATCTCTTAAGTCTGTTTCTTCTTGATTCAATGCAATGCGAACTCCATTGTGTAATTCTATTAGGATAGAGCCCGGGTCTAATATTTTTCTTACCTTTACAATGTCATTTAACAGTCCGTTACCAATCATTGACATGAGTGCCCCCGGAACTCCGTGTCCGGTGCAATCAACCGCTGCTATTACAATCTTGGATTCGAATTCATTCTTTAATTCATAAAACCAATAAAAATCCCCACTGACTACATCTCTCGGTCTAAAATAAATAAATGAGTTTGGTAAAGCCGATTTAATCATCGTCTCGGTTGGCAAAATAGAATTTTGAATATTATGAGCATAGCGGATACTTTCTGTTATGTTCTGATTCTTTTCTTCTATTTCCATTTTTTGATTTAAAATTTCTTCGTAGGATTTTTCTAATACAATTTTTTGTTCCCTGATTTCTTGCATTGCATTTTCCAAATCAGCTGTCCTTTCTGCAACGAGTCTCGTAAGCTCGGCTTCTCTTCTTTTCAATGTTTCAATTAATTCCTGGTTTTGTTCTCCCAGTCTTTTAATGAGGATACGAATGATTCCCCGCATGAATTGATTATTACTTCCCATGATTCTATAAAAATCTGCTTGTTCTAAACGAAGTAATATACAATTTTCGAGAGCTGAAATGGAAGCGTTTCTGGGTTCGGAATTTAGAAGAGAAAATTCACCAAAGGTTTGTTTTTCATGAATTTCTGCAACTTTATGCTCTCCAAAATGAACAAAGACTTTACCGGAAAAAATTATATAAAGACAAGTTCCGGGATCTCCCTGGTTTATAATGTTTTCATTTTTAGTATAGGATTCTATTGTCAGTGCATTGGCAATTTCAATCAGCGAGGATTCAGGTGTTTCGCTGAAGAAGTCTAAGCTTTTTAAAATGGGTAAAAATTCTTCTTTGCTAATGGTGCGCATAAATCTTTCAGATATATTAGATGAGGACAGTGCTAAGTCAAACTGATTTTCTATGTGATATTTAAAAACAATAAGACTGAGATTAAATGAATTGAAAATAGTCTCGGGCATTTAAACATCTCCACAATGTCTCGTTTAAAATTTATTCTAGAAAAAGAAGCAAAAGACAGTCGTGCACGTGCGGGCAGATTTACAACTCTTCATGGAGAAGTATTAACTCCCATCTTTATGCCAGTTGGAACACAGGCTTCTGTAAAATCCCAAAATGTTGATAGTCTAAAGGCAATGGGTTCTCGAGTTTTACTGGCTAACACTTATCATCTGCTACTTAGACCAGGAATTGAAGTCTTTCGAAAATTTGGTGGAATTCATAAATTTATGAATTGGGATTTACCGGTATTGACAGATTCGGGTGGATTTCAAATTTTTAGTTTACCCAATGCTAGAAATTTAACAGAAGAAGGAGCAGTCTTTAGAAGTTATGTTGATGGTAGAAATATTTTACTTTCTCCCGAATTAAGCATTGAAACCCAAAAGGCAATCAATTCCGATATAATGATGGTCTTAGACCAATGTGTTCCGTCTACTGTTGAGTATGCGCTAGCGAAGTCAGCCATGGAGCTTACCTATCGTTGGGCAAAACGAAGCTTAGCCGCTCGGGGAGATTCAGAGCAAGCATTATTTGCAATTATACAGGGAGCCTGCTTTAAAGATTTACGGATTAGAAGTGCAGAGGCATTGACTCAATTGCCTTTTGACGGATTTGCGATTGGTGGACTTGCTGTTGGTGAAACAAAAGAAGAGAGAAATGATTTTTGCGAATTATCCGCTTCTCTACTTCCAAAAAATCTTCCCCGTTACCTGATGGGAGTTGGAACACCGATCGATTTACTCGAAGCAGTTCATCGGGGAGTAGATATGTTTGATTGCATTCTTCCTGTAGAGCAAGCACAACGTGGAGTAGCATTCACTAGCATTGGAAAATTACAAATGCGTAGAGGCAAATACAAATTAGACGATTCTGCTTTAGATCCAAACTGTATTTGTCCCTGTTGTGCAAGTTATTCCAGGTCTTATTTACATCATCTCACAAAGGCAAATGAAATTTTAGGCTGGCAACTGATGGCAATCCATAACCTGAAGTTTTATCATGAGCTAATGGCAGATATGCGAAGTGCAATTTTAGAAGATCGCTTTTTCGATTTGTATAAAATTAAAAAAGAAGAACTAGTTCAAAATGATGGAATTTCAATAGAAAAATTAAAAGCAGGTAGAGGGGTAAATAGTAAATTGCCTCGTTCAGAAAAAAGAAAGAAATTAGGAGATTATGAAATTATTGAAAACCAAAAAGGATTTTGGAGTGTAAAACAAACTAGCTCAGGGGAAGTTATGCATTCTGTTTCTAATCCAATCGAAGAAGCAAATGAACTTTATATAAAGCAATCCTCTTTATCTAAGCGGCTAACTCTAAGTAACCATCAAGATGAAGCCAATGAGCCTTTGGTAATTTGGGATGTAGGTCTTGGAGCGGCAACCAATGCAATGGCTGCGATTGCCTGTCATGAATTGGTGGAAAATCCGCGTCCGATGCATATTATAAGTTTTGAATCTGATTTAAATCCATTAAAGCTTGCTATTAAGAATGCCGGTCGCTTTCCTCATTTGTATCACAAAGCTCCTAGAAAGTTTTTGGAAAGAGGAGTTTGGACATCTGATTCGGGAGAAATTATTTGGTCTTTGGTATTTGGAGATTTTTCAGAAAGTTTTATTTCACAAAAGATTCCAGATTTAATTTTTTATGATCCATTTTCATTTAAGACAGATTCTCTACTTTGGAAGGCTCAGTTATTTTCTAAATTATTTCGGCATTGTGAGTCTTCTAAAAACACCACAAGTCTATTTACTTATTCCGCATCGACTGCCGTTCGATCCGCTTTATTGTATGCTGGATTCTGGGTTGGAAAAGGGATCGGTATAGGTCCAAAATCAGAAACTACAATCGCTTATTCCAAGTCTCCTGAATCGGAAGTAGAATTGGCTCAATTGCTTTCAGCAGAATGGCTTTTAAAAAGGGAAAAGAGTTATGCCCGTTATCCGCAGGATTTATTGCCGGAGGAAAAGTCGAATTGGGATGAAAAAATTCTATCTCACCCACAGTTTTTGTTGAAAACAGCCCGTGTTTTTAGTTGACCTAGCAAGCTTTCAAAAAAACATATTAAAGCGAGGATGAATAAGATGAAAATAAAATTTACTTGGAAACATTTAGACCGTTCGGAAGCGACCGAGGAATATGCAAATGAAAAACTAGGAAGACTGACGAAGTATGTTCACGAGGTCACCAAGTCTGAATTGAGCTTTGAGAAAGTGCATGGAAGTATCACAGCTGTGTTTAATATGCATGCTGATAAAGTTGACTTTAACGCTCATAATACAGACAAAGAAATTCATGCTTGTATCGATGGCATTGAAGATAAATTAGAACACCAATTAAGTCATCATCACGATAAACGCGCAAAGCATTAAAATTCTTTTCCTTGGGCTGGCACCTTGCAAGCCCAGGGTTCCTTTCTTTTTTTAATAATTCAAATTCAAAGCTTCTTTAGTCAATGCCCGACTTTTCGAAACAAGCTCAGGGTTTTGAATAAAAGATTCTCCATAGCTTGGAATCATTTGTTTTAGTTTTGCTTTCCACTCTGGACTTTCTGTTTTTCTTTTAAAGCAATCAGCTAGGACTTCAAGCATAATGGCGACTGACGTTGATGCGCCCGGCGAGGCTCCAAGTAATGCAGCTAACGTTCCATCTTTTGCTGCCACAACTTCCGTTCCAAACTCAAGAACGCCACCTTCTTTTTCGTCTGCTTTAATAACTTGAACTCGCTTGCCCGCGATTTCTAATTTCCAATCTTTGCTTCTAGCTTTTGGAAAATATGCCTTGAGAGCTTTCATTCTATCTTTATGAGATTGCAATGCCTGGGTGATTAAATACTTGGTTAGCGGTAAATTATGCATACCCGCTGAGATCATTGGGAATATGTTTCCAAGCTCTAAAGATTTTGCCAAATCCCAATAAGAGCCTCTCTTTAGAAAACGCGTTGTAAAACCGGCATATGGTCCGAAGAGTAATTCTTTTTTTCCGTTGATTAGTCTTGTATCAAGATGGGGAACGGACATAGGGGGAGAACCAACTGATGCTTTGCCGTAGACTTTTGCGAAATGAGCTTCAATCACTTCGGGGTTCATGCATCTTAGCCACTGACCGCTTATCGGGAATCCACCAAATCCATTTGCTTCTGGAATGTCCGATTTTTCTAAAAGAGGAAGTGCGCCACCGCCGGCTCCAATGAATACAAAACTTGCTTCGTGGTGTTCTATTTCGTGAGTTGTCTGGTTGGTTGCTGTAAGATTCCAGAGTCCATCTTTTTCCCGTACAAGGTCTTTGACGTCTTCGTGGTATTTTACTGTTACCCCCTCAAGAGTTGCCAGGTATCTAAACATAGCACGCGTTAAAATTCCAAAATCAACGTCAGTTCCCACAGCCATCTTTGTGCCGGCAACAGGCATCATTGGATCTCGACCTTTTACAACTAATGGCATCCACTCGAATAATACTTTTCTATCTTCTGAAAATTCCATGTCACTAAAGAGAGGTTCAGTTTTCATTGCAGCATAACGTTTCTTTAGAAAGGCTACATCTTCTTCGCCCCAAACAAAACTATAATGAGGAACTGCATGAATAAATTGGTCAGCATCGAGGACATTTCTCTCTTTTACAAGATATGCCCAAAACTCTTTTGAAATCTCAAACCAGGAAGCAATTTTTAATGCTTTTTTAATATCGATTGATCCATCTTCATTTTCTAAAGTATAATTCAGTTCACAAAATGCTGAGTGACCCGTCCCTGCGTTATTCCACGCGTTTGAACTTTCACGAGCTGCAGCGTCTAACCTTTCTAAAACTGTAATTGTTAAATTTGGTTCTAGTTCTTTTAAGAGAATTCCAAGTGTGGCACTCATAATGCCGGCACCTATAAGTATAACGTCTGACTTGGTCTTGATTTTTAATTTTTCCTCTTCCTCTTTTGTGATCTGCGAATTATCTAAAGTATGCTTAATGATCATATGGGACTTTCCTCTCTAAGTTGCAGTCAATGGTTTTGAGAACGATTCTAAATTAAAGTAAAAAAATGGGGGTTTACCATTTTAATTTCTAATCAACTCAAATGAATCTACCACGGCCTGTCTAAATTCTTTTGTTCTAAAAAGAAAAGATCCTACATGACCTGATGATACCCAGCGTAGAGTTGCTTCCGGTAAATATTCTTTAATAATTTTAGTTGAGTAATTTGGGATGTAACCATCATTAACCGCTCCGACAATAATAATTGCGTCTGTTCTTTTTGGTTTTGGAAAGGTGCGAATATCGGAGCGATCTAGAACAAGTCGCATAAAATGCTTTGCATCTTTCTTGTTGGGAGAATCCAGCTCCAGTGAATTCCAATCACAGGCACGGCTCAAGGCTCCATCTATATAGACAGGAGAGCCTGAATGACTTGGAATGCAAGCTGCTACTGCAAGGTTTAGTTCTGATCTCGCAGCGGTGGTTAATGCAACGTAGCCTCCCATACTGATTCCTGTAACTCCTAGATTTGTATGTCCAATTTTATGAAGAAAGCGTAGTAGTGCAATTCCTTCATCTGTTGCTGCTCTTGACATCCGAAGAAATTCGGTGAATGTTTTAAGCACTACACCTTTTTGATCTTTGGGTCTTCGTAGTCCATAAAAAGGATTTTCTAGTAGAATAGAGCCTATTCCATTTTTGAGAAGGGGGATAGCCATGCTTATCCTTCTACGTGTATATCCTTCATCACCTGTAGCAGCAAAGTGAAGAACTAACGGTGTATTGAAGTTATAATTAAAAGGTAAAATCATTTGCACATAAGCACGCTTAGCCTCGTCCGGGAGTTCTACTCTCTTTTTAGTTTCTCCAAATTCATACTTAAATTCAAACGGACTCTCGAAATAACCTTCTTTTATTATGAAATTTTTCTCTCTCTGTTCCTTTGTAATTTTTAGTTCGACTTCTTTGACAGGGCGTAAGTGAATGTTAGTCGGATGGTTCTCAATGATGTACCGTAGTCCATCTTTGTCTCCCCATCCAGACTTAAAAAATAAATCTCTATTCGCGAGCCTTGAATAGATTGTGTCAAGTAAACTGTTCATGGTTCAACTTTAATTGCATTGATTGAATGTCATTCCCGAAATTCAACCGCTATCACCTTTAGCGACTTTGCGGCTTCAACTCAATGTTTCTCTCTAAGAGTCGAAACATAATGAGAACCTTCATTTCTTTTTTACTCGAAAGCTTACGAGAATCGTCGAAATATTTTTCTAAATTCATTTACCACTTAATGTAATAGATAGAATTTCCATTTTCCACTTTGTATTCTACTTTGCCTGTTTTAATCATGCACATTTCTAAGATTCCTAAGAATACTCCTTCAATTAAAACTGGAGAATAGCCGGGAGAATTTGCTTCGATGACAACGTTCTTATCTTCAGCTGTAATGATTTTTCTTGGTTTTACATCTGAGCCCTGGTGATTTAATAGAAATCCCTCTGCTTCAAATTTAATAAAGTCAAGTGGGGTCTTTAGAGTTTTGGGAAGACCCGCAGTTTTTTCGATTGTGGGGTAAACTCTTTGTCCTATTAATTTAATTGCAGCTCTTGCGAGTAGAGGAGAGCTATTATCCTCAATCGCTTGAAAGACTGCTTGAAAAATTTTCGTATCATACCAGCCTTCTGGATCTAATTCATTAAACTCTTTTCCTGTCATTGTCTTAACTGCATTTAATGCTGCTACTTTCGCATTTGGTTTTGTCTCGAGTAAACTACAAGACAACATTATAAACTTCCCTTTTACTTGTGCCATAAATCCTTTCCTTTTTTTTTATTTAGAATTAATTGGTGAGTATTTATAATATTCAAATTTAGAAAATGATTTAATCGATTTTGAGATTGTGACTTACCTTAAGTAAAACGAGAAATCTTTAGAAATATTATTTTTTTTTATAAATGTATGAAATATGGTGGCTAATCTTTGTTATTCAGACAGCATTGTTCGTAGCGTTAGTTACTAACTTTAGTCTATGAAAATATTAGTAGCATGTATAAAACTTTTTCTTTAGAATGCTTAAGGAATTACTCTATGAAAAATCTTTTCCTTTTATTTTTCTTTGTTTCATCGGTTCTTTCAGAGTCCCAGGAAGATATTCTTCGCGATCTCCGAGAGGAAAATGTTCCTTATGCGCAAGAAAAACCAATTTCAAGCGAAGACTATTTAGAAAAACTAAAATCAATTCATCGTTTAGTTACCACAGCTCTAGAAAACAGGTTAGACAACCAGGCGATAGAGGAGGGCAAGAAGTTAGAGAAATACGGTATCACTCCTGATAGACTAAATCTAAGCGGCAAAAAAGAATTAGGCGAAAGAGAAATACTATATCTCAAAATTCGTCGACTGAGAGCGGAAGCCTATTACAATTTACGTGAATTTAATTTAGCACTCTCCGATTCCAAGTTTATTGTGGAGAATCATCCTAAGCCTGTAGTCTTTGATTTTACCCGCTATGCAGTTTCTCTTTACTATTCGGGAGATGCGAAAGGATCTAAGAGAATACTTACACAGGCTAAGTCCAGATTCAAAAATGAAAATGACCAGAATATCCTTTCTAAAACTGACCAACTCCTTTTCCCAAACTAATAAAATTTTTCTTGCTTGCTTGAGTCATTCTAAAAATACTAATTTCACTAGTCCTTTTGGTGGTTTCATGAATAAATTTATAATTCTATTTTTTATCTTATTCTCTCTACTTATTTCTCAGGAAGTTAAAGAAGAGACATTTCAATTCGAAAACCTACGTGTCATTAAACGACCTACCACTCCACCGAGGGCAGTCATATCCAATGATTTTATTCCCGCTAATGCTGTGGTAATTCAATCTGTAGAGCTTACTAACCTGGCAAGTGTTATCCCTGAATCTGCATTATTTTTAGAGTCCAGTCTTTCTGTTGAGGAACTAATCCAGTTTTATGAAAAAGTTTTACAAGCTCGTGATTGGCGTATTTTACAAAAAGATAGTAAAGGAAATAAATCAGTTATCCTGGGCGAAAATCCAACCAAAAAAGTGATGACAGTTTTAATTCGTGATGACAAAGACAATCGTGTTGTAAAAATATTTTACCGAAGACCGGGATATTAATATATGAGTCATGGGGAATTAAAAAATAGCAAATACGTTTTACCGATTGTATTAATCGTCTTATTTTCTATTGCAAGCACATTTGCCTTTATGGTTTACCAATCCTATTTTTGGGCAGGGCTAATTTCTCTTATCCTCTATGTTGGCTCAAGAGATTATTATTTAAAACTAAAAAGTAAGCTACCTGAAAAAATTAGAGGCTCGGCTCCGAGTATAATGATTTTTATTGTGCTTATAACAATCGTTATCCCCTGTTTTTTTATTATTCGCACTCTACTAGATGAATTAATTTCTCTTTTATTTGTTTTAAAAGTAAATCTAAGTGAAGATAGAATTATTCCTACACTAATGAGCATTAACCTCATTACAGATTATTTTACTGATTCAGAATTTTTCTGGGTTCAATTTCCAAATATGTATCGAGAAATTGTAAATTCTTATGGGGATATTTTAAATATTGATAGTCTCTATGGAATATTAAGTAATACCACTTCTCTCATATTAGGCGGGATTAAAATTCCACTTGCGATCTTTGTAAATATTTGTTTTTCCTTTATGCTACTTTTCTTTTTTTACAAAGACGGACACAAACTTGAAATATTTCTTATCAATAATCTACCTTTCTCGGAAGAAGTAGAAAAACAAATTGGACAAAGAATTTCAGAAGCTGTCAAAGCAGTTCTAAAGGGGAATATACTCATTTCTCTCTTGCAGGGCTTTGTCGCCGGAATGCTTCTTTTTTTTGCCGGTATTCCAAATCCAATTTTATATGGAAGCATTGCTTCTTTTTTCTCTTTAATTCCAGTCATTGGAACAGCAGTCGTGTGGTTACCCGCTGGACTTTATATTGGGTTCATTGAAGAAAGTTGGATCGTTGCTATTATTTATATGAGTTTGTCTTTTACTTCTTATATGGTTTTAGAAAATTTAGTGAAGCCAAATATTTTAGATAAGAAGTTGAATTTACATCCATTTTTATTGTTTCTAGCACTTCTCGGTGGAATTCAACAATTTGGAATTGTAGGTCTTGTGATAGGACCGATTGCGGTTACTCTACTTGTTATCCTCTGGGATTTCTGGATGGCATATCGTAGAAAAGAATTTAAGTCGTAAACCCGTGGCAGAAATTCGTCCTCTTTCAGTCAGTGAAATCAATCGAACTATTAAGTCGATTCTATTAGATAAAAAAGAACTCAAAGATATTTGGATCAAAGGAGAGATTTCCAATTACAGTCCCTCCGGTGCAGGTCATATTTATTTTTCTCTTAAAGATCCAACGAGTGTTATCCGCTGCACATTTTTTTCCTTTCAAAATAAAAACTACAAAGGAAAAAAACTCCAGGATGGAATGGAAGTGCAAGTCTTCGGTAGTATTAATCTCTATGAGCCGGGCGGATACTATAGTGTAAACGTTGCGAGAGTGGAAGAACTCGGGAAAGGAGATATTCTCTACCGACTCGAAAAGTTAAAAGCAGAACTTAATGCAAAAGGAATTTTTAATGTAGAGCGCAAAAGACCGATTCCCCGTTTTCCTAAAACTCTGGGCATTGCTACTTCGCCTAACGGTGCAGCTGTTGAAGATATCATTCGAATAGCTAAAGAGCGTTATCCTAATATCAATATATTAATTGCTCCCTGCCAGGTTCAAGGAGACACAGCTCCTGCTTCTATTGTAAGTGCGATTGAAGAATTAAATAATCCAAAATGGGAAGTGGATGTTATCATTGCAGGTCGAGGTGGAGGAAGCTTTGAAGATTTAATGCCGTTTAACGATGAATCTGTTGTGATGGCTTATTATAATTCCCGTGTCCCTATTATATCTGCTGTCGGTCATCAAATTGATTCGCTTCTTTGTGATCATGCGGCTGATGCTTATGTGCCAACACCTACTGCGGGTGCTGAGCTTGCCGTTCCCGAGATTGAGGATTTAGAAAACTATTTAGCAGATATGGAAAATCGTTTTAATCAAACTTTAAAGTATAAATTAGATATTGCCCGTGATAGGCTACATCTAATATCTAATAAGCATATTTTTATTGAGCCTAGAATGCTTTTAACAGATAGAATCCAAAGAGTCGACGAGACTCTAAATAGAATCTTTTTACTTGGAAAAAATAATATATCTACCAAAAAGAATTTGTTACAAAAGTTTGAAAATATTAGTATGATCGCCAAAACAGTGTTAAGCGCAAAAGATAAAAAGTTTCAGTTAGCGCTGGGAAGAGTAGAAAATTTTTCTCCTCTTCAAACGCTTAATCGCGGTTACTCAGTCGCGAGAAACAAAAAGAAAGAAGTAATAAGCTCACCCGCACAAGTAAAAGTAGGGGAAGAGTTGGAATTGATTTTGAAAGATCAAAAAACAATCAAAGTAGAAGTGAAGGAGAAATAGATGGCTGCAAAAGAAAAAGAGATTACCTTTGAAGAAGCATTAAATGAATTAGAGCAAATAGCGGAAAAATTAGAGCGGGGTCAGATGACTCTTGAAGAATCTATAAAAGCCTACGAGCGTGGAATGGATTTAAAGAAAATTTGCTCTGAAAGACTAAAAGAAGCAGAAGGGAAAATTGAATTCTTAGCAAAAGCTCCCGATGGAAAAATTGTAAAAGAAAGTGCAATAAGAGAACACAAAGAAAAAGAGAAAAAAACGAAAGAAGAGATTCTATTTTAATGTTACCAATAAAAATCAAAGAATGGCAACTCCTCTTACTCTTAGCTTGTATCCAATTTTCTAATATACTTGACTTTGTTATCATGATGCCTTTAAGTCCGAGACTGATGGAGGTATTTAATATTAGCCCCGCAGAGTTCGGCTTTATTGTTTCTTCCTACGCATTTAGCGCTGGAATATCGGGAATTCTCGGTGCCTTTTTTATCGATAGGTTTGATCGTAGAATTGCGCTTAATACCTGTTATGCGGGACTCACCCTGGCTACACTTCTATGCGGGGTAGTTCATACTTATCCGCTACTTGTCATGGCTCGAATTATGGCTGGAGCTTTCGGTGGACTAACAGGAGCAATTATTTTTGCTATTATTGGAGATTTAATTCCTTACGAGAGAAGGGGAAAGGCAACCGGGGTAGTCATGTCTGCTTTTTCTCTCGCTTCTGTTATTGGAGTCCCAGCAGGACTCTACCTTGCTGAAATGTATAATTGGAATGCTCCCTTCTTCGCCCTATTCTTATTTAGCGCCATTGTTTTAGGTTTTGCTCATTTTTATACGCCATCAGTCAAGGGTCATCTTTCTACTTTAGCTAAGCATCCTTTGAAGACATTAGAAATTTTATTTCTAAATAAAAACCATTTAATCGCATTTAGTTTAATCACAATGATGATGTTTGGTGGATTTTCCGTTATTCCTTTTATTGCACCCTATTTAGTAGCAAACATTGGAATTACAAACAACGAACTTGGCTTTGTTTATATTTTAGGTGGCGGTTTTACGGTATTTACCGCTCGGATTATCGGAATACTAGCGGATAAATTTGGTAAGCCGCTTGTCTTTGCTATCATTGCATTTATTTCTATTATTCCCATTTTAGCAGTTACTAATTTACCCAGGATGCCTCTTTATGTAACTCTAACTGCAACTACTTGTTTTTTTATTTTTGTTTCTGGAAGATTTACGCCTGCTTTGGCAATGATTACTGCAAGTGTTCATCCAGTGAATAGGGGAAGTTTTATGAGTATGGTTTCTTCTATTCAGCAAATTGCATCCGGTCTTGCTGCAAGTCTTTCGGGAATTATTATCCAAAAGACTGCTGATGGTCAACTTACTGAATTTCCTAAGGTAGGACTTGTTGCTGCTTCTGCTACATTGATTGCTATTTATATCTCAACGCGGATTAAGACTGTTAGCCATGATTGATTTACGGATACCTAAAAGTATCCGCTTCCAATAATTGATTTGTATTCGGTAGGTGCAAGGGATGGATTTAAGAACCAGGATTTAGTTTTATCGAGTGGTTTGATATCAACTTTGCGCTGTACTTTATCTTCTAGAATAAGTCTTGTTGGCGCTTCTGTAAAAGAATCAGGAATGCCATCATAGTCAGTGTCTAGTTCTGCTTTTGTATCCCAAATAAATCTATCCGCACGTCCGTCAAAGTTAGTATCAATTTCAGAGCGAACGGGAAGTTTTTTGAAATTGTAATAAGTTGTTGTTTCGAAATATCCATCTTTGTCTTTATCGTGTTGAGTTAATGCGATAAATTCATTTGGTAAATACCATCTGAGGACATCTAATTTTCCATCGTAGTCTTCATCTTCTTCTTCATGGATTTTTACAATGTCTTTTACTTGTGCTTCTTTTTTAGGTGCAGTAGATGAGCCTACCCAAATCATCAAATCACTAAAGCCATCAAGGTTACGATCTAATTCATTGTAAAGCAAACGGTAATTACCCGCATCGTCCATAAAATAACCCATCGTATCGGACTTTCCATCTTTGTTTGTGTCTACGTCTTTGCTTGCTACGTTTAAACCAAACTTGAAACCTTTTGAGGATTTTTTATTACAAAATGCTATCGTAAAGATAGATGCCAAAACGAGTGTATAAACTAATATTTTTTTCATGTATTTTTTATTAACCCATTGCCAAGCGTTCCATTGGATCGATGATATGGGTTACTTGTACTCCGTAGTAGTCATCAAGAATGATTATTTTTCCCCGTCCAATAATTTTTCCATTGGCAAGTAAATCTAATTCTTCTCCAATATTCTTGTCTAGTTCGACTACAGCACCTTCGGATAGTTGTAAGACATCTTTGATATACATATTGGTTCTACCAAGCTCTACAGTAAGAGACATGGTCACATCCATTAGCAGGTTTAAATTGGAGCTCGAAGATGCCATAGAGCCGCCCATCTTGCCGGCAGTTGGTTTTGCAGTTTGAGGAGGAGGGGAGAATCCAGGACCTAAAGCAGCAGCAATTGCATCCGAGCTAGGACCATCTCCACCACCTAAATTCATTCCCGCAAATGGATCATCGCTAGAATCGCCACCACCCGATGATTCTCCACCACCAAAACTTCCCCCACCTAGTAGGGCATCTATATCTTCTTGTGAAAGTGAGCCATCAGCCATAATCAAGTACCTCTTAGAATAAAAAATTTAAAAAAAATGCTTTGTCAAGTAAAGAATAAAAGACGACATGAATGCATTTTTAATAACGGTAGAATTAGCCCTATGGACGATAAAAATAAATCTACAGTCATTGATTTTATTACCGCAAAAGAAGCCATTTTAAAGGAATTATCTTCTCTTGAAGCAGTTGCTTCGGGAGACATTGCACTTCCAGAAATCTATCCCGAGAAGAATGAAGTCAAGGTGGATTTTTTGGCAACTTCACTTGGTCCCGATCAAATAGTAGAGTGTTTGCAAATCATTAAAAATCATATTGAGAATATTCGAATTCATACCTTTGAGCCCGGGTTTTATATTTTTCAGGCTTTGAATGAAAATGTCTTTGATAGTAAGTCTATTTTGGATAATATCAAATTTCGGTTTATAGTTTATAACAACCAGAACAAGGTAGAAATTTCAAAGAAGGGTGATTTTAAAAGGGAAGAAATTTTTGTGATTATTTCTCTTTTCAAATATATCACTGGCTCAAATTCAAAAAAGAATGCAAATCCAAAAGAGCTTTTGTCCAGATTGGGAGTTACCGTTTTTGATCCAGCCGAGGAAGCGTTAACCGGTAACATCATTACCTTTGATCATATTGCAGGTTATAATAATGTGAAGCAAGAGATTTTAGAATCGATTGTAATGCCTATTCTTAGTCCGAATACTTTTGATGAGGTCTCCAAGTTAACCAGGAAATTTCCAACACGTAATAGACCCCGCGCTGTTTTGTTTGAAGGAGATCCGGGAGTTGGTAAGACTACAATGGCAAAAGTAGTTGCCTGTCTTTGTAAAATTCCTATGGTCTATGTTCCAATCGAATCCATACTCAGTAAATACTATGGAGAGAGTTCGCAAAATCTTGCTTACGTGTTTGATGCCGCTGCCCTTTTTCCAAGTGCTTTAATTTTTTTAGATGAAATAGATTCCCTTGCTGGAAGTAGAGAAGAAGGAATTGTAGAGGCTACTCGTAAGTTGCTTTCAGTCTTACTCCGAAAGCTAGATGGGTTCGAAGGAAAGCCCCGTACACTAACGCTTGGTGCAACGAATCGAAAACAAGATTTGGATAGAGCCCTGCTTTCTAGATTTGATAAATCCATTTACTTTCCATTGCCTGACACAAAAGAGCGAGCAGCCATATTAGAAAACTATGCATTTCATTTGAATGAAGAAAATCGTATGGTAATTTCTAGCCTTTTAGATGGTTACTCGGGAAGGAATATGAAAGACTTCTGTGATTTTGTTGAGCGTAAATGGGCTTCAGCGATTATTGAGAGAGGCTTACAAGCATCACCCCCTCCATTTGAAATCTACCAGGAAGCTGCAGAAGTCATCCGAAAGAATAGATAACTGTAATTCGGTTTCGGGATGTTTGTTTCCGAAGTCATTATATGTTCCCTCTACAGCAGAAATATCTGTCTCGGGTTCTGAGTCTCCAATTGTAATTGGTTTTTCCTGGCGAACAATTCTATTCTCAGAGATTGCTTGTGCTAAAATAGGTCCAAGCTTGGTTACAACTTTTGAGTGCTTTGGAGAGATTGTCATTTTTTTGACAACGACTCCATGAATGAGTTCAGTATTGCGGGGTAAAATCCCGGTTGCACTGAGCTTATGATAGGTCTCAATATCATAGCGAAATGCTTTGTCAGTGAAGGAGTTTTCAAGAACTGCACTCATAATGCTCTCTTTTACTCAGCTCCGGTCTAGGTGCGCTTATAGATCCGGTCTAGCACCGGTCTTGAGTTACCTACTAAGCGCTTGAACACCGGCTTTATAACGGTAGCTAGACCGAAGAAGATTCAAGGTCATCTAAAAGGATGGATATCCTGACTTTTTTTTAATCTAATCTTTTCTGCTGTAATTCCAAAAATATGTAGTATTTTTTTTAACAAAGCTAAATTAAGTATAGAAAAGACCGATAATTTAGAAAGGATAATACTTTACATATTTCCTAGCGTAATTACTATTATCCAAAAAGAAATCGAATGAAGATTTAAGGAAGAATGACTTTATGAAATTGATTACAATCCTAGTTTTTTTAATGAGTGCCA
>Ga0075158_10000983_pt1 | contig 22338 bp, 13 predicted proteins | sample JI91814BDNA_FD_70968 | JGI IMG/M metagenome (GOLD analysis project Ga0075158, IMG submission 70968) | Wastewater effluent complex algal communities from Wisconsin, to seasonally profile nutrient transformation and Carbon sequestration -... | ecosystem: Engineered > WWTP > Effluent > Algae... | reverse complement strand
ACCCTGGGTATGGCTATCAGGCCCATACCCCTGTGGCGCTGCGCCTAAACAGGCGCCAGTACCCGAATGTCTATTTTTTGCCGGTACCCAGTTGCTTGCCCAGGTCGTCTACGATGTCATTGATCAAGCCATCGCCCAAAGTTATCTGGCTTTCGTTTTGAGTTGCCTTAAAGCCCTGCGGTATATCAAAAAAGTTGGCATCCACAAGCACTTTATCGATGCCTTTAGTATCCAGTTTTGTTGACTTATAGCCATTGCCTAGCTCTAGTTCGATGCGCACCATGTGATGGTCCGATAGATTTTTGCCCCAGGTCACTGCAAAAAAGTCTGACATCTTGGCTGGTACCACTAGTTCTTGTCCGACATAGATAGTCGATTTAGCGATACTGCCAGCATCTACCGGTTTGGTGGAGGCAAATACATAACTCTGGCAAGGATGACCAAGTATTTTGATTGTTTTGCCTGGTTTAACTGTCCAGTTTTCGGGATAAAGAGAGTCTCTAAAAAGCTTGGCGCGAGTGTTCATACTGGTTTTCCACTGGGCCATGGATTTTGTGCAAATTAGCTTTTGGTCGCTGCTGTAATAGGTGACATCCCATTTTGGTGCTGACGAGACCATCGAATAATGACCCTGGGTGTAAGTTGCCATATATCCGTTTTGACCGATATAAATAACTCTTTTGCCGATCATTTGATCCGGCTGATTTAGTCGCCAGGCGTAGATTTTGCCCGGAGGCGGAGCTGGAGTGGAGAGTGGATTGGTTGTTTTTGGGCTGACTTTTGTTTGTCCTGTCACTTTGTTATTGTCGGCCAGGGCTGTACCACAGTTGCCTGTGAGGATGCTGCTCAGTATCAGGGCAAGCGCATATATCCAGAGGGTTGGGCAAATCCTGGTCATCTAACAGCACCTGAGAGGTTTATCAAAACTGCTCAGTTTGTCGGAGCAGTCATTGATTAGATTGTCCACTGAGCCAGCTGTGCACTGAGCGTCATGGCCATGTTGAGCGGCTGTGCTGGTAACTGCCAAATTGCCACTGGTGTCAGTGGCAGTTTGACTCGGTCCTTTTTTGCACCAGCTGCGGATAGACTCCACCAGGATTATCAAAACAAGCACGATAAAGAGCCCACCGAGAGCGGCGTCTAGATAGTTGTTAAAGATTTGCACCTGGGTCTCAGCGATTTTGTCAGTGGTTATTTGACCGCTCTTTAGTTTGTCTTGCAGCATAGCGGCACTGGCTAAAAATCCCAGTTTGGCATTGCTGCTAAAAATCTTGAGATAGCCTGCTGTAAGTGTGACACAAAGGAGCCAGGCCAGCGGAGTGAGCGTAACCCAGGCATAGCGCCTTTTGCCCATGGAGATGATACAGCTTGTGGCGACACAAAGAGCGACCACTGCCAATAGTTGATTGCTAATGCCAAAGAGCGGCCATAGACTGTTGATACCACCAAGGGGATCGATAACGCCTTGATACAAAAAATAGCCCCAGCCCGCCACCACCATAAGAGATGACAGCACTACAGCTGGATACCAATCAGTGCGCCCCAGCGGCTTTACCACTAGACCAAGGAAGTCCTGCAATAAAAACCTCCCGACCCTTGTCCCTGCATCTAGACAGGTGAGGATAAAGAGAGCCTCAAACATGATGGCAAAGTGATACCAGAATGAGATTGTCGTAGTGGCTAGATTGCCAATCGGTATTGCTGAGAGTACTTTGCTAAAGATATGAGACATGCCAACAGCCAGAGTTGGTCCTCCACCAGCTCGTCCCCAGAGTGTTTCTTCGCCCACATCCTGGGCTAGTTTTGTCATTTCGGCATCGGTTACTGGATAGCCCCATGAGCTGATTTTGGCAGCAGCCTGGACATGATCGGCTCCGACTACGCCTTTGGCGCTATTGATGGCAAAGTAAGTGCCGGGAGCAAGTACGCATGCCGAGATAATCGCCATAATTGCTACTGCTGCTTCGCAGAGCATACTGCCGTAGCCAATCGGTCTGGCATGGCTTTCGCGCCAGATCATCTTGGGTGTTGTGCCTGATGACACCAGTGAGTGAAAGCCGGAGATAGCGCCACAAGCGATAGTGATAAAACAAAAGGGAAAAATATTGCCAGTAAATAGAGGACCTGTGCCGTCTACAAATATAGTCAGTGGTGGCATCTCTAAGTCTGGTCTGAGAAGGACAATGCCAATTGCGAGAAGGCCAATCACACCTATTTTTAAAAAGGCAGAGAGATAGTCACGAGGTGCTAGCAAAATCCAGACTGGTAATACTGAGGCAACAAAGCCATAGACCATTACCGAGATGGCAAGCTGGGTGCCAGTAAGTGTAAAGATTGGAGCCAGCGTGGGGTCTAAAGCGACCCATTTGCCTGCCACTACTGCCAGTATCGTTAAAACTACACCTATGATTGAGCCTTCCATGACTTTGTGCGGTCTGAGCATCTTCATATAGACACCCACAAGCATCGCTATAGGCACAGTCATGAGCAGGGTAAAGGTGCCCCAGGGGCTGGCTTTTAGGGCATTGACTATGACCAGGGCCAAGACTGCCATAAGGATCATCATAATGAGTAAGATCGCAATGAGAGCAACAATGCCTGCCAGAGGGCTGATTTCGTCTTTAGCCATCTGACCCAGTGAGCGTCCGCCCCGGCGCATCGAGGCACAAAGTACGACAAAGTCCTGCACAGCTCCTGCCACTACAACACCAATGATGATCCAGAGTGTGCCCGGCAAAAAGCCAAACTGACTGGCTAATATCGGACCCACAAGTGGACCAGCTCCAGCAATGGCGGCAAAGTGATGACCAAACAAAACCCATTTATGTGTTGGTACATAATCTTTGCCGTCGTCGATTTTTTCGGAGGGCGTCTGTGTCTCGTCAGAAAGAGCAAAAACCTTTTGAGCAATAAACTTGCTGTAAAAACGATAAGCCGTGGCAAAAGTACAAACACTGGCTAAAATCAACCAGACAGCATTGACTTTTTCGCCACGACTGGTAGCCATCACAACCAGCGAGTAAAGTGCAACAAAGGCTATTGGTAGCCAAATAAACAGGCCTTTTATCCTTGAGGATTGCACAATGGTCTCCTTTTATAACTGGGTCAAAAGTCCAGCCAGTGTGGCTGATAGATAGCTTGCCAGAGTGCCGCAAATCAGCGCTCTGACGCCGAGTCTGGCCAGATCTTCGCGGCGGCTGGGGGCGATTTCACCGATACCACCAATTTGCATCGCTATCGAGCTTAAATTGGCAAAGCCGCATAGAGCAAAGGTGATGATTGTTTCGGCTTGGGCTGAGAGAGTGTGATTGGGATCTTTGAGGATAGCGGATAGATCGGTATAAGCCAAAAATTCGTTGATAACAAGTTTTTCGCCCATGAGCTGACCGGCTGTGCGAGTGTCTGCCCAGGGTACACCGAGGACAAAGGCTACAGGAGCAAAAAGGGCGCCAAATATATCTTTGAGGGTGAGATGATCGAGCGCGATACCGATACCATCCAGGCGCAGTCCCATCTTAAAAAGTGCACCGCCCAGTGCTGTCAAAGTGATGTCGCACAAATGGATAAGGGCGATAAAGGCCACCAGCATCGCCACCACATTGAGTCCGATGCGCAGACCTTCAGATGCGCCATGGGCAGCGGCATCAATCAGATTGGCGTGGGTGCGTTTGACCTCGATTTTGACACTGCCTTTGGTATTAGACTCTTCGGTCTCGGGATAGACCAGTTTGGCAATTACAAGTGCCCCAGGTGCGGCCATGATACTGGCTGTAAGCAGATAAGAGGCTTTGATACCAAGCCCGATATAGACTGCCAGTACGCCGCCAGCCACACAAGCCATACTGCCCGCCATCGAGGCCAGTAGCTCTGATTTTGTCATAGTCGGCACATAGGGTTTGATCAAAAGCTGGGCTTCGACCTGACCGACAAACACCGAAGCAGCGTTGGATAGAGCCTCGGCTCCACTTGCTCCCATGATCACTGAGACTACTTTAGCAACTATCTGCACCAGTCTTTGCATCAGTCCCAGATAATAGGAAATAGTAACCAGGCTGGAAACAAATATGATAGTGGGCACTACTCTAAAGGCAAAAATAAAAGATGCTGTCGGTCCAAATAATTCCACTAGTTTTTCGGGTTGATTGACCAGTGGTCCAAAGACAAAGCTTGCTCCAGCATCACTGCAATGTAAAAGCTCTGTGATGCCATCTCCCAGACTGCGAAATAGATTTTGCCCAAATTCTACTTTGAGCACAAAGACTGCCAGAACCAGCTGTAAAATCAGACCCGAAATGATGAGGCGATAGTTGATTGCTTTGCGATTGTTTGACATGGCAAAGGCCGTGCCTAAAATCAGCACCACGCCTATCAGTCCCGTGCAATTGGGCATAGTGCCATCCTTGGGTTAAGCTATCAATCTTGCGAGTGCTAAATCACCACGGGGACAATATAACCTAACTGAGGGTCAAGGTTAACCTTGCAGTAGCGCTCAAATAGAGCTTTCGCTAAATTGTGATTAATCTCTTGTGGCTTCAGGCTTCAATAGCTGGCTTTGGCGGTTCGCTTTGTCTGCCCAGTATTTTGCTTTCTGCATCTTTGTAGACAGATTCACCTTCCTGTCTCATCAAGACGCTCTTGCCTGTCTCGCCGGCTTGCTCCATTGCTTTGGCATAAATTATACGGGTGGCTGCTTGCTCCTGGGCTGCTTTTAGCAGCGGTTCCTGGGCTTGCTGCATGGCTTTGGTGGCTTGTTCGCCCTGTTTGTCGATAGCGATCATTTTGTCCACGCTTTCAATCAAGCCTGGATAGTTTTTGAGTACGCCGCGCAAATGGTCTTTTGTTTCTTTGGGCACAGCTTTATCCATCATAAGACCGGTCATGGCCATGGCGGAGTTGCGTTTTTCTGGGTCGATTTTGCCAATTATCGCTTGCGCTTTTTGCTGTTCCCGCATGCCTACTGATTGAGCCATGCTGACTTCGCGCCTGGCACTGTTGAGAGCGGCCCATTTTTCGCCCATGGTTTTGCCAAAATCTTTGTCTGATTGATTTATCGCTGCTTCAAATTTAGGCGCTGTCTGACTTAAGGCATCAGTGGCATTACCGGCACGCTTTGCTTGCACAAACTCTTTGACCGCTTCTTGAGACTGTTGCATACCAGGACCGACTTTGTCCTTGGGTAGCTCCATCACCAGCTGCCATTCGTCTTTTGGCTTAGCTGTTTTGTCTGCTGCTTCGGGAGCGGCTTGCGCCTTTTGCGGCTTGTCTTTAATTTCAATAACATCGGCAGCCATAATCAGATGCGGCGACAGGCTGTCCGGTCTATCTGCTACTGATTGGGCTGTGCCTCTAAGTTGACTGCGTTCACTGTTTGCATTGTCAAACATCGTAGCTCCTAATTAAAACGACCGGGTGGGATGACTGGATGGTTGTCAGTAGTATCCCGGTGCCAGGCGTGTGGGACCATGGTGGTTACACCACCACAGTCAAAGGGGGAGATAAACTCCGCTTAATCTGTTATGTTGTCCAGCGCAAGATTGTTTCTTTGATTGGATTGATAAAGGCACGTCTACTTTCGTAGGCATCGTTCCATTCTTTTTTGAGCAAAAAGTACCAGTGACCCGGCGTGCCTGCGTCTTTGATGGTCATAATCAATTTTGGCTTGTACTTGTTGATGATTCTTTCTTGCATCAAAGCCAGTGTCTGATCCTGTTTTAAAAATGTGGTGACAAAGTAGTCGATGATGGGACGAGCTAAAAGACCGGGCAGAGGCAGTGTCCAGTAAGTCGTGTGATTTAGCTCGGTGTGAGTATCATCAACAGGAGTTAGTGTTGTGATACCAGCCAAAAAAGTCCGACCGTTAAAAGACAGATACTCGCGGCGGCAACCTGGCAGACGGAAGCTAATCTCAGTCTCGATGTACTGGCCAATTGCTCTAAATACGATTGAATGTTTTGATGGCTTGTGTTTGACCATTGTCCAACCTGTACCATCAGGCACATATGTTTTTGTCTTTTCGCTCATTGATTTGCGTGAGCGCCACCACCACGACTTGTGTACATAAGGCACATGGGCAGTGTCAATTAGAGCGGCCACAGCAAAATCAATATGGGTTGGCAGCTGCAATGTTGTCGTTAGCTTATTATATTTGACTCCACTAAGACCGGGAGCATAAGGCACTTCTGGCAGTTCTTGCGGGCGGTCACCAAAGTAGACCCAGATACTATCGAGTACTTCTTTGACTGGGTAAGTGCGGCTGCGGATGCCACAGAGATTGAGTTTTTGATCTGAGCAAAGTGAGGGTACTTCGATACAGATGCCATCCGTGTCAAAGCGCCAGCCGTGGAAGGGGCACTCTACTGATTTGCCGTCAAATTGGCCAGCACTGAGAGCTACAGCCTGGTGGGGGCAAATATCGCGCATGGCAAAAAGCTTGCCGTCATTATCACGACCAACTAAAACTGGTTCGTTGAGTATTTCCTTTGTTTTGATTTGACCCTTCTTGATTTTTTCGGAAGGGAAGGCGAAATACCACATGTGTTTGGTAAAAGACTGTCCGTAAGGCTGAGAGTTCAGTTCTTTGTTTTCTTGCACAACACTATCGACCAGTCCGGTTACCGCATCGTGCCCAGTTTTATCTTGGTTCAATTTGGATTCTGTCTGGTTTACTGGGCTCTCAGCCTGTTTTGATAATGTCGTCTCGACCACACTGCACCTCGCTTGTCGTCTTTAGACTACTACGAGTTGCCTGTTAAGTTATCAAGTATGTCTTATAAGGCGCTAATATTATTGCTGAGCTTAGGTAAAAATTTGGCTGCTACTGCCCTGTCATTGCCTAACAACAAAAAGATTTTAGAGTTCTGTGCCTTTGCGCCTTAGCTCGACTCCGAGATAGTCCTGGCGCTTAAACATGAGAGGGTGAGTAAAAACATAAAAGCCTGGTTTTTTGATCTCAAGTAAGTGCGCACCACTGCTTAAGTGGCAACTAAAAACTCCACCGGATAATCCGGAGTTATTGGCGATACCAATTTTGCCTGCCTTTTGACCATCCAAAAAAACATCTGCACCAACTGTGTTGGAGTCGCCGTGCACAAAAAAGTTGGTATTACGCCGGCCTGTGCCCCTCGTTTCAATAAAAAGAGCGGCCAGCACAACTAAGGTGACAACAAACCAGATCATGGGCGCTCGCGTTTTTTTGACGTGAGCCAGGGGGCCAGTTGTAGTAATCATCGCTACCTATCACCTGTGCTGGCTGGCGCAAAGTGGCTCTGCGGTATAGCGGGATAGAGTCTCATTTGAGTCTGTGCAGCGTTTGACCGAGCTGGCTGATCTGCCGATATCTGGTTAGTGCTAGCACTGCCAGTATCTATTGCTTTTGCCGCTATTTGTCTGGGCTTTAGCTCCGGAGCCATGACTTGCGGGCCTTTTGGTACGTTGTCTTCAGGGTTTGCCACTGGTGCTACAGGTGGTGTCTCACCAGGAGTTGGTGCTGTAGTCGGTGTGCTAGTAGTCGGTCTCTCTGGCGCTACTGGCGGCTCGCCGCCGGGCACTGGAGCGGAGGCGCCTGTGCCACTAGCTGCCGGCACTGGACTTGGCTCTGGAGCTGTGCTGGACCCTGGTACTGGTGCTCCCTCAGTGCTGCTTGCTGCAGTATCACTGGTAGTGGCACTGGGAGTGCTGGCGTCAGCGGGGCTGTCGCTTTTGGCCAGCTCGCCATTGTTTTTGAGATCATCGGGATTGACTGGTGAAGGCACGATAAAGTTGCCTGGCGGTGTGGGATGAGCCTTGTAGTAGGCTTCATTGTAGTCGTGCCAGATTTTTGCCATGACTACACCACCGGTAACGTTGTGACCGGGGATTGGTTTGTTTTCGTCATTACCACCCCAGACTGCTGTGACCAGATCGGGAGTAAAGCCGATAAACCAGATATCTTTGGCTTCGTCGGCAGTACCAGTCTTACCGGCAACAGGTCTATCGGCGAGCTTGGCCTGGGCTCCTGTACCCCATTTGACTACGTCTTGCATACAAGACACTAGTTGAGCTACAGGGTCAACTGGAAATACTCTATCTACTTTTGGTTCAAATACTTCAATGATTTGACCGCGATTGTTTTCGATTTTGCGCAGTACTTGAGGCTTGATAGCCACGCCTGCTCTAGCAAAAGTGCTATAGGCCCCGGCCATCTCCAGCGGCGATGCAGCAGAGCTACCCAGAGCCAGAGAGAGGTTAGGATCTAGTTTGGCAGTCAGACCAGCCAGGCGGGCAGTCTCAATCACACTGTCCATGCCAACTTTTTGCCCGACTTTGACTGCCGGTACGTTACGTGACAGGGCTAGGGCACGGTCAATGGTGATGCGACCATAATATTTGTGGTCAAAGTTTTTGGGTGCATAAGCTGGCAATCCCCATGGCTGTTGGATGGTCAATGGACTGTCGTCAATGATGCTATCCGGATGGAAGGTGCCTTTGAGAAAAGCTGTGAGATAGACAAAGGGCTTGAAGCTAGAGCCAACTGTGTGTGGGTTGGTGGCTCTGTTAAATTGATTGCGCCAAAAATCTCCCACCCCGCCAACGAGAGCAACTACCGCCCCGTCGCGCACCGATATCGATACCAGTGCACCCTGGGTAACTCCCTTGGGTGCCTTTTTGATACCATCATTTAATGTTTTTTCGGCCAGTTCCTGTGCCCCTGGATCTAGATTGGTGTAGACCCTCAGCCCCTGGCGACGCATTTCAGCCTGGCTAAATCTTTCTCTCAAAGCCTCAAGAACATAACTTATATAGTAAGGATATTTTTGCAGGGGATTAATCCCTTTTTTAAAGGAGAGCTTTTGAGCCTTTGCTGCTTTGGCTTGAGTCTCTGTGATATAGCCGTATTCGACCATCTTGTCGATGATTTCTTTTTGTCTGGCAATAGCCGGTGTGCGACCTTTTATTGTGCCGAGCTCTGAAGGTGCTTTGACCAGTCCGGCTAAAAATGCCGACTCGGCAATAGTCAGACCCGCTGCTGTTTTATCAAAATAGCGACTGGCCGCACGCTCGATGCCATAAGCATTGTTGCCAAAGTAAACTTGATTGAGATACATGTTGAGGATGCGCTCTTTGTTATAGCGCCGCTCCAGATCCCAGGCCACATAAGCCTCACGCAATTTGCGATCATAAGTACGACCGGCATCACTAAAAAAGAGATTTTTGGCTAACTGCTGGGTGATGGTTGATCCACCTTCAACAACTTTACCCGCCTGGAAGTTAGCTAGAGAAGCCCGGATAATACTGAAGAAGTTGATACCAGAGTGTTCGTAGAAGTGGTGATCTTCTGCTGCCAGAATGGCCTGCTGCATCTGATTGCTTATTTGAGTAAGAGGTACAACGCGTCTGTCTTCGTCGCCTTCTACTGTGCAAATCAATTTGTCTTGACCGTCATAAATCTGGATTGCTTCGATGGGCTCGTAGCGCTCCACCATGGTGACGTCTGGCAAATCCTGGATGTGTTTGATTGTCGATGCACCGAGATAACCGACACCGCAACAACCGACTATGAGAAAAACCCAACCGAAGCCTTTTGCTGGACCTAGCAAGCGGGCCAGAGGTCCTTGGTTTTTTTTGCGGGCTTGGGAGCGACGTCTTGCCACTGGCTTTATCTGTGCCTTTATTGGTGCTGCATACTGGACGTTTTTAGAATAACCCAAGCTATATCTTAGCCCGAAAATCAGGCAGGCAGTTAAAGCCGGATAAACAGATGGTTAAAAGAAATGCTCTCAATGCAAAGACAAAGAAAAGGAGGGCTCTGGGCCCTCCTTTTGAACGATAAGCTACATCCTAAGTCTTGCTTAATCTTGACGAAGTGCAAAATCAAGCGCGAGGGTGGGTGTTCATATAGACCCGTCTCAAACGATCAAGACTTACGTGGGTGTAAATCTGAGTGGTGTTGATAGTGGTGTGACCGAGGAGGTCTTGCACTACACGCAAGTCCGCGCCGCCCTCTAATAGGTGGGTGGCAAAGGTATGTCTCAATGTGTGAGGGGTAATTGTTTTATTGATGCCTGCTTTGAGGGCATGCTTCATGACGATACGGTGCACTGAGCGGCTTGACAGGCGAGTGGCCTGACGGCTGACAAAGAGCGGGTGTTCGGCTTGAGGACTTCTGCCTTCAGCAAGTTTTGACCAGTATTCGGTCAGGTACTTTTTGAGCCAGCTATGAGCGCTCTGGTTGAGTAGTACCACTCGCTCCTTACCGCCTTTACCCAGTACACGCATTTCCATGGCTTCCTGGTTATAGTCCTGCACTCTCAGACCACAAAGCTCGCTGACACGCATGCCTGTGGCATAGAGTACTTCCATCAGGGCTCTGTCTCTGACACCTAATACTGTGTTGGTATCTGGAGTCATAAGCAGTCTGACAATTTCTTCTTTGTCGAGGCAGCTAGGCAGGCGACGAGTCAGTTTGGGTCCGCGTACTTGTTTAGAAGGATCTTCTTCTATTAATTGTTCGCGTCTGAGGTAACGATAAAAGCTCCGAATAGCACTTATTTTGCGCGCTACTGTGGGGCGTGAGTACTGTTCTTGTATCTGTCTGATGTAAGCTCTCAAACCTTCGGCTTCGAGCCAGCCGCTGCCGGGTGTGAGATCTGGTGCCTCACTACTGGTGCCCATGGGTGTGGTTTCAGTAGTGCTATTGGTGGTAGTGGTGCTGCCTTGTGGGTTGGCTGCAGTATCTACACCGAGGGTATCAGGGACTTCGCTACCGATCAGTTGGCGTAAATCATTCATGTACGCCCGAATCGTGTGTGAGGAGTAATTACGTTCTACTTCCAAATAACCAGCGAACTGATCTAACCAGATTTGGTGGCAACTATTGGAACCACCTTCGATGGCATCACTTATTCCGTTTTGCGTACTCAATTTTGACCAACCTTCTAGTAAAAAATTTCCTAGCCGAGACAACACCTCCTAATTATGAGAAGTTTGCAAGCTTTGTAAAGACCCCCCGCGTGGGGCTAAAGGTTGCCATGGGGCTAATAATTGAAATTTATCGTGCACCATTTTGATCACAAAAAATGATCGCTCGATGTGGTAACACCGGTGGTGGCACTAATCTTGATCGATTGGTTGTTTTTGCAATGGACGATCGCGGTGACGATTTTTGATCTTTTCACCAGATAAATTTGTCCAATAATTTAATTTTTACGGGGATGCGTGGGAATCGAACCCACCCGGGACAGGATCGGCCTGGCCCACAACGGTTTTGAAGACCGCACACCACACCAGCGGTGCTCCATCCCCATGTTGTCACGATCTCGAGAGCGGCAATGCGTTTGGCTTTACAGATCTTTTTGTCGCGACGGTATCAGCTATGGTGCGATCGATTTTTGGATCTGTCACCACCGGTGATGCCCTACGATCGTATGGTACTTTTTGTGTGAGAGCAAAAAATGTTCTCGCTCAATGTTTGGTAGCAACGATCGCCTTTTAAACCTACCCGCTGGCGCGGGCTGACAACGAGCTTAGCCAAGTATTATTTTACGAAATTTGGTTAAGCGATTTTTATTTTTGCCATCAAAGTGGCTAAGATAAAAGCGGGCGAGGTCATTCGTTGATTCTGTGAAAAGGTTAATAAAAATTTGGGGGCTTGACGAACTGTCATGATTCCCCGCTTTTTCGTTGACAATGCATAAGATATATCCGTATAGTTGCTCCCCTGTATGCATAGGCCGGTTCGGCTTGTGCCGACTGCTGCACTTTCATTTGGTTTGTACATTCATATTTAGAGGTACCCGATGGCAATAGAGTTGTTGTCTGAGCGCATTAAGACCTTCGGGGCGGGTAGCACGCGCATTGCCGAACTTCCCGATCTAGCTGAGATACAAAAGAGTTCGTTTAAATGGTTTATCGAAGAAGGGCTGGCAGAAGAACTGCGGGCCTTTAGTCCTATTAAGGATTACACCGGTAGACTCGAGCTGCACTTTTTGACCAGCTACACATTCGAGGACCACACTGAGCCTAATAAGCCCAAGACTCCGGAAGAAGCCAGAGCACTCGATTCAAGTTTCACCAAAAAGCTCCGCATCCAGATGCGCCTCGTCAATAGAGAGATGGGCGAGATCAAGGAGCAAGAAATCTACGTCGGCGACATCCCCATGATGACCGACCGCGGTACCTTCATCATCAACGGTGCTGAGCGCGTTATCGTTTCGCAGATCGTGCGCAGCCCTGGTATCTACTACAAAAGAGAAGTAGACACCAACGGTAAGCGTACTTTTAGCGCCACCATGATCCCTAACCGTGGCGCCTGGCTCAAATTTGAGACCGACGTCAACGACATCATCTACGTCAAAATAGATAAAAACCGCAAACTGCCAGCAACCACCTTGCTGCGTGCTCTCGGTTATACCGATGCCGAAATGGAAAGCTTGTTCCGTCACAAAGAGTTTCTCAAAAAGACTCTCGACAAAGACGCTAACAAGACCAGAGAAGATTCACTAATCGAAGTCTACAGAAAGCTCAGACCAGGCGACCCGCCCTCTGTTGCTGGTGGACAGAGCATCCTCGATAGCAGATTTTTTGATGACAAACGCTATGACCTGGGCCGTGTTGGTCGCTACAAGCTCAACAAAAAGCTCGCTCTATCGGTACCCGAGACTCAACGCACACTAACCAAAGAAGACATCGTAGCTTCAGTTGATTACCTCATCGGCTTGCACTATGACGAAGGCCACGTGGACGATATCGACCACCTCGGCAACCGTCGTATTCGTTCCGTTGGTGAGCTATTGCAAAACCAATTCCGTATTGGTTTGACCCGTCTTGAGCGCATCGTGCGTGAGCGTATGACATTGCAAGATGCCGATACTCTCACTCCTGCTAACTTGCTCAACACCAAACCACTGGTAGCTGCTATCCGTGAGTTTTTTGGATCGTCTCAGTTGTCTCAGTTTATGGACCAGACCAATCCTCTGGCCGAACTGACTCACAAACGCAGATTGTCAGCTCTAGGACCTGGTGGTCTATCCAGAGAAAGAGCCGGATTTGCGGTACGCGACATCCACCCCAGCCACTACGGTCGTATCTGCCCGGTAGAGACTCCTGAAGGTCCTAACGCCGGTCTTATCGGTTCACTGGCGACTCACGCTCGCGTTAATGCCTATGGCTTTATCGAAACACCTTATCGTCTCGTGCAAAACGAGAAAGTGACTGAAACAATTCACTATCTCACTGCCGACGAAGAAGACAAATATCGTGTTGCTCCTGGTGATGTGCCAGTAGAAGAAGACGGTACCTTTGTCAAAGAGCTTATCCCTGTGCGCTACAAGGCTGAATTTATTGAAGCCACAGCGGATCACGTCGACTATGTTGGTGTGAGCCCGATTCAGATTGTCTCTGTCGGAACAGCTCTTATCCCCTTCCTTGAGCACGACGATGCTAACCGTGCGCTCATGGGATCCAACATGCAACGTCAATCAGTGCCCCTGATTCGTACCGAAAGACCAATGGTCACAACCGGTATCGAGCGTCAGGCTGCACGTGACTCCGGCATGGTGATTGTGGCTGACATCGAAGGTAAGGTCGAATATGTTTCGGCTACATCTATACATGTACGCACCAAAGACAAACGTCTGGTCAAATATCGTCTCTCTAAATTCCAGCGCTCTAACCAGGACACCTGCTTAAACCAGAAGCCCAACGTTAAGCCTGGCGACAACGTCAAGCCCGGCGATGTTATCGCTGACGGTGCGGCTACCAATAGCGGTGAGCTATCAGTTGGTCGCAACCTGCTCGTGGCATTTATGCCCTGGGAAGGCTACAACTTTGAAGACGCTATCTTGATCAACCAGCGTCTGGTATTTGACGATGTGCTTACTTCTATCCACATCGAGAAGCTCGAAATCGATGCTCGCTCGACCAAGCTGGGTCCAGAAGAAATCACCCGCGAAGTGCCAAACGTATCGGAAGAATCCCTCCGTCACCTGGACGAAACCGGCATCGTAAGAATAGGCTCCAGAGTCTATCCTGACGATATCCTCGTCGGCAAAATCACTCCTAAGGGCGAGTCCGAGCATCCTCCAGAAGAGAAATTGCTCCGCGCCATCTTTGGTGAAAAGGCCCGCGACGTCAGAGACAACTCTTTGAGAGTGCCTCACGGTGAAGGCGGACGCGTAGTTGATGTCAAAGTGTTTGACCGCGAAAAAGGCGACGAACTGCCACCAGTTGCTAACAAAGTGGTGCGTGTTTATATCGCTCAAAAACGTAAGGTATCAGTCGGAGACAAAGTTGCCGGACGTCACGGTAACAAGGGTATCGTCGCTAAGATTCTGCCCGCTGAAGACATGCCTTTCTTGACCGATGGCACACCAGTCGACATCGTGCTCAATCCACTGGGCGTACCTAGCCGTATGAACGTTGGACAGACCTTCGAAACCTTGCTTGGACTGGCAGCAATGCTCACCAATCAGCGTTACGAAGTGCCTCCTTTCGATGAAATGTTCCAACAGGAAGCTTCATCATTTACTGTCCACAACGAAATCAAAAAAGGCAAAAAAGTCAGTGGTTTTGATTGGGTTGGCGATGATGGTAAGTCGATTCTTTACGATGGTCGTTCTGGAGAAGCTTTTGACAATCCAGTCACTGTCGGCAAAATCTACATGATGAAACTCGTCCACTTGGTCGACGACAAAATCCACGCTCGTTCCACAGGACCTTACAGTCTTGTCACCCAGCAACCGCTCGGTGGTAAAGCTCAGTTTGGTGGACAGCGTCTGGGAGAAATGGAGTGCTGGGCGCTCGAAGCGTTCGGTGCTGGCTACTCCCTGCAAGAAATGTTGACTATCAAGTCCGATGACGTCAATGGACGTAGTAAGGCTTACGAGTCCATCGTTAAGGGTGAAAACCTCAAACGTCCTGGTATTCCTGAATCATTCAAGGTGCTTGTGCGCGAATTGCAGTCCATCGGTCTCGATGTCTCAGTCGCTAAGCGCACCCGCGAAGGTCAGGAAGTGGAAGTTGATCTTATGACCGAAGTAGAGGATGTCCGTCCTCGCGGTCTAAGACGTCTCAGTCCTTTTGGTGAAATCGGACTGGAATCGGAACTTGCCGAACTCTCCAGACAAGCCCAAATGCCACAGGGAGCTGTTGCTCTCGGTGAGCGCGGTGAAGGTGATGATGGTGAAGAATTGATTGGCGGCGCAAGCCTCACCGATTCTTCGGACGAACTTATTGGTGGTGCCATTGTTGGTGCTGCTGATGATGTTCTCGGTGACGTAGACCTGGGTGATGAGCCCGACGCGGACGCCTAAAGCATTCGCTGGCGCCAAAAGCGCGAGTTGTTTTTTCGGCGTAAGCCATATCTCACAAGTGCCAGTTAAATGGCAAAGACGGAGGACTTCCAGGTAACATGCCTACAAGTATTGACCGGTTTGACTACATCAAAATAGGAATCGCATCACCCGAGCGCATCCTCAGTTGGTCCCACGGCGAAGTAACAAAGCCAGAGACAATCAACTACCGTACTCTCAAGCCCGAAAAAGATGGTCTCTTTTGCGAAAGAATTTTTGGACCATCAAAAGACTGGGAATGCTACTGCGGTAAGTACAAACGTGTACGTCACCGTGGTATCACCTGCGAGCGCTGCGGCGTTGAAGTGACCGACTCCAAAGTACGTCGTCACCGCATGGGCCACATCAAACTGGCTTCACCCGTAACTCACATCTGGTTTCTCAAGGGTATTCCCAGTTATATAGGTCTCTTGCTCGACTTGCCTCTGCGCGATCTCGAACAAGTTGTTTACTTCAATGCTTATGTTGTAACCAACGCCGGTAACTCTCAAGACCTGCACAAAAACCAGTTGCTCGCCGAAGACGAATACGAAAAACTGCTCGAAGATCCCAACATGCAGTTTGACGTCGGTATCGGTGCAGAAGCTGTCAAACAGCTCTTGCATGATCTCGCTCGTCCAGTCTATGAGCGTCCAGACAACAAAGATGATCGCGGTCGTCTGCTTGAGTTGCCTGGTCTCAAAGAAATCTCACTGGCTTTGCGTGAAGAACTAGCTGGTAGTGGTGGCTCTCAACAGAAGCGCGCCAAGATCATCAAGCGTCTTCGCCTGGTAGAAGCACTTCTATCCAGCCACACCGATCCTACCTGGGTAGTGCTCGACAATCTGCCGGTCACCCCGCCAGACTTGCGCCCCATGGTACAGCTCGATGGTGGACGTTTTGCTACATCCGACCTCAACGATCTCTATCGCCGTGTTATCAACCGCAACAACCGTCTCGCTCGTCTCCTTGAGATGGGTGCGCCCGAAATCATCGTGCGTAACGAAAAACGGATGTTGCAGGAAGCTGTCGATGCTCTCATCGATAACGGTAGAAGAGGCAGAGTAGTTGTCGGTCCTAACAACCGTCCGCTCAAATCACTCTCTAACATTATCGAAGGTAAGCAAGGTCGTTTCCGTCAAAACTTGCTCGGTAAACGTGTCGACTACTCAGGTCGTAGCGTTATCGTAGTTGGACCGACTCTGCAACTGCACCAGTGCGGTTTGCCTAGAGAAATGGCGCTTGAACTCTTCAAGCCTTTTGTAATCAATAAACTGATTGACAGACAGATTGTGCAAAACATCAAGTCTGCTAAGAAGCAAATTGAAAAAGGATCTGCCATTGTCTGGGAAATCCTCGATGAAGTAATCCAGGGTCACCCTGTCCTCCTCAACCGCGCTCCCACACTACACAGACTCGGTATTCAAGCTTTTGAACCAGTCCTTGTAGAAGGTCGCGCTATTCAACTCCACCCGCTTGTATGCTCAGCCTTCAACGCTGACTTCGACGGTGACCAAATGGCTGTGCACGTGCCTCTCTCTGTAGAAGCACAAGCTGAAGCTCACATGCTCATGCTGGCAAGCAACAACACATTGTTGCCTGCTACCGGCAAACCAACCATCACTCCTACCCAGGACATGGTGCTCGGTATCTATTACCTGACTATCGAAAAGCCAGGCAACGATGATCCCAAAGTTTGTCGTGGTGCCGGTATGCGTTTTGTCAGCCTGGCCGATTGCCGCTCTGCATTTGAAGCTGGCATTCTCGACTTGCACGCCAAAATCAAGGTGCGTGACTTTGACGGACAGATGATTGAGACCACACCAGGTCGCATCATCTTCAACCAGGTCGTGCGCGAAGCAATTGCTACCGTCAACTAACTTTCTTATTTGAAAGCTTTATGTCGGTCTTCATGTCATATAGGACGAGGAATAAATGGTCACAGGCGATAAGAAAAATACGATGGAGTTCATCAATACAACGGTGGACAAAAAGAAGCTTGGCTCTCTCCTGTCAGAGGTCTATGAAAAGTTTGGTACAGCTCGGACAGCCGAGTTAGCCAACTCTCTCAAGAACCTTGGCTTTAGATATGCCACCAAAGCCGGCGTCACAATTTCTATTGATGACCTGGACGTGCCTGAGGCCAAGCGTGGCTTGATCTCAGCAGCCGAAAAAGAAATCGAAGCTGCTCAAAAACGTTATGAGCGCGGCGATATCACAGAAGTAGAACGCTACAACAAAGTTATCGATACATGGTCAGCTACCACTGACAAATTGACTAAAGAAGTCGTCGACAACTTTGACCGTTTGAACCCTGTATACATGATGGCTTTCTCTGGAGCTAGAGGTAACATCTCTCAGGTCCGTCAGCTAGTCGGCATGCGGGGCCTGATGGCTGACTCTCAAGGTCAGATCATCGACTTGCCCATTAAGGCCAACTTTAGAGAAGGTCTGAACGTAACCGAGTACATCATCTCCAGCTACGGCGCGAGAAAGGGTCTCGTAGATACAGCGCTCAAAACAGCCGACTCTGGTTATTTGACAAGACGTCTTGTGGACGTTGCTCAAGACGTTATCGTGCGTGAAGTTGATTGCAACACCAAGCGCGGTATCGAAATGAGACCTATCTCCGAAGGTGATAAGGACCTCGTCAAGTTGTCTGAACGTCTCTTTGGCCGCACCATGGGCGAAGACGTAGTCAACCCTGAGACCGGTGAAGTGATTGGTCGCGAAGGCGAAATCATCAACCGCAAGATGTCCTTGCTCATTGACTCAGTCCTGAAGAAACCAAAGAAAGTCAAAGTAAGAAGTCCTCTTACTTGCGAAAGCCAATATGGCGTCTGCCAGAAGTGCTATGGCTGGTCTCTCACTAATAACAGACCAGTTGACCAGGGTGAAGCCATCGGTATCATCGCCGCTCAATCAATCGGTGAACCTGGTACACAGCTGACAATGCGTACATTCCACACAGGTGGTGCCGTATCCGGTGGTACATCACGTACCCAGGTCAAAGCACCAGGCAAAGGTATCTTGACCTTCAAGATTCAGAGCCGTTCAATCCGTACAGCTTACGGTGACGTCATGGAGCAGACCATCAGAGATGGTGTACTCAAAGTCACTGTTGGCGAAAAGGAACACAACATCAATGTCCCTACCGGTACTTTGATCAACTTGCCTAACAACTCAGAAGTTGTAGCAGGTCAGGTACTGGCAGAGCACGATCCGCCCGGCGTCAAGAAGAACCTGACAGAACGCGCCAGCAAAGATATCACCGCTGATATCTCTGGACGTATCATGTTCCAGGGCTTCCACTCAGACGAAAAACGCGATCGTCAAGGCAACATCTCTCGTACCGCTAACCGCGCTGGTATCATCTGGGTACTGGAAGGTGACGTATACAACCTGCCATCCGGCTCGCATGTAGTCGTCAAAGACGGTCAAGAAGTTAACGCTCTTGATGTACTGGCCGAAATTCAAATCACTTCCGAACACGGTGGTGAAGTGCGTTTTGGACCAGAACTGGAAACCGAAGTCGTTAAGGTTGGTCGCAACAAGACCCAAACCAGACTGGTCAAAGGTAAAGAACTCAACGTCATCATCGCTTCTGTTTCGGCTAACAACGCCAAGCTTGAGCCTGGTCAGAAGGGTCACCTCTGGAAGGTCAACAAGCAAAAAGAATCATTCACTATCAAAGTAGTAAATGAAGAAGTTGTCGAAAACGGCAAGATCATCGCTGAACTCGTAGACGATGGCACCAACGTAGTTAGCTGCGGCGGCGAAATCATATACGACGGTGTTGAAATCGACGATCGTCGCGTTGTCACCAAAGCCGGTAAGGTCCTCTTCGTCCCCGAAGAAGTGCACTTTATCTCCAAGGACATTTCACTGAAGATGTCTGAAACAGGCGAAACAGTGACAGCTGGACAAGAAGTCGTCAAAGACGTCTTTGCCCACATGGAAGGTATTGTCGAAATCATCGCTGATAACGACATCATCCACGAAGTCATCGTCAGACCAGGCGACCTGGTGCCAATCGGTGATCCCAGTGAAGTGAAAGTACCCGAAGGTCAAATCGTTGAGCCCGGTACCGAAATCGTTGAAGGTTATACCTACAAAGATCGCAAACTGGTCTCTATCTTCGAAAAAGAAGATGGCTCATGCTACGCCATGGTCAGACCAGTGGAAGAATACTGGATCGAACCTAGAGAGACCAAATTCAAGCACAAGTCTACTGATGACAAAATCAGCTTGCGCTCGGTCACTCAATTGCTTTTCCGCGACCGCGAAAAAGTCCGCCACATCCAGGGTGCACAGCTCACCAGAACATCCCTCGTATTGCAGATGCAAGGTCACTTGCAAACGCTCAAGGGTATTGTCGAAATGGGCGAAGATCTGCAAATCGTCGTGCAAGAAAACATCCTCTTGCGCCGTGAGCAAGATCTCAACGTCACTCTGCTCTCTGTTGAGCATGGTCAAATCATCGATGCTAAGTCAGCCGTTGCTACCACTCAGGTATTGACCAAGACCTCAGCTCGAGTCCAGCTCTCCAAGACAGACGAACGCCGTATCCTGCTCATCACTGAAGAACAACAGTCTCATCAGAAGATCAAAGGCACATGCCCACTCAAGGAAAATGACCTGATCAGACTCGGTGATCCACTGTCCAAATCTTCAACAGCTGGTTTGTCCGGTCAAATTGTCAGCGTCGATGGTGCTGATGTGATTATCCGTAAGGGACGTCCTTACTTGATCTCAGTCAACACCCAGTTGCAATGCGACGACGGAGCACTGGTACAACGGGGCGACTTACTGGCGACCTTGATCTTTGAACGTCAAAAGACCGGGGACATCGTACAGGGTCTACCTAGAGTAGAAGAACTGCTCGAAGCCAGAAAGCCAAAAGAAAACGCCATCCTCTCCGAGAAAGAAGGTCGTGCTCGTATCGTCACTGAAGACGACACAACAAGACTCTATCTAGTCTTTGGTGATGGTAGCGAAGAAGAAATCGTTATTCCTCAAGGACTGAACGTCATCGTAGAAGATGGCGACCAGGTCTTCCTCGGTACTGCTCTCACTGACGGACCGCCCAACCCGCACGACATCGTGCGCTTGCGTGGTATCGAAGCAGCGCAGAAATTCCTCGTGGACGAAGTACAGTCTGTATACCGTTCGCAAGGTGTAGACATCGCCGATAAACACATCGAAGTAATTGTGCGTCAGATGACACGCAAGGTCAGAGTAGATGAGTCCAAGGACTCTATCCTCCTGCCAGGCGAACTGATGGAGCGCTACTACCTCGATGGCGAAGCCCAGAGAATGGCTGAGCAAGGTCAGGAAGGTGCTACATACACCGATGTGCTCCTTGGTATCACCAAGGCATCACTCAACACCGAGTCCTTCATCTCTGCTGCTTCCTTCCAGGAAACCACAAGAATCCTCACAGAAGCTGCTGTTGAAGGTAAGAAAGACTGGTTGCGTGGTCTCAAAGAAAACGTCATCATTGGTCGCTTGATCCCAGCCGGTACCGGCTTCCAGGGTCATTCTCAACCACAAGACGAAGAGACTGAAGAAGAAGATATCTATCCACCAATCGGTGAAGGTAGCTTCAACGTCCCGGCCTAGGTGCGGCACGATTCTAAGCAATAAAAAACGGCTCCCTTTACGGGGGCCGTTTTTTGCTATCAAAGCTCGGTACTAAAGCTGTTTATTAGCGCAGGTGGAAGTCTTTGTGGAGGATTTCGTGGGCATTAAAACGTTTGGAGATACGGGAAGCCAGGAAATAGGTGCCTGGTTTGCGTGAATGATTGCATTTTTGGTCAAGCAAGAGATGTGTCAGTATGGATACAGTTATGCCGACCCGGTAAGGTTGCTTTGTCGGTCCCTTAAAAAATAAAAAGAAGAGAGCTAAAAGCTCGAACGAATGTAGGGGCAAATAGAGCTTGCCGCTGTATTTTTCGGAGTCTGCGCGGGCTATAGCCTGCCAATCAAAATGCCAGCCGTGGGCTCTGACATAGTCAAACATATGGTCCAGGTCGATAAGAAATCCTGCAAGAAAGCTGGCGAAAGCAGCGCCCGGAGACTTGTAAACCAGATAGCTGGCGGCGCTTACGCCTGCCGAGGTAATGATATGACCTACTGTTCGCATCGTTTCATGATTCCCTAATTCCAGCCATAACTTGATAAAATCGGACGCTATAGCTGTTCAGTGATATACCCAACGGGCGAAATATTATGCACAGCCCTATTTAAGTAATATCGGGGTTTGGGAAATAATGCAAAGATCCGGCGCGAATTTAAGGTTGACTCTGGCTATTTTGAGCCTTTGCTCCAGCCTGCCCGTTATGGCTCAAAACCAGCCAGGCACGCCGCAGAGCGCCAGTGTTAACAACACCTTAAGACAGCTCGTCGGTCAATCACCGGGTCATGCCATTAGCTACTACAACCTGGCTCTGGAAGCCTATCAGAAGGGTGCCCTTGAGTCGGCCATCATCTTCTTTAGAAGAGCCACCGATCTTGATCCAAATCTATCAGACGCTCAATATAACTTAGGGGTACTTTACCAGAGCCAGAAGCGCGCCAAAGAGGCAATTCCGCGCTTTGAAGAAGTACTGAGAGTCAAACCTACCGATGCCGATGCTCATTATCAGCTTGGTCTGGCCTTGATGGATATGGGTAGGGCTGCTGACGCTAAGACCCATTTTGCTGCAATTGCCCCTAATTCGCAGCACTTTGCCGACGCTCAAAAGCGCACCCAGATGTGCGATGCCCAGCTTGCTGGCGCCACTATAGCGATTCCCACATATTCACCCACAGTCCAGCCTCAGGCTCAACAGCAACCGCCTCAGCAGCCTGTGCGTGCTGGTTACAACCCATTGCCGCCGGTGGATTTGTCTAACAACCCTCCTGGATCAAACCCGGGCTATCAGGCAGGCTATGGCGCTCAGTCCCAGCCGGCTGTCCAGCCTTATCAGCAGCCCTCCAGTTATTCCAATCAAACAGCCTACAAAGCCTCTCCTGAGTACGCCACAGCGGG
>Ga0075158_10000980_pt1 | contig 22387 bp, 21 predicted proteins | sample JI91814BDNA_FD_70968 | JGI IMG/M metagenome (GOLD analysis project Ga0075158, IMG submission 70968) | Wastewater effluent complex algal communities from Wisconsin, to seasonally profile nutrient transformation and Carbon sequestration -... | ecosystem: Engineered > WWTP > Effluent > Algae... | reverse complement strand
GCGGCCTTCACCAAGGCCGCGGTCATCGAGGCGATCGACGCAGGCATACCGCTGGCGGTCGTCATCACCGAGGGCGTCGCGGTCAAGGACACCGCGGAGTTCTACAACTACAGCATCGGGCGCGGCACCCGCATCATCGGCCCGAACTGCCCCGGCTTGATCAGCCCCGGCAAATCCAACGCCGGCATCATCCCCGCCGACATCTCCGGTCCGGGACGCATCGGCCTGGTGTCCAAGTCCGGCACCTTGACCTATCAGATGATGTTCGAATTGCGCGACTTCGGCTTCTCGACCGCGGTCGGCATCGGCGGTGACCCAATCATCGGCACTACGCACATCGACTGCCTCGCGGCCTTCCAGGAGGACTCCGAGACCGATGCGATCGTGATGATCGGCGAGATCGGCGGCGACGCCGAGGAGCGGGCGGCCGCCTTCATCGCCGCCAATGTCACCAAGCCGGTCGTCGGCTATGTCGCGGGTTTCACCGCGCCCGAGGGCAAGACCATGGGCCACGCCGGCGCCATCGTCTCCGGCTCTTCGGGCACCGCGCAGGCGAAAAAGGAAGCCCTCGAGGCCGCCGGTGTCAAGGTCGGCAAGACGCCGTCGGAGACCGCCGAGTTGATGCGCGGCATCATGGCCGAGATCGCGTCACAGCAATCCGCGCCGATCTGATCGGCGTCGGAACCACCCGCCGTGGGCGGCTGGTTGTGCGCGTCGACGCACGCCCAGCCGCCCATTGCCGTCGTGGGTGGCTATTGCAGCGCTAGGACGATCAGCGCGGCGGCGATCATCGCCGGGCCGAAGGCGATCCGGTCCTTGCGCCCGACCCGGCGCAGCAGGAGCAGGGCGCCCGCCACGACGCCGGCGAGCAGGAAGGCCAGATAGATGGCCAGCCCGAGGGGAGTCCAGCCGAACCACCCGAGCAACATCCCGATCAGCCCCGCCAGGGTGACATCGCCGCGGCCCAGGCTGCGCCGGCCGGCGAGCCGGTGCAGAAGGTAGTAGACGGCCCAGGCGGCGAGCCCGCCCAGCGCTGCGCGGCCCAGCGCCGGCCAGTCACGCGCCGCCCACGAGCAGATCGTCAGCAGCACAGCCAGGACTGGGTAGCACGGCCAGGTGATGACCCGGGGCAGTCGGTGGACCTCGAGGTCGATGGCGGCGAGAAGCACCCCGATCGCTGCTGCCACGGCTGCGGTGACGAGCACGGGCCAAGCCCAATCGGCCAATCCGTAGGCGACTGCGCTGCAAGCGATTCCGGTGCCCGGGACGACCCACGCGTGCCGGTGCGCTGGTGGGTCGTCCGGATAGCGGTGGTGACCGGCGGCCAGTCGCGCCCGGAGGACGACGCCGGCGCCGAGCCCCAGCAACCCCGCGACGAGGGCAACCACGTCCGGCGTATGCACGCGTCACCCCCGCTCGCCGAGCCTCACCGAGATGGTGACGCCGACGCGAGCGTATGCCGCGCGCCCGGGTGGGCGCGCGGCATACGTGCGAAGGTGTGGATAACCGCCGAGGGCGTCAGCGATCGGCGGCGAGGCCGCGGAGCCGGATCAACTCGGCGAAGGCCTGGGCCTGATCGACCTTGTTCTGCGGACTGACGACGAGGGTGGCGAGGTGGCTGCCGTCCGTGCTCACCTGAATGGCGACGAACTGGGTGAAGGTTGTTCCGGCGCCCAGGTCAGTCGTCATCGCATAGGTCCCCTCCGCCGGTCCGGCCGTCACGTGCACCGGGTTGCCGCCGACATCCTTGGTGCAGGCCGCCAGCGCGGCGCCCAGGTCGGTTGCGGCCGTGTCGGTTGCGGCCGGGTCGGTGAAGGCCCGCAGCCGCTCGGTCGCGAAATAGCTCGCGTCCTTGCCCGCGAGCTTGACCTTCAACAGCCCGAACTCGCCCTGCCCGTTGGTGTCGGAGTCGCACGGCACGACCGCAGAGGAGCCGTCGAACTCCCCAGCGCCGGACTCCGTCTTCGCGCCGCCGGTGAAGACCGTCGAGGCAAAGTCCGAGGGGTCGATGAACAGGCTCGCCGCCGGGGTCAGGGTGTCCGGTCCGGCGATGACCGGGCCGGCGCTCGAGCTCTCGCCATACCGCTCGAGGCGGTTCTCGACCCGGTTGGTGATCCAGGCGAACTTATCAAGGGTCAGCATCGACGTGCCGTCCGTCTGCCCCCAGAACTCGACATAGGTGATCTGGCGGCCCCGGTCGGTGACGGTGAGCCAACCCGAGTTACGGTCGCTGTCGCTGAACCGCCACAGCATCGAATGCTCGGAGTAGCGATCGGAGGAGACCGAGGTGATGGCCTCCGGTTTGGGTGTCGTGCAGTTGTCGGCCTTCTCGCGCATGGCGTTGGCGGCGTCCTGAGCCTGCTTGTCGGTGGGATAGATCCACGTCACCTGGACACCGAGGGTGTCCGGCTTGCCCGGGATCACGACGTCCTGCGAGGACACGGCCGTCGCGGCGCCGGGAGTCATCAGGCAGAGCAGATCGGTCGGCAGCATGCCTTCGACCGCGGTCACGCCGTCCACGCCGAGGGTTGCTGCCCATTCGGCCCCGGTCGGCAGGATTCCCGGCTTGGCCAGCAGCGTTGCCCAGTCCGCCGTGGCGTGCCAGTCATCGGCGGACGTCGGCGTGGGGCGAGTCGTTGTGGCAGTGGTCGTCACGTGGCTGCGGGTAGCCGGCGCGGTGACATCGGGCTTGGCGGTCAGCACGCCGGACAACGCCACCGCCCCGACGACAACTGCAGCGGCAGCCAGCCCAGCGGCACCCGTAATCCAGGTGCTTCGGCGGCGCCGGCCCCCGCGGCTCTTGACCGTTTCGACGGGGGCGAGGGGCAGGTGGTCGACATCCTCGCGCAGCGAGAACAGCGCGCGGCGGACCAGATCGTCGTCCTCGGGCGTCCACATCTCGTGATCGTTCGGGTCAGGCATGGCCGGCTTCCTTCTCGCGCAAGGCCGTGGCCAACGCCGCGCGGCCGTGATGCAGGCGCGCCTTGACGGTCCCGATGGGCGCGCCGAGATCCTCGGCGATGGCCTCGATGCTCATATCGAGGAGGTAGTGCAGGGCGAGCACCTCGCGGTGCTGGGGCGAGAGTCTTTGCAGAGCATCCACGACCAAGCGTCGGTCGTCGCTGATGACGGCCGGTGGGTCCGGAACGGCGGTCAGCCGGCGCTGGGCCTCTGTGCGGTTGGTGTCCTTGCGCCACTGGCTGATGGCGAGCCGGCGCGCGACGGTGCGCACCCACGACAGCGGATCGTCTGCCTGGCTGACCGTGCTCCAGCGCTGCCAGGCGCGGGCATACGCCTCCTGGGCGCAGTCCTGGGCGAGCGTGAGATTGCCCGTCGTCGCATAGACGAGGTGCACCACGCGGGGCGAGGTCTCGCGGTAGAAGGTGTCGAAGTCGAGCGCAGCCACGCGCGTGCCCTCCCAGTGGCTGATGATTGGCCGTGACCCGGCGGTCGCGGCAATCGGAATGCTCGTCATGCCCCACCAGACGCGTGCGCCCGGTGCCGGGTTGTCCACCCTAACGCGCGACTTTTCGGGAATTCCCTGGCCGTCCGGCGTGGTCTCGGGGGAGGGGCGAACGGCATACGGGAACATGGGGAGCGATATGACCATCCTGGACTCTGCACAGCCGACCACCGACGACGACGCGCGCCCCGCGCCGGCGTGGCGTCAGCCGCTGCTCGGCGGGGCGGCGGGCGCGGGAGTCGGGCTGCTCGCGGTGTTGACGATCGTCGGCGTCGTCGGGTCGCTCGCGCCGCGAGCCACGGTGGACTGGGGCGCGATCTTTGGCACCGGGGCCACCTTGTGGCTGCTGCTGGGCGGTGCTCGCGTCGCGGCCGACGGGCTGTTGTTCGCCTTGACGCCATTGCTCGGTTTGGCCGCGTTGGTGTGGCTCGCGCGCTCGTCGGCGCGGCGGTCCCTGCCGGCAACCCCCACCCGATGGACGTATGCCGCGTGGCTGGGCGGCTATATCGCCGTCACCTTGGCCGCGGTCGCCCTCGCGCTCGCCGGGCCGGCGACCCCCGTCTGGTGGTCGTTGCCGCTGCCGGTCCTCGGCGTGCCCGCTTTGGCGCTGGCCTTGGCCGAACTCCCGACCGGGCGCTGGGAGCCGATCGTACGGCGGGTGCCACGCCTGATCCGGCGTGCCGTTCGGCCGGCGATCCGCACCGGCGCGCTGATGCTCGGCCTCGGCTGCGCCCTGGTGCTGCTCACGAGCGCGGTGCGCATCGGGCGGGTCGCGGCGCTCTACGGCGAACTCGACACCGGGGTGCTCGGCGGCTTCGCGCTCACCCTCGGGCAGGCGCTGGCCCTGCCCAACCTCGGGCTCTGGGCGGTCAGCCTGCTCGCCGGGCCGGGGTTCACGATCACCGAGGGGTCAAGCGTCACGCTCGGGCATTCGGACGGCGGATTGCTGCCGCTGATCCCGGTCCTCGGCGCGCTGCCGGGCAAGGCGTCCTTCGGCTGGTACGTCTGGGCCCTCTATCTGGTGCCCGTGCTCGCCGGCGGTTATGCCGCCCGCCGCTCGCTCGCCGAGATCCCGCGGCTAGCCAGCGGCCGGACCAAAGTGGGGTCGGTGGCGGTCACCGTCGGGCTCACCGCGGTGCTGCTCGCCGTGCTCGACGGGGTGGCCGGCGGGTCCCTCGGCGACGGCCGACTAGCGGATGTCGGCCCGTCGGCCCTGTCGCTGTGCCTGGCCCTGATGCTCGCCCTCGGCCTGGGGGCCGCGGTCGTGGTCGCCCGCGACTGGTGGCGGCTGCGCCGGTAGCCCCCGGCCCTATCCTCTGCTAGCAGACGTTAGGTGACGTCGAGCAGGGTAGACCCTGCTGGAGGTCACTTAACCTGTGCAAAGTCGAGCTGGATCTGGCCGGCGAGGGCCCGCACCACATCGACGAGTAGCGCGCGCTCCTCGACCTTGATCCGCTCGTGCAGACTCTCCTCGGTGTCGCCCGGCTCGACGCGCACCGCCCGCTGATCGATGATCGGCCCGGTGTCGACACCCGCGTCCACCCAATGACAGGTCGTCCCGGTCACCCGCACCCCGTGCGCGAGCGCATCGCGCACGCCGTGCGCCCCCGGGAAGCTGGGCAGCAGCGCCGGGTGCGTATTGATGATCCGCGACCCGTCGAGGACGGCCGGACCCAGGATTCGCATGAACCCCGCCGACACCACCAGCTCGGGCGAATAGCTCGCGATTGCCGCGGCCAATGCGGCATCCCAGGCGGCGCGATCGGCATACGTGCCGGGAGCGACGACAAAGGACGGTATGCCGGCACCCACCGCCCGCTCGACCCCGAGCGTCCCCTCCCGGTCGGCTCCGACAGCGACGATGCGGGCGGGAAAGCCCGGCTCGCCGGCCGCGTCGATGAGCGCCTGGAGCAGGGTGCCTGACCCCGACACCAGGACGACCAGCCGCAGGGGCGCGCCGGGCGCGGCGGAGAGCGGGTTCGTCACCCGGCCGAGCCTAGTGCGCCGCCCAAGGCCCGGCGTCACCTCGGCGAACGCAGGGAACGGCCCGACGCACGTAGGATTGGAGGCGACAAAGGACAACTGGCGCAGGTGGGACACCACCGGGGAGTAGGCGCCGGGTGCATCGCCCGCCTGGGTGCCCCGGCATACGGCGAAGGAACGCAGCACTCGTGAGCAGTACCGTCACCCCACCCGACCCCGGCCAGGACATCCGGCCGGTCCGCCGGGCCCTGATCTCCGTCTATGACAAGACCGGGCTGGAGGAGCTGGTCCGGGGCCTGCATGAGCAGGGCGTCGCCCTCGTCTCGACCGGCGGCTCCGCGGCCTTCATCGCCGCCCTCGATATTCCGGTCACCGAGGTCGCGGACCTCACCGGCTTCCCCGAGTGCCTCGAAGGACGCGTGAAGACCCTGCACCCCACGGTGCACGCGGGCATCCTCGCCGACACCCGCAAGCCCGACCACCTCGAACAACTCGCGGATCTCGGCATCAAGCCCTTCGAACTGGTCGTCGTCAATCTCTACCCCTTCGTGGCGACGGTCGCCTCCAGGGCCACGCCCGATGAGTGCGTCGAGCAGATCGACATCGGCGGGCCGTCGATGGTGCGTGCCGCGGCCAAGAACCACCCGAGCGTCGCGATCGTCACCGACCCCGCGGCATACGCGGCGGTGCTGGAGGCCGTACGGTCGGGCGGCTTCACGCTCGAGCAGCGCAAGCTGCTCGCGGCGCGGGCGTTCACGCATACGGCCGACTACGACATCGCGGTCGCGAGTTGGCTCGGCAGCGCGTATGCCGACACCTCCGCCGGCAGCGGCTTCCCGGCCTGGGCGGGAGGGTCGTGGACCAAGGCGAATGTCCTGCGCTATGGGGAGAATCCGCACCAACGGGCCGCCATCTACCGCCACGGGCGACCCGGCCTGGCCAGCGCTGAGCAGCTGCACGGCAAGGAGATGTCCTACAACAACTATGTCGACGCGGACGCGGCGGTGCGCGCGGCCCACGATCACGGGGACCAGCCGACCGTCGCGATCATCAAGCACGCGAACCCCTGCGGGATCGGCGTCGGCCCCACCGTCGACCAGGCGTATGCCGCGGCGCACGCCTGCGATCCCGTGTCGGCGTATGGCGGCGTGGTCGCCACCAATGTCGCTGTCAACCGGGCCATGGCGCTTGCGCTTAATGACACCTTCAGCGAGGTCGTCGTGGCCCCTGGCTTCGACGGCGATGCGCTGGATCTGTTGCGGGAGAAGAAGAATCGCCGGCTCATCCAGCTGCCGGAAGGAATGGCCATCGCGCGCGACCGGGTGGAATTCCGCCCGATCTCCGGTGGCCTGCTGATGCAGACCGTCGACCGCCTCGATGCCGTGGTCGAGGACGAGTCGGGGGCGATCAGCGGCGGCGATGCCGCCACCACGTGGCGTCTCGTTGCCGGCGCCGCGGCCGACGAGGCGACCCTGGCGAACCTGCAGTTCGCCTGGCGTGCGGTGCGCGCCGTCAAGTCGAACGCGATCCTGCTGGCTCGTGACGGCGCCTCGGTCGGCATCGGGATGGGCCAGGTCAACCGGGTCGATTCCTGCCGACTCGCCGTTGCGCGGGCGGGCGAGGAGCGGGCTCGAGGAGCGGTCGCTGCCTCGGACGCCTTCTTCCCGTTCGCCGACGGTCTGCAGGTGCTGCTCGATGCCGGAGTCCGGGCTGTCGTGGCGCCCGGGGGTTCGGTGCGCGACGAAGAGGTGATCGCTGCCGCCACGGCGGCCGGGGTGACGATGTACTTCACCGGGACGCGCCACTTCGCCCACTGAGGCCAGGCAGTCGGAATACCGATCGGGCGGGGTGCCCGGCGTGTCGGGGCCATGTGCCGGCCTGTCGGGCCTCAAGCCCACCCGATTGGTATTCGGAGTGCCCGGGTGAGCGACCCGGGCGCTGGGTCGCGAGCCAGTCGCCGCTCCCAGCCGGGCTCAGCGCGGCCGGATGGCCGCCGGATCCACGGCGATCCAGACTGACTCGGCCTGCCCGAGCAACCGGCCATCGGCTCCGAACACCGCCGAGCCCGAAGCAAAACGCCGCCGCCGGGCCGGGCCGGGCCAGGCCATGACGACGCACTCCTCGTCCGTGTCCGGCAGGGCTCCGACCCGAGCGGTGATCGTCCCCAGCACCATCGGCCGGCCCGCGATGCCCGCCGACCAGCCGCCGGGGCAGTCCAGCGCTGCCCAGACGTTCTCGACGCTCACCTCGGTGGGGCGCCACGCCGCCGCATACTCCCCCGCGCCGCCGGGCACCCGCCCGGGCCGCAGGCCGAGCCCGTCGTCGCGGGCCGGGCCGCAGGAGTAGCACGTGGGGAAGGGGTGCTTCGCCAGACCTTCGTAGGCGGGGCCGCAGCCGAGGGCCACGGCATACGGGACCGGGGTGATCGCCGGTGGGGATAGGTCGGGAGATGCAGAAGCGGTTGCCACGCGAACGTCCTTCGCGCGCAACTCTATTCCGCCGTCAACGACGGCAACGTCCATTGGCACGTCGAGCGGCGGGGGCGCGCTCAACCGGACCGTGACGGTCGTGATCGCCGCGTCTGCGGCGCGCAAGACCCCGGCCAGGCGACCGGCGAACCACCCGCCATTCGCCGACTCGGGTGGCCCGTTGAAGTGGGCGGGGATGATCAGCTGATCGGTCATCAGCCCATCGTCGCCCATGGCCGGACGAGGCCGCTAGCCACCCACCCCGAAGGCACTCCAGCCGCCGGCGGGCGCGGCGCCGACGTCCAGCGCTTGCAGGCTCTTGAGCAGGATGGGGTCCTGGCGATCGAGCCAGCGGACCAGTTGTTTGAAGCTGACCAGGTGGGTGTCGGGGGCGGCAGCCATCGTGCGCATCGCCTGCTCGACGGCGTCCATATAGACGCCGCCGTTCCACTGCTCGAAGTGGTTGCCGATGATCAGCGGGGCGCGGTTGCCCGTCAGCGCGCGTTCGTGCCCGGCGAGCAGCGCGGCCCGGGCCTCCTTGCCCCACTTCACCCAATGGCGCGGGTCCTTGGCGGGCTGGGGGCCGGACTGATTGGCCATGTAGTTGTAGTCCATGGCGATGACCTCGAAGGTGTGGCCGGGGAAGGGCACGATGGACATCGGGATGTTCCACACCTGGGTGCCGTCGAAGAGCCGCGGCCACACCTGCCGCCCGCCGGTCGAACTGTCGTAACGCCAGCCCAGCGTGGCCGCGGTGGGGATCAGACCTTGCTGGCCGAGCAGGCACGGCGTCCGGCCGCCGATCAACTCGGTGCGATAGTCGAAGGGCAACGACGGGACGTCCGCCCAGCCGGTGGTCGAGCGCCAGTGCGTCACCATCCAAATCGCCTGGTCGATCTCCGAGCGCCAGTCGTCGGGGGACCAGTTCGCCACGCTGCCCGAGCCGCCGCAGAAGTGGCCGTTGAAGTGGGTGCCGATCTCGTTGCCTTCGAGCCAGGCCTGGCCGATGCCTTCGATCGTGCGGCGCACCGAGGCATCAGACAAGAAGGGGATGTCGGAGCGGCCGACGCCATTGCGCGGCGGCCGGTAGTCCTTGGCGTCCACCCCGCGCAGGGTGTAGAGCCCGCTGAGGAAGATCGTCATACTCGCGCCGATTTCCCTTGCGACAGCGCGGAATCGTGTCAGCAGAGCGGCATCGGTCTCGCCGCCGCCGTCCCACGAGATGACGACGAATTGCGGTGGTGCCACACCCGGGACGAGGTCAGGCAGGACGGGTTGATTCGGCTGCGGTCCGGTGTCGGAGGTCGAGCCGTCACCGATCGGCGTCGCTGTCGGCGACGCCGGCGTGGGCTTGTGAGTCGGTGTCGTGGCATGGGTGGCCGACGGCCCAAGCCCACCCCCGCATCCACCGAGCGCGGCGGTCAGCGCCGCGCCGCCGGCGAGCATCGCTCGCCGCCTGGACGTCTCCGTCGTCATATCCCCCTGCTCCCTTCCACGCCCCACTGTGCCGGGGCCGAGTGCGTATGCAGTGGAGACGCGCCGTGGTCACGGCAGGTTGGCTCCGGCCTTGGGCGCTCGGGGCGTCGAGATGGGGGGCGTGAGCCGTCAGCTGCCCGGGTCGGCGATCGCGAGGAGGGCTGCGGCATACGCCTCTTCGACATCGGGCGCCGTATGGACGTCGATGCCGTGGGCGCCGCTGACGCGCACCTCCCAGCCGTCCGGTGTGCGCAGCAGCGCGTTCAGGCGGTCGCCGATCAGCTCGCGCAACTGGTCCTCACGCGGCAGCCAGATCGACTGGTCCAGATCCACCGAGTCCAGAGCCCATTCGGTGGTGCCGTTGAAGCCGAGCACGGTCTGATCCTGGTAGTGGTGGACCTCGACGGTCAGGTCACTGATCCAGAAAACGTCCTGATGGAGTTGCTCATTGTCGATGACGAAGCGATCGCCGGGCCGGGGATCCCACATGATCCCGGCGGCCGCGAGGTGCTTGGCGCTCTCCAGACTCAGCATCGGCCCATTGTCGTCCCCGGCGCGCCTGGTCGGCGTGCCGGCGCCTCGTGCGCCGTGTGTCAGGATCGCCGTATGACGGCGCAACTTCTCGACGGCCTGGCGATCCTGGCCTCGATCAAAACCGAGCTGGCGCAGCGAGTCGCGGCACTGGCCGAGCGTGGGATGGTCCCCGGCCTGGGCACGATCCTGGTCGGCGATGACCCGGGCAGCCAGTGGTATGTCAATGCCAAGCACCGCGACTGTCACGAGATCGGCATCGCGAGCATCCGGCGTGACCTGCCCGCGGGCACGTCCTTGGCCGAGGTGCTCGCCGCCGTCGACGAGCTCAACGCCGACCCGGGGTGCACCGGTTTCCTCGTGCAACAGCCGACCGGCCTGGACGAGAACGCCATCCTTTCCCGGGTCGACCCGGGCAAGGACGTCGACGGACTTCACCCGATGAATCTCGGCTGGCTGGTTCTCGGCCAGGACGCCCCACTGCCGTGCACACCGAAAGGCTGCATCGAGCTCCTGCGCCGGTATGACGTGCCCATCGCGGGTGCCCGCGTCGCCGTCGTGGGCCGCGGGATCACCGTCGGACGTCCGCTGGGCCTGATGCTCACGCGCCGCAGCGAGAACGCGACGGTCGTGACCTGTCATACGGGCACCAAGGATTTGGCGGCCGAGCTACGCCGAGCCGACATCATCGTGGCCGCCGCCGGCGTGCCGCACATGGTGACGCCGGACATGGTCGCGCCCGGGGCCGCGGTGCTCGATGTGGGCGTGAGCCGGATCGTCGCCGAGGACGGCACGAAGGTGGTTGCCGGGGACGTGCACCCGCAGGTGCGCGAGGTGGCCGGCTGGGTCAGCCCGAATCCCGGGGGCGTCGGGCCGATGACCCGCGCCATGTTGTTGACCAATGTCGTCGAGGCGGCCGAGCACGCTCTGGCGACTCGGCGCTGACCGCGCGATTCGACCGACCAGGCGATGAGCGACGATCAGCCCTGGGGGCCCGGGCGATCCCGCCCGGTCGCGCCCGAGCCGCGGCCACCGGCGGTCGCCCGGCTCGGGGCGTGGTGGGTCGTCGCGGCGATCCTGGCCTCCGGCATCGGCTGGGCCGTGACCGACCACATGCTGCGCGCGACGGTCTCGGTCGCGGCGGCGTGCGCCCTCGGTGGTGTCCTGCGCTTGGTGCTGCAGCCGACCCGGGCGGGGGGTCTGGTCGTGCGCGGGAAGGCGGTGGACGTCACGCTCCTGTGGGTGTTCGCGGCCGTCGTCCTGCTGGCCGGCTTCGCGCTCGACCTGCGCGCCCGGGTCTGACGCCTGAGCGCGTCGGTGCGACGCGGTGCGGCCGGCCCGGTGCCGACCGCTCACCCGCCCAGAGCGCCCTCGATCCAGGTGAGCAACTGAACGCGTTGCTCGGACGTCGCGGCACGGACCGGGAAGCGCGACGTCGGACGGACACGACGGTCGTGCCACAGGCGGGCCCGAGGGCCGTCCTCGGGCCGCGCCAGGAGCCAGACGATGGTGTCCGCGCCGTCGTCGGGGGAGCGCAGTAGCGGGCCGGTCAGGCGTGCGAAGCCCGGCAGGGAGTCACTCACACCGGGCGTGTCCGACCAGCCGGGATGCATGGCGCTGACGCTGATGCCGAAGTCGCCCCAACGCTCCTGGAGGTCAGGGAGCAACTCGACCTGCGCACGCTTGCTGCGGGCATACGCACGGGTCGGTCGGTAGTCCTCGGCCCGGTACTCCGGATCGTCCGCCCGCAACTGCTGCAGGTACATCCCGCCGGAGGTGACGAACACCACGCGGGCGTCGTGCAAGACCGGAGCAAGGGCATCGGTCATCGCGATCGGCCCGAGCACGTGCAGTGCCATGGTCAGTTCGTGGCCCTGAGGCGATTGCTCGTATGCCGCGGGCATGGCGCCTGCATTGTGCACCAATCCCGCGAGTTGCGCACCGCCGGAACGGAATTCACGTGTGAAGGCAGCGACAGAGGTCAGGTCGCCGATATCGCATTGCCAGACGCTCGAGGGGCCGGGGAGCGCGTCGGCGACGGCCTGGCCTTTGGCGACATCGCGCACGATCAGGTGGACGTGGGCGCCGAGGGCGGACACGCCGTGTGCCGTTGCGGCGCCGAGCCCGGAGGACGCGCCGGTGATCGCGATGTGCCGGCCCTCGAGAGCGCCCGGGGTGGGGTCGTCGGGGTAGCCGGGGAGGCGTTCGCGCAGCGCGGAGCCGATGCGGGTGAAACCGGGCGCGACGAGGAGATCGAGCGCGTGATCGGACGCATCGCCGAAAATGCGCGCGGCAAATCCGTCGTTCGCAATGGAAGTCTTCCCTGGCGACCGGGTGGGTTCCGCCATCGGGCGGGAGAGCTGAAAGGAGTGGGCCGCTCGGGCATCGAGGGCGGCGGCCAGGGTGGCGGCGGTGTCATCGGCGAGCCGGTCGAGCAGGAGCCGCACGATCGGGGCGGCCAGGCGGGCGGCGAGGCCGAACTCGAACTCGGCGTGGTAGTCCACCTGAGTGCCGCCCGCTCCGTCGGGCCGGATGGTGATCGTGTCGTGGGCGGTGGTAGGTCCGGCCCGGCCGGTCAACCGGATGCGCTCGGGGCTCGCCTCGTCCAGAACGTAGTCGAGTTCGACCTCGCGACCGGCGAAGCGCGAGACATTGCGATAGTGGCTGCCCGGGCCGCCATCGCCCGAGACGAGATCGCACGAGACCGTCCCGGAGTCCCACTCGGCCGCATTGCGGAAGTCGGCGAGATACTCCGCGACGATGTCGGGGGCAGTGGACGTATGGACAGTGCGTTCGACAACCTCGGTCATTGATCCTTCTCCTTCGGGTCTTCTGCGTCGAGAGGCCGGTTCCGCCCTATCGAGAGGCCGGTTCCGCCCCGTCGAGAGGACGATTCAGTTCCGTCTAGGTCCCACGCTATGCGGTGGCCGGGCCCGTCAAGGTTCGACCAGGTCCGTCCCCGTTACGCGGGCGTGGTCGTTGCACGGGTGATCCGGAGGGCCACGCGGGGTCGCGGAGCGTGCCGGTGACGCACCCAGCTGCTCAGCCACTCGACGCGCAGCGCGACCCGCCACTGCCACCCGTACTTGCCAGCCAGTGCCTGCTCGATGAGGTGCCGGTCCACCTCCTCGGTGGCACCGGCCAGGACCGGCGCGCCCGGCTTGGGCTCGCCGCGGCGGGTGCAGGCTTGCAGCGTGACCCGCGGCGTATGCCGCAGCCGCTTGAGCTTTCCGGTGCCGGCCGGCGTCGAGACGATCACCGCCTCACCGTCGAGAGCGAACCACATCGCCGTGGGCACACCGGCCCCGTTGCGGCGGAAGGTGGTCAGGCTGACGAACTCCTCATCGCGCAGGCTTTCGAACGGTCCGGTCACCGGGTGCTCCCAGCGTTGCGGCGCCACACCGAGGCGGTGAGCGCGGTGGCGAAAGTGGTCCAGGCGGCATACGTCCCCAGGAGGGCGCCGCGGCGCGTTCCGGTGCCCGACGCGCGCCGCGCCAGGTCGGCGCTGGAGGCGGCGAGTGCGGCGGCGCCGGCTGTCGCGACCGGCAGATTGCGCACCCGGAAGAAGAGCACGCTCCACAGCGCGTTGAGCGTCAGATTGACCCCCAGCGCCCGCCCGTATGCCGTGGCCTCCACCGCGCGTCCCTCCCGGTCCAGCTGGGTCAGATGCTGCGCGGAGACTGCCGCGATGGTCGCGTAGAGCGGGGTCCAGACGAGCCCGAAGGTCTGGGGTGGCGGCTGCCACGGCGGCTTGTCCAGAGCGCGATACCACCGCGAGTTTGGTTGCGTCGCAAGCGAACCCACCACCACACACGCGGCGACTGCGCCCGCACTCATGGCGAGCCGGCGCCGCCCGGTGTCGGGCGGTGTCGCTCCCAGAGCGCTGCGGATCGCCTCGCGCACCCCGATTCGCGCGGGCGCGTCGAGGTGGGCGTCGAAGTCCTCCTCGCGCCGCACGACGGGATGCACCAGGCTGCCCACGAGCGGCTTCGCCAGGCCCGCTGGGACCGGGGTGACCGCGCCGACCCAGTGACTGGCCAGCCAGGGCGTCAAGACCGGGACGCTGACGATGCGGCGCGGGCGCAAGCCGGCCACGGCGGCATACGTCTCGATGAGGTCGCGATAGCTGAGCACGTCCGGGCCGCCGATGTCGAAGGCTCGGTTGACATCGGACGGTAGCTCGGCCGCGGCGACCAGGCACGCGACGGCGTCATCGACGGCGATCGGCTGCACGGGGGTGTCGATCCACGAGGGTGTCACCATCACCGGCAGTCGCTCGGTCAGGTGGCGCAGCATCGCAAAGGAGGCCGAGCCGGCCCCCAGGACCACGGCGGCCTGCAGACATGCGGCGGGCACCGGCCCGTCGAGCAGGATCTGGCCGGTCTCGGCGCGAGAGGCGAGATGCGGCGAGAGTTCGCCGTCCTCGGGATGGATGCCACCCAGATAGACGATTCGGCGCACCCCGCCTCACCGGCCAGCCGGGCGAACGAGCGAGCCAGCTCGCGGTCGCGGGCCGCGAAATCACCGCCGTCCATCGAGTGGATGAGGTAGTAGGCGACCTGCACCCCATGGAGGGCGCGCCGGAGAGCGTCGTCGTCCGAGGCGTCGCCGACGACGACGTCGACCCGCTGCGCCCAATCCCGGTCGGCGATGCCGTCGGGGGAGCGGGTGAGCACGCGGACCGGTCGACGCTCGAGCAGGACGGGCACGAGGGCGCCGCCGATATATCCCGATGCACCGGTGACGAGGGCCAGGCCGTCCGGATCGGATTGCGGCAGCGGTGTCTTCATCGCAAAACCTCCAGGACTGCGGGTAACGGGACGAGCATCGAGCTCGACCACAGGACATGGGTGAGAATCGGTCCCAGTACCCCGCCGGTGACGCGGCGTTGCAGGCCGGTGAGCAGGCCGAGAAGGCCTGCGGCAAGGACGAGCATGGGATTGCCGGTGCCCGCGGTCGTTGCCGCATACACCAGCGTCGTCACGGCGACGGCGTGCCGTCGCCCGGCGGCCGCGAAGAGCGCGCCCCGGAAGTAGAGCTCCTCGGCGATGCCGTTGAGGACCACGACGGCCAGGATGACGGGCAGCGAAGCATAGCGCGCGTGATCCAGGACGGCGTCCACGGCGGCGAGCAGCGGCGGGATGCGCGCGACGATGACGGCTCCGGCGAGGAAAACCCCCACGAGCAGGCCGCCGAGGGCCAGTGACTGCACCCACGGCCGGGCATCGCTTCGTCCGGAGCGCGTGTGCGCCCGCCCCAGATGCAGGGGGCCGGACAGCAACGCGCCGATGCTCCAGACGGCCGCGAGCGCGAAGGTCGCCGGATAGAACGCCGAGTCGCCCGGCGGGATGCGCAGGGCGAGCGCGAGGATGACGGCGCCGAGCACCAGGGTCACCAGCGCGACCACCCGGCGCCGCCGGAACGCGGCGTCACTTTGACCGTGGTCGCGCGGCACCGGTGCCACCAGCGCGGCCGTCAGAAAGGCCCGCAGCTCGGACGCGATGCCAAGGCCCCGGGTCACGATGCCGCCTCCCCGGCCGGACGCCGGGCGGCCGCATACCGCGCCAACGCGTCCGCCCGCTCTGCGGCGTGGTCGACGATCGGCGGCGGATAGCCCCCGGCATAGCCATTGGCCGCTGTGCCCGGCTCGTGCGCGCTGGGCCCCGGGAGATGCGCCAACTCCGGGACATAGCGACGCACATACGCGCCCTCGGGGTCGAATTTCAGGCCCTGGGCGACCGGGTTGAAGATGCGGAAATAGGGGGCGGCGTCGGTGCCCGTCCCGGCAACCCACTGCCAACCGTGGGAGTTCGACGCGACATCACCGTCGGTCAGATGATCCAGGAAATGGCGCGCCCCGTGCGGCCACCAGATGTGCAGATCCTTGACCAGGAAACTCGCCGCCACCATGCGGACACGATTGTGCATCCACCCCTCGGTGAGCAACTGGCGCATCCCTGCGTCGACGAATGGGAAGCCCGTGCGTCCTTGCTGCCAGGCCGAGAAGCGCTCGGCGGCAAGGGAATCGTTTGTTGGATCGGCATAAGGCATGGCGGCGAGAGCCGGGCGGAGGTCGTGCCACGCCGATCGCGGATTGTGCCAGAGCACGTCGGCATAGAACTCGCGCCAGGCCAGCTCCGTGACGAAGCGCTCGCCGCCCGGGGATCCGGTCAGTCCGTTCTCCGCGAGGTCGTGCAACAGGGTGCGCGGATGGATCGTGCCCAGCTTCAGCGCCGTCGACAGGCGTGACGTGCCGCCCTGATCGGGCCGGTCGCGCAGCTGGGCATACGACGCCAAGTCGTCGCCCAGGAAGTGCGCCCACGCCTGCCGCGCCGCGTTCTCGGTCACCGGCGTGCTGCCCGGCAGAGGGCCCGGCGCGGGCAGGGGATCGTTGCCGAGGCCGTCGACGATATCCAATCGGGCGGGCGCCGGCGCCGGACCGGGCGCCCCATGCTCGCGCCAGGCCCTGGCGAATGGTGTGAACACCGCGAACGGTGTCCCACCGCGCGTGCGCACGAGCCCGGGGCCAACGGCATACGGCGATCCCGTTGCCCGCCAGGCGATTCCGCGATCCGACAGCAGCGATGCCACGCGGCGATCGCGACGCGCGCCGTAGGGCGTTGTCTCGACCGAGACATGCACGGCCGCGGCACACACCTCGGCGCAGATTTCGGGAACGACGACGGCGGGGTCGCCGGAGCGCACGACCAACCGCCCGCCGAGGGCGGCGTCCAGGGCGGCGACGGCAGTCAGGAAGGCCGCCTCACGCGGCCGCGCGCGGGCGCCGAGCAGGCCCGGGTCAAGGACCACCAATGGCACCACTGGACCCGTCTGGCTCGCCGTGAGGAGGGCGGGGTTGTCCTCGATGCGCAGATCGCGCCTGAACCACATGACCGCTGTCATCGCCCCTCCTTGCCTCTCGTCGCGCCGCTCGTCTGGCGTGGTTAACCTTATACAAACATTGGACGATCATGTGTCAGGATGGGTACGGAAAGGAGTTCTCATGCCGCCTTCTTCTCGACCCACCGCGGTCGTCGTCGGTGCCGGAATCGCCGGTTTGACCGCCGCCTATGCGCTCTCGCATACCCACCATGTGGTCCTGCTCGAAGCGGACACGCGGCTCGGCGGCCACGCCCATACGCACCGGATCGCCACGGCCGCAGGCGAACTCGCGATCGACAGTGGCTTCATCGTGCACAACCAGCGCACCTACCCCACCTTCGTGCGTCTGCTGCGTGAGCTCGGGGTCGCGACCATCGCGACCGAGATGAGCATGTCGGTCACCTGCCGCGAGTGCGGCCTGACGTATGCCGGCGGCCGCGGCCCCGGCGGCATCCTCGCCGCCCCTCGCCGACTCGCCGATCCGCGCTTCGTGCGCCTGCTGGCCGAGGTGCCGCGCTTTCATCGCCTGGCCCGTCGCATCCTGCGCGGTGAGGCCGGCGACCCGACGTGGGGCGAGGTCCTGGCCACGGGCGGGTTCACGCCCTATTTCGCCGATCACTTCGCGATCCCACTGGTGGCGTGCGTCTGGAGCGCCGACGGGGCGGATGCGGCCAACTATCCCGCCCGGCACCTGTTCCGCTTCCTCGACAACCACGGGATGCTCTCGGTCACCGGATCGCCGCGCTGGCACACCATCGCCGGGGGGTCCGCGCGGTATGTCGAGGCGCTCGCGCAGCGGCTGCCCGATGTGCGCACCGGCGCGCCGGTCGCGGCCATCGAGCGCCACGACGATGCCGTGGAGGTCCGGCTGGCACGTGGCGAGGTGCTGCGCGCCGACCGGGTCGTCCTGGCCACCCACGCCGACGACGCGGCGGCGCTGCTGGCCGACGCCACCACCGCCGAGAAGGCTGCGCTCACCGCGATTCCTTACTCGCGCAACGAGATCGTCCTCCATCACGATGCTCGCCTGCTGCCCACCGTGGAGCGGGCGCGGGCGAGTTGGAACTACTCTCGGTCCGCGTGCACCGGCAGCGAGCCGGCCGTGCGCGTCGACTACTGGATGAATCGCCTGCACCGGCTCGACGCCGACCGGGACTATGTCGTCAGCCTCAACGGCGGCGGCGATATCGACCCGGCATCGGTCCTGGCTCGCGCGAGCTATCGCCACCCCGTTTTCACCCGGGAGTCGGTTGCCGCGGCCGCGACCTTGAGCACGGCCGGCGGTCCGCGCCTCGCGTTCGCCGGCGCGCACCTGGGCTGGGGCTTCCACGAGGATGGTGCCCGCTCGGGCCGCGTCGCGGCCGAACGCCTCGGCGGCCGGTGGTGACCGGCTCCGGCGGCCATGTCGAGCCGGGACGTCCCGAGGTCCCCGCGATCGTGCACGGACGGGTTCGGCACGACCGGCGGACGCCGCACACCCACCGGATACGGGCCCACACCTATATGTGGCTTGTCGACATCGACGACCCGCCGGATCATGGCGCGCTCGGCCGCATCCGGCCGCGCGACCACTTCGGGGCGGACTGCACCTCGCTGCGCGACGGGGTCGAGCGCTTTGTGACCGCTCAGGGCGAATCGATCCGGCCCGAGGATCGCGTCCTCACCTTGACCAACCCGCGCGCATTCGGACACGTCTTCAACCCGCTGACGACCTACTACTGCCTCGGCCCGGACGAGCGATTGAGGTGGCTCATCCTCGAGATCCACAACACCTACGGAGAGCGGCACGCGCATCTTCTCCATCTCGACGCTCGCGGCCGCGGCCAGGTCGCCAAGGAGTTCTACGTCTCGCCCTTCATCTCTGTCGATGGGATGTATGACGTTGCCGTCACCCTGACGCAGGAACGGGTGAGTGTGGCGATCACCCTGCGGCAGAACGGCATACGCATCATCGGGACGAGCTTCAGCGGGACGGCCACACCATTGACCCGCCGGGCCGCGCTCCGGGCGGCCGTCGTCACGCCCTTCGTCACCCACCAGGTCAGCGCCCGCATCCGCGCCCACGGCATCCGCCTGTGGACCGCCTTGCCCATCGTCCCCCGTCCGCTCCATCAGCCTCCGGAAGGCCTGCGATGACCACCGATACCCGCCGGCTCCGCATCGAGACATCGCCTGCCGCGTCGCGCTCGTATGCCGATCCCGTCCACGCCCCCCTGCGCGGCGCCGTGGCGCGGGCCCTCGCGCGCCGCATGGCCCGCCTCGTCGACGTGCGCATCGTCCTGCCCGACGGCACCTCCATCACCCCACCCCTTCCGGGTCTCGTCCAAGGCCCTGACCGCCACGCCCCGGAACGTCAGGCAGGAGCGCCGGACGACCTTCCCACCATGGGCATCTACTCCTGGGCGTTCTTCGATCGCGTCGGCCTCGACGCCAAGATCGGCATCGGGGAGGGCTTCATGGCGAGGGAGTGGAGCCCGGCGCCGGGCACCGACCTCGCCGACCTGCTCACCCCCTTCGCCGCCCGGCTCGGGGAGCTCGTCCCCCCGGCCTTGGCCCGCTTCCGCCGCCTGGCCGAGCCGCGCCACCCACGCCATCACCGGGGCGACCGGGACGGAGCCGCAACGAATATCGCCCACCACTACGACCTTTCCAATGCCGTCTTCGCCACCTTCCTCGACCCGACGATGAGCTATTCGGCGGCCCGATTCGCGCAAGAGGACCCGCCGGGGTTCGCAGGATTGGAGCCAGCACAGCGGCGCAAGATCGACTCGGTCCTCGATGATGCCGGTGTCGGCCCCGGCACCCGCCTGCTCGAGATCGGCTCGGGCTGGGGGCAACTCGCGATCCAGGCAGCGCAGCGAGGCGCGCACGTCCATACGATCACGCTCTCGGAGCAACAGCGCGAACTGGCAACCGAGCGGATCGCCGCCGCCGGCCTGACCGATCAGGTCCGGGTCGAACTGCTCGACTACCGCGATATCGAGGAGACCTATGACGCCGTCGTCAGCGTCGAGATGATCGAAGCCGTCGGCTACGACTATTGGCCCGACTACTTCGCCACATTGGCGCGGGCGGTTGCCCCCGGCGGTGCCATTGCGCTGCAGGCGATCACCATGCCGCACGGACGGATGCTGGCGTCCAGGCACGCGTTCGGCTGGATCCAGAAGTACATCTTCCCCGGCGGGCTGATCCCCTCGGTCGAAGCGATCGAGCGAAACGCTGCCGCGGCCGGCCTGCAGGTCACCTCCTCGCGGTCGCTGCGCGCGGACTATGCGCGCACCCTGCGCCTGTGGCGGGAGCGCTTCGTCGCCGAGCGCGAGCACGTCCTCCATCTCGGCTTCGACCTCGACTTCCTGCGCGTCTGGGAGTTCTACCTCGCCTACTCCGAAGCCGGCTTCCGCTCCGGCCACCTCGACGTGCGTCAACTGCGCCTTGTCCGTCAGACGTCCTAGCCTGCGGCCACCGTGTACACCATCAAGCAGGCCGCCCAACTGACCGGTATTCCGCCGGCAACCTTGCGCGCCTGGGAACGCCGGTATGCCGTGCTCCGCCCCCCGCGGTCGGCCGGCGGCTATCGCCTCTACGACGATGCGGCCATCCGGGAGCTCGACGTGATGGCGGCCCTGGTCGGGTTGGGCCATTCTCCGCAGCAGGCGGCCGCGGAGGTCGCCGCCCGCCGCGCCCGTGGCGCCGCGCCGCGCGAAGCCGGGGCGCCCAAGGGGGGCACCCCATCCGCCGGCGGCCGACGGGCTGCGGCCCCGGCGCTGCCGCCCATCGACGCTGCACTCGTGGCCGTTCGTGCCCAGGACGCGCGCGCTCTCGCCCGGCATGCGGAGATCGCGTTCGCGGCCGCTCCCATGCCCGAGGTGCTGGACGGCTGGCTCTTCCCCCTGCTCGCCGCTATCAGTGATGCCTGGGCGGCCGGCGAATTGTCGGTCGCCACCGAGCACGCGGCCTCCCACGTCCTGATGCGTGTCCTCGCCGACCGATTGGATGCCGCGTTGCCGGCCAGCGCCGAGTCCGCGGTCCTCGTGGGGCTGCCGGGCGGCGCTCGCCACGAGCTGGGCGCGCTGGCCTTTGCCGTCGTGGCTGCGCAGCAAGGGATTCCGGTGGCCTACCTCGGCGCCGACCTGCCTGCGCCGGAGTGGGCGGCAGCCGTAGCGGCCACCGGCGCTGCGGCGGCGGTGGTCGCGGTCCCGACCCGCGCCGACATACGGGCCGGTCGCGAGGTGGTCGCGACGCTGGCCGAGATCCCGGGCCTAGTTATCGGGGTCGGCGGGAGCGCCCAGGCCAGCCTGCGTCCCCCGGCCATCGCCCTCGGCCACGATATCCAGGCCGGTGTTGACACCCTGTCGCACTTGCTCCGCACGCCCGCGCACCCGAGCAACGGCAACGCCCCGGCGAGCGCCCGCAGCGCGGGCCCACCGAGGCGTTGACGGCCAAGCGGACGAGCAGGAGGCCTCAGATCAGGCCGAGCGCCTTGACCTGGTCGCGCTCGGCGGCCAAGCGCGCCACCGAGGCCGCGATCCGCTCCTTGGAGAAGTCGTTGAGGTCCAGGCCCGCGACGATCGAGTAGGTGCCGTCACTGACCGTGCACGGGAAGGAGGAGACCAGGCCCTCCTCGACGCCGTAGGAGCCGTCCGAGGGCACCGACATCGACACGACCTCGCCATTGGTGCCGAGCAGCCAGTCGCGCATATGGTCGATGGTCGCGTTGGCCGCCGACGCGGCCGACGACAGGCCGCGGGCCTTGATGATCGCGCCACCGCGGGTCGCGACGGTCGGAATATAGGTCTCGGTGATCCACGCCTCGTCGACCAGGTCCGCGGCGACCGAGCCGTCGACGCTGGTGTGGAAGAGGTCCGGATACATCGAGTCGTCGTGGTTGCCCCAGATGGCCAGGCCCTTGACCGAGGTCACCGGGACCTCGAGCTTCTTGGCGAGCATCGACTTGGCGCGGTTGTGATCGAGCCGGGTCAACGCGTTGAAGGACTCCTTGGGCAGATCCGGCGCATTGTTCATCGCGATCAGGGCATTGGTGTTGGCCGGGTTGCCGGTGACGAGAATCTTCACGCCCTCGGCGGCCACCTTGTTCAGCGCGGCGCCCTGACCGGTGAAGATCTTGCCGTTCGCGGCGAGCAGGTCGGCGCGGTCCATGCCCTCCTTGCGCGGCATCGCGCCCACGAGCATGGCGGCATTGACGCCGTCGAAGACCTTCTCCGGGTCATCGCCGATCTCGACGCCGGCCAGCGTGGGGAAGGCGCAGTCGTCGAGTTCCATGACGACACCCTCCAACGCCTTCAGTGCGGGCGTGACTTCCAGCAGGCGCAACTCGATGGGGGTGTCGGGCCCGAGCAGCGAACCACTCGCGAGACGGAAGAGCAGGCTGTAGCCGATCTGGCCGGCGGCGCCGGTGACGGCGACCTTGACGGGAGTGCTCACTATCGATCCTTCCGGTGGGACGAGGATGTATGCCGCGTGCTCCCGGGCGTGGCGACCCGGCGCGGTTGGATACGTCCGACGCTAGCAGTGGGGCCTACCGTTGGCGGATGCCGCCCGCCTCCCGGAAGCCGGACCCGCGAGT
>Ga0075158_10000978_pt1 | contig 22396 bp, 22 predicted proteins | sample JI91814BDNA_FD_70968 | JGI IMG/M metagenome (GOLD analysis project Ga0075158, IMG submission 70968) | Wastewater effluent complex algal communities from Wisconsin, to seasonally profile nutrient transformation and Carbon sequestration -... | ecosystem: Engineered > WWTP > Effluent > Algae... | reverse complement strand
GCCACCCCCGTGCGAGCCTCGGCGCGGCCCAGGCCCCAGCGCACGATCCACGCGCCGAGCATGATCGCCAGGGCGATCGGCCAGGCATACAAGGCGAGCCGGCCGGCGAAGTCGTAGTCGACCTCGCGCGTCAGGTCGAACTGGTTGAACGCGTCATAGGCCGCGACATTGGTGAAGCGGGCCAAGTCCTGCTCCAGCAAGCCATAGCCGATATAGGCCGCCAGGAAGGGCACGAGGATCGAGACCGCGATGTCGAGCAGCCGGACCGGTCGCCGCTCGGTCGCGGCCATCGGTGCCGTCGCCGCATCGGCGGCCAGCAGCGGGGCGAGGGAGGGGCGGCATACCCGAAGCATGGCGACGAGCGCGAGCAGGTAGCCGATCGGCGCCAGGGCGAGCAGCAGTTGGGCCGCGAAGCCGGCATGATCGCTGACGATCACGGCCAGCCACAAGGCCCCTGATCGCCAGGCCGCGCCAAGCAGGCCGAGAGTGAGCAGGGCCGGCCAGTGACGCCACAGCAGCCGGGCGGCGTCGCGCAGGATCGCGCGCACCTGGGCGGCGGCAGCAGTCACGCCGCCTGAGTCTGCCAGAGCCGAGGAATCGGGCCGAACACGGCGATCTCCGCATGGGTGATCGCCGTGTCCAGCCCCGATCGGCGCATGAGCCACATCCGCTGGGTCGGCTGCTCAGCGCTCGATGGACACCTTCACCTCGCAGTTGATTCCGGAGTCGGTGCCGGCGGCGCCATCGCACCGGTCGGTGCCGACGCCGCCATTGAGCAGGTCGTTGCCCGCTCCCCCGGTGAGCCGGTCATCGCCGGCATCGCCATAGAGCTTGTCGTCCTGGTCGAAGGCCGAGATGACATCGGCCCCGTCGCCGCCGCGGATGATGTCGGCGCCCGTGCCGCCGATGAGCACGTCATCGCCGCCGTCGCCAGCGATCGTGTCATTGCCGGAGTCGCCCTGGATCTCATCGGCATCTTCGCCACCGGTGACGATGTCGTTGTCGAAGCCGGCATGGATCGTGTCGATCCCGGGACCACCATCGATGATGTCATTGCCGCGATCACCAATCAGCGTGTCATTGCCGGGACCGCCGCGGAGCCGGTCAGCGAGGATCGATCCGGTGAGTCTGTCCTCGCCCTCGCCGCCGTCGGCGAGACACTGCGTCGGATCCCAGGAGCAGTGATTGTAGTCAAGGGTAAGCCCGTCATCGCCCGAGCCGCCGAACTGCTGGAGCGACTGAGTGATCCAGTCTTCACCCGGCCCGCCATCGGCTACATCGGCATGCCACAGCGAATCATTGCCGTCCTCGCCATAGGCGAACTCGGTGGTTCGGATCTGGTCGTCACCGGTTCCGCCATAGATGGCCAAGCCCTGAAAGAGCCGGTCGTTGCCCGCATCGCCATAGATCTTCTCGCCAGCAGGATCGGAGTTCCACCGGTAGTACGCGAGCGCGTAGTCATTGCCAGGTCCGCCGTGGATGAGGTCGGCGCCCGGCTCGCCGAAGATCTGGTCGTCGCCGTCACCGCCATCGAGTGAGTCGTCGCCGAAGCCGCCACGCAATTCGTCGTTTCCGGCGGATCCGAGCACGCTGTCCCGGTCACTGCCGCCGTCGACCCGGTCGGCGTCGGCGCCTCCGTCGACGCGGTCGTCGCCGTCGCCGCCGCCGAGCCGGTCGATGCCGGAGCCACCGGTGAGCCGATCGTTGCCGGCTTCCCCGAAGACCCGGTCATCACCATCGGAACCGGACAGGCTGTCGTTCCCGTCGCCGCCGCAGATGATGTCATTGCCGCCGAGTCCGTCGATCGTGTCATCGCCGCCGAGCCCGCGAATGATGTCGGGGCCAGCCGTGCCGCGGATCCGGTCGTTGCCGGCCGTGCCGGTGATCGTCGCCGCGAGCGCATCGCAGGATCCGAGGTCGAAGGATCCGAGCGGCGCGGCGGAATAGTTGTCCAGCTTGATTTCCGGGATGCCCAGCAGGGTCACCTTCGCGGTGTCAAAGTCGTATGCCGAGAGGCCATCGTTCCCGTAGCGATCGCTGAGCAACAGCCGGCCGGCCGCGTCGAAGCCGCTGAGGAAGAGCCAATCCGTGGTCAGCAGCTTGGTGGGGGCACCGCCGGCGAGCCGGGCTTGGTAGATATTTTGGTAATTCGCATTGACGAAGAGGACGCTCTTGCTGTCCGGGCCCCACTGGATACCCACGTGGCCCCCGACATTGGTCAGCGTCTTCTTGCCGCTCCCATCGGCGTTGAAGACCACAGGCGGCTTCCCTTTGGGGGTGGCCAGGATCTTGGTCCCGTCGGGGCTGTAGGAGAGGTCTCCCAAGACCATGCCAGGGAGGGCTAGTGCCTTGGTCGTCGCCGTCGTGCCGGAGAGCGTCACGATCACGGCGGCATTGGCGGCCTTCCTCGCGAGCAGCCGGTTCGGCACCGATGGGCTCCACGAGAAGGAGGTCAGGCCTTTCGTCCCTGTAACGAAGGTGGGGTTCTCGCCCTTGGGACCGGTCAGCCACAGGCCATCCCAGTCACTGACCGCGATCCGTTGACCGAGTGGGTCGAACTCGGCGCTCAGCGGATAACTGATCCCCGGCAGGTTGAGCACCTGCGGTCGCAAGCCTTTGGCATTGGTCACGACAACCCGCGGTTCGCTAGCGATGCTCGCGATGCCGACCATCAACCCACCCGGCGGCGTCGGCGCGCGCCCGCTGTCCGAGGCGCCGGCCGGCCCGGCCGCGACGGCCGCTGCCGAGCCCGTAGCCAGCGCCACGGCCGCCCATCGCGCCACGACGGATCGCCGGCCCCTTGTCCCTCTCGTCATCCCTCTGCCCTCCCTGCGCGCCCGGGACGCGACCGCGGATCGGCCGCACCGATCACCCGGCGCTATGGCCACCCTAGGCAGGAGAGCACGCCGCTGACCTGCGCAGAGTGTCCGTCCGGTGTCCGCTCAGTTCGCAGCGGACAGCACCGCGCGCGTGGACTCGACGTCCTGGGCCATGGCGCGCAAGAGATCGTCGATCGAGTCGAACTTCAGGGTCGGGCGCAGGTGGGCCACAAAGTCCACGGCGACCTCCTCGCCATATAGGTCGAGATCGGTGCGATCGAGGCAGTATGCCTCCACGGTCCTGTCGGTCCCGTCGAAGGTCGGGTTGGTGCCGACCGAGATCGCGGCGGGGAGAACCCGGTCAGGGTGCTCGGCGGGCAGGTCGAGGCGGGTGAACCACCCCGCATACACCCCATCGGCGGGCACCACGCCGCGGCAGCGGCGCTCGAGGTTGGCGGTCGGGTAGCCGAGCTCGCGGCCCCGGTGGAAGCCGTGGACGACGGTGCCGATCACCCGGTGTGGCCGGCCGAGGATCTCGGCGGCACCCTCGACATCACCCTCGCGCAGGCGGTGCCGGATGGCGGTCGATGACCACCGGGCATCGCTGCCCTGGTCGGCCACGACGACGACCTCGAATCCGTGCTCGCGACCAAGGTCCTCGATGAGGGCGACATCACCGGTGTAGTCACGGCCGAAGCCCTTGGTGTCGGCCCCGACGACAAGCGCAGCGACGTCGAGTCCCTCGACGAAGGTGGTGCGGATGTAGTCCTCGGGGAGCAGCCGGGCATACTCCGGGGTGAATTCGATGACGAGCAGCCCGTCGATCCCGGTGGTTTCGAGGAGGTCCTCATGAAGCCGGCCGGGGCTGATGAGTTCGGGGGCGCGTTCGGGGTGCAGGACCTGCACGGGGTGTGGGTCGAAGGTGACGATCACGGCCGGCAGACCGCGCTGCCGGGCCTGCGCAAGCAGGGTGTCGATCACGACCCGGTGCCCACGGTGCACGCCATCGAAATTGCCGAAGGTGGCCACGCACGGGCGAAGTTGCGCCGGAGTGGCAGCGGGGTCGGTCCAGCGCAGCACGAGGAGAACTCTACGAAGCCGCGGGCGTGAAGACGACCTGGGCCTTGATCCTTGGCCCGGACTCATCGAGCATGGCGACGAACCGGCCATCGGGCCCGACCGCCGCAACGGGTGCCGTGCGCCCCGGTTCCGCCGACGGGATGCGCTGGCCGAAGGAGATCGCCCGGGCCTCGGCCTCGGTGAGGAGCCGCCGCGTGAAGGCCGCGGAGGTCGCATCGAGCGGGATGACCGGGAGGTCGCCCGAGGCCCGGTGCTCCAGGTCGGCCAAGGCGCTCGCGTCCGGGAGGCCGAACTCGCCGACCCGGGTGCGACGCAGCGCGGTCAAGTGCCCACCCACCCCGAGGGCGGCACCGAGATCGCGCGCGAGCGCCCGGACATAGGTGCCCGAGGAGACCGTCACCTCGACCTCGACATCGAGCATGGGTATGCCGTCCACCACCACCGCCTCCCGGCGCCCCGCCACGAAGCGGGAGACGGTGACCGGCCGGGGCGCGAGGGCCACCTGCTCGCCGCCGCGGACTCGGGCATAGCTGCGCTTGCCGTCGATCTTGATCGCGCTGACCGCGCTGGGCACCTGCGCGATATCGCCGGTCAGGGCCCGGATCGCCATTTCGAGATCTACGTCCGGATCGACCGGGCTGGTGGCGGTGATCTCGCCCTCGGCATCGTCGGTGACGGTTGTCGCCCCCAGGCGGATCGTCGCGGCATACGCCTTGTCGCAGCCGACGAGGAAGGTCAAGAGTTTGGTCGCGCGACCGATGCCGAGGACAAGCACGCCCGTGGCCATCGGGTCCAAGGTGCCCGCGTGGCCGACCTTGCGAGTCGCCGCGAGATAGCGGACCTTGGCCACGACATCATGGCTGGTCCAGCCCGATGGTTTGTCGAGGATGAGCAGACCGTCCGGGGCCGGCTCGCGGCGTTCTCGAGGGGCGGCGCTCACGCCGACGTCACGACCGCACGCTTTCGGCGTCCAGCTCGTCGCTCTCGTCAGCGTCCTCGTCGTGCTTGTAGGGATCGGCCTCCCCGGCATAGACCGCCCCGGCGGCGCTCGCCGCGACCTCGGCATCGTGCGCGCGGGCGGTGCGCAGCAGGTCATCGAGATGGGCCGCGGTGTCCGGCAGGGCGTCCGGGATGAACTCCAGGCTCGGCGTGAGCCGGATCCCGAGTTGCTTGCCGACGAGACTGCGCAGGCGGCCGGTGTTCGCCGTGAGGAGGCGGGCCGTGTGCGCCGCTTGGTGCTCGTCGCCGAAGACGGTGTAGAAGACCGAGGCGTGCTGCAGGTCGCCGGTCACCCGGACGTCGGTGATGGTGACGAACCCGAGGTCGGGATCCTTGATCACACTCGACAGGTTTTCGGCGATGACGTCCTTGATCCGCTCCGCAACCTTGCGGGCGCGTCCGGTGTCGACCATGGCGTTCCTCCTCCATCTCGGCGTCGAATGAACGACAACCACCTTATGTCAGCAGATCAGTGCAGCCTGGCTGCTTTTCCGGGGCGCCCGAGGAAGGCCGCGAGAGCCTGGGTGTTGGGCAAGGTCGGACCCGTGGACGGCTCGCAGCTGCCGCCTCGGGACCGAACGCGGGAAGTCCCGAAGCCGCGAGGCGGCTCCGGGACTTCCCTGGGCGGCGATCAGCTCCGGGGCTTCTCGCGCATTTCGTACGTGGCGATCAGGTCACCGATCTGGAGGTCGTTGAAGCTGCCGAGGTTGATACCGCACTCGTAGCCCTCGCGAACCTCGGTGACATCCTCCTTGAAGCGCCGCAGGCCGGCCACTTCGACGTTCTCGGACACCACGACACCCTGGCGGGTGATGCGGGCCCGGGCGCCGCGGCGGATCTCGCCGCTGCGCACGATCGACCCGGCGATATTGCCGAACTTGCTGGAGCGGAAGATCTCGCGGATCTCGGCGGTGCCGAGTTCCACCTCTTCGAACTCCGGCTTGAGCATGCCCTTCAGGGCTGCCTCGATCTCATCGATCGCCTGGTAGATGACCGAGTAGTAACGAATCTCGACACCCTCGCGCTCGGCATAGTCAGCGTTCTGACCCTCCGCGCGCACGTTGAAGCCGATGATGATCGCGTTGCTGGCCATCGCGAGGTTGATGTTGTTCATCGTGATGGCACCGACACCGCGGTCGATGATCCGCAGGTCGACCTCGTCGCCGACATCGATCTGCAATAGGGCGTCCTCGAGCGCTTCGACCGAACCGGACACATCGCCCTTGAGGATGAGGTTGAGCGTGTCGACCTTGCCCGCCGCGAGGGCCTCGTTGAGGTCCTCGAGGGAGATGCGCTTGCGCGCCTTGGCCAGCGAGGCCGCGCGGTCGGCGGCTTCCCGGCGCTCGGCGATCTGCCGGGCCGTCCGGTCATCCGGCGCGACAACAAAGGTGTCGCCCGCGCGCGGGACCGAGGAGAGACCGAGCACCTGCACCGGACGCGACGGGGTCGCCTCCGAAACATTCTCGCCGTGCTCATCGAGCATCGCCCGGACACGGCCGTAGCTGCTGCCGGTGACGATGGCATCCCCGACGTGCAGGGTGCCGCTCTGGATGAGCACCGTCGCCGTCGCCCCGCGACCGCGGTCGAGGTTGGCTTCGATCGCGACACCGCGGGCATCCCGGTCGGGATTGGCCCGCAGGTCGAGCGCCGCGTCCGCGGTGAGCAGGACAGCCTCGAGCAGCTCGTTGATATTGGTGCCCTGCTTGGCGGACACATCGACGAACATCGTCTCGCCGCCATACTCCTCGGCGACGAGGTTGTATTCGGTGAGCTGCTGACGGATCTTGCTCGGGTTGGCGCCCTCGACGTCGATCTTGTTGACCGCAACCACGATCGGCACATCGGCCGCCTGGGCGTGGTTGAGCGCCTCGATGGTCTGCGGCATGACCCCATCGTCGGCCGCGACCACGAGGATCGCGATGTCGGTCACCTTGGCACCACGAGCACGCATGGCCGTGAATGCCTCGTGACCGGGGGTGTCGATGAAGGTGATGGCCCGATCGATGCCTTCGTGCTCCTTGTGGATCTGATAGGCGCCGATGTGCTGGGTGATGCCGCCGTGCTCGCTGCCACCGACATTCTCGTTGCGGATGGCATCCAGCAGGCGGGTCTTGCCATGGTCGACGTGACCCATGACGGTGACCACCGGCGGGCGGGCTGCGAGGTCATCCTCGTCCTCGCTGTCGACCCCGATCTCGAGGTCGATATTGAAGGAGTCGAAGAGTTCCTTCTCCTCCTCCTCCGGGCTGACCATGCGGATGTCATAGCCGAGCTCGGCGCCGAGGAGGGCGAAGGTGTCCTCATCGAGGCTCTGCGTCGCCGTGGCCATCTCGCCGAGGTGGAAGAGCACGGTGACCAGCGATGCGGGATTGGCATCGATGCGCTCGGCCAGGTCGGTCAGACTCGCGCCTTGACGGATCTTCACGATCGAGCCGTCACCGCGCGTGACGCTGACGCCACCGATGGTCGGTGCCGACATCTGCTCGAACTCTTGGCGCTTCGCACGCTTGGACTTGCGCTGCTTCGCCCGGCCGCCGCCGCGGCCGAAGGCACCCTGGGTGCCGCCCCGACCGCCGGGGCCACCACCGGGGCGACCGGCGCCGCCGCCAAACCCACCGCCACCGCCGCCGCCAGCGCGGCCGGCGAACCCGCCACCGCCGGGGCGCGCAGCACCCCCGGGACGGGCTGCACCACCGCGGGCGGGACGCTCACCAGGGCGAGCGACCGCACTGCGATCGGGCATCATCGACGGCCGCGGACCACCGGGGCGAGGACCTCCGGGACCCGCCGGGCCGGCCGCAGCGCCGGGGCGCTGGGGACGGCTCTGCGGACGCGGCATACCTTGGCTGGCCGCGAAGGGATTGTTGCCCGGACGCGGCGTGCCACCGCCACCCTCGCGGCCCTGGCGCATGCCCTGGTTGGCGGAGAAAGGGTTGTTGCCGGGACGCGGGGCACCCGGACGCGGACCGCCGGCGCCGCCACCCTCCCGAGCCGCGGGCGCCGCAGGAGCCGGAGCCGCCGGACGTGCTGGGCCGGGCCGCGGACCGGGGGTCACGGATGGCGCGGCCGGGCCCGATGCGGGAGCGCTCGGCGTGGACGGGCTCGGCGCGGGAGCCGGGGCCCCTGGAGCCGAGGCCGTGGGAGCCGGGGCCGGAGCGCTCGGGGCGGGAGCACTGGTGGCGGGGGCGCTGGCGGCGCTGGCCGCAGGGGCCGAGGCGGGCACCTCGGTCGTCGCGGCGCCTGGAGCCTTGGGCGCCGGGGCGCTGGAAGACGGCGCGCTGGGTGCCGGTGCGCTGGGCGCCGGGGCGGCCGGGCGGGCCGGACCGGGCCGCGGGCCGGGTGTGGCCGGACGCGCGGGAGCCGCCGGCGCGGGTGCGCTGGCGGTTTCGGGGAATTTCTCGTGGTAACGACGCACCACGGGGGCTTCGATGGTCGAGGACGCCGACTTGACGTACTCACCCATCTCGTTCAAGCGCTCCAGGAGGACCTTGCTCGGCACTCCGACCTCTTTGGCGAGGGCGCTGACACGGATTTTGGACACTTCTCTCCTCTACTCGGCCCGCTCTCGAGTTGAGGCGGACCATTCACAGCCGGGGGGAACTCATTTCTGAGTGCTCATCGGTTGCTCATCGCGGTGAACCCGCTTTCGGTCTTGTTCGGTCAGGTTGTGATCTGCGCTTCGCGCCTGGAGGTATGCCGTGACCAGACTCCCATCCAGCGCCGCGCTCACCCGGAGCGCGCGCGGGAAGGCCCGCCGCTTCACAGCCAACGCCAGGCAGTCGAATCCCGGGTGCAGCCAGCAGCCACGCCCGGGAAGTCGACCGGCAGGATCGGGGACCAGGACCGTGGGATCCTGCTCGCCGCCGCCCGCAACGATGCGCAGAAGTGCCGATCGGCTATCCGCCTGACGGCAACCGATGCACGTGCGGGTCGGGCCCGCCGCGGCATTGGCTGTCGAAGGACGCAGTCCAGTCCGATCGGTCCCGCCCATTCTAGCGTGCGCCGGGATTGCGCGTCGCGCGCGGTGCCGCGCTGCCGTGATGGGGACGGGTGCCGCCACCGGCGGCCGAACTCTCGACATCGGGCACGATGTCGATTCGCCAACCGGTCAACCGGGCCGCGAGCCGAGCGTTTTGCCCCTCCCGGCCGATCGCCAGGCTGAGCTGATAGTCCGGCACGACGACCCGAGCGCTCTTGGATGCCGGGTCGACGACGGTGACACTGAGCACGCGGGAGGGCGAAAGGGCCGCGGCGACGAACTCTTGCGGGTCATCGGAATAGTCGACGATGTCGATCTTCTCCCCGCCCAATTCGGCCATCACCGCGCGCACCCGCGCGCCCATCGGCCCGATGCACGCCCCCTTGGCATTGAGGCCCGGCACGGTCGAACGCACCGCCATCTTGGTCCGGTGCCCCGCCTCCCGGGCCAGTTCGACGATCTCGACCTGCCCGGCAGCCACCTCCGGGACCTCGAGGGCAAAGAGCTTGCGGACGAGATTCGGGTGGGTGCGCGAGAGGCCGATCTGCGGGCCACGCAGCCCACGCTTGGCCTCCACGACATAACAGCGGATCCGGTCGCCATGCTTGTAGCTCTCGCCCGGCACCTGCTCGGCGGACGGCAGGATGCCCTCGACGCTGCCGAAGCTGACGGTCACGTGTCGCGGATTCGGGCTCTGCTGAATGACGCCGGCGACGATATCGCCCTCGCGGCCCTTGAACTCGCCGAGGATCTGCTCGTCCTCCACCTCGCGCAGCACCGAGAGGATGACCTGGCGCGCGGTTGCGGCGGCCACGCGCCCGAAGTCCTCGGGCGTGTGATCGAACTCCGGGCCGTAGTCGAAGCGCGGGCGGGGCGGGTGCATGGTGCCGTCTTCGCCCTCGACGGGCTCCACCTCCTCGGCCGGCACCTCGAACTCCTCGCGAGCCCAGATCGTCACCCGGCCGGACTTGCGGTCGAGTTCGGCGCGAGCGCGCCGGTGGTGGCCGTCGGTGCGCTCGTAGGCCGAGAGCATCGCCTTTTCCAGGGCCGCGACGAGCACGTCCATCGGGATGCCGCGCTCCTGCTCGATCGCGCGCAGGTTGGCCGGATTGATGTCCATCTAGTCGTCCTTCTCGTCGATGCTCGTGAATTCCACAACGATGCTTGCGCGCTCGATCTCGGCATACGGGATCGTTTCCTGCACCGGCGGCTCGCCGACGGTGAGGACCACTGCCTCGGGTCCGGCCCGCAGGATCCGCCCGGTGCTGCTCTCCCCCGCTCGGGTCACGGACAGCAGCCGGGCGACATTGCGCTGGAAGTGGCGTGGCTCGCGCAGCGCCTTGCCGACGCCCGGCGAACTGACCTCAAGCACATAAGCGGCGCCGCCAAAGGGTTCCTCGCGATCCAAGGCATCGCTCAGGACGCGGGAGAGATCGGCGATATCGTCCAGACTCAGGGCGGGCGTGGGAGACGTCACCAGGCCGTCGGCGTCCGCGGCCGGCACGCGGTCCAGAGTGATGCGCACGAGTTTGCGCTTGCCGGCGGCGCTGACATCCACACCGTCCAGGGCAATCTGCGGGTCGGTCAGGGCCGCGGAGACAATCTCTCGAACGCGGTCGGTGGCGGGCATCGGCCGACTCCTCTCGTTTAGTTATGGACGGCAACTCTATGCGAGAACGCCGACCCACGGCGATTGGTGCCGCCCGATCGCCGCGCCGTGACATCATCGGCGAATGCCCGAGCAGCCCTGGTCGCGCCGCCGCGCGCTCGCGGTCGTGGTGCTCGGCGCCGGTAGTGCGCTGACCACCGGGTGCGGGATCCGCCTTGAGGAGGATGCGCCCAGGGTGCCGCTGGTGCCGCAGCGCACCCCGATCCCCGCCGAGGACGCCTTGGTCCTGCTGCTGCAGCAGCTCCGCACCCTCGCGGCCGGTGCCGAGCCGGCGTATGCCGATGGGCTGGCCCGCCAGGTCGCCGTGCTGGACAGCGCGCTGCGCGAACGCGGTGTCCCACAGTCCAAGCTGGCCGCGAGCCCGTCCGCCACCTCCGGCAGTGCCAACTCCCCGGGCGATTCCAGTTCCCCGAGCGAGTCCAGCTCTGCGGGCAGCGCCTCCGGTATGTCGTCGGCAGCGGCCACTGTGCTCGCGCACGCCCTCGTCGTCCTGGAGCAGGCCGAGCCGGCCCTGCGCCCGACGCTCGCCGCCCTCACGGTGGCCGAAGCGCTGCTGCTGGCCCAAAGCAAGGCGAAGGTGGACCTGCCGGCACCGGGGGATCTGCCGCAGCCGGCCGCCCTGGCGCTGATCGTCGCGGCCCGGGAAGCGGCATACGGGCTGGAGGTCGTTGCGGCCCGCACCCGGGGCAAGGTCGCGGATCGGGCGAAGGATTCGCTGCAGCAGGTGCGCGGCGCGGTGCTGCGGCTCGAGGCGATGCTCGGCGCGCAGGCGCCGGCGAGCCCCACGGCATACCTGCTGCCGCTGGCGGTGACCGATGACGACACCGGGCGACGGCTGGCTAAGCACCTGACTGGCGCCCTGCTCGAGGCGGTCGGGAGCGCGTTGCCGGCCGCGACGGCCGAGGCGGGGCAGGCGCGCGCGGCCGTCGGCTGGCTGGCCGAGGTGGCGCGGCTCGATGCCCGCTGGGGCGCCCCGTGGACCCCCTTCCCCGGCCTGACCTGAGGGCCCCCGCTGCTGATCGGGGGAAGCAATGGCGCCCCGCGTGGGTTTGAATGAGGCATGATCTTCGGTTCCCGCACGCCGGCCATGCCCACCCCGGACACCGCGCTGCCCGGCCGGGAGCAGCCCGGCTTCGCGGTGCCGGTGACGCATGAGGTGCTCGGCACGCCGCTGGCCGGGCCGTGGCCGGAAGGCACCGAGGTCATCTATCTCGCGATGGGCTGCTTCTGGGGGGCCGAGCGGATCATGTGGAAGCTGCCCGGTGTCGTGAGCACGGCCGCCGGCTATATGGGTGGATTCACCCCCAACCCCACCTATGAGGAGACCTGCACCGGCAGGACCGGCCACACCGAGACCGTGCAGGTGGCCTACGACCCCACCCAGATCTCGCCCGCGCACATCCTCAAGGCCTTCTGGGAGAACCACGACCCGACCACGGCGAACCGGCAGGGCAATGACGTCGGCACGCAATATCGCTCGGCGATCTATTGGACGACGCCGGAGCAGGAGGCTGCGGTGCACCGCACGCACGACGCCTTCCACGAGGCGTTGACCGCGGCGGGCGCCGGGGCGATCACGACCCAGGAGGAGGCAGCGAGCGCCGCCGGACGCTTCTGGTATGCCGAGGGGTACCACCAGCAGTACCTCCACAAGAACCCCGGGGGCTATTGCAATCACGGCCCCAACGGGCTGACCTGCCCGATCGGCGTCGCCGAATTGCCGGCGCAGACCGATATCGAGCCGCCGCGCGAGCGCGGCTGAGGATCGGGGCGGGTCGTGGGTGGTGAGCCAGCAGATTTCCGCGAGGTCGCAGGTCTGTGCGGCCGGTGCACCCATGCGCTGATCCGGCCGACCAACAAGGGCACGACCTATTTGCGCTGCGATCGGGCGGGCAGCGATCCCCGCTTCCCGCGCTATCCGCGGCTGCCGATGATCTCGTGTCCCGGTTTCATCGCGACCCGGCCGGACGCCTGACCTGCATCCAGCCAAACCCAGGGCGGGCCTGGCTGCTCACGCAGGGTTCAGGAGAGTTCGCCGCTGCTGCGGCGACGGCTCCACGGCAGCACCATGAGGGTGAGGAAGAGCGCGCCGACGACGAAGGCGCCCACGCCGAGCCACGCCTTCCACAGGCCGTCATTGTCGATCAGGCTTGGGCCGAAGGCGACCCCGAGGCCATAGAGGACGGCGACGATCCCGACGATCGCCTGTCCGCGTTCCTTCGTCATGCCCGATCTCCCATCCACGGAATGATGACGAGCAGAATGCCCGCCGCGGCGACGAGGGCAGCACCGCCCATCGTGTACATCCGGCCCGATCGGGGCCAGTCGATGACCTTAGGCATCACGGCGAAGCCGACGCCATAGAGGGCAGCCAGCACAGCCGTCACCGCCAGACCTGTTTCCATTCCCACGAACCTGCCCTTCTCGCGACGGGCGCCGAGCCGGCCCGCTTCTCCCTCAGTCTCGCAATGGGGCCGCGCCCCACGCCCGCTCGCCATCGCATCAGGACGGCCACGGGATGCGTATTTCGTCCCGCACCCCTACGTAGACCCCCGCGCAACGCCCGCCACGCCCTGCGTAGCGCCGCTCCGAGCGGCGCGGGCACGCCGGGGATCAGAGCCGGCCGGCGGCGCGCAGTGCGGTGCGGATCATCGGCCACTGGAGCGGCAGGCGGGCCAGGGTCGCGAGCGCGAGCGCCGAGGCCCCCGCCGCACCGCCTCCTCGCACCGCCCGCTGCGTGTGATCGGCGCTCATCTGCACATTCGCGGGGAAGACGGCGAGCAGGAGCGCGGCGCTGGCATATCCGGCCGCTTTGCGGGTGCGTGGATGGAGAAGTCCTGCGGCGCAGGCCAATTCAGCGATCCCGGACAGATAGACGAGTTCGCGCTTGCGCGGCAGCATCGCGGGGATGATCGACTCGAAGACGTGCGGGCGCACAAGATGGGTTGCGCCGGAGGTCATGAAGAGGACGGCGAGTGCCGCGAGATCCTTGGTCATCGGGGCAGGCGTCATGGAGGTCACCATAGGCGTTCGGCGCTCTCACCGGCCGCGCAGCCGGGTCACGACCAGCACGGGCGCAAGCAATGCGGCCGTCCACAGCGTGAGCTGCGCCAGGCTTTGCAGGAAGCCGCCGAGGGTGCCGAGTTGCAGCAGGCCACCCCGCAACACCCAGATCGCGATCGCGAGAAGGATGAGGAAGGCAACCAGCGCCTCGCGCCGGTTTGCCGAGGGCGACGGCGGGGCCTCCCGCACGTCGCGATCGCGCGGGAGGGACTCCGGCACGGCATACGTGCTCATCGCCCACTGCACGGGTTCCTCCCCGCCCGGCCCCGCCGGTGCGTGCTCGCGGGTGGTGGTTGCGGTCATGACGTCACGATCCCGGCGCCGGCTGTGGGCACCCTGTGCGGTTCCCGTGGCCGGGCTACGCGGTGGTGATGGCCTGCGGCGATGGACCTGTCACCGGGCAGTCGGCGGCGCTCAGCCGCCCAGCACCTGCCAGCCGATGCGGGCAATGAATGCGCCCACCACCACGACGAAGACGACGCGCACGAAGCGCGAGCCGCGCGAGACGGCCGTGCGGGCCCCGAGGTAGCCGCCGACGAGATTGGCCGCGGCCATGACCAACCCGGCACGCCAGACGACATGCCCGCCCGGGATGAAGATCGCCAGCGAGCCGAGGTTGGTCGCGAGATTGACGATCTTGGCCTTCGCGGAGGCTTCGAGGAAGGCATAGCCGAGGAGGCCGACGAGAGCGAAGACGAGGAAGGAGCCGGTGCCGGGACCGAGCGCCCCGTCATACACCCCGATGACGAAACCGGTCCCCATCGCCAGGCCAGTATGCCGAACTCCGGTGTGCCGCAAGGCAGTCACCGACCCGAGATCGGGCTTGAGCAAGGTGTAGGCCCCGACCACGAGCAGCATCACCAAGACGATCGGGTTGAAGGCTGCCTTCGGAATGTGCACCCCGATCAGGGCCCCACCGAGCGCGCCGACGAAGGCGACCAGAGCCATGGGGATCGCGGTCTTGAGATCGGGGCGCACCCGGCGGCCATAGGTGATCGAACTCGCGACCGTGCCGGCGATCGAGGACAACTTGTTCGTCGCGAGCACCTGGGCGGGGGTCGCGCCCGGCAACCCGAGCAGCAGTGCCGGGATCTGCACGAGCCCGCCACCGCCCACGACGGCATCGATCCACCCGGCCAGCAGGGCCGCGACGCCGAGCCAGACCTCGACCGGGATGTCGTTCATGCCCACCCGTCCACGATCGAGAGGATGTCCAGGAGTTGGTATGCCGTGCCATCCGGCACGGCGTCGACCGAAACCTGTTGGGCGAGCGGGATATCCGAGTGGGGCACCAGGATGGCGCGCATGCCGAGCTGCTGCGGACCGTGCACATCCTCATAGATCCGGTCGCCGACATAGACCGCGGCGCCGGCGTCGACCCCGACGGCGGCCAGGGCCGCCTCGAAAGCCTTCGGGTGCGGCTTGACGTGAGCGATCTCCGAGGAATAGATGTCGCCATCGATCAGGTCCAGGATCCCATCACGCTCGAAGATGCCGCGGTGATAGTCCCTCGACCAAATCGTGTTGGACAGCACGCCGATGCGAATATCCCTTTCGCGCAATCCTTCCCAGAGCGGGCGAACCTGCGGGTCGGTGACCGTGTGGGGCTCCCAAAAGCCGCGATAGGCCGCGAGCGCCAGCAGTTGACGGTCGTGCTCCGGCTCTAGTCCGGCAGCCCGGAGAATGTCGTCCAGGTTGGCGCTGCGGTGCTCGGTGCGTCCGCGCCGCCAGGCCTCCTCCTCGACGCGCAAGATCCGGTCGGCCAAGTCGTGCGCGGCGCTCAGGTCCGCCGGGGGGATTTCGTCCGAGCCGAACGGCATACCGTGGATCTCGCGGGCGAAGACCCGCCACTGCTCCCCCAGGTCGATCGGATGCCAGGGAGTCAGCGTGCCGCCCCAGTCGAAGATCACCGCCTCGATGCTTCCTGCGCCGCTCCGGCTCGCACTCCCGCTCACGCCAGCACCCTACGGGGCCCCCCGTCCGGGTCCCGCGCGCAGCCCGTCGAAAGGGCACCCTGACCCCGTCTGGGTCCTGGAGTGCCCTCCCCCGCGCTGCGCGCAGGACCCAGACGATCCTGGAGTGCCCTCTCGACGGGGTCAGAGTGTCCTTTCGACGGAGGGACTCAGCGCACGGCGTCGAGCGCGTCGATCAACCCGTCACCGTAGTAGCCGGACCCCGAGTCCTTGCCCTCGCACGTGGCGTCGTTGACGCCATCGCGGTTGGCGTCATAGAACTCCGGGCAGGCGATGGGGTCAGCCGCGCGCTGGAGCGCGTTGATCGCTTGCTTGGCATTCAGACCGGTGTCCGTGCCGCGCACCAGGGCAAGCACACCGGCGACGTGCGGCGAGGCCATTGAGGTGCCCTGCTTCCACCCCCACCCGCCGTTGACGACGGTGGACAGGATGCGGCCATTGCGGCTGGGCGTGGCGGAGGGAACGCGTGCGTCGCCGCCGGGTGCGGTGACGTCGACGACATGGCGGCCGTAGTTGCTGAAGTAGGACTTGACCGCGGTCGCGCCCACCGAGGAGACCGCCACGGTGTTCTTGACCTCGACCGGCATGTCATAGCAACGGTGGTCGGTATAGCGCGGCTGCGGGTCATCGACATTGTTGGGGCTGCCGGTGTCGAGGATCGGCTTGCTCAGATCCCAGGCGCTATTGCCCGCGGCCGCGACATTGACGACATCCTTCTTCTCGCTGTACTTCAGCGCCCGCTCGACCGCCGTGATGATGGCTCGCTGGTCGAGATCGGCCTTGCACCACAGATAGTAGGGATCGACGAAGTAGCTGTTGTTGGTCACAGCGATGCCCTTGTCCGCGGCGCTGATGAAACCGCAGATCGCGTATTCGGGATAGATGTAGCCGTCATCATCGACGACCTTGATCGAGGCCAGGCGGACGTTCGGCGCGACCCCGACGATGCCGACCCCATTGCGGGCGGCCGCGATCGTGCCCGCGACATGCGTGCCGTGATCAGAGGTGGTTGGCTGCCAGGCGCTCGGCGCGGAGTTCGGGCGGCCCTGGTCGGTGCAGCCGACCGACATGCTGGCATCGACATTCGCCGCGAGGTCGGGGTGGTCGGCCTCGATGCCGGAGTCGAGGACACCGACGACGATCTGCCGGTTGCCGTCGGTGCGCAGGTGGGCCTGGTCGGCCTTGATCTGGCGCATGTCCCACTGCTCGCCATTGAGCGGTTCGGTCGTGTCATCGCCGCCGCTGGTGCCGGCGCCGAGGCCTTGGACGAGCCCGTCCGGAACGATGCCCGACGGCGGCGCGATCGCCTGCATGGCCCGGGTCGGCCCGGCGGCCACGATTCCGGGACGAGTCCTGGCGCGGTCATCGAAGCTGTCGTCGGACGCGCGCGCGATGACGACGCCGATCTGCGGCCATTCCTGGACGACCTCGCCGCCCGCGGCGGCAATGGCCGAGAGGGCCTTGTCGGTGCCGGTGCCGCCCTGGACCACGACGAAGGTGGTCGGGGCGCTCAGGGGTGCAGCGCCGGCGGGGGCAGCGGCGAGTGCCGCGGTCGCGCTCGCCGCCGTCATACCGGCGATGGCGATGGCAAGGGTGGTGCGTGGACGTGTCACGAGTGATCTCCTCGGCTGGTCCAGGGCCTCGTTGCCCTGTCTCCCGCGGTGGCGGGGCACCGTTCACCCTGCGACGGACCAGCCCCGCTGTCGCCCCTTGGCCGGCGATGGATGCTGGGCCCTGCGGCGGCCGGCACCTGAGTAGTTCGCCTCATGGTCACGGCGGGCTCGGATGCCCCACGCTAGGTGTCATGACTGCGCGGACACCTCACCGCACCACGGCCCTGGGGGCGCTTCTGCTGTTGAGCGCAGCCGCGGGATGCGGCAATGCGGTCAACACCGAAATCGTCGGTATGACGGGTCTGACCGCCGACGCCTCGGGCGCTCCGGTCGTCATCGTCGCCCCCTGCGGTGGGGCCGTGGACCGCATCACCGTGCACAAGCTGATCGACCTCGCCTCGGCCACCCCCGGAGCGACGACTCCCCTGGTGACGGAGCTGAGGGCGAGCACACCGCATACGGACCTGATCTCGGTCTCCTTGGTCGACCCCGCGCCGGGCTGGAGCGCCAGCGCACCCTTCGACCCGGCGATGCAGGACCGGATCAACATCGCGGCATTCGCCAGCGATGCCGATCGGACGACAACCTCGCTCGTGGTCACGCGCGCGGACTATGAGCAGGTGAGCGCCGACCGGGTGCTCGTGCGCGAGGCAGAGGTATGGACGCGCGCCGAGTTCGACCGGCGTGCGTGCGATCCCGCCACCTGGCCGTCGCCGAACTGAGCGCGGCCCGCCTCAGCGCCAGATCGCGGCCTTGAAAATCACCCGGCGAGGATTCGTGACCTCGCCGCTGACCGAGCCCACCGTCAGCCCCGCGTTGTTGACATCCTGACCCTGGCTCCACGTCATCCCGGCGGGCAGCGGAAGGGCAACCGGGACTGAGGTTGGCGAGGCCCAGCGCACGGCGAGCTGGTAATCGCCATCGGTGCCCACCACCACACCCTGGTCATTGATCGCTTGCGCGGTCACGCTGGTCCGACCGCCGGTGCGTAGGGGTGTCATTCGGCCGGCGGAGAAGAGGTAGGGATCCATGCGTGTGGCGGTGACGAAGGAGGTCCCCACGACCTGGCCGGCGTTGTTGATGTCATTCGGGGTCGATCCGCCGCCGAGGCTTCCGAGTCGGGTCAGGGTGCCCGCACGCCAGGTCCAGGCGCGATAGGACCGCAGCGGAGCGGCGTCGGGATAGCCCCACCCGAGCGTTCCGGCAACCACCCCCGCGTCATTGATGCCGTCGGCGCTGGCGCCCGGCGTCGCCGCGATCGTCTGGACGGGCTTGCCGGGCCGCCACAAGAAGGCCCGCCGCGTGGCGAAGGGATCGGAACCAGGCACGTTGTAGGTTCCGACTACACCCGCCGCCGAGGTTGCCACGGCCATACTGAAACCACCCGGGGCGGGCAGGCGGGTGAGGGCGCCATCGACCCAGGCAACGGCCTTGTATTGACCCGCCGTGGTGACGCAACCACCCACGATGCGTCCCGCATTGTCGATATCCCTGGCCTGGCATTCCGAGCCACCGAGACCGGGCAGCTTCGCGATGCGGCCGCCGGACCAGCGGACCGCGTAGTAGCGGCCATCGGGGCTGAGGCTGTAGCCGGCAGTCACGCCCGCGTCGTTGACCGCCAACCGCAAAGAAATTGGGGCTGTCAATGCCGATGCTTCCGGTGTAGCCGGCAGTCACGCCCGCGTCGTTGACCGCCAACGCCATGTCGACCTCGCCGCCGAGACCGGGGAGCACGGTGACACCGGCCCGCTGCGCCGACTCCGCGCTCGCGCCGGCGGCTGAGGCGAACCCGAGCCCGAGCCCGGTGGCGGCGGCGATCGCGAGAACGAGCGGTCGGGCGGTCATCGGGCGATCTCGGCCAGGATCTCCGTCACGGCGGCATCGGCGGCGACCTCGCGCCGCTCGCCGGAGCGGCGATCCTTGATCTCGATCGTCCCCTCCGCGAGGCCGCGGCCGACCACAACGATGGTGGGTATGCCGATCAGCTCGGCATCCTTGAACTTCACCCCGGGGCTGGCTTGCTTGCGGTCGTCATAGAGCACGCTGGTCCCCTCGGCCTCCAACTCGCGGGTCAGGTGCTCGGCATACTCGAAGACCGCCGGGTCCTTGCCGGTGGCGACGATGTGCACGTCCGCGGGGCTGATGTGGCGGGGCCAGATCAGGCCGAGGTCGTCGTTGTTGCCCTCGGCAATGCAGGCGACCGCGCGGGATACGCCGATGCCGTAGGAACCCATCGTGACTGTGCGCAACTTGCCATACTCGTCGAGCACCTTCAGGTCAAGCGCGTCGGCATATTTGCGACCGAGTTGGAAGATGTGGCCCATCTCGATACCGCGGGCGGATTCCAGAGCGTGCCCGCAGGAGGGGCAAGCGTCGCCGGGGCGGACGTCGGCGGCCTCGATGGTGCCGTCGGCGGTGAAGTCGCGGCCGGCGACCAGGCCGATGACATGCCGCCCGGGCTCATTGGCGCCGGTCACCCACGACGTGCCCTCGACCACCCGCGGGTCGAGCAGGTAGCGCACGCCGGACGCGCCCTCGGAGCCGAGTGCTCCGGGGCCGATGTAGCCCTTGACCAGGGCCGGGTTCGTGGCAAACGCCGCCTCGTCGAAGGCCTCGACGACTGCCGGCTCGACCTGGGCGGCCAAGCGCTTCTCGTCGACCTCACGGTCCCCCGGCACGCCGATCGCCAGGGGCTCGGCCGTGCCGTCCGGGTGGCGCAGCAGGACGAGCACATTCTTCAAGGTGTCGCCGGCGCTCCACTCCCGGTCCGTGCGCGGGAAGGCCGCGTTCAGGTGCGCCACGAGGGTGTCGATGGTGGGGGTGTCGGGGGTGTCCTCGACGTGCGCGGCGGGCGCATCGGCATACGGCAAAGCGTCGGGCGCGGTGACCTGCACGGCCTCGACGTTCGCGGCATAGCCGCAGTTGGGGCAGCGGACGTAGGTGTCCTCGCCGTTCTCGGCGGTCGCGAGGAACTCCTCGGACTTGCTGCCGCCCATCGCGCCGGCCATCGCCTGGACGATGACGTAGTGGAAGCCGAGCCGGTCGAAAATCCGGATGTAGGCATCACGATGCAGCTGGTAGGACTTGTCGAGCCCGGCGTCGTCGATGTCGAAGGAGTAGCTGTCCTTCATGATGAACTCGCGGCCGCGCAGGATGCCGGCACGCGGGCGGGCCTCGTCGCGGTACTTGATCTGGATCTGATAGAGGCTGACCGGCAGATCCTTATAGGAGCTGAACATGTCCTTGACCGCGAGGGTGAACATCTCCTCGTGCGTCGGCCCGAGCAGATAGTCCTGGTCCTTGCGGTCCTTGAGCCGGAAGACGCCTGCTCCGTATTCGGTCCACCGCCCGGACGCCTCATACGGCTCGCGGGGCAGCAGCGCGGGGAAGAGCAATTCCTGGGCGCCGATCGCGTCCATTTCCTCACGAACGATCGCCTCTACGCGCTTGAGGACCCGCAGGCCGAGCGGCAGCCAGGTATAGATCCCGGGGCTCACCCGCCGGATATAACCGGCGCGCACGAGGAGTTTGTGGCTCGGGACCTCCGCGTCCGCCGGGTTCTCGCGAAGGGTTCGCAGGAACAGGGACGACATGCGCATGGCCACGGGATTCTCCTTGGGTGTAGGGCGTGCCAAGGATATGGCAGCCGTATGGCGTTGCTCCCCCGGTTATCCCCGCGCGGCCGACCGGTGCAGCCCCGCGCGCACCGCCACGGCCGTCTCGGCGAGCACCCGGCGGCCCAGCGGGGCCGATAGCATCGTCAGCATCGGGTGCACGGCGTCGGTATGCACGCGCAGTGTCACCGAGACGCCGGCGGCACGCAGCTTCTCGGCATAGGCAATGCCCTCATCGCGCAGGACGTCGAAACCGGCGACGGCGATATAGGCCGGCGGCAGCCCGGCGAGATCGTCGGCGAGCAGTGGGGAGGCGCGCACGTCGGCGGGATCGGCGTCGGCGAGGTAGTGCCCCTCATACCAATCCATATTGGCCTTGGTCAGGAAGTAGCCCTCGGCGAAGAGCTCGCGCGAGCGTGTCCGCGCGCCGATCTGGGTCACGGGCACGCCGAGCAATTGGAAGCGGGGCATCGGCCCGCCCTCGCGCTGGGCAACCTGGCAGACCACGGCGGCCAGATTGCCCCCGGCGCTGTCGCCGCCGACCCCGATCCGCTCGGGGTCGACGCCGAGGTCCGCCGCGTGGCTGTGCGCCCAGCGGAAGGCGGCGATGGCGTCGTCCACCGCCGCCGGGAAGGGGTGCTCCGGCGCGCGGCGATAGCCGACATTGAGCACCGCCACGCCCGCTTCGGCGCAGAGGAAGCGGCAGCCGGGATCGTGGGTTTCGACATCGCCGAGCACCCAGCCACCGCCGTGGAAATAGATCAGAAGCGGGAGTGGATCCGTCTCTCCCGCAGCCCTTTCGGGCAGATAGAGCCGAGCCGGTATGCCGCCTTCCGGCCCCGGCACGGCGAGCTCGCGCGTCTCGGCGACCGGGGTGATGGTGCCCGCGAACAGCCACGACTCGAGGGCCAACGCGCGCCGCGCGTCCGCCACGGGTAGCTCGTCGAACTCCGGCTGCGGGAGCCGGCTCAGGATCGCCAGGCCGAGGTGGGTGTCCGGGTCGAGCCGGTTGCCGTCGATCACGCGCGGGCGCAGGTCCGCACGGCGGCGCAGCCCGTCCGGGAGGGCGAGTAAGGCCGCGAACAGGCGGCGCTGCACACGCTCGGCGCGGGTCGGTGCAAAGCTGCCATCGGCCCTGTCCATCGGGCGCCTACCAGCGGGGGCGGCGGCCACCATCGCGGCTCTCGCCGCGATAGCCATCCCCGCGATAGCTCTCGCCGCGATGGCCGTCACCGCGGGGGCGACGGGCACCATCGGGGCGGGGCCGGCCGGGTCCCTTGCGACCGCGGTTGGGCCGAGGGGCGATGATCGACTGCCATACCTGCTCCGGCACCGGACCACCCGTGGGCTCGACGCCCTCCTCGGCAGCCGAGCGCGAATCGAGGCGCTCCGGGCTGATCGAGAGGGCGACCTCGTCGATGATCTTCTCCATCGCGCGCCGCTGGTGCGGCAGCGCGAGAGTGACGACCGAGCCGCTGGACCCGGCGCGCGCGGTGCGACCGGCGCGGTGGACATAGGTCTTGTGGTCGGCGGGCGGGTCGACCTGGACGACCTGGCTGACCTCATCGACGTGAATGCCGCGCGCCG